>Ga0137390_10003861_pt1 | contig 12351 bp, 8 predicted proteins | sample 15con2h24AmetaG_FD_104937 | JGI IMG/M metagenome (GOLD analysis project Ga0137390, IMG submission 104937) | Vadose zone soil microbial communities from Angelo Coast Range Reserve, California, USA - 15con2h2.4A metaG | ecosystem: Environmental > Terrestrial > Soil > Vadose zone > Saprolite... | reverse complement strand
TGCCCTGAGCCAAGCCGAAGGGCCCCCTGTGGTTGAGCTTTCCTCCGAAGTAAGAAACGAACTCAAGGCAGTAGAAACCGAGATCAAGTACGAAGGCTATCTACGCCAGCAGGAGCGCGCCATCGAACGCCTGAAGAAAGCCGAGCAGCGCGCCATCCCTGATTGGTTCGACTACCGCTCAGTGAGCGGCCTCTCGCGGGAGATGCAGGAAAAGTTGACGAAGATTCAGCCGCGGACCCTGGGCCACGCCACGCGCATACCCGGCGTGACCCCGGCGGCGGTGTCGCTGGTCAACGTCTACATCGAGATTCAAGCGAAACGCCGCGAACAGGCTGCGGCCATCTAGAGTGTGGCAGTTTGACTGCCTTTCCCATCCGCCCTAAGATGAATTTCCTCGTTCATTCTGGATCACTCAGAGCATGATCAACCGGACCATTTCGCACTACCGAATCACCGGGCAGTTAGGCAGCGGGGGAATGGGTGTGGTCTACGAGGCCGAAGACCTCACCCTGGGGCGCCGCGTGGCGCTAAAATTTCTGCCGCCTGCCCTTTCGAAAGATCAGACTGCACTCGACCGCTTCCTGTTCGAAGCGCGTACTGCCTCGGCGCTGAACCATCCCAACATTTGCACGATCTATGCGGTCGAGAAGGCCGCCGTGGAGAATGAAGGCGATCAGTCCTTCATCGCCATGGAGTTGCTGGAGGGCGAAAGCCTGGACCGGAAACTGGCTGCGGGTCCGTTGCCACTCGATCGCGTGCTCGATATTGCCATTCAACTTGCGGATGCCCTCGATGCCGCGCACGCCAAAGGCATCATTCATCGTGACATCAAACCGGCAAATATTTTTCTGATCCTGCGCGGGCAGGTGAAGGTGCTTGATTTCGGCCTCGCCAAGCTGGCGCGTCGCGAGATGACGATGGACACCATCGGCACGACACAGGACTTACCAGCGCCGGCGCACCTCACCAGTCCGGGCGCGACCGTCGGTACTGTCGCTTACATGTCGCCGGAGCAGGCACGTGGCGAAGAACTCGACACCCGAACTGACATATTTTCACTGGGCACCGTCATCTACCAGATGGCGACGGGCCGTCTGCCTTTTTTTGGCGCTACGTCCGCCGTGATTTTTCACTCCATCCTGGAACTCGATCCGCCCTCGGCATTGCAGATCAATTCCGCGCTCCCACCCAAACTGCAGGAGATCATCGAGAAGGCCCTGGAAAAAGATCGTGAGCTGCGTTATCAGTCGGCGGCCGACCTGCGCAGTGACCTGAGGCGGCTGAAGCGCGATACAGAATCCGGGCGGAAGCCCTCGCAACCCTCTCCTTCTTCAATGCCCGCGACAACTCCAGCGCCTCAGGCAGTATCGAGCACCAACGGTTCGGTGGCGGCAACGCGAGTCTCCAGCAGTTCCGCCGTGGTCAGCGCAGCGCGCCAAAACAAATTGGGCTTTGGTTTATCAGCGGTCATGGTTCTCGCCGTCACTGCGGCGGCTTACGGTATTTACGCCTTCGTTACGCGCAGCCGCCCCGCGCCTTTTCAGAATATCTCCGTCACAAAGGTGACTGATGGCGGCAAGTCCGTTTTCGCGGCCATCTCTCCGGATGGCAACTATATTCTCAACCTCGTTAGAGACAACGGGCTGGCCAGCTTGTGGTTGCGGAATGTTCCCACCAACAGCAACACCCAAGTCGAGCCGCCGGCAGACTTGTACTACCTTGGCCTGCGATTTTCACCCGACGGCAACTATCTTTACTTCGAGCGCAGTGAACCGGGCAATGCCGAGGAGAAATATTTGTATCGCGTTCCTCTTTTCGGCGGCACGCCGCAAAAATTAGTCAGCGACATCGATTCCAACATTACGTTCTCACCCGACGGCAAAAAGTTTGCCTTCATGCGCTACGACAATCCTGTCCCGGGCAACTACCAACTTATTGTTCGATCGGTAGACAGCCCAGAGGAGAGAGTGCTCGCTTCTGGTCCAGTTGGCCAAGCCCTGCACCAGCCCGCTTGGTCGCCTGACGGCAAGACCATCGTGTGTACCGAGCTTCAGCCGGGCAGCGCCCTCGGCGGGTTAGTGGCGGTGGACGTCAGCAGCGGCGGACAAAAAGTCTTTTTCAGTATGAATGACCAGATTCCCCAGAAGCCTGCCTGGCTTCCCGATGGCAGCGGCCTTGTGGTTCTTGCCCGCGGGCAGAGTTCCAACATCAACCGCAGTCAAATCGCCTTTGTCTCGTATCCTGACGGAAAATTCATTCCCATCACCCGCGATACCAACGACTATTCCGACGTGAGTGTGGCGGCCAGCGGACACGTCATTGCCACCGTTCTGGGGGAGGACCGCTGGAACCTTTTTGTAATGCCCGCTTCGTCATTGAGCGCGCAAGTCCGGCAGCTTACGTCTGCTGAGGCTTCTACCAACTTTACCTGGACGCACGAAAACCAACTTATCGCCGATCAGCAGAACCGCCTGAACTCAATCAATCCCGAATCCGGCGATAAGAGCGCGATCGCCACAGAGGAAGGCCGGCCAAACGGCGATCCTTCTGCCTGCGCGGACGGGCGCTATGTTGTCTTCCTGCTGGGACTTCATGGCGGCACAGGTAACCAGAATGTCTGGCGAATGGATTCCTCTGGCGGCAACCTCAAACAACTTACGAATGGCAAGCTCGACAACTACCCTTGGTGTTCGCCTGACGGGCGCTGGGTTTATTACATCCAGCAGGCTGACCAACAAAAGCTGGCTAAGGTGCCCATTGACGGTGGGCCTTCTCAGACCGTGACCGATCTGGCGATGTCTGGTGTTTTTGATCTTTCCCCGGATGGTAAGTTTGTGGCCTTCGCCACCCTGGAGTTAGCCTGCCCTGAATCGGTTGATACCACGGCTGTAAAATCGGTAATCTGTTTGCCCTTGAAACCATCGAGCGGCTGCAGCCAAAGATTGTCAACACCTTTGTCGCGGGTGGGATAAACCACGGCCTTGCCATCGTGGCTGAATCGCACCATACCGAAGCGCGGTCGCTCGAAGTCCAGCCGCTTGAGCAAACAGATTACCGATTTTACCTCCGAACACATCTACGACTTCCACTGGTCGTTTGACGGCAGCAAGCTGGCCCTGGTCCGCGGCCATACTGACGCTGACGTGGTCCTGATCCGTAACTCGCAGTAGGAAAAAAAGGCGGCCATCCCTGGCCGCCCTTTTGCGAATTGTCACTTAGAGAAGCGGTTTATGCACCCTTGACGTTCTCTGCCTGCCAGCCCTTGGGGCCTTTGACCACGTCGAACTGTACCTGCTGACCTTCTTGCAGGCTGCGGAAGCCGCTCGCCTGAATGGCCGAGAAATGCACGAAGACATCCTCACCGTTCTGGCGGCTGATGAAACCATAGCCTTTGGCGTCGTTAAACCACTTCACTGTTCCTGTTTCCATGATGTTGCAATGTTCCTTTTTCTTTGATGTAGCGCTGAAACTTTCAAGGTTCTTCTGCAGGCAGGTCACGCGCTGGGTTAAGCGGAGAAACTGGGTGCTGCGAGGAAACTGTAAAGATCAAACGCAATTCCATTTTATGTGGAATGCACCAAAATAGCTACAAAATTCCGCTCGACTAGCTTCTAAGTGACTGAGTAACAATAGCTTATTCAGGTTTTACTGTGGGAAATGTCCGACTTCGATTTGCCAGCTTTCGGCAAAAATTTCATTATTGGAGGATGGGTTTTCGTTCACCAGGTCTTCGTCCACTTCTAGTCTTGTTTGCGCTGACCGCCGCTTGCGCCTGGGCAGGCGTCATCGAGGATGTCCGGGGGGCACTCGCGCAGAACAATTTCTCCACGGCCGAAGTGGAACTGAACTCCTATCGGGCCCAGCACGGTGTCACCGCAGAGTATATCGAGGCCTACTCGTGGATGGGCCGAACTGCTCTCGAAGCTCACCAGTACGATCAGGCCGCTGCCTACGCCAAGCAGACAAAAGCGTTGGTGATGGAACTATTGAAGCAGCGTCCAATCGACGCCGAGCCTCATCTTCCAATCGCGCTCGGCGCAGCGCTCGAGGTTCAATCACAGGCGCTGGCTGCTCGCGGCCAGCGGACTCAGGCAGTTGCTGTGCTGCAGAGCGCTCTGCAGAACTACGGCAGGACTTCCATCCGCGCGCGCCTGCAGAAAAACCTGAACCTGCTTTCTCTCCAGGGAAAACCTGCTCCGGCCCTTAGATCCGATCAGTACCTCGGCGGAAAGCCGCTCGCCCTCACCCAGCTCAAGGGATCGCCCGTGCTGCTTTTTTTCTGGGCCCACTGGTGCGCAGACTGCAAGGCGGAAGCACCCATCATCACTCAGTTGCGCTCAGAGTTCGCGTCCAAAGGCCTGGCCGTACTCGGTCCCACACGGCTCTACGGATACACCGCCCAGGCTGAAAATGCCTCGCCCAGCGACGAACTCGGTTACATCGACGCCGTCCGTCACCGCTTCTACGCCGGCCTGCTCGACATGCCCATGCCGGTCAGCAAATACAACTTCGACACCTACGGCGCATCGACGACACCCACACTGGTGCTGCTCGACCGCACCGGCAAAGTAGCGATGTACCACCCCGGGGCGCTCCCCTACAACGAATTGAAAGCGGAAATTGAGAAGGTGGTCTCACGATAGGTTGTGTGGCCAGCTTGTGTGGCGCGGGCACTCCTGCCCGCGAAATCTAACCACAAGCAAACTGCCGCTCACTATTCCGCCGGCACTCGTGAGTTAACGACGCGAACAGACTGCTGGCCCCAGAATCAGTTCAGAGGCTCCTTGCCATCTCTGAAGAGCTCCTCGCTCAGACTCTTAATTGAGCGGTTAAGGCGCTCAGCCTGTTCGCGCGGGTTTTCGATTTCGTTGGCCCTTCTCAGAATGTCGTCTCGAGCGTCTATCAAGACTTTGAGCGCCGCTTTCGCTTTCCGGCGTCTGGTCTCGTCATCCTCATACATGATGGTTTCTCCGCTTCAATTTCAGTTCTTCACCGGCACCACTAGGGAATAGAGCGCAATTCCCGCACTGGCGATCGGGAATGTTGATAAGCTCGGCTCCGCACTCCGCGTTAAGCCTGCCGAAGGGAGTGCCCGGGCCACACAATTAACTTTGCACCTCGCTCAACCTCCCGGTCTTCACGTCGTAAACGAACCCGCGCACCGGAATGTGCTTTGGAATCCACGCATGAGACTTCACCCGGTCCATCTGTTGCCGGACGTTTTCTTCTAGGTCATCAAAAGCGTGAAAACACGCTGGCGCACCCGCGGGAGTACCCATCTTCTCGGTCAGCTTCTTCTTGAGTTCGTCCTCCCGCACTTTCAGCAGACCGCAATCTGTGTGGTTGATGATAATGAATTCCTGAGTATCCAGCAGATGATGCGAAACAATCAGCGACCGCAACGCATCCTCCGTCGCAATCCCGCCCGCATTGCGGATCATGTGCGCGTCTCCGGGATGCAGTCCCAAGCAGCGTTCAAACAGGATCCTGGAATCCATGCAAGCCAGCACGGCCAACCGCCGCTTCGGCCGAACGGCGAGATCTCCAAGATCAAAGTTCTTTACAAATTGCTCGTTGGCGCGCAGCAGTTCGTCGGCGACTGACAATTCTTGGGCTCCTCTTTCCAGTTTCCCGGCGACAGTTGGATTTCCTCTGTTCCAGAATCCGACCGCTGGTTGTTCCCTAGTTTACCCGCTAGAATCGCCCCGTGAACCTCGACGACACCATCGTCGCCATCGCCACGCCCGCAGGGCGCGGAGGGATTGGCGTGGTGCGCATTGCGGGAGCAAAGGCGCGTGAGATCGCGACCCCGATGCTGCGGCTGAAACACGATCTGGAGCCCGGCCGCGCCGTTTTTGGAGAGCTCATCGAACCGTGTAGGGCAGATACTCTTTCCCGCGAGAAGGCCGGGGTTCCCGCTGTCCATGTGGGGACAGCCGCCCCCGGCTGTCCAGCCGAGCAAAGCTCGGCTCCAGGGGCTGACCCGGCGGCAGAAGCATCCGCCCCACACGAACAACGCATCGACGAAGTCGTCGTCACCTACTTCACCAAACCACATTCCTACACCACCGACGACATCATCGAAATCTCGGCCCACGGCTCGCCCGTCGTCCTGCGCCATATTGTCGAACTCTGTATCGCCGCAGGCGCCCGCCTGGCCGAGCCCGGCGAGTTCACCATGCGGGCTTTTCTGAACGGCCGCATCGACCTCACCCAGGCTGAAGCGGTCCGCGACCTGATCGACTCACAGACTCTGTACCAGGCCAAGATCGCAGCGCAGCAATTGGAAGGCGCGCTCTCCCGGCGTCTGCAGCCGGTCAAGCAGAAACTTGTGGAGCTCATCGCCACGCTGGAAGCCGGTATCGACTTCGCGGAAGACGATGTCTCCGTGATGCCCGATGCCGCCATCCTCACTCACATTGCCGCCGTGCGCGCCCCGCTGGAGCAACTCAACACCAGTTTTGCCTACGGCAAAATTGTGCATGAAGGATTGACGCTGGCCATCGTCGGCCGGCCCAATGTCGGAAAGTCCAGTCTGTTCAACCGTCTGGTCGAGCGCGAACGTGCCATTGTCACGGCCACTCCCGGCACCACGCGCGACCTCGTCAGCGAAACCGTCGCCCTTGGAGGAATTCCAGTCAAGCTGGTGGATACAGCCGGCATTCGTCCCGCTGAGGATGAAGCTGAATCCATCGGCATTCGCAAGTCTATGGAAGCGCTCGCCGATGCGGACCTGGTGCTGGTGGTGCTCGACGCATCCCAGGCTGAAACTGCGGAAGATGCAGAACTGATCAGTCAGGCCTCGCAACGTCTTGCAATCATCGTCGCGAACAAGTCTGACCTGCTGCCCGACAGAAGAGACGCGAAAGCCACGGCGCAGGCTCCAGCCTCACAGGATCAAGAGAAGAGCCTTTCACGAATCCGCACTTCAGCAGTCACCGGCGAAGGGATCGCCGAACTGCGCGCTGAAATCCTGCGCCATGTCGCGGGCGAAACTGGAGCCAGCGCCGAGGCCGGCTTCCTGACCAACGTTCGCCATCAGGGCCTGGTTCGGGATTCGCTCTCCGCTCTGCAGGCTGCGACCGATGCCGTAGCTGCCAGAGTGCCGCACGAAATGTTGCTGATGGACTTGTACAACGCGCTGCGCCCCCTCGATGCGATCACCGGAGCGACGACCACGGACGACATCCTGAATCTGATTTTCAGCACCTTCTGCATCGGCAAGTAATTGGAGTTCCAATCATGGCACTGTAACGCTGATAGTTTGGTCGCCAAGAGCTCCCGTACTATCCCACGCGCGAACCAGGACACTGAGGACTCCAGAGCCCATAGCCAAATTCATGTCGATGGACATCCCATTGTTTTGCGCAAACGAATCTATGGAGTCTACGTAAACATGCCATCCGGTTATGCTGTGGGGCGACGATGCTGTCGCTTGAATGTTCACCGGCGAATTCACCGCAGCGGCATTCAAGGGGGTACTGATGTTTACTGCAACGGGATGAACTTGCAAAGTGAGGGTCTGATCACCGTACGCTCCCGACGAGTCTCAGGCGCGAACCACAACCGTGTGGCTGCCCACGCTAGCGGTTACATTCGCGTTGATTGCATTGACAGCGCCCGCACAGCGCAAGTACTCCCCTTCGCGCATGCACGGATGCACAAAGCTTTCTTAGGAGATAGAATTTTCTTGCGGTGAGCGGGGATTTTACTGTGACAGACATCACATCTGAGTTAAGAAATTATGAACAATTGAACAAGAATCGGCACGATGGGATTAAAACTTATGGCTTCCGCGGCGAGACTGCAGTGTTAACGTTACTAGCTCTTGCAAGGACAAGTGAAGAACGCTATTTCGACAGCGCCGACAATGCCTCTCGGAACATCGCATCGAAGGGCCCGTCTTTCGTGTGCCTGACCACGGCAGCCAATGCCTTTTCCGCCGCGACGCGCTGATATCCCAGGTTCATCAGCGCAGAGAGAACGTCCTCTTCCATCCCGCTCATCGTCGACACCGCCGGCGTAGAAGGCATGCCCGGTTCCGGCAGCTTGTCGCGCAGTTCCAGCACCATGCGCTCGGCAGTCTTTTTGCCAATACCTGGAATGCGCGTGAGTCGCGCTATATCGTTTCCGCGGATCGCTCCCACCATTTCGTCGGCGGCCATACCGCTCAGGATCGTGATCGCCAGCTTGGGCCCAATTCCGCTCACAGTGATCAGCTTCTCGAACAATAGTTTCTCTGATGGCCTCATGAATCCGTAGAGCGCAATCAGGTCCTCGCGCACGTGAGTGTGGATGTACAACGCTATCTCTGTGCCAAGTGTCGGTAGATCGGAGAATGTAGGCACGCTGATCGTCACGTCGTAGCCGACCCCAGCAGTTTCGACGATAGCCTGATTAGGATGCTTGGCCAGCAGTTTTCCGCGCAGATGGGCAATCATGCTCAGCCATTGTAGCGGGAAGCTGGTAGAGAAGAGGCCGGGAGGCTATAGCGGAGTGAAGTAACGATTCGTAAAGCTTTGAAAGGGCGCGGCTTCCAGCCGCGTCATGAGCTACCGGCTCCCGCTGCGCAGCGCCACCAGATCCGTCTTCACCGGCACACCATGGGTAACCTTCACTCGCAGCAGAGCCTCAAACGGCTTGATCTCGCCGGGTTTCGAAACGCCCAAGCGCTGCAGGAGTTCAGCAAGAGAATCTTCACGACAAACGTACTCGGCGGCCGCCTGCGTGCCCACTGTGGTAGTTCCCGCCAGGATCAACATCGAATGTGCCGGGTCCAGTCCTGGCTTCAGGCCGACAATGGCGTAGTCCTCGCTCACCGACTGGCTGGAGGGGCTTGCCATAAAAACCTGCGACTCCCCAGTCGCCGGATGCACGTTGATCACCTCCATGTCTCCCTTGCGAGGTCCGGAATTCACTCGCTGAAAAACGAATTCTTGGGTTCCCGGGATCTCCAGGAGGGTCAGATTCTCCGCAGGGGAACCGATGAAGATCAAATCGTAGTTCCTCACGTCATCCAGGGAAAACAGTGCCCCACGCTTCACCCGAAGTTGCCGGTTGAGGACACCGAAAACCCGGTCCAGTTCGTGGATCGCCAGGACCTCACCCACTCCGGTGTAATGATCGAGGATCACTTCACGCGAATCCGTGGACGGGTTGAAATAACGCATGTTCGTCTGCGGACGTCCCACAAAATTGGCGTTGCTGAAGATCACCCACGGCGGCTGTGGAGCGGTCACAAAGCGATTCCAGAAAATCTGATAAGCAACGGGGACCGGATCCTTGGCCCCGACCGAGGCTCGACCACGCCCCGCGAGCAGCATCGCGGCGGTCAGCAAAGAAGCTGCCAGCAACACTACTAGGCACACAACCGCGATCACCCAACCGCGATTCGAGCTCTGGCTTGCCGGTTTTTCCTCTCGCTCCAATCCAACGGGATGCTGGGCCGGACCTGACGCGAGCGGAGTGCGCAACTGGAACGTCAGCGCGTAAGAACCCTTGGGCACTTCCACCAGGATGGGGTCGTCCGACCCTTCATGCGCGTAATACTCCGCCAGCTTCATACGAAGCCGCCCGGCCTGCACCCTTACCGTAGAGTCGCTCTGCGGATCGAACCCGGCCGGGCGGCCGAGCACCTCGGTCGCAATTTGATACTCCTTGAGCGCGACGCCTGGGTGATCGAGGGAGTGCTCCGCAAGATAACGCAGCAGTTTGCACAGCGATTCAGAGCCGCGCAGACTATGACTATTAATAAGCTTATCTACTTGTTGGAAGCACTGTTCCCGGCCCGCAGCGAAAGTGCGCGTTAAAGCCATGTGACAGAGAAGTAACTGCCTTCGTATCTTGCTGCAAGGGTAGCAGTTTACACCGGTAACGGTATAAAACGTAGTGAAACTTAATACTATAGTTGTTTTGTACTACGACTGCAGCTTCTTTGAATCAGTATCCCTCTGCATTCTAGGCAATCCGGCTTCCGGGGGCAAACCTGTTGACAAGTTCTAGGAGGAAGTTCATGAAGAAGTCACTGTTGGCAGTAGTGGCGACACTCGCGCTTCTCTGCGGTTTCGGGACACTGAGAGCGTTCGGCCAGGCAGTCTACGGCAGCATTATCGGCACCGTCACCGACCCCTCCGGGGCTGCGGTAGCCAGCGCTAAGGTTACCGTCACAAGCCAGACCAAGAATACCTCCGTCGACACAATGACCAATGAGAGCGGAAATTATTCCGTGACGCACCTGATCCCTGATGTTTATTCGGTGCGGGTGGAAGGGTCGGGCTTCAAAGTCCTCCAGTTCAAGGACATCATCGTCAACGCCGACGCGGCCGCCAACGTCGACGGCCAGTTTCAAGTCGGCTCGACTAGCGAGCAGGTCGAAGTAACCGCTGAAGCCCCGCAGCTGAAGACCGACCGTGCGGATGTAGCCATCGAATTCAACTCGAAATACGTTGAAGACCTGCCGATCCTGAATCGCAACTTCACCAGCTTCGAACTTCTTTCTCCGGGAACCCAGAAGCTTTCATGGGGTCACGCCGCCACGGAGAATCCGCAAGGCAGCCAACAGATCTTTGTCCAAGGTCAGCACTTCAGCGGAACTGCATACGAACTGGATGGCACCGACAATCAAGATCCGATTCTCGGCATTATCGTGGTTAACCCCAATCTGGACGCAGTGACTGAAACCAAGGTCGCGCTCCAAAACTACGATGCAGAATTTGGCAAGGCGGTAGCGGGCGTTGTCACCGCGCAAACGAAGTCGGGAAGCAATGATATCCACGGCAGCGGATTCTGGTTCCGCCGCTCCGACGCAAACCAGGCGCGCGATCCCTTCACGCAATTCCAAGCCGATCCAATCACGCACCGCTTCATCCCAAGAGCGCGTTGGCAGCAGTTCGGTGGTTCGATCGGTGGTCCCGTAATCAAGAACAAGCTGTTCTTCTTCGGCGACTACCAGGGAACTCGCCAAACCAGTGGAATAACCAACCAATTAACGATCCCAACGTCATTAGCGCAAAGAACGTGCAACCCTGCGACCAATACCACCGGTTTCTGCGATTTAAGCGACTATCTCGCGATATCGACCGGGAAGGTTCCATGTTGTCAAGTCTACGATCCCACTACCGGCACCCCGGGACAGGGAACGGGTGGAGTTCGAACCCCGTTCGGGCCACAGCTCGCGGCAGGCTGCACAGGCAACTGCATTCCGATCAACATGATTTCAAAACAGGCGGCAACTATCTTGGCCCTGTTCCCCGCGCCAAGCACCACCGCCGTACAAAACAACTTCTTAGGTTCCGGATCCGGCCCGTTTAGTCAGAATAGCTTCGATACGCGCATTGACTTTGCCGCCAGTTCCACTTTGAACGTGTTCGGGCGATTCAGCCTCGACTACTTCAGTCTGTCGGGAAAAGGAACCTTGGGGGCGCTGGGCGGACCTGGCTCCGGCTTGCTAGGTTTGTCGGGCAGCTCTATTACGCACAACTACAGCTTGTCTACCGGCTTCACGAAGACACTAAGCACCTCGTTACTCACCGATTTCCGTTTTGGCTGGTTTAAATACAATCCACAGACCCAGAAGCCCGACGGCGGCGCTCCCATGACCGCGTTCGGGATTCCCAACGCCAACACGAGTGACCCAAAGACTGCCGGGTTGGGCGAATTCGTGCTCGGCCCGGACCCGTCCGTAGGGTTGAATGGTGCTCCGAACCCCAGTGGGCACGGATTAGTTGTTTCAAGCTTCGGTGATGGTCTCGGTGTCGGCCGTTGCAACTGTCCACTCACAGAGAAGGAAGATCAATTCCAGTTCGTGAACAACTGGACTAAGACGAAGGGCAATCACATCATTAAGTTCGGCGCGGACATCCGCTACGCAAGGAATTTGCGTATCCCCAGCGACAATAATCGCACCGGCGAGTACGACTTCAGCCCTGAGGTAACCTCTTCTGGCGATTCGGGTGTCGGCGGTTTGGATTTTGCATCGTTCCTGCTCGGCGACGTCACGTCGTTGGTGCGTTATGTCAGCAATCCGGCCCTGACCAACATCAACAACGCTGCCGAACGGCAGAAACGCTTGTTTTTTTATGGGCAAGACACTTATCGAGCAACCTCGAAGCTAACCGTAAATTACGGCTTGCGCTGGGAGATCTACACTCCTGAGTCTGTGCTTGCCAAAGGCTACGGCGGCTTCGCCAATATCGTCGACAATGGCGGCACTGGCAACATCCGTGTGGCCGGATTCGGCGGTTACGGCTTGAACGGCAACGTCAAGAACACCCTCAACGCCTTCGCGCCTCGCCTTGGAATCGCTTACCAGTTGACTCCAAAGACGGTTGTGCGTATGGGATACGGTCGGAG
>Ga0137390_10003859_pt1 | contig 12352 bp, 6 predicted proteins | sample 15con2h24AmetaG_FD_104937 | JGI IMG/M metagenome (GOLD analysis project Ga0137390, IMG submission 104937) | Vadose zone soil microbial communities from Angelo Coast Range Reserve, California, USA - 15con2h2.4A metaG | ecosystem: Environmental > Terrestrial > Soil > Vadose zone > Saprolite... | reverse complement strand
GGCGGAGGTGCGAGCGATGACACCCAGGCGCTCGGGATTCATGCGGCCGAGTTGCGTGATCATTTCTTCCGTCAGACCATCGCTGAAATACTCCTGACTCTTCTGGCTGCTCATGTTTTCAAAGGGAAGCACCGCAAGCATGATTCTTGAAGGAAGCAAAGGTGCGGCGGATGACGATAATCCTTCGACCCGCGCGGCAAAGCGATAGCCGCGTTTGGGAATGGTGCTGACGAAGTCCAGCCCTCCACTGCCAGGTTCGAGAGCTTTGCGAAGGATCGAGATCGTGCGGGTGAGGCTGCCCTCTTCTACGAAGGCATCCTGCCACACATGTTTCAACAGGTCCTGTTTTTCGACCACATTTCCGGCGTTCTGGACGAGGAACAGCAGAGTGTCAACGGCTTTAGGGGGAAGGAGGACGGGTCGGTCTCCGCGGAAGAGGACACGCCCGGTTGGGTCCAGATGGAATCGCCCGAATTCATAGAAACGCCGTTCCACACGGTCAGTCATCAGGCTCACACCGCCGTAACAAATCGGTAAGAAAAATATCAGTTTCAGCGAAGGACTTCCACCCGCACATGCCGCTATATCTGCCCACACTGGGATGTGGGGCTCGCAGGAAATTACTCGGCTTGCAAGTCCAGGCTTGCCCTGCCCCGCCAGGAGGTTTCGGTTATGCAATTCGCGAAGCTTAAAAAAGCAATTCCGCTGGTGACTTTGGCTGGTTGTGCCTTGATTGTTGGTGCATGGGTGAAGCAGGACTCCAAGGCGAGCGAGGCGGGTTCAAGTCAACTGGCGACCCCGGCGGACGGCTACACCATCCATGTCACTGCCCCACACGTGGTGGCCGGTAAAGTAATGGGGCCGTACCATCATTACTGTAAAGTGCTGTCGCCTGAACCGATCATTGAGTGCCTGTGTTACCGATCGAGCGATCCGGGCGCCCGCCTAGAGCAAGTCGAATACATCATTGCCAAGTCAATCAATCGGACAGGGGCCGTGTCTCTGGGCGACTGGAACAAGAACTGGCACGACCACAAACAGGAGATCGCCACCGAGCGGGTACAGGTGCACGATTTGCCGCCCGACAAGGCCAAGGAAGTCGCCGACCTGGTGTCCACCACGGACGGAATCATCTTCCACTTGTGGTCACCTGATGACAAAGTGGCAGAGTGATGATCGCGCAATCGGTGGGGCACGTAAACCTGACGCAGGCCGAGTTGAAGAAGGGCACCCAGGAGGCCGCTGCCGCGAAGGCCTCTAGCAAATAACAACAGACTTTCTGTCGGCAACCGAATGGGGGCGAGTTGCCGAACCGCCCCCTCGGCCCCAACGTGGCAATCAAGCGCACCGTCAGACCGCTGGACTAAGCCGCGACACGGATCTTGCTCGTCACGACCTCGCGTGGCCTTTCGCGATGTTCTTGGGTGCTTTCGCCCGCTTCAAGGATTTCTCCGCCTTCTTGCCTCCTGATCCTGAGACCCGCCGTGTCCCCGGCACCTTGCCGATTCGGGCATCCCTGGCAACAATGAGCTCGCAGGCCCGAAGCGCCGCCTCCTCGAAATCCGGCGCATCGGCTGGAAGAACCTGCCAGCCCGTGACCTTCTTGCCCAACACCTGAATAGATCTCATGTTGGGAAACTCGCGGCGTAGACTCTGGTGGTGCTCTTCGGTCTTGGCACGATACGCGGTTACGATAGTCGCGTAACACGAAATGGGGAAGTATCGCGATGAGCCATCCTCGCTTCCTCCCCTGAATTAGTCCGATTCCCCAAGAAGAACTTTATCTTAATACCTCTTAATACGGGCATCCGCGTATGTTGAGGTCTATCGCGCGGTGAAATTTGTTGGCGAGGTGTTTGAACGCTAAGTCCAGCGAGGAGCGCGTGGTGTACAAAAAGTGAACTCAACGGTGCAAACGGGCTGGTGAGCAGGTGCACATTTGAGAAGCGTCGACTACTTTCTTGATGGAGAGAAATTTTCCGGATTGATCACCGGCTTGACCATCAGTTCGGTTCCGGTCGAGGGCACTCTTCCGTTGCCGTCCTCCAGATTAGTGGCGATACGGGGCCTAGAAATATCAGGCCCGCTATCCTGGCTGGTGGTATCCGTTCCTGATTCCTCAGAAACGGTAGCTGATCGACAACTGGAGAGCCCTGGCGGCAGGGCCATGTTGGCCCGCCCGAACAGCGGTGAAGTCATCACACCGACGTAATTCGGGTAGTTTGGACGATTCATCACGTTGAACACTACCCAGACCTATGCAAGAGAGACGTATGTCGACCGGCACGTTATCTCGGACATACGGATAGAACAGCCGGCTCTTGACAGACGGCCCGACCTAGTCCAGAGTTACGAGGTTTATTCGGTCAAACGGGTGGGTGGACGTACTGAGGTAAGTGTGGTGATTCCTCGATCGAAGGTCGAAGTCAAGGTATTTTTCCTGTGTGTGTTCCTGTCTTGCCTGGGCTCTCAAGCTGACGCACAGGCCTATCTTTTCAATCGAGCCGATTTTGCGGTGGGAACGCAGCTGGGCAGTGTCGTAACTGGTGACTTTAACCGTGACGGCATACTCGATGTGGCGGTAACTGACGCCTTGTCGAACTCATTCTTTGTTCTGCTGGGCAAGAGTGATGGCACACTCTCCACGCCCGTTGCCTATACGGCTGGATATTCTCCGGGAGGCTTGGGCGTGGGAGACCTGAACGGTGACGGCAAGCTGGATCTTGTGGTGGCCAACTGGATTTCCGGGACCGTATCGATCTTCTTAGGAAATGGAGATGGAACCTTTCGAAAAGGCAACGATTATGATGGCGACTCCATGCCCAGCGAGGTGGCAATAGCGGACTTCAACCATGACGGTAAGTTGGACATTGTCGTGACCCACAACAGCGGCTACGTCGTTAGCGTTCTGTTGGGTAACGGCGACGGTAGCTTTCAACCCAAAATTAATTATCCCGCTGGCACAAATCCCATCGGGATTGTAGTTGCTGACTTCAACGGGGACAAAAATCTGGACATTGCTGTGGCAGATTCCAATGGTGGCGTCGTTTCTATCCTGCTAGGCAAAGGAGATGGCACTTTTGGTGCAACCACTAGTTTTGCCGCTGGCCTAACTCCGATCGAGCTCGTTACCGGGGACTTCAACGGAGACGGCTTTTTGGACCTGGTAGTAGTTAACTCACCTGATTGCGGCTGCGCGTACATGTCCGTGCTACTCGGCAACGGCGACGGGACATTTCGGGCCCCCGTGACAAGTTCTATTCCGGTTGGGGGGAATATCGTCGCCGGGGATTTCAATCGTGATCACAAACTGGATATCGCAGTGGCAAGTGGAGGTGGGATCTCAGTTTCATTGGGCAAAGGGGACGGTACGTTCGAGCCGTCTCAAGACTACGGAGTCGACCATAGCGCGGGATCTTTGGCCGTTGGCGACTTTAATAACGATGGCCTGGTCGATTTTGTCGCGGGCAGTTTCAATGGAAATAATTTGACCACGGTGTCTATCCTGCTAGGAAACGGCGATGGTACTTTCGGACGAAGCTCTGTCTACGCAACCGGGCAGAATCCAGTTTCCATAGTTACCGCCGACTTTAATGGCGATGGCCGCAAAGACCTGGCTACGCTCAACGCTAATGACAACACCGTTTCGATCCTTCTTGGGGCCGGGGGTGGCACTTTCAAACCGGCTGTAAGCTACCCAGTTCCGGGAGGCGGAGGCGTGATTGTAACCGCTGATTTCAACGGAGATGGCAAGCCCGATCTCGCTGTTACCAATCCGGCTGCCGGGTCAATTTCCGTCCTCCTGAACCTTGGAACCGGTACCTTTGCCGGCCATGTTGATTATGCCGTTGGCAGCTTCCCTCAGTCTTTGGCGGCAGGAGATTTCAATGGCGATGGAAAGCTCGATCTGGTTGTGGGTTATTCGGGTAGCTTGTCCATCTTGACGGGTGCAGGGGATGGCACGTTCGGAGCGCCCAAACCATTTGGCTCCGGGCTGAACACGAGCTCAATTGCAGTGAGCGATTTTAATCATGACGGCAAACTGGACCTGGCGATCGGCAACGCTTCGTACTACAGCAATGGGGTATCCGTCCTCTTAGGCAACGGCGATGGTACTTTTGGAGCACCTGTCAATTATCCGGCTGGAAATGCGCCTGCGTTAGTGGTTGCGGCGGACGTGGACGGGGATGGCAATCCGGATCTGGTCGTCGGTGGATCCGGAGTCTCAGTGTTGTTCGGCAAAGGCGATGGTACATTCTGGGGGCCCGCCAATTACACGCTTGCGGGATCTCCCGTGGATCTTCGAGTTGCCGATTTGGACGGAGACGGAAAGCTGGATCTTGCGGTGGTCACGGGATTTGCAGATCCCAAACTGAGCATCCTGCGGGGAAGAGGATACGGCACCTTCCTGCCTTTTGCGGACTTCCTGGCGGGGCCAAGTCCTGCGGCACTGGTGATAGCGGATTTTGATAGGAATGGGAGCTTGGACGTGGCCGTCACAAATACGAGCTTTGCCGGGAATACCGTGACGGTAGTCCTGAACAAGGCGGTAATTGCCTTGTCCACTGCCAGGTTAAGTTTTCCGTCGCAAAAAGTCGGCACTACCAGCCAACCCAAGACAGAGACAATCAGCAACCCAGGAAGCACCAAACTTGCACTGAATTCGATTACTATCACAGGCCTGAACGCTGGTGATTTTCTGAAGACGACGACCTGCGGCACCAGTTTGATGGAAGGGACGAATTGCGCGATCACGATTTCATTCCAACCCTCCGCCACAGGTATAAGAGTGGCCGAATTGAAGATCACCGACAATGCTCTCGGCCGAACACAAATAGTTGCGATACAGGGAACGGGTCAATAACTGCGATGGAGGTCCGTGTGCGAACTTATCATTTGCTACTGACGGCCGTGGTACTGACTGCAATGCCATCCGACGCCTCAAGTCCCGGCCCTGAAAATCGTCATAGGCAGGCCAGTCCTGTTGCGCATTCCCGTTATACTCGCCTGCCTCTTCTGTTTGAAGCCAACCAAGGTCAGGCATCCGCAGATACGGACTTCATTGCGCGCGGACCCGGCTATAATCTGTTCCTAACCCCGAAGCGAATGACCCTGTCTCTTGAAGCTGGGCAGTCAGCAAACGAAGGTCAGATTCCTGTTCACGACGCGATCGCGATTGAACCGCTGGATTCCGATCGACAATGTCAACTCCGCGGCGTCGAGGAACTCGACAGCAAGATCAACTACCTCATCGGTAAGAACCCGGCTAACTGGCAAATCGGAGTGCGTACGTACCGCAAAGTAAAATATGAAAATCTCTATACAGGAATCGATTTGGTGTTTTACGGCACGACGGAGCACATCGAATACGACTTCGTAGTGTATCCCGGGGCCGACGCCGCCAGGATTAAGTTCTCGCTCAGGAGTGAGGGGACCGCTGCAATCGAAGAGAACGGAGACTTAGCTTTGGCCACGAAGGCGGGCACAATGCTCTTTAAGGCGCCTCTTATCTATCAGGAAACCGCCAGAGGAAAGCAACGCCGATACGGTCGCTTTCTGCTAACAAAACCACAAGAATCTGGTGAGAAGACTTTATCTTTTGAAGTGGCCTCCTACGATCACAGCAAGCCGTTGATCATCGATCCGGTGCTCGATTACTCTACCTATCTCGGTGGAAGCGGCTACGATTGGGCAGGAGGAGTGGCAGTTGACAACACGGGAAACGCCTACATCGCGGGAACCACAACCTCGTTTGATTTTCCAACCACGCCCGGGGCAGTCTTTCCTGTCCACGGCGGCTGCATTGGTTCGTGTTACGACGCATTCGTTGCCAAGATCAATACTACCGGTACAGGTCTGGTATACGCTACCTATCTCGGCGGAGCTGGAGACGACTTCGCGAACGCCATCGCTATCGATTCTGCCGGCAATGCTTACGTTACCGGTACGACGAATTCGACTGACTTTCCCACCACCGGCGGAGCTTTGCAGAGAAGTTGTGGCGGCACCTGCTTTGACCACGATGCTTTTGTTGTCAAGTTGAATGCTACCGGTTCTGCTTTGTTGTACTCGACTTACTTGGGAGGCAGCGGAGAGGACGCCGGTACCGGCATAGCGATCAATCAGGGTAACGCCTACGTAAGTGGTTTTTCGGGCTCAACGGATTTTCCGACGACTCTCGGTGCGTTCCAAACAACCATGCAGGGACAAGGCAGCTCATTCGTCGTGCAACTCAATCCCAATGGCACAGCAATGAATTTTGGCACATTTCTGGGCGAAGTTGATCTCTTTGATGCAGGAGGAGCGATCGCCCTGGATTCTGCGGGTAACAGCTATGTAACTGGAAACACGCTGTCCGCAAACTTCCCCCAGACCGCGGGAGCGTTCCACACGACATTCCAATCGGGATTGTCCAGCAATATGTATATATTGAAGCTGAATCCGGCCGGATCGTCGCTTGTGTACTCCGCGTTGATAGGAGGGGCCGCTCCAGCCGGTATCGCCCTGGACGCCATGGGGAACACCTACGTTGCCGGTTCTGCCGGTCTATTCTCCCCGGTTACTCCTGGAGCACTGGATCAATCATGCGACAACGGAGCGCTGGTGTTGAAACTGAGTGCGGACGGCAGCCAATTACTCACTGCGGCTCATATCTGTCCCGACCGCCTGTGGCCCGCCGGTGTGGCATTCGATTCCTCATACAATGTAATTTTCAGCGGGTCTACGGACTCTTCTTCTCTTCCGACGACGGTGGGTGCGATGCGGTCTCGCATCGCCAACGTCTGCTGCTTCAGCGATGCAGTGCTGGGCAAGCTGAAGGCAGATGGCAGTGCACTTGTTTACCTGACCTATTTTGGCGGCAATAGCAGTGATAATACAAATGCCCTGGCCACGGATTCCACAGAGAATATCTACTTGGCAGGTGGCACGAGTTCTACTAATTTGCCACTGAAGAACGCCTTCCAGACGGCCAACGCGGGACCAAGCGACGCGTTTCTTACAAAAATCACACTGCCCCAAGCGAAGATCAGTGTGTCCCCGGCAAGGCTCACTTTCGCCACGGAGGGAATTGGCAATAGCAGTGCGGCTCTGCAAGTCACAGTGGCGAACCTAACCGCTTCTCCAATTTCAATATCGGGGATTGTCGCAACGGGTGATTTCACTGCCAACAGCGGTTGCGGCGGAGAAATCTTAGCCGGAGCGCAGTGCACAATCGCCATGCAATTCAAACCGGCCGCGGCGGGCAGTCGAACGGGCAAGTTGACAATTACAGACGGGGTGGGTGTGCAAAACGTTACCCTTGCCGGCACCGGCGTGTCTGGGCCATTCGTCGGCTTTTCAACGGCATATCAGATTAATACAGCAGCAAACACTGTTAGCCCGCCGTTTCCAATCACGGTTACCAACACCGGAAACACGACCCTGAACATCACCCAGCTGAGTCTGACGAACGGCCCAGGGTTCAATTTTGGGTCGACTAACTGCTTCAGTCCGGTAGCGCCCCTCGCCAGCTGTACAGTGAATGTGACTTTCAATGGGCAGTTGGCCTTTGGCCAGATATACGCTACTTTAAGCGTCACGGATAATGCTGCGGGCAGCCCGCAGTCAGTCGGCCTCACAGGCAACGTGACAGGCCAGGGCCTGGTTTTCACCGTCCCAGCGCTCAGATTCGGGCAGCAAGCGGTCGCGACGAAAAGCGCGCCCCAGAAAGTAAGTTTGATTAATGGTACGGGCGCGGCACTGACAATCAGCAGCATCAAAGCGTCGGCTGATTTTGCCCAGGGGAACACGTGCGGGACGTCACTCGCTGCGGGAGCGTATTGCTATATCACAGTGAGCTTTAAGCCGGCATCAATTGGAATTAAGCAGGGTAGTATTACCGTGGTTGATTCCGCATCGGGCAGTCCGCAAGTTCTCCCCCTCATCGGAACAGGCAACTGATCCCTCGTTCGACTCAAAGTGTCGCAGGGAAGCGCGGTGCGGATGAAGCACTGGTACTCCCTAATTCTCACAAACTCTGGAGTGCGGAACTTTTGAAATGTTGAAGACGATTACTGCAGCGGTTGTGCTTCTAACGGCGGTTGTTCCGCTTTGTGGATCCTCTTACTATTCATCTCGCCCGGACGATGCCAAAGCCGTTTCTCTGACGCGCGAGCAGTTCTCGTTTCGTGGGGACGGTGTCGCGGATGACACCGACTCCATTCAGCAGGCTATTAACAGAGTTCAGGAGACACAAGGCCAAGGCATCGTTTTTGTTCCTTCAGGACGCTATCGTCTGACGAAAACAATCTATATTTGGCCTGGCGTCCGAGTGATCGGTTACGGCAGCACTCGGCCCACATTCGTGCTGGGTCCTAACACCACCGGGTTCCAAAAGGGACCCGCTTACATGGTTTTCTTTGCCGGCGGGCGTCCTGGGAACACGCGCAAGTCCAGCCGGCGCACGACGTCCCATGACGACAATGTCCCAGAGGATGCGAACCCGGGAACGTTCTACTCGGCGCTCAGTAACATTGATTTTGAGATTCAGGACGGTAATCCGGGCGCCGTTGGCGTGCGCGCCCACTACGCCCAGCATTGCTTTCTGGCGCACATTGACTTTCGCATAGGGTCGGGACTGGCTGGAATTCACGACGGCGGCAATGTCGCGCAAGACGTGCATTTCTTTGGCGGCCAGTATGGAATCTGGACCCGGAAACCTTCTCCAGGCTGGCAATTCACCGTGATTGATGCCACCTTCGAAGGTCAGCGCGAGGCTGCGATTCGTGAACACGAGGCGGGGCTGACCCTGATTCGCCCGCAATTCAAGAACGTTCCTACAGCGATTTCCATCGATCCTCACTACGCCGAAGAGCTTTGGGTGAAAGATGGCCGCATGGAGCACATTACCGGCCCCGCAGTGATCATCAGTAATGAGAACAACGCGCGGACCGAGATTAACATCGAGAACATTGTCTGCCATGAAGTGCCCGTGTTTGCGTCGTATCGAGAGAGCGGGAAACAAGTCGCCGGCACTGGAAAGGCCTATCGGATCAAAACGTTTTCCCACGGGCTCCACTTTGAAGACATTGCCGCCGCCTCCGCGATTCAGGATGTATACGACACTACAGCTTTAGACACCCTTCCCGAACCGGTAAGGTCCGACATTCTGGATCTTCCTCCGATGGATACATGGTTCAACGTGCGCACGCTTGGGGCGCGTGGTGACGGAATTGCGGACGACACTGGGGCGCTGCGGAAAGCGATCGCGCAACATCGCACAATTTATCTGCCATCCGGCCATTACCGCGTCAGCGACTCAATCACCCTGCGACCAGACAGCGTATTGATTGGCCTGCACCCGAGCACTACGCGGATTGTTATTTCCGATTCGACCCCAGCATTTCAGGGTGTCGGCAGCCCGAAACCCCTCCTCGAAACGCCGCCGGGCGGGACGAACATTGTGACCGGCATAGGGCTTTATACGAACGGCATCAATCCCCGCGCGGTGGCTGCGAAATGGATGGCCGGCAGCAATTCGATGATGAATGACGTGCGTTTTCTCGGTGGACACGGCACGGTCGATCCGAACGCGACCTGGGACAAAATCTATAACAACACCCACACTGCAGATGCCAATCTGGAGCGGCGCTGGGATGGGCAGTATCCGAGCCTGTGGGTCACGGACAACGGTGGCGGCACCTTCGTCAATATCTGGACCCCGAGCACCTTTGCGCAAGCGGGACTCTACATCTCAAACACCTCGACGGAGGGAAGAGTCTACGAGCTATCGAGCGAGCACCATGTGCGCAACGAGGTCGTATTGCGTCACGTGTCCAATTGGCGAATCTACGCCCTTCAAACCGAGGAGGAGAGGGGCGAGGGTGGTTTCGCGCTGCCGCTGGAAATTCAGGATTCGAGTGATATCACAATCGCGAACCTGCATATGTATCGCGTAGTCAGCAGTTATCAACCGTTCCCCAACGCGATTAAAGTTACAAATTCGAAGAACATACGTTTTCGCAATCTCCACTGCTACAGCGACAGCAAGGTGTCTTTTGACAACGCCGTCTTCGATACGACCCACAACGTCGAACTGCGACAGCGGGAACTTGCCTGGCTGACCATTTCGGGGAATGTGCCGCAGGCGCAGGTGAAAGAATCCTCTCCGGTTCTGGCACAGGGCGCGAAAGTCGAAAACCTTGTGAGCGGTTTCTTCAGCATCTCCGGCGGAACTGTGGACGGTTCCGGCGATCTCTATTTCGTGGATGCCAGACGGCAAACCATTTACCGCTGGTCTGTTGCCTCCCGTCAGCTCGATAAGATCCGCGATAATCCACTGGACCCCGTCCAACTCGCTTTTGATAAAGCTGGCGATCTCATGGTCATTTCCTACGCGGGAAACGGCACGGTATACAGCTTCAAACCCGATTCGCCCGGTGACGATGTGACTTTGCTGGAGCCAGTGCCCACCGCGCCGCGTCCAGGCATGAGTGCGATTCTGCCGGTTAACCATTGGAGAAATGAAAACGATTTTACGGACGCTGTACCGGTCCGGAAGCCTTATCAGTTCATCTCGCCCGACGGCACCACCTTCATTCCCGCGGGTCAGGACTTCGTGACCGGGGAGCTTTACTACGGGTCCAAGCTTCATGACGTGCTACGAGCATTCGGCATGGCGCCTGTACTCGCGGGCCAGCCTTTCTACGTATCCGATGAATCCGAGGAGAAGACGTACAAGGCCCAAGTGGGTGACGACGGTTCGATATCAACCTTGAAGCTCTTCGCCGAGCAGGGCGGAGAGAGTGTAGCGGCGGATACAGAGGGGAATGTCTATATCGCGGCGGGCCACATTTTCGTATACGATCCTGCCGGCCACCGGATTGATACGATCGATGTGCCGGAGCGACCTTTGCAGTTATTATTTGGCGGCAAGGACGGACACACGCTTTTTATCCTCACTCATAGTTCTTTGTATTCGATCGAGACACGAAACAAAGGGCAGGGAAGGCAATGAACCTGGTCAACCCGGCTTCTAGAAAACTGGATGTTAATCAGGAGAACAATCTGTGTTGCGTTGGTGGCATTGTCGGTTTGTCTTTGGATCTCGCCTCAGACTTCTACCTTTCTCCTGCAACTGGTGGACATCACCGCCTCGACCAGGATCAAGTTCACTTGCCTTGTCCATGATGTTCTTTCCGTTTACGGCGGACGACGAGGGAAATGACTTTGCTTGCCTTTCGGCAAAGGGAAAGGTCGGCAGGATAGCCGCCCGGTGCGGGCACCAAATCATGTCATTCGAAAGTTGGCACGTGTCAACGATTCCGGACGAATCAGACAAGATCGCCATGCACGAAATCGCTTCCAGGCAGTTCGAACTGTTCACTGGGCTTGTACAAAATATGCAAAGTCTTTTGATCGGAATCCCCTCCCCGAATCGCCACCGATCTGAAGAAAGGAAGATGGATCTCCGAGAAGAAAATCCGCAAACGCGTTTCCAGAGGCCCGCCCCACTGAACAGATAATTGCCCACGAAGGCAGTCGTCGTTTCGGCATTCACTTGGGTCGCACCGCCCCGACCACCTGCGGTGATCAGGTGGCGGCCGCGCGCGATGCGCAAGATGTTTTCAAACACGAACACGTTGTCGACACGCTTTGCATCGTCGAAGTTACTTGTGCCGATAGCGGTAAGACCGGCTATCTGGGGAATCCGGTCGAAGGCGAACGCGATTCCGGTCTGAAGCCGAACACCATTCCGTTGTGATTCCGAACAGCATTCCGGTCTGAAGGTGAACGCCGATTCCGGTAGGAAGGCGAACAGTTTTGTCGTCTACCGGAATGGCGTTCGGCTTGGGGCGGAATGTTTTCCACAGGCGAACCGCAGGAAGGGGCAGAGCGACGCTGGACAATCACCGGCATTGAAACTCCATAAATAAAGGAGCTCAGGGAGCCGGCCAGGAGAAAGTCCATGCGGAAGACCAAGGAAGTCCTGCGGTTACGGTTTGAGTTGGGGTTGGGACAGCGCCAGATCGCGCGCAGTTGTGGGATGGGGCTGGCTACGGTCCACGACTATTTGGAACGAGCAGCCGCAGCCGGAATCGGTTGGCCGTTGCCCGAAGGCCTGAGTGAAGAGGAACTGGAAAGCAAGCTGTTTGGGAACCAACCCGTAGCAGTGCGAGCGGTGCGGGAGCGGCCACAACCGGACTGGAAAGCGATTCATGAGCAACTGCTGCAACATCGTCATCTGACCCTGCAGTTGCTGTGGGAAGAATATCGGCAAGCGAATCCCGAGGGCTATCGCTACAGTTGGTTTTGCGAGCGTTATCAGCATTGGCGGCGGCACCTGGATGTGGTGCTGCGGCAGGAACACAAG
>Ga0137390_10003855_pt1 | contig 12355 bp, 9 predicted proteins | sample 15con2h24AmetaG_FD_104937 | JGI IMG/M metagenome (GOLD analysis project Ga0137390, IMG submission 104937) | Vadose zone soil microbial communities from Angelo Coast Range Reserve, California, USA - 15con2h2.4A metaG | ecosystem: Environmental > Terrestrial > Soil > Vadose zone > Saprolite... | reverse complement strand
TCGAGCGCACCGGGCAGATCGAGGTGGGGTCGAGGCGTGCGGCGTCGTGATCGCGCTGCCGCCGCGGCGATGTGGCTTGCGCTGCTCGCGACGGCGGGCGCAGCCAGTGCGACGCAGGCGGCGGCCCCCGGCGACGCGGTGCGTCCGCTCCACGGCACCGTCGCCGTGACGCTCGACCGCGTCGTCAACCGGTTCGCGCCCGACGAGGCGCTGGGCGCGGGGGTGGACGGCCAGGCGGCCCAGGACCTTGCGCAGATCTACACCTCGGACAACGTGCGAGGCATGAGATCGGCCGGTCTGGGGCCGCTCACCTACCGTCTGCGCACGGAGCTCGGCGGGGAAGCCTGGCACTGGAATCCGCGCGGCCGCTGGAGCGACGCGCGCCGCCGCCAGGGCTACTGGACATCGTCCAGCCGTGCAGGCCCTCGGTTCAACGTGGCCTACGGCTACCGCCTCCCACGACGCGGTGAGACGTTCGACCAGGCCAACGACGACGGGTACTCCCGCCTCGACGACGGCGATCCGACCACCTTCTGGAAGAGCAATCCCTACCTCGACGCGCGCCTCGGCGGAGGCCGGATGACGGGCGGTCCGCAGTGGGCGATGCTCGACCTCGGCCGGCCCCGCCCGATCGACGCGCTGCGAATCGACTGGGGCGAGCCGTACGCACGCCGCTTCGTGGCCCAGTACTGGTCGGGGGTCGACGCGTTTACCGCCGCGATCAAGGGAACCTGGCGCGCGTTCCCGCGCGGCGGCGTGCGCGGACACGGCGGGACGCAGACCGTGCGCCTGGCCCCCGCGCCCATGAGCGTGCGATTCGTTCGGGTGCTATTGACGCACAGCTCGCATACGGCTCCGCCCGGATCCCGTGACCCGCGCGACCGGCTGGGCTACGCCCTGCGCGAGCTCCACGTGGGTCGCCTCGAGCGGAGCAGGCTGCGCGACCTGGTGCGGCATGCGCCGAGCCATGGACAGACGGCTGCGTACGTTTCGTCGACGGATCCCTGGCACCGCGCGACGGACCTCGACCCCTCGGTGGCGCAGCCCAGTTTCGATCGCGTCTTTCGCAGCGGGCTCACCGACCGCCAGCCGGTGATTCTCCCGGTGCCGCTGCTGTACGGCACTCCCGCCGACGCCGCCGCCGAGCTCCGCTTCCTGAGCGCGCGCCGCTACCGCGTCGGCCGCGTCGAGCTAGGTGAGGAACCCGACGGGCAGTTCGTGGCCCCCGAGGACGACGCCGCCCTGTGGCTCCGGTTCGCGCGGGCCCTGCGCCGCGTGGATCCTCACGTGGTGCTCGGCGGCCCGAGCTTCGCCACGTCGATCCCCGAGTGGGAGTACTGGCCGGACGCGAGAGGCAACACATCGTGGATCAGCCGTTTCCTCGCTTCCCTGCGCGCGGGTGGCGGAGCCGGAGAGTTCCGCTTCTTCTCGTTCGAGTGGTACCCGTTCGACAACGTCTGCGCGAATCCGGCTCGTCAGCTGGTCCAGGCCCCGAACCTGCTCGCGCAGCAGCTGCGCGGGCTCGAGCGGGAGGGCCTGCCCGCACGCCTACCGATCGTTCTCAGCGAGTACGGCTACTCGGCGTTCGCCGCGCGCGCGGAGGTCGATCTCGCCGGAGCGTTGCTCGACGCCGACGTCATCGGTGAATTCCTGGCTCTCGGGGGTCGGGCGGCCTACCTCTACGGCTACGAGCCCAGCGGTCTCATCCGCGAGACGACCGCATGCGAGGGCTGGGGGAACCTGACCCTGCTGCTCTCTGACCGGGGCCACCGAATCCTGTATCGAACGGCCGCCTTCTCGGCCATGCGGCTGGTCACCGGCCAGTGGGCCGGCGGGGGACATCGCATTCGTCGCGTCTTCCCGGCGGCGTCCGACGTTCGCGACCCTGCCGGCTTGGCGCTCGTCACCGCGTATGCCGTCGGGCGGCCGGACGGCCGCCTCGCCGTGCTCCTCATCAACAAGGACCCTCGACGAGCCGTCCGCGTGCGTGTAACCGTACGCTCGGCTCGGACCCAAACGCTCCTGGCCGGACCGCTCGACGCGTACACGCTCTCGAGCCGCCAGTATCGCTGGCACGCTCGCGGTCCCGCCGGGTACCCGGCCCCGGACCTTCCTGCGGCGCACGCGGTGGTGCGCGACCGCCGTGCGGACGTGGTCCGGCTTCCGCCGTTCTCACTCACGGTGATCCGAACCAGGCGGCCGCTGGCCGATCAGCTCGTGCGCTGTACGGCGATCGTCGCATCCCGATCGAGCAGATGCTCCCCGGCTAGCGCGTGAGGCGTTACGTGGACCAAGCCAGGCGCCACGAATCGGAAGAGGTTGTAATTGCCGTTGGTCCGGTGCGCGAGCAGGCGAAATCCCCGAGCCGGCGCGCGGGGCGACGCGACAGGCGCCTGGTCGGACGGGGAACCGCGGACGTCGAGCACGTCGATCTCGGCCACGCTCGCCCCATGGCGCGGGAGTTGGCGGACGTCCCTGCGATAGAAGCCCTCGAGGGCCACGAGCGGCGGCAGCGGGCGCGGGTTGGCGAGGTCGGGGGCGACCACGATGATCCGGTCCCGCGAGGCCGGTCCGAGGACTCGGGCCGCTCCACGCCAGTCCTCGCGCTGGATGGTCGGGTCGGTCTGGACGAGCACCAGGACGGTGAGCGAGGTGCCGACCGCGACGGCGAGGAGAGCCACCGCGGCGACCCGTATCCCAGGGGCCGCCAGAGCGATCGCGATGCCGACGATGAGCGGGGTCAGCGCGACGAGCAGGTTGCGCTGGTCGATGTACCGGAGACCGGCGACGTCGAGCACCCACGGCTCGACGACGAGCAATGCAGCCACGCCGAGCGGAATCGCGGCGGCGCGCCGCGCCGCGCGGTCGCCGCGCCAACAGAGGAGTGCCAGGGCGGCGAGCGCGACCACCTCGATCACCGGCAGGAAGTTGATAGGAGGGCGGTCGGCGCCGTAGACGAACTCGGCGCCGGCGTCCTTGAGGCGGTCGGCAAGCGGGTTGTCGCCGATGAAGCCGAGGTCGGCCCCCCCGCCCGAGACGCGCTGGTAGTACAGGAGAGGAAGGAGCGCCACGGCGGCCAGCGCCACGACGACGGTTGGCCGGAGCAGCGGGCGCAGGGTGTCGGCGAGGGTCGTCCGCCGTCCCTCCCGGCGGCGCTCCTGCAGCAGCGCGATCGCGAGCCAGGCTCCCTCGGTGCCCACTGCGAACCAGGCGAAGTAATGCGTCGCCATGGCCAGACACGAAACGATCGCCCAGCGGTTGAGTTCGCGGGCGCGCCCCTGACCCGCCTCGAGCGCTCGAACGAAGAACAGAAGCGAGCACGTGGTGAGAAGGATCATCAGCGCGTACGGCCGGGCCTCCTGCGAGTACCAGATGAGGGCTGGGCTTGCCGCGGCCAGCAGGGCCGCGATCAGCCCGGCGCGCACCGAGAGGAGCTGGCGCGCGCAGAGGAAAACGACGGGGATCGTCAGCGTGCCCGCGGCAGCCGAGAAGGAGCGGATGCCGGCTTCCCCACCGCCGAACAAGCGACTCCAAGGCCACACGAGCAGGAAGTAGAGGGGAGGGCTCGCCTCCGAGTCCGGCAGGCCTTCCACGAAGCGGTCGAAGGGCAGGTGGGCCTGCCACGCCGTCAGGGTCTCGTCTTCCCAGAAGCTCTGGTGGGCGAGGGTGGCAAAGCGGAGCGCAAGGCCCGCGACCACGATTCCTCCGAGAGCCCAGCCGACGTGACGTCCGACGCTTCGCAGCTTCAGGTCCCCGCCGCCGTTAGGGGTCGGCCCGTCACCATCCGCACCCTCCTGACTCTAGCTGCCAGCGCGCTCGCCCTGCTCGGCGTCGCGCTGGCGGCGGCTCCCGCCGTCGCCGTCCCCCTCCGCGCGGACCGAAACGGTTCCCTCCAGAGCCGGGCCGTGGACCAGATCCTCCCGATCACTCCCTTCGTCACCGAGGGCGGACGGGCGCGCCGCGACGTGGCTCTCACCTTCGACGACGGGCCGAGCGAGTGGACCCCGCGGATCGCCGCCGAGCTGCGACGGCTCCACGCTCCCGCGACGTTCTTCGAGATAGGCGAGCAGGTTCCGAATTTGCGCGCTGAGACACGGCGCCTCGTGCGGCGCGGCTTCCCGGTTGGCGACCACACCGTGACCCATCCGCTCCTCGCCCACCACCACCACGGTTTCCAGCACTCGCAGCTCATCGGCGCGGCCAATGCGATTGCGGCGACGGGGGCTCCCTACCCACGGCTCTTCCGCCCGCCCTACGGGTCGTTCAACGCGACCACCCTGCGGATCCTGCACAAGATGCGGATGCTGATGGTGCTGTGGACGAACGACACCGAGGACTACGCGTCCCCCGGCGTGCGCCATATCGTCAATGGCGCCCTGGCCGACCTGCATCCCGGCGCAGTGATCCTCATGCACGACGGCGGTGGCGACCGGCGCCAGACGGTGGCGGCGCTGCCCCTGATCGTGCCCGCGCTGCGCGCCCGGGGATACCGACTCGTCACCATTCCGCAGATGCTCGTCGACGATCCGCCCTCGCCGCACCAACGCATCCCGGACGGAACCGGGCCATCCGCCACGTCCTCGTGAGGATCCTGCGCTCCCTCGTACCCGTCGCCGTCGTGGCGGGATTGGCCGGCTGCGGCCACGCCACGCCCAGCGATGCGCGCGCGCTCGTCCGCGTCAACCAGGCCGGGTACCCGACGGCCGGTGCCAAGCCCGTGTTCGTGATGGCCGACCGCGCACTCGGGCATGCCCGCTTCACGGTCCGGTCGACCGGTGGGCAGATCGTGGTCCGCGGGCGCCTGGGCCGGGACGCCGGCTCGTGGAACGGCCGGTGGCGCCACGTCTATGGGCTCGATCTCGCCGGCCTGACGCGCCCGGGCGCCTACGACATCGCGGTGGGGCGGGCGCGGGCGCGCGTGGTGATCGGCGGCCCGCGGGCGCGCTGAGACCACCTCGCCGAGCGCGCGGTCGCCTTCTTCGTGGCGCAGCGCGACGGGCCCGACGTCGTACCGGGTCCGCTGCACCGGGTTCCGGCCCATCCGCTCGACGCCCACGCCACGGTCTACGCCAGCCCCCGCTACCAGGGCCTGAGGCTCGTCTCACGCCTGGCGCGCCGCGGCGGCCCGGTGGACGTCGCGGGCGGCTGGTTCGACGCCGGCGACTACCTCAAGTTCACGGAGACCGCGAGCTTCGACGCCACCGTCCTTCAGGTGGTGCTTCGCGACCATGCACGCGGGCCATGGGCCGGTGCCCTACGAGCCGAGGCGCGGCACGGCACCGACTGGCTGATGAAGCTGTGGGACCCGGGTCGGCGGGTGCTCTACGCCCAGGTCGGGCTGGGGGACGGCAACGGAGGCTCGGTGCTCGGCGACCACGACGTCTGGCGCCTCCCGCAATCCGACGACGCGCGCCACCCGCGCCCCGGCGCGCCCGACTACTTCGTGTCGCACCGACCGGTCTTCGCGGCCAACGCTCCTGGACGCCTCATCAGCCCGAACCTCGCGGGGCGCGTCGCCGCCGCGCTCGCGCTGTGTGCGCAGGTGCAGGCCGACGCAGACCCGGGGTATGCGAGGCGTTGCCTGCAGGCCGGCCAGGCGATCTACGACCAGGCCAACACCCATCCGCAGGGCGGGCTCCTGACCGCCTTCCCGCACGACTACTACTCCGAGCAGGAGTGGCGCGACGACCTCGAGCTGGGAGCGGTCGAGCTCTACCTCGCGACCCGCCGGCTCGGCGGCGCCGGGTTGCCGCACCCCGACGCGAACCGGTACCTCTCGCCGGCGGGGCGCTGGGCCGACGCTTACATGTCCAGCCGCCTCAACGGCGTGGATTCCCTCAACCTCTACGACGTGTCGGCCCTGGCTCACGCCGACCTCGTGCGCGTGCTCCGCAGCCCCGAGTACGTTGCGCTCCAGCGCGTCCGGCGCAACGGCGTCAATGTCAGCACCGACCCTGGATCGCTCCTGGCCGACCTGCGCGCGCAGCTGCGCCTGGCCGCGTCACGAGCCGGCCGCGACCCGTTCGGCTTCGGCAGCGTGTCCGGGAGCAGCGACACCGTCCCGCACGCCCTCGGCGTGGCCGCGACGGCGCGGATCTACGACGGCCTGGCGGGGACGGCGCAGTACGAGGGCCTCGCGCGGCGCGAGCTGGGCTGGACGCTCGGCGCCAACGCCTGGGGCCAGTCGTTCACGGTCGGGGCCGGCAGCGCCTTCCCGCGATGCCTCTCCCACCAGGTGGCCAACCTCGCGGGGTCCCTCACGGGACGGGGCGCGCTGCTCTGGGGTGCGACGGTGGACGGTCCCAACACCTCGGGGTCGGTGCGCGAGCGCGGCGCGCCGGACGGGTTCCGCCGCTGCGCATCGCCCGGCCTGGCGGGCTTCGACGGCCGCGGCATGCACTACCGCGACGATGTCACGTCCGCGTCGACCTCCGAGCCGACCGATGACTATGCGGCGCTGGCGATGCTCGCGTTCGCTCAGCAGGCGTCGGGCTGAGGCGTCACGTGACCGCCAGGTACCGCTCCAGCTCCCACCCCGTGACCTGGACCCGGTAGTCCTCCCACTCCTCGCGCTTGAGGTCGATGTAGCGGGGGAAGATGTGGTCGCCGAGCGCCTTGTTGACCAGCTCGGACTTGGCCATCTCGTCGACGGCCTCGCCCAGCGTCTCCGGCAGCTGATCCACCCCCGCTGCGACGCGCTCCTCGTGCGTGAGGTCATAGAGGTTGCGCTCCATCGGCTCGGCCAGCTCGTAGCCGTTCTCGATCCCATCCAGCCCCGCGTGCAGCATCGCCGCAAAGGTCAGGTAGGGATTGCACGACGGATCGGGGCACCGCAGCTCGCACCGCGTCGCCCGCTCCTTGCCCGGGTGGTACACGGGCACGCGCACGAGCGCGGAGCGGTTGCGGCGCGACCACGCGACGTACACCGGGGCCTCGTAGCCGAGGACCAGCCGCTTGTACGAGTTCACCGACGGCGCGAACAGCGCGGAGAGCTCGCGGGCGTGGCGGAGCAAGCCGGCGATGAAGCCCTTGCCGACGTCGGACAGGTAGTACTCGTCGGTCCCGTCGAAAAAGGCGTTCTCGTCGCCGCGGAAGAGCGACTGGTGCGTGTGCATGCCCGAGCCGTTCTCGCCGAACAGGGGCTTGGGCATGAACGTCGCGTAGTAGCCGTGGGCCATCGCGACTTCCTTGATCGCGATCCGGTAGGTCATCGTGTTGTCGGCCATCTCCAGCCCATCGGCGAAGCGCATGTCGATCTCGTGCTGGGAGGGCCCCACCTCGTGGTGGGTGTACTCGACGGGGATCCCCAGCTCGCGCAGCGTGAACACGGCGTCGCGGCGGAAGTCCGACGCGACGTCGAGGGTGGTCAGGTCGAAGTAGCCACCCTTGTCGAGGATCTCCGTGCCCTGGTCGTCCTTGAACAGGAAGAACTCGAGCTCCGGCCCGAGGTAGAAGTGGTCGAACCCGAGGTCGGCAGCCCTGGCCAGGGCCCGGCGCATCACCCAGCGCGGGTCACCCTCGTACGGCTCGCCGCCCGGCTTGAGGATGTCGCAGAAGACGCGGCCGACCTTGTGGCTCTCACCGGTCCGCCAGGGGAGGATCCGGAACGTGGCGGGGTCGGGCATGGCGATCATGTCCGACTCCTCGATCCGGTTGAAGCCGGTGATCGAAGAGCCGTCGAAGCCCATGCCGTCCTCGAAGGCGTCGGGCAGCTCGTCCCGGCCGACGGCGAAGGACTTCAGCTGCCCCAGGATGTCCGTGAACCAGAAGCGGATGAACTCGACGTTCTCCTCGTCAACCCGCTTGAGGACGTCCTCGGCGCTGGCCGTTGAAGCTTCGGTGGCTGCCATTGGCTGTGCGGCTCCTTTCGGCGTGGATGTCAGCCCGCACCCTAAACGCCCAACCGATGCGGCGACGGGCTACTTGATGAAGAGCATCTCCGAGTACTTGGGTAGCGGCCACAGGTCGTCGGCCACGACGCGCTCGAGCCGGTCGGCCACCTCCCTCACCGCCTCCATCGCCGGGAGCACGGTGTCCCGCATGTACGCGGCGTGGTCGAGCGAGCCCTCCTCGCCCTCGTGCGTCGCGTTGGCCGACTCCAGCTCGGCGATCGCCGACCACAGCTCGTCCACGAGCGACGTGGTCTCCACGACCGCGGGCTCGACCCCCGCCGCCTGCAGCGCCTGCAGGTGGCGGACGGCGGCGGGCAGCAGCATCGTCCGGGCGATCGTCGCGGCCACCTCGGCCTCGATGTTCACCTTGATCACGTACTGCTCGACGTACACGTCGTAGCGCGACTCGAGCTCGCGCTTGGAGAGCACGCCGTAGTCGGAGAACACCTGCACGGTCTGGTCCTCGACCAGCCAGGGCAGGGCGTCGGGCGTGCTGCGCAGGTCCAACAGCCCGCGCTCGTCGGCCTCTCGGTGCCAGTCCTCGGAGTAGTTGTCGCCCTCGAAGACGATCTGCTTGTTCGCGCCGAAGGACTCCTTCACGATCTCCGGCACGGCCTCCTCGAGCGACGCGCCGCCCTCCAGCGCCGCTTCGAGCTTTGATCCGAGGTCGTCGAGCGCCTCGGCGACGGTGGTGTTGAGCACCGTGTTGGGCAGCGACAGCGACTGGCTGGAGCCCAGTGCGCGGAACTCGAACTTGTTGCCGGTGAAGGCGAACGGGCTCGTGCGGTTGCGGTCCCCGCCGTGCATGGGAAGCGGCGGGAGCACCTCGGTGCCCAGCCCGAGGAAGCCCTTCTCCGAGGCGGCCTCGGCCTGCCCGGACTCGATCGCCTCGAACGCCCGCAGCAGCTCGGCGCCGAGGAAGATCGAGATGATCGCCGGCGGCGCCTCGTTGGCTCCGAGCCGGTGGTCCTGGCCGGCCGAGGCGATCGAGGCGCGCAGGAGCGCCTGGTGGCGGTTCACCGCCTGGATCACCGCGGCGCAGAAGAACAGGAACTGGAGGTTCTCCGCCGGCGTGTCGCCCGGGTCGAGCAGGTTGTGGCCGGTGTCGGTGCCCATCGACCAGTTGTTGTGCTTGCCCGAGCCGTTGACGCCGGCGAAGGGCTTCTCGTGCAGCAGGCACACGAGCCCGTAGCGGCGGGCGACGGTCTCGAGCGTCTGCATGGCCAGCTGTTGGTGGTCGCAGCCGACGTTCGAGTTCTCGAACACGGGCGCGACCTCGTACTGGTTGGGCGCGACCTCGTTGTGGCGGGTCTTGATCGGGACGCCGAGCTTGGCCAGCTCACGCTCGCAGTCGAGCATGTAGGCGAGGATGCGCTCGGGGATCGTGCCGAAGTAGTGGTCGTCGAGCTCGTGCCCCTTCGGCGGCTTGGTGCCGAACAGCGTCCGCCCCGTGGTCACGAGGTCCGGGCGCTCGAAGAAGTACTGCTCGTCGATGAGGAAGTACTCCTGCTCGGGCCCGACGGTGGTGAACACCCGCGCGGACGCGTCGTCGCCGAACAGGCGCAGCGCGCGCACGGCCGTCCGCGAGAGGGCGTCCATCGAGCGCAGCAGCGGGATCTTGTTGTCCAGCGCCTCACCCGTCCAGGAGGCGAACGCGGTCGGGATGCAGAGCACCGCGCCGTTGGGGTTCTCGAGGACGAACGCCGGGCTCGTCGGGTCCCAGGCCGTGTACCCGCGCGCCTCGAATGTGGCGCGGATCCCGCCGGTGGGGAAGGAGGAGGCGTCCGGCTCGCCCTGGATCAGCTCCTTGCCGGAGAAGTCGGCGATCGCCGTGCCCTCGCCGGTGGGAGCGTAGAAGGAGTCGTGCTTCTCGGCCGTCGAGCCGGTGAGCGGCTGGAACCAGTGGGTGAAGTGCGTGGCGCCCTGCTCCAGCGCCCAGTCCTTCATGGCGGCGGCGATCTGGTCGGCCAGCGAGATGTCGATCGCGGCGCCGCGGGCGAGCGTGCTCTGGAGCTGCTGGTAGACCGGCTTGGGCAGGCGCTGGCGCTGGACGGCGGGGCTGAAGACGTTGGCGCCGAAGACCTGGTTGACCGGGATCGTCAGGTCAGGCGAGCCGAGGGCCCCGCCGTTCGGGCTCCACTGTGCGGCGAGGACATTCTGCTGACGTGATCTGGGCATGGGCGGACTCGTTCCTCCTGTGGTTCCTAGGCAAGGCGGGTCAGCCTACGGCTGCGACCGTCCCCCCGCCTTATCCGCGTGTCCAAAGCGCCCGCGCCATCTTTCGCCCATCGGTCAGAACGTGCGGATTGCCACGCTCGACAAGATGGCGAAAGCGGTTGGCCAATCTTTCGACACGAGGCTAAAGACCAACCCGCGGCCCTCCAACACACTGCCGGGCGTGCATCCGACACGAGGAGGACGTATGAGACGTTCGACCTTGCCGCGCTCGCGTTCGCGTCGCGGTGTGCAGTTCGGCCTGGTGGCGCTGGTGGCGCTCGCGGCCGTGCTGCTGGTTCCGGCATCGGCCCTGGCCGACGCCACAGACCTGAAGAAGTCGATTGCCGGCAAGCTCGACCTGAGCGTCGGCGTGAACACCACCTGGGTGATCGTGGCGGGCTCGCTCGTCATGTTCATGCAGGCCGGGTTCGCGTTCCTGGAGATCGGCTTCTCGCGCGCGAAGAACGCCGGCACGGTGGTCGCGAAGATCCTGACGAACTTCTCGATCGCCGCGGTTGCGTGGTGGGCCATCGGCTTCATGTTCGCCTTCAGCGGACCGGCCGGCAGCTTCATCGGGCACGAGGGTGGGGCCTTCTTCACCCACATGGGCCCGTACGTCGAGGTCGTGAAGGGCGTGGCGAATTACCACCCCCACTTCCCGGTGATGGACCTGTCCAACGCCACGATCGAGTCGAAGTGGTTCTTCCAGTTCGTCTTCTGCGCCGTCTCGTTGGCGATCGTGTGGGGTACGACGCTCGAGCGGATCAAGTTCGGCGTGTACATCATCTACTCGCTGGTGTTCGCGTCGGTGATCTATCCGATCGGCGCCCACTGGGTGTTCGGCGGTGGCTTCCTCCAGCAGGGCCACTGGCTGGGCACGAGCATCGCCGGCATGCAGGACTTCGCCGGTTCGACGGCGGTCCACCTGATCGGAGCGTCCGGTGCCTTCGCGGCCCTGTTGCTGTTGGGGGCTCGCAAGGGCAAGTACGGGCCTGACGGCAAGCCCAGGGCGATCCCGGGGCACAACATGCCCCTGTTCGGCCTCGGCGTGCTGATCCTGTGGCTGGGCTGGTTCGGGTTCAACCCGGGCTCGACGCTCAACGCCGCCGACGGCCGCTTCGCCGAGATCCTGTTGATCACCAACCTGGCGGCCGCCGCGGGCGTGCTGGCGGCGGTGGCGACCGCGCGGATCAAGACGAAGAACATCGACATCGGAATGGCCGGCAACGGCGCCATCGCGGCGCTGGTGGCCATCACGGCGCCGTCGGGCTACATCGAGATCTGGGCCGCCCCCATCGTCGGGGCCGTGGCCGGGGTCATCGTGGTGCTCGGCGTCTACTTCGTCGACAAGTACATCGACGATCCGGTGGGCGCGTTGTCCGCGCACGGCATGGCGGGCATCTGGGGGACGCTCTCGTGCGGGTTGTTCACCGCGCCGAGACTGGCCCAGTACAACGCCTTCGGGGACCCGAAGGGCGGATTGTTCTACTCGGGCCACTTCACGCAGCTCGCTGCGCAGGCCATCGGGTTCACGATCGCCTTCGCGTTCGTCTTCTCCGCGTCGTTCGCGGTGTTCTGGATGATCAAGAAGACGTTCGGCCTACGGGTCACCGAAGCCGAGGAGGATGCCGGCCTGGACATATCCGAGCACGGCATGTACGGCTACCCGGAGCAGTTCATCCCGGCGCCCGAGCTCATCGGCGCGGCGCCGGCGGGGACCGCTCCAGCCGGCGGACCATCGCTGGCGACCGGTAAGGAGGTGCCCGCATGAAGATGGTGATCGCCTATACGCGGCACGAGGCGTTCGAGCCGATCCGCACGGAGTTGCTCGAGTTGGGGTTCCCGTCGCTGTCGATCTCCGAGGTCAAGGGGTCGGGGCGGCAGAAGGGGATCACCGAGCACTACCGCGGTTCGTCGGTGACGAACTACCTCCGGCCGAAGATCAAGATCGAGTGCGTGGTCGCTGACAAGGACGTGCAGACGATCGTGGACACGATCCTCAAGCACGCCCGCACGGGCTCGATCGGCGACGGCAAGGTGTTCATCGTGCCGGTCGAGGCGGCCTACCGCATCCGCACCGGCGAGTCCGGTGAGGACACGCTGCAGGCCCACCCGGACGCGGCGGCAACGGCCGCGTAGGGGACATGAGCGCACGGGCGCTGCCAGGTGAGCAGGGCTCGGGCAAGCCGGGGACCGGGGGCGCGGGCGGCAAGGCCGCCCCGCCCCCGGCCTCGCTCGTCGAGCGC
>Ga0137390_10003854_pt1 | contig 12356 bp, 8 predicted proteins | sample 15con2h24AmetaG_FD_104937 | JGI IMG/M metagenome (GOLD analysis project Ga0137390, IMG submission 104937) | Vadose zone soil microbial communities from Angelo Coast Range Reserve, California, USA - 15con2h2.4A metaG | ecosystem: Environmental > Terrestrial > Soil > Vadose zone > Saprolite... | reverse complement strand
GCCCGGCTGCTTGCTGCTGCCGCGCCCCTTGCGGAGGAGGATGTCGTGAATTTCGCGGATCAGACGCAGCGATAGCGGGAATCCTTCGCCAAGCCGCTTCAGGCCGTACTGCATCGCGGCGACGTAATTGGAAACCTCTTGCACGTCGTCGATGGCGACCAGCGGGGTTTCGTCATTCTCGAACAGCAGAAGATCGGAAAGAGATGATTGCGTTCCCTCAATTTGCGAGGACAGCAACGCCTCTTTCCGGACATACATAAAGAGAAAGAGCGGGGGCGCTGGTAGGATTGAGGTTATGCCATCGAGCCGACCAAGCGCGCGGTTGGCTTGCTCAACCAGGAGCATGAGACCGCCCAGCTCGACGGGCGGGGTCGGCGGAAGCGGCGGCGGCACATAAGCCCGCACTTGCTCGTCGCCGTGGGCGGTGGTGACGAAGCGGCCGATCCGGGATGGGAGTTGGGCCTGGGGCATTCCGCTTACATTAGCCAGCCCGCTATGTAAGCGAAAGCCACAATCGCTACATAAAACGTGTCTAGCCTAGGAAATCGGCGATTTTCCCACCATTTATAATCGCTAAATATACCCGCAGTTGAATATGTTCCCGAATTGTTCTAAGTAAGAAGATCGCCTATCTTGGGCGATTCCCCCCTCAGCCGGAAGAGTGCCATGCTTGAGTTTCGCAGCGGCGGCCGCCGCGTCAGTCAAAGCGAGTTTCTCGAAAACATCAAGAACGAGGCCATTGAGGCGGGCCTGAAGCAGCTTGAACAGCATGCCGCTGCCGCATCCATTATCGATCCGGAGACCGGCAAACACGCTGAAGTTTTTGTTCGCCGCCGCAGCCCAACCGAACTGACCCTTCGCACACGTGGGTCACCCGCTTTCGTCCGCGAACTCGAAAAGCGCCTCGGTGTAGATGCAGGTTCAATCGAGACTATGAGCCCACAAGCCACCAACGACGTTCCGCGCGTGTATCTGGCGCATGCTTCGGAAGATCACGAGACGCTTGCCAAGCCTTTGGCGGAATCCTTGATGGCAAAGGGTATCGAGGTCTGGTTCGACGAATGGGAAATTCGCACCGGCGATAGCCTGCGCCGCAGGATGGAAGAAGGTCTCGCGAACTGCACGCATTTCGTCGTGCTCCTCACACCGAACTCCCTCCATAAGCCATGGGTAGAGACGGAAATCGATGCTGGATTCATTCGCTCGGTCGGCGGGGAGTCGCGCTTTATGGGCCTGCGGGCTGGCATCAATGTCAATGATCTTTCGCCATTCCTGCGCACGCTCCGCTGTCCCGAAGTCCATCTCGATCAAGCCGATGAGGTCGAAGGCCTAATCGCCGACATTCACGGCGTAAGCCGCAAGCCTCCACGCGGCGATGCTCCGCGCTACGTCAAGACGCTGCCCGACGGACTGAAGACATGGTCGGCATCAGCCGTTGCCGCCGCCGAGCATCTCGTCCGCAGCAGCAAGCTCGGCTGGAAATTCGATCCACAGGTGACCGTGGCCAGCGTGGCGCAGGCTACCGGTTTGCCTGAAGAGGACATCCGCCTGGGTGTGCTCGATCTGGCCGGCAACGGCTTAGTCGAAGAATCGAAGGAGATCGGCTCCGACCGCTTTTGGCCGACGATCAGCTTGTTCGTTGAGTTCGACCAATATTTTCTCGACTTCAACCCCAAGCAGGATGCCATTGCCATCGCGAACTTGTTGATTAGCCAGAAGATCGAAGCCATCGACATCAAGGATCTGGCGAAGCAATTCTCCGACTGGCAGCCACGCCGGCTCAACAGCGCCCTCAACTATCTCGACGATGCCAAACTCGTTCACCCGCTGAAAGCGATGGATTCCGGCCCATGGGTCATGGTGTGCCTGCGCGTCACCGATCACACGCGCCGGTTCGTGCGCGATCACGGCTGATGCGGAATTGAATGGCTATTCTCAGAACGGATATTGAAAGGGCTTTAGACGAATTAGTCTCCAACGAGGAAGGCATGCGCTTTCAGGCGCTGGCGGTCGTCCTTGCGAAGCAAAAATGGCCCGATCTGATCGCGTCTGAGCGGCATAGGGATGGCGGCTTGGACGCCTACGCCCCGGCGTCCGTCGCCGAAGACAAGAAGGCGAAGGGCCTGGCGTCATCGATCACGGGCACCATCACCAAGATCAAAGACGACGCCACCAGCATCAAAAAGAATTTTCCCGACGTGGAGATTCTGATCTTCGCGACGCCCCGCAAAGTCACCAATCCGACCATACAAGGCTGGGCTGAAGAGATACGCACCGAGTTCGGTTACGAGCTCGTTGTCATGACCCGGGAAGATATCATCACGTCGTTGATGATACCGTCCAATGCCCCACTTTGCAGAACGTTACTGGCGATTAACGTCCCGGCGGAGGCAACGGAAGCCGAACTGCTCGCGAGAGTGCGTGAAGCGGTGACGGAAGAAGCCCAAAACTGGCGAGCCCGGCTGCGCACCGCGAACCGGCCGATCGTCTCGCTTCAAGCGGTCAGGCTCGATAGCGCCGGCAAGGAAACGTCCGAGATCATTGACACCGCTGGCATCCGCAGGTCGCTTGCGCAAGCGCGGCGCATAGCGCTGGAAGCTCCCGGCGGAGGCGGCAAGACGACGACGCTGGTTCAACTCGCCACGGAAACCCGGCCCGAAGGCGAGCTTACATTTCTTATCGACCTTCCCGCATGGATTCAGTCACGAGCCGACGTGCTTGAATTCATCGGGCACACGCCCTCCTTTCGTTCACGCAACATCGGGGCAGACGACCTTGCGCGGCTCTACAAGAGCGAACATTTCTCTTTCCTCCTCAATGGATGGAACGAGATCACCGAACTTCATTCCGAAGAAGCGATGATCGCTCTCAGGCAGCTTGAACGGAGTTTTCCTGCAGCCGGAATCGTCGTCGCCACTCGGACGCATTACATCAGCCCGCCACTTCCCGGCTCATTTCGCGCCAAACTTCTTCCGTTCAACCGCCGACAGCGGGCCGATTATCTAAATCAAACGCTTGGCGATCGGGCGAACGAATTGCGGCTGCAATTGGAAAGCAACCGCGTTTTGGACGAGCTGACCCGCACACCACTCATTCTCGCCGAGGTGGTGACCATCTTCCAATCGGGCGGCCCGATCCCGACCACGCGGATCGGCGTGCTCGGCGCGGTGATGACGCTGATTGATAACTCAGACGAGCATCGCACCCACTTACAACGGCCGCCCCTTGCCGGTGGCGCGCATCATTACCTCAAGGAATTGGCCGCGCAAATGACCGGTCGAGGCGAGGTGATCACTGCGGAGGATGCTGCTCGCGGCATAATTCAATCCGTATCCGAAAAATTGAAAGAAACGGGACAGATCGCCGTCGTGCCGGACCCGGCGATGGTCTTGCATGCGTTGTGTGCGCATCATGTGCTGGAAAGACTTGAATACCCGTCGGTGACGTTCCGATTCCAACATCAGCAATTCCAGGAATTCTACGCCGCCCGGTTCTTGGCAAGCGCGCTGGCGAGCTTGGTCGAAAACGGCGATCAGACCGCTGATCGCGCGTTCGCCGCGTCCTACATCAACAAGCCGATGTGGGAGGAACCGCTGCGTATGGTGTCCGAGGAGACTCGCCTGCGAAGCGAAGATGACGCGACCAAGAACGACGCGATCACCACGGGCGCGCGCCTTATCGATCTAGCGCTTGGAGTCGATCCCATCCTCGCCGCCGACCTGTCGCGGCTTAGCGGCTCGACCGTGTGGGACGCGGTGCGCGCGCACGTCGGTAAGTGCCTCCGTGATTGGTATGCGGTGGGCGAGCCAGATCACAAGCAATGTGCGTTGGCGGCGATGCTCGCAACTGGTTCCGACGATTTTTCAGATATTCTCGTCCCGCTCCTGACCGACCCGGACCGACAGGTACGGGTCGCAACCTATCAGGCCGGCGAAGCCTTCTACCCAGAGAGCCTCGGTACCGACTGGCGACGTGTGGTTGATGGATGGGACGAAGAATCCCGAGCCGATTTCGTTTACGAGGTCATCCACCGTGGCTTGATGGCGGATATTGGCGAGAGTCTTGCGATTGCCGATCCGAGCGAGAAGGTTCGCGCCCAAGCAATTGAGGCCCTGAGCTGGATTGGCGCAACGGAAGCTCTCACGCGCGTCGTAAATGCGCTTGACGACGCTGCGCTGGAGACGGCGTTGCCAGCGTTCATCCCGGACTCCATCCCGTCAGCGTTGCGCGGACGCGTCGTCGCGGCTAACCGGCGCCTCTTGGCACGCGAAGTCGATCCGCTTGCGCGTATCAGGCACTTGCTCCAGGCCGTCGAGTTTGACGATGCTGATACTGCGGTCGAGATGATGGTCGAGTTGAAGCGTCTTCCTGCGCCACCGCTTGACCAGTATGCCGACCATGCGATCGACCAAGCAATAAAGATTGTCAGACAGGGGCATCCACAATGGGCAAGCGATTGGTTGGCTGCTCGCCTGCTTGCTGGAACGATGTGGGGCGACCAATGGCAGACCTCTTTGTTGGCGGCTCCTCGGCAGCAGGTCGATGAGCTCATTGACAGGCTTGCCACACAGGAGATCCAGCCGCGTGAGGCCTCGGCCATCCGGACAATCCTGTCTGCGTCAGTAACGTTAGCGCTGGCACGGCAGGTCTTTGACCGGCTCTGCGAGGTGCAGCGTGCGATCTCGTCTGGCGGCCCTGCCGGCAATCCCGCCTGGATATGGTTCGATCAATTGCGGTCGTTGTTTCGTGCCTTGCCTGCCGAAATCGCGTTTGCCGGATTGCAGGAATCCATTTCGGGCGAATTCGATACAGAACAATTCCGAGCCACAGTTCAGATTCTGGGCCGCGTCGGCGCCGACGCCCCCGAACTACGCTCTGCGTTACCCGACGAGTTGCGGCAATCATTGCGCCGATACCTTAAGGACGGTATCGCGAAAATCGTCGCTGACGCCACATTCGATGATGCCAACAGGTCGTATGCGGCGGTTACGTTGGGAAGAATCGGCGATGCCGAAGACCTCGCCGATTTGCGCGGGTTGATCGACGCAGACATTCAGCGACAACCCACGCGCGGCGGCTCCACAGATTATTCGAACTGGTTCGTGCTCGCCTTGCAATGGTTGGACGCCCCAGGCACCGAAGCAATCTTGATTGACCTGTTACGCCAAGCAAAATACGAGCGCAGCGCTGCGCACGGCTTGTTGCGACTGGCGACGCCGGCCGATCGGCAAAAGATGGGGTTTGGAAGTAACAGAACGGATTACGAAGCAATCTGGTCAGCTCGCGCCGGGAACCGCACAGGTATCGACGAGGCCCGCGCCAAGAGATATGCGCAAGCCATCAAGCAGCGCATCGCCGAGCTGACGGACGAGCGCTCCAAGGCTGCCAATCCGGATCAATACCTAGGGAGACTGAAGGGCCTTGCCGTGCTCGTCGCAATGCTTGATGGCCGTGGGCAAGCGGATCTCGTCATGAATATCCTGGCGCTGCCCGGCAAATGGGACGACTGGGACCGGATGAACGGCGTGAAAGCGCTCTTGTTGTCTGGCGCGGCGCTCACCCTGGACACCATGCTCAAGGTGCTTGACCCGGCGATCGAGAACTTGCTTTCGCAAGGTCTCTACAACGACCAAAACCTCACATTGCTTACCGATTGCCTGTCATTGCTGCCGTTCAGTGATGATCCCGCAAGAGGTCTACGCCGGATCGAAGAGGTCATGTCCCGCTTTGAGTACCGGCCTTATCAGTTCCGCGATTTGGTTGCCGCGCTTGGTCACAGCCGCTCTGAAGCGGCGGTCGAATTCCTGCTCAAGCTCGCTCGCGGCACCGGCGGACTTCAGAATATGGAAGACACCTGGATTCATGCGCTAGGACGGCTCAATCTTCCTGCCGCGCGACAGGTGTTGCTCAGCTTCATCGACCCGGAAATTTCATGGGTCGGCATTACGATCAATTTTGATTTTCGCAGCGTTGAGCTTTTCGCCTCCTATCTCGCTGAGTGGGCGCGACGCGATCCGGGCTTGAAGCAACGGCTATTTACGTTGAGCGAAAACACGCTTACCCCGATGCAGCGGCAATTACTCCCGGCGATTTATGCTGAGATCGATAGCGCGGAGGCGATGCTTGCAGGTGTCAATTTCATTCAAGGCAACATGGTGCCCTACGGTTTGGGCCGAGGACTCGAATCTCTGTTCCTTGAACGTCGCCATTACGATAACTCAGGCTCTTTCATCTACGTGCCCCGTAAAGCCGATCAGGTTAGAGCGAAGCTCTTTCAGATGGTCTTGCATGATCCGCAACGGAGAAAAGCGGCGTTTTCGATTTTGGGACAGGTTGAAGTCTGGCGCATCGAGCATGGACGTCCGAACGGCGAGCCTCGCCATCCGATGATCGAAACCGGCGAGCCATGGCCGCCGGTTTCTTTCTTGAAATAGCGTGATCGGATGTTGGTTAGCACGTTCAACGCAGCGCAACGGGACCGGAGATAGGCATGCCGAAATCATCGCGCGAGACCGCCCGAAAGCATCATTACGTCCCGGAGATGTACCTTTCGGGCTTCGTCGACCGAAGGGGGCGATGCTTCGGCGTCGATGCGAAGGAGCGAAGGCCGTTCAAGTCACGACCAAAGGGCATTGCCGCGCAACGAGACTTTAACCTGATTGAGGCACCGGGCGTACCGCCGGATGCTCTTGAGAAGGAGCTGTCGAGTCTTGAGAGCGTGCTGGCGCCGGGCATCAAGCGTGTCAGGGAAACGGCGAGCTTCGGATCAGAAGGCAAGGACCGCGAGGACATCATCAATCTGGTCACTCTGCTCGCCGTGCGGAATCCCAGAACGCGGGACGACATGCAGAGGATCTACACGGAGATTTTCCGCGCGGTGCTTGCCGCGCCGTTCGAGGATAAGGCGAAATGGGATGCCGTGGTGGAAGCGATGAAGGCCGCGGGGAAATGGCCCGAGGATGAGCCGAGCGATTTTGAGGGCTACAAGAAATTCGTCGAGGACAACATCGACAAGGTCAAAGCCCACCAGAACTTCAGTTTGGAGATGGAGCTAGAGGCGCTCGAGAAGCTGTATTGGTACTTTGATGCGCGCAAATGGCGGATCCTGAAAGCGAAGGAAGGCAGCGGCGGCTTCGTGACTACGGACCACCCTGTCTGCATTAGCCGACCCGGTAGCTTGAATTACGGCGCGCAATTCGCGCCAGGCTTGAGTCTGAGCGATAGCGACGTTCTCTTTCCGCTTTCGTCCAACGTAGCACTAGCAGGGCGAATGGATGGCGATGAGGACGTGATCGAGCTCGATGACAAGGGAGTCGCCGACTTCAACGCGACAGTGATGGGTTACGCCATGAAGCAAATCTACGCGGCCGACGATCAATACAGCTATACACGACCAGCGGGGAAGCCGCTCGGAAAAGGCTGCACTTTGCTACAGGACCCCAATCTGAAGGTCCGTGAGGGTTAGTCCGGCATGTCCGACGCGAACCAGCATTGGGTGCCAAAATTCCTGGTCAAGAATTTTGCCGACCGCGACGGGCGGGTATTTTGCCTCGACATCCACACCAATCAGATCACCAAGCCAGCACCACGACAGGCTGCGTCCGAGAAAGGCTTCAATGACTTTGAGGTCGATGGCGAAACCATATCCTTCGAGGACCGGCTTGAGAAAATCGAGACGCAAGCCGCGCCAATCCTGAAGCGCATGATCGACGAGCGCCAGTTGACGACCCTCACCGCCGAGGACCGCCGCCGGGTCGCGGCGTTCGTAGCAGCACAGAGCTTCCGGACGAAGGCATTCTACGAAGGCCTCTCCGCAAAAATGGACCGGAACGCCTTCGCTGGAAAATTCTCGCTGCTGTTCGACGGCATCGCGATACTTGCCGCCGAAATCGCGCGGCGGCATTGGGCGCTGATGATCGCGAGCGGCGACGACGCATTTTATCTTGGTGACAACCCCGCCGTACTACAACGGACGGATAATCCAAGGGATGGAAGCCAACTCGGATTTGACGTCGCCGGGGTCGAGGCCTTTTTACCACTGGCACCGCATTGCGCGCTCTACATGCCATGCCGCACCATCAGCGAGGAGCGCATCGAGCGCTATAACGCGGCGCTTGATCTTCATCGCGTGGTGCGTTCCGCGGCCAGCCCGGAGGCGCCGACGAATTGCGATTGGCCCAACTCGTGATCACCCGGCTTGATCCACTCTATCAAGCCATGACGACGGGCGTGGCGCTACCGGCCCAGCCCGAGCACGTCGAGAACCTGAACTACCTCGAATGCAGTTGGGCCCACTCAGCGGTCTATTCGAACCGCCGGGACTTCGCTTTCGCGCGGCGCGTCTTTCGTGAAAATCCCCACTACCGCGAGGTGCCGACGACTTCGCTAATCGATATGATCGCGCTCGTTCCGGACCAAGCCAATGCGCCCTGACCTTCTTGAAGCGCAAGCAAGCATCGACTGGCCGTTCTCCCAGTTTGTCAATTTTAACGATCGCCTGGAAGCGTGGCTGAAGGCTAGCGTGCGCATCGAAATCAGGGACGTGCCACCGCCTGCCACGCATAATCCGATCGTCGCCGTCGAAACGGAACTGCTGCCCTTGGCCTTTAGCGTCGAGGCTGGCGCCTACATCAACGCCATTCGCAGCAGCCTCGATATTCTAGCGATGGTTCTGGTGCGCCGACACGGCCTTGCGATCCCGGAAGACAAGATCAGTTTCCCGTTCTTCCGGAGCAAAGAAGCCTTCGAAAAGCAGGGGGGCGGACTGCTCCTGCAGCATTTGCCGGCGACGGACCGGGCGCTTATCGAGAATTTGAAGCCCTATCCAGAGGGCAATCCTGACCTTTGGGCGCTCCACAATCTCGACATTCTGCGCAAACACCGGCGTCTGCTCGATGTCCGGATTCAGCCGATCCATATGTCCATGGCCGGTTCCCTGAAACCGGATGACTTCGTGCCGCTCGCCACAGGCATCATTCAGGCCAACGATGAAACCGTGGTCGGGTTGCTGCGCAAAGGCGTTCCCGAACCCGCGGTTCAATCCCGATTCTATGTGGCACTAAGCGAGCAAACCTTCATCAAACGCCGTCCGGTCCTTGCCACGCTCGTCCATCTTTCCGATGTGGCTAGCGGCGTGATAAGCCTGTTCGACCGTTGAAGCCGTGCGCCTCAGTTATCGAGATCAAGAAAACTCATGTTCCCGCTAGACGCGAGATAGCTCACGATTTCCTTCACCGTTGCCGCCGTCCGGGGCGCCGCACTGGCTTTTCCCGCCACCAGAATCGCGCGGAGCGACTGATCCTGCACGGCAAAAATATATGCCTCCACCTTGGGCTGCCGAACCAGCAAGTTCGTCACTTCGACAACCTTGTCGATATGCTCCAGCACGAGCTTGGCGAGATTATCGATCACGCCATACGCATCATTGGGCGCAAACCCGGCATTCAACATCAGCAGCAATTGATCCGTGAGCCAGAGCCGGTCCACGTCCCAAAGGAAGAACTGGCCAAGGGTGCCGAGCTCTTGTCGGTACGGCTCGGGATCGCTGGCCTGCGTCGCGGCCCGGAGCCGTTCCTGCCAATATCCCATCGCCCGTTCCCGATAGCCGTTCGTGGACACCATGTGCCGCCCCATGAACCACATCGCACGACGGCGCAAAGGCGCCGGAGCCGTATCCCAAAACTGCCGCAACGGGTCGTCGGGCAATTTCTCCATCAGGTATAGAATGACCAAGAATTCGGCGAGACGATTGCCGGCCTCCTCGTAACCCTGCGGCGCATTCTTCCTCCCGAGGCTTGCGATGTGGGCTGCGTAGTAGGGATGGAGCCGATCCATCAAGCCGCCGACCGGCTCCTTGTCGTTTCGTAAGTGGCCAAGCCATGTCGAGGCGACAAGATTGATGTCGCCGGATGGAAACAGATTGTCGATCTGCTCCCGAAGCCAAGTTTCGCCGAAGTAAAACAGCCAGGTCAAATACCGCCCAAGCACGGCGCGCGGCAACCATCCCGCGGGCGAGCGATCCGAAAGCTCCCCTTCCAGGATCAAGCGAAGCTCGGGTGAATGCGCCAGCGCCTCGCGCGGCGCCTGGCCGATGGCGCTTGAAGGGTCTTTGCTTTGCCAGAACAGGAGCAGCACGCAAAGGTTCACCGCGGCTCCCCGTGCGGTCTGGATCGCAGCGATATAAGGTTGATTGCTATCCCCGCGCCGGGCTTCCGCCGGGGCAACAAGGCCAGCCGTCCGATGGTACAGCGCGAACACGAGCGATTGGACCAGCGGGGCATGGACGAAGGCGACCCCGCCCGCCCCGCGCGTCAGCGCCGATGCCAACCATCCGACAGCGGCTTGCAACGTCCACGACCAGTCAGGATCGTCCCCCGGAACGGCGGCCGCTCCAACCGACGCCCACTGTGAGCGATCAATGACCGCGGCCACCAACTCCAGACACGGCGCCCATTCGATCGCTGCACCGTTCGACGTCGCCATTGTCAGGCCATCCAGCAAGCGCCGGATAAAGACGGGCCGCAACCCTGCGAATTTTGCCGCGCCCGCCGAGAACGGCTCGGGCTTGGCGAACGCGGCTTCGCGCAATTCGCCGGCGAGGCCCGCGGCCGTATGCGTTTGCAGGCCGGGATCGGGACGCCATGCTTCAAGATAGGCGACCGTTTCCTCCACCGGCTGGCTCTGCATCGAGACCCGGCTTAGCGAAGGCGGCGCGGTGTCAAAAAGCCGCCACGGCGACGCGTCCCGCTCGCCAAGCTCCTGAACGGTCTTGTCAAGAGCCGCGCGCCGATCGGGTGGCAACACATCACGCCACTCCCACACGATATCGCGGAACGTGGTCTCACGATATTTGCGGTCGTCGTCGGCTTCCGGCTTTCGCTTATGATATTCCTCGAAACGCGCACGGTAGGACTCGAGATACTGTTCGGGTATCGCGTCGATAAACGCCACGATTCCCTGCTGCTGCTCATCCGTCAGATGCGGAAGCCAAGCCCGCGCAAGCTCTACTCCTCACGGCACCATTCGGCGTCGATCAGCGCCGTGTCGGTCAGGCATCGCCCGGCTCGCTCTGGCGCTTCGGCAGGAGCCATCGCCAGCACATGAAGCTCGATGCGGCGAAAGATCTTCGGGCTGTATTTTGCGAGAACATCCAGAACCGCGTGGACGGATGATGCGTCCGCCACGACGGCGGCGACGGCGAACCTCACGATGGCGTGGATGATCGTTGCAAGGATATCGCCGCCATCGAGCTGGCCCGGCGTCAACGATCCCACCATATAATACGAGTAGTCTTCTTCCCTGACGCTTCGTAGCCTTCGGTCTGTGCGCGAGGCGTGGAGCAGCAAATCGCTAAATTGCGCGAGCGCTAGCAGCGGACCGGCTTTCGCCAGCTCATCTGCCGCGGTGTTCATGTAATGCTCGTACATGGTCGGATCGAAGAACGACCTTAGCTCCCCGCCGCCTTCGAAAACCTGGAACACGGCCCCGGCCACACGAAGCGCGGCATCGACGTGGCCGGCAACCGCCAGCCGCTTGATGATCGCGTGCGGCGACGCCTGCGTATGTGCCGTTTCGAGCGTCAGCCAACCACCGACGAGATCGGCGAGTGTCGCCGCCTCATCCGCCGGCAATGCCGCGATGATCTCCAGTCCAAGGCGCTGCACGTCGGGATGAGTCGATGATTTCAGCGCCCGAAGCGTCCGGCTGACGATCTCCCGCGTCGCGGCGTTTTCCGACGCCGCCATGCGGATCAGATAACGGCCCACCGGCCACGCCCACAGCCGGAGCACGCTGCTGATTTGCTCGTCGGGGAGCGGTTCCTGGAGCAGCCCCTCGGCTTCGAGAAAGGGTAGCCATTCATCCGAAGCGAGGTTCTCAAAAAAATAGAGACGCAATTGGATCGCGCCGGGAATTTCGCTCACAAACAGCTTGATCCCCTCCCGCCGGCGGCATTCCGGCGATCTCTTTCGCGCGCGCCATTAGCGCGGCGTATCGGTCCTGGAGCTGAAGCGCCAGCGTACGAATGACCGTGTCGAACGGGCGCGCGTATTGCGTCCGGAATGCGTCGTCCACGTCCAGCCGTTCGTGAAATGATCGCTCGTGAGCTCGGCCATAGGTGTCGTTCAATTCAATCCAGAGTCTGGTGACGTCGCTATCCGCCGCGAGATCGAGCCGGCCCGTGATTCTTTCAATTTGCGTCTTGTGATTGAGCCTGGGCTTGAGCCCGTCACCCGTACGCTGCACCGCCCCGTCGTCGAAGCCCATTTTTTTAATAAGCGGCGTGCTTTGCGGCGGCATACCTGCTGCGCATGGTCATCGACGGCGCGCGCATCCATCGGCACTGCTAGCATGTGACG
>Ga0137390_10003852_pt1 | contig 12358 bp, 12 predicted proteins | sample 15con2h24AmetaG_FD_104937 | JGI IMG/M metagenome (GOLD analysis project Ga0137390, IMG submission 104937) | Vadose zone soil microbial communities from Angelo Coast Range Reserve, California, USA - 15con2h2.4A metaG | ecosystem: Environmental > Terrestrial > Soil > Vadose zone > Saprolite... | reverse complement strand
TTTCCAAGGATCAACCGGCCTTCGAGACAGCGTCTTGTACAAAGCCGCTTTCTTCGGTGAGAACTGATCGTCTTCGAGTGCAAGAGATGAATCTCTAGTGAAAGAAGGTCGGCTTTGCCCCAACGATAACCACTGATCGACTCCATCCCACAGAATTCTCATCCTACCGACATTGATAGATAACCAAAGGTGAAAACGCGAACCATTTGTTCGGGTGCAGCAAAGAGGCTCTGCGTCATGAGCAGGAGAGAGTCTCGTGAGTGTGCAGGGGGATCGGTCCATTAAACGTAACAGCGAGGTGATGAGCTTTGAAGTCTCGGAGTTATCCTTATTGAGTTGCCCCTGCTGTGCGCACAAAGTTCAAGAATGAGCACCTTCCCATCGTATGCTCTCGGATGCTATACCGCGCTCGTCTGTTCCTTCCTGATGAATAGGTCGCGAGATATCCAACCTTCTCATGATGGCGATCAGTGTGGTTCTCTTCAATCCTAGTTTGGCTGCGGCGCCGTGCGGTCCACCGACTAGCCATCTGGTTTGCTCAAGTGTTTCCAAAATCAAAGCGCGATCCGAGTCTTCCAAGGTCTTCGATGTGTAAAAAGTACGAGTGCGATGCAGAGTGGGGATCATGACCGCTGTTTGGGTTTTGCGAAGTGGGTTTTGGAGCACACCCTCCCGCGAAAGGATAACGGCGCGTTCCACCAAGTTCTGCAACTCGCGGATATTTCCAGGCCAAGAATACCACTCGAAGGCAGCCATGGTGTCCGGAGGAATGCTATCGACTTGCTTCCCCATCCGGCGGCTAAACAGCGTCACGAAATGAGTAACAAGAGCAGGAATGTCTTCCCGGCGCTCTCGCAGCGCCGGCAGCAAGATTGGGAAGACATTCAGACGATAGTACAGGTCACCGCGAAATTGCCCGCGCGCGACCATCTTGACGAGACTCCGATTGCTTGCCGCGACCAGCCGGACATCCACTTTGTGCGTGCGACCGCTGCCTAAACGCTCGAATTCCTGCTCTTGCAATACACGCAGCAATTTCGGCTGCAGCGCCGAGGGGATGTCGCCCACTTCGTCGAGAAACAGCGTGCCTTTATCCGCCATTTCGAAGCATTCAGATAAATCTCGTCCGGGTATTGGCACGCTCCGAGCTCGGATACGAAAACCGTCCAACTTGAGTTCATCTTCCTTACCGGACTCAAAACGCAGGGTAATAGAAACATTATCCCGTGAAAACCCCATGACCGTTGCTTTAAAAGTGTCCGGCCAGTTATCTCCAGCGGCTTTAATCTCTACAACCAAAGAAACTTTTGGGTTTGAGGTGCTCCAACCTTCTACAGAGTTCCAAAATTTGTTCCAAAGACTGTCCGCTGATGAGATCATGTTCGTCTCTCACCTCTACAATTGGGGCCTCAACCGAGCAAAGCAGTTAGCGGCCAGATTTCGTTACAAACTCCAGCGGCCATTGCCGGAGTTACTTGCAGCGTTGTATGAACTCGACAAAAATTGTAGTGCGCGAAGTGCAAAGCGCAAGCCGCTTTCAAATTCGTCAGCTTCTTCGAAAAAGCGTTCGCAAGGCGCGTGAATCTCCGCATCTGCATTCGGATCGTTAAGTTCTGGCGCTCCACATAGGATGTGCTCACATGCGCGGGATCAGGCACGCCGCTAATCGTTCTGGATATAACCTCCAGGATCGGGCTTGGGGAGTATCGCTCATTGCCGTGGTGCCCGCAGTCTCCGTAGAGCTTCTTGAGCTGCGCGTAATCCGCGTCCCCGGCGAACGATTCCTCAACCGCCTTCGTGTAGAAAATATATGCGTCTGTGGTGAGCTGAATCCGATGGTCCGCAATACGTTTCCACACGTCTTGCATGAATGCCTGAGTGTTCTCGCTGCATCGCTTGCCGACAAACCACGCGGGGACAAGTTTGTAATCCGCGTCCAGCGCAACGTATACCCACTGGCTGCCAAACTCTTCAGGATCGTCCTCGCGTACATGCCGCTCTTTCTTGGCAACATAGGTCCATAGGTCCATATCTCATCGCATTGCAGACGACGGCAAGGGAGTTGCCGCATACGCTCATCCAGCAGCGTGGCGCAGCGTTCGCCAGTTCGTAGTAGCAGAGAGTTGATTGTGTTGCGGTCCACGTCCGTCATACGGGAGATTGACCGGATGGAGTTGCCTTCGACTAGGCCGGAGATTACGGCGAGTTTCTTATCGGCAGAGAGTGTATACATTTTCGGCTCCTCAATTCCCGCCCGCTTGACGGGAGAGTGAGGCAAGCCGATAATCCAAGTGAGCACTGTGACTACGGCTTGCCGTGGTTGCGGTTTGAGGGTCGTTAGAGATTCGCGTCTCTAGCGGCTCTTGCTATTTGTGCTTGTCATTGGTGGAGGAGGCATCATGCTCCTTTCAGCGAGACGTACTTCTCTCTCCCGCGTTTGGTGATTCTGAACTCCTTCGTATGCGTAGCAAGAGCAGACTCTACAGCCGATCTCCCGATCTTAAGCCCGAATCCCTTGAGATGCGCCTCTAGTTCATAGACCCGCATCTCTGTAGTCTGACGCACGATCTCACGAATGACTCTCCACAGAGAGAACCGTGAGAGATCAAGGTCAGCGGGATTGAGTGCAAGAAGGATTCCCGTTTCCTCTCGCAGTTCATCCCTGAATCTGGGATCATAGGCGTCGGCAGTGGGATTGTCTTTCACGGGAATGCTGAACAGCATCGCTAGTCTGAGCTTGGCATTATCCTGCTCTCTCCTGACTCGCTCTGCTAGTTCTCGGAATCTCTGATAAGACTCCTGCAACCTGTTCATCTCCTCCGTGTCCTTAGCCAGTTCTGTGCAATTGCGGGAAGTACGTCTGCTAAGGCCGTCTACTATGTCTCTGAATCTCGCCACATCTGATAGACTACATATAGAGTGTGCACCTGTCAATGTAAATGTGTAGTCACTCTGGCTTGACTTTGTGTGTTCCATTTTTGTTTTGCTTCCTTCTTGTGTGTTTATTGGATTTCCACAGCCTCGAGAATTTCAGAATCCAGATTCAGCCACTACCCACCAGGAGGAGAATTTTGCGCGAATTCCTGAATCGGGATAGCATGAAAAAGAACCTGCCGATCCTCAAAACTCTGAGGGTTCTCTTTTCAGGGAACTGCGGTATTATCAACAGTTTCCCCAGAGATCATGGCAATCAATCGGCCCGAAATCCGACGAGCACCAGGGAACTGCTTCTCGGTTGGTACAAGGAGCAGGCGCGAAGAAAGATACCGGATCGCGTGAATTGGTACGGCCGACGGATCGGACTGGAAACTGGCCCGATAAAGATCACGGATGCTCGAAAACGTTGGGGGTCCTGTGGAAAACGCAACAGCTTGAATTTCAGCTGGCGACTGATTATCGCACCTCTGCATGTACTGGACTATGTAGTCATTCACGAATTGGCGCACACAGTCGAAAGGAATCACTCTCGGCGCTTTTGGAGTAAAGTTGCCACGATGTGTCCGAGCTACCGTTCCGGCATGCGATGGCTGAAGGACAACGAGCACCTACTCCAGATATAGGCGGACCGTTTAAAAATTCAGCGAGGGGTGGCCGCGGGGAGCTGGTCCCGACTGAAGCCGGGCTTTCGAAACGAGAAGGACGGGCATACGAACCCGCGCCGGTGTTGCTGGAACGTATACGTCGGGAGCATGAGAGAACCACGCGAGTGAAGCTAGGGGAAAAGTAAGACGATCTAATGGAATCGATACATGTAAGCCAAAAATTGCGGCCAACGCGATACGCATTCATAGTGAGCGAAGGAGACATGGACGCGACTCTTCGCGCAGTTTCCCTCAATTCCTCGATTTGGGGAGGTATTTATAATCCGATTGTCCCACTCATTCCCAAGAACGAGTGTACGGGCTTGCTCACGGCCTTCGACCCGGACGTACTTGTCGATCTCACCGGTGGGCGACAAGACCGTGAGCTCCAAGAGAAGTATGAGCATCGGATACTCCAACCCGATGACCTGGTCAGCGCGCAGTCCCGGACCGGCAAGAAAAACCTCACCCTCGGAATAAATATCCTTCCGCTACTGCAGCACATTTACGATGAGGAAAATATTTTCCTATCCCCAACCAGCCGCGTCGCGATCGTTTCCCCGGACGAGGCCGGTGTTTGGTCGCCTTTCGTCTCCTTCGTCTATGGTTCGTTTGCGCATCTTCCCCAGGCGGATGTGGATTTCCCGAAAGCTTTTCTAAAAGCTCTCCGTGCGCAAACATTGGTCTTCGACCCAACCGCAGATCTAAAGAAGTATGAGGAAATCATACCGCCTATCCAGGTTACCGGTTATGATCTGCAACTTCTCGGCGGTAGCGCAAGCCTTTCGAGTCATATCATCTACTGCGGCGATCATCTTAACTGGCTTGATTTGGTTGAATTCTGGAATATCCGGGCGACCGGACGTACAGTCGCCTTCGTACCGGTCCATAACTATCAGTCGTGCGAGCATGCAACTAGGCGTGTCGCTACCGCAGGTCATTACCCGATTAACCCTCAGATCGAGAACGACGCCGATTTACAAAAAGCCCCAAGTATTTCTGAGCAACAATTCACGGAAGTGTGCGATTGGATTACGGGTCTCGGGGCGGGAGCACTATCGCGGCGTACGTGGAGACCTCGATTCGGGATTTCGGTCGAATGGTATGTAGGCGACATCCATGTGGCAGATACCGAAGCAGAAACCGGCGAGGAAATGTCGATTCTCGAGGATTCGCGCATGACGCCTGTGAAGCTCATTGCCCCGGCGATGTTGGGAGATCAGTTCGTCCATAGAGGGGATTCTCAATGGTCCGTTGAAATACAAATGAGAGGCGGTTGGCAAAACGACGACTTCATATTTTCGTTTCCACGAGAACCCGAAGTGGAGAAGGTGGTTTCCCGAAGCTTCTTGGGATCAAGTCGGGAATGTCGGTTAGGCAGAAACGGTGTGGTGATTTCGCTAGACCATCCCAAATCCCACCTCTACCTGTCGCCCGTGCGGACAAAAGACGTGTTCGGTGCTCTTTTCAAGCAAGTTGGTTTGGAAACGGAACCGAGTCTGCCAGGCAAGTATATGGAGCAGATCATAAGGAAGATGGGGTCACTACAGTTTGACTGCAGGCTTTTCAAACTTCGAGGTGTGCGCGACGTAATAAACCGGTTAAGCAATGGATCGGTATTAACGAAGGGAAACATGTATGACATCGTGATGTCGACCGTACCGGACAAGTACGGCCAGAATTGGCGACCAGAGCTTTACGAACACATGGTGGTGCGGACTGGGCAAAAGGGCAAGCTCGAATTCGGCCCCATTTTTGACGAACTCCTTGCAAAGAGAGTTGTCCGGCCCGGTCTCACGCTCACATGCCAAAATTGCTTTGCATCAGATTGGTACCATGTGAGTGAATTCACTGAGGAGTACGTCTGCCGATTTTGCTTCAGCTCGCAAAGAGTCAATTTTGGCTCCAAACACGAATGGCAATTTAGGGCCGACGGCTTGTTTCAAATCGAAAATTCGGCTCTTGGAAGTATCGCCGGGATTGCCGCCCTTTGGCGATTGGAAGAAGTGCAAGGCATGAGTGATGGGAGATATCTTCCTTCGGTGAATCTGCGCGAATCGGACGGTGCGCGCGAGTACGAAATTGATTATGCCTATCTCATCGTGAACACCTTTACCACTGCCTACAATCTTGTTCTTGGACAGGCCAAGAATTTCATCGATTTTACTGAGGAAGAAACCAAAAAGATGGCGGAGTTGGCACAGAAATTTGCAAATGAGCCCTATCTAGTTTTTTCAACTCTCAAAGATGCCTTTTCCGATAGTGAAAAGGCATTGTTGAAAGCACTCGTGGACGGTGGGTGCAAAGTCGTAGCATTGACACGCCTTGAGATCGACCCGTATTACCTCTACGATCGTTTCGAGCACGCTCCGAACAGATACGCAAACAGCTTGGAGGATTTGTCACAAAAAACTCTGTACTTGAACTTGGATTTGCATTGAAGCAAGCATTCGGAGCGACGGTCTCGCTCAAAAGCAAAAACCTGCTTGAACCTCGGGTGCTCCCTATCCCGTTTGTCGCCAGGTTTTTTTCACCTGCGCTTCTAGATTTTCTTGGCGCGATTTGACCCAGGGGCTGTAATGTCTTTCCGTAATTTTGATTGAACTATGCCCGAGAAGCACCGCGACAGTTTCAATCGGCACGCTTTCTCTAACAGATCGACTGCGAACGTATCTCGAAACATGTGCGCGTGGCCTTTAAGTCCGGCTAATTCAAATAATGTTCTAAGGCTTCGTTGCCAGTCCCCGACTGCGCTTTTGATATTTCCAACGCCCGACCAAAAAATATAATCAGGTAGTGAGTTGTATCTTTCGCCCCGAAGTGTTTTCAAAATTTCATCAATCTCCATCCAGGTCGTTTCAATCTCTTCCGCGATCTCCGCAGATAGGGGGATATTTACCCCCTGTCCGGTTTTCTGCGTGTAGAGAGATACCCGCCATTCTTTCGCTTTTACATTTTGAATATCTTTCAGCCAGCGAAGGCCGACAACATCTCTGATTCTTAATCCCGTGTATCGCAAAAGAAGCACGAAGGCTTTGATACGCCGCCCGGAAACTTTCCCGTAGATTCCCTTATGCGGGTATATCTCGGTAGCCCACAGGATCTTTTCAAACTGTTCGGCGGTGAAGGGAAGTGTGGTCACAAAGTTTTGCCTTGGGCGTCTTCAAACTTCTCTTCAACCGAAGCCCTGCAAGGCGAAGGAGAAAAGCTTATAACTTCAACCCGGCATCAGCTTCTACTCTTCTCCTGTCAGAATCCAGTCGATCGATTTTCCCGAATACGCTTTGAGCTTGAGCAGGATTTCCACCGTGGGCGCGCTCTGGCCGAGTTCGTATTTCGAAAGCTGGGTCTGACCGATGCCCAGGAGTCGTCCGAATTCCTCCTGAGTTAGATCGAATCCCCGTATCTCTCTGATTCGCCGGCCAATAGCCTTGAGATCGAGCCGGACAGAAATATTCTTTATAGTGGTAGTCACATTAGTGGTATATTACCCGTAGTTAGGGTACGTAACGCAAGTTCCTGCTTGCGTCGTCCTTCCAATGTAGAGGACTTGGAGGCAGATGAGCAATGCTCACTAAGGCTCCGCAGTTTTTAAGCGCGTGAGCCGTCATTAAGGGAGGAGAAGTTTTCGGATGCGACGCGGTGAACTCATATTTACGCCGGAGGAGGCCGCAGCCATTAGAGAGGCCGAGCGGCATGCCGGATATGCGCCACCTCCTCCGGCAGGAGCTGGGCTTGGAACGCTCATCGGTGCGATTGTAGCAGGCGTTGGACACGGGCTCGCGGAGCTCGGGCATGCCATAGATGATTTCTTTCGAACCCTCTTCATTATTTTCGCCGCCGTGGTCCTGGTCATCGTATTGGTCCTCGTGATGCCAGTAGTCATTTTTCACGACCTTAGCGAGCGCGAGAGTTCCCCCCAGGCTCGAGAAACAGAAAATCGGCTGGAGGCTCCGATGCCGGCCGAAGTGTGTTGCGGGCAGTGGCGGGAAGGAGGGCTCGTGAGCAACAAGGGTCAAAACGGATCCGCTGAACTCGCCTCGAACCCACAGGGACATGAGGGCATGCCAGCGATACGTGACGAGGAGGCACAACTGGGGATACCAACAACGGGGGAGATTCAAGCCGGGCAGACGGACGAGCCAACGACGGACACGGAAGACATTGAGCGCATAAACCAGGCTCGACCAGAGGCTGCAGCTCAAGTGGACGATCTGGAGTCAAAAGAGTTGTTCAACTCGCCTGGGGTTGAAAGCCACCAGTGTTCTGGCCGAGAAGGGACATGTAGCTCGGCTCTGCAAGAAACGGCGGGTGTGCACCAAAACAATGACATCGCAGCGAAAGCGCCTCCGCACCGTGACCTGAGCGCTGACGAGATGACGTCGGCAACGACCACTCCAGTAGTACCCACAATCGAAGAACAGCCTAACCACGCGACGTCGGACTCCGAACCACGCTATTCGGAGATTGTCCCCGCAGAGCCGGAACTTCGACCGTTCGATTTGAACAAAGCCAGAAGGCTACTGGGGAGATTGCCGTGGGCTGAAATCACGGCGCAGAGGGACACACCACTCTTTCGGCAACCGTGGTGGGATTCTGATGTCCGCCTTCGCCTCAGGCCTGGGAGCGTGTACTTCGTTTTGGATACCGGCCGATGGTGCAATGGGGCGGGCTATACCTGGAAGCAGGCCGTACGTCCACTGCCGCGGTATGCGTACTACCGCACGTCGCAAGGTGGTTTTGTCTGTACGCCAGCTCTGTCGAGATCGTGGCCTCGCGTCGTCTTATATAGTGTGCAGTCAAAAAATCGCGTTTTTCATGTGCGGGGTTTTCAAAGGGGGACGAACATCGCGCGCATGCCTGGATCAACACACAATGCTGATCCCAACCGGTTCCGCACACCCAAACCCAAATGGAGAGGAAAAATCAATGATCAGCATTTTCGGTGAAAAAGAGAATGGCCAGGCACGCGTCCCATCGATGCAAGTCAATGGAGACGAGCTGCGGGTCGACGGCGGCCCGGTGGACGTTCCGCCAATCGAAGTACAGGGCCACGAGCCGGCGCCAAACCAATCACAGCAAACCAGCTATAAATTGCCAAAAAGCAAGTGGTTTGCATAACCGCAAGCGGGTGAGGCGCTGAGCCTCACCCGCTTTAACGAACGAAACGAGAGGAAAAGAAATATGACATCGCTACGATGGCAGGCGGAAGTATACAAAATGCGCGAATGCCTGCCCACATTCCGGGCCTTCACAAAGCCCGGTGTTGAGGCTGGGTTTTACGGACGTGTGCGCGGACCACGGACGAGGAGGATCTACGAAATAGTAGCCCGAACGCCGCTCAGGGATTATCCCCAACATGAGCCGGGTGTCTATATCGATCCGCACCCCGAATCGCATCATTGGATTCGGGATAACCGATTGTGTTACCAGCGGAACGGACACCACTGGAATCCGGCGACGAACACCTTTGCGGAGGTTCTGGCAATTGCCATTAGGTACATCAACGAGTTCGATCGTGAGGGGGACTAATGCAACTCGTACTCTCACATTTTGTGTTTTCTGAACTTGTTAACACTGTCATGCGGACTAGGGACGGGCTCGAAACGGGCGTGAAACTGTTTGGTACCGTGCTCGGGGACTGCGACGTATCAGCGTCCCGCGCTTTTGTAGTGCTGGCCATCGTCGGCCCTGGGCAGAACGCCACACATCAACCAGCCCATTACGCGGGTGACGCGGGCTATGCGAGCGAGATTTTTGCTGCGCTCGGTAGCGTCATGCCGAGCATCAAGTGGCTCGGCGAGCTGCACGTACATCCGCGCGGCATGACCTGGCTCTCTGCCGGCGACCGCCGCACAGTAGCGGATATCCTCACCGGAAGCGACGATACTGTGCATCCGACGGAATTCATTGCGGGAGTCATGCAGCGCGATTCTGGAACAGTCACGATTTATCCCTACCACTTTGCTCGCGAGTGTTTGAAAGGTGAATTGATGCCCGTGCGTCTCGTCGAGCAAAACGCTCCTCTCATCCACCAAGCGCGACTTAGAGCCATTGAGAAAGGAATCAACAATGATCGATCTAGTATTTGCCCGCAACCCTCAGGAAGCCGAACGGCTGAGGGAGAAACATTTATCCATCGTCGGCTGCGGCAGTGGCGGCAGCGCCTTGGCGCTTATGGCCGCACGCTCTGGCATCGGCAAGCTGACACTCATTGATCCCGAGACGCTGGCGTTGGAGAATGTCGGCCGGCACATGCTCTCAAGAGGCGATGTGGGCAAGCCCAAAGCCCAGGCGTTGCGGGAGCAGATTCTTGCCGTGAATCCCCGCTGTGAGGTGGAGGCGCGTCATGAGCGGTTCCATGACAACATGTTTCAACGCGTTCCTTTTCCTCATTTGAATTTCGATGTGTGCAGCAAAGGATTTGCCTTCCCGGGCCCGCCGCTCCAATACGTGGGAATCAAGAAGAGCGTGCGAGCGAATCCGAACGGCAAACCAGACCTCATTGCTTCCTGCGCGGATTCCTTCGCCTGCGAGTCGATGATCAACGACTACTCGCTACGCGAAAATGTGCCGGCGATCTATGGTGGTTGCTGGGGCGAGGCCTCAGTCGGCGAGATCCTGTACGTTGTGCCAGGCAGGACTCCTTGCTATGAGTGTTTTGCAAGGTTCCGGCGTGACCAAGTGGAGATCCCTGATGACTCGCGCAAGTATACGGATCCCGAGTTTGACGCGACCAAGGTCCCGGGCCAGGCAGGACTCTGGGCTAACATCCTCATCATCACCGGCGTGATGTTCCAGCTCGTCCTCGCTCTGCTTGATCCGGAAAGCGATCGGACTGCGCTCATCGACTACGAGCACACGCTGTCTTTGGTGAACGTGTCAAAGTACGACGCCGTACTGCAGCCCCTCGCCGTTAGCTTTGGCATAGTGAAAAAGGGCTGTAACATTTGCAGTTCGTCGGTCGAACTCCATTCATCCGCGGAGCTTCTCGAAATTGCGCGGAGCATCGAAGCCGTCCCTGTCGGTGACGAGCCGTCAGAAACTATTGACGTTCCTGCACTGGAATGAGGGAGAGTTGGAGAGAGGAATTAGGGAAGGACCTCTTGATCGGCGCCATCGACCCATGCGATTCAACGACGAAGAACAACGATACCTCGCCTGTCTCGCAAGGCAGATGACTTTCGAGGAAATGGCCGTCGAGCTTGGCATGACCATCGAGGAAGTAAGCGACTTCGGTGGGGAATTATTCGACCGCATATTCGGAGCACGGTGGCGCAGCATAAACTAGAACGCTCGCCGCCGCGCGTCTTCCTGTTCGTGCATCTCCTCTCTTCTCTCTTCTCTTCCTGCCCGTAAATTCCTTCTTCCCGCAGCAGAATGGTCATCTTGTCGTCTTAAGCCAGTAGGGCACCTTGCTTATCTCTGCGGGAGTCCCTATTTGAGGGGAGAACGTATGCCCAATCCAGACCGACTGATGGCTTATCTGCTGAAGCTGGGGTTTGCCGCGCTGGCGCTCGTGGTTTTATACGACTTGATTTTGGAACTTTGTAAACACCTGACCTTTGGGGGCCTGGTGTTGGGCGTGATCGGCCTTCTCTTCATGAGCCCAATCGCGTATTTCATTCTCCAATCCGGGCGTCCGCCCTCCCTGCACCGTCCCCGGCGAGGAGCAGAACGCACCCCATTACTTCCGCCGAACGAGGAGCACTGATTACCATGGACCCTTTGTGGTTTGCCAATAAGATTTCGAAGAAGAGGCTAACGCAGGAAACGGCAGAGTACCTGGAATCGCTTGCCCAGGCGCCCATCCTGGCCTCACGGCGCAACATCACTGCGTTCCTGCGCTTAATCCGCAACGAGCCCGGGCCGCACGTGCATCTGGGCGATACGCCGTGGGGAGAGCGCGTGGTAGTTCCTTTGCTTGAACTCGTAAAAGCCTGCGGACTCACGACCGGTGGCATGGGTTCGGGGAAAACATTTTTTGCCTGTCTGATTATTGAAGAAATCATCCAGCGCCTCCCGGGATTGCGCTCCATGAGTTTTGGGGTGCTCGACGCCAAAGGGGAACTGTTCGACCGGGCGCTCTATCTTCTTTCGCGGCGGATCGAGGAACTTCATGGCGAGGAACGTGAGGCCCTGCTTCGCCGCATTGTAATCATCGATTTCTCCTCGCGCGAGGCCTTGAGTTCATACAACATTCTCTCGCGCTGGCCCTATACGGAGCCGGACTTTTTCGTAACGAGCCGGCTTGAGACCCTGCGCGAACTCTTGCCGGCCGGTGAGAAGCTCTCCTTGCGCGGGGCAACCGTACTAAAGAACGTGCTCGCTTTGCTTGCTGAATTTAGCCTGCCGCTCCCGTACCTCGATGAAGTCCTCTCTTCAGAAGGTTTCCGCGGGAAACTTCTTTCGCGCTCCAAGAATCCCTCGGTGCGGCAGTATTTCGAGAAACATCTCCGTGAGGAAGGGAAACAGACGATCCCTGCGCTCCGCTCCCGCATGGAGACGCTCTTTGCGTCAGAAGGTGTCCGGCTCGCGCTTTCGGGAACGAGCGCTCCTGATTTTCGCAGCTTGCAGAACGAGGGGAAAATCGTACTCGTGAACTGCGCCGGCCCCATGATCACCCGCGGGGTGCGGCTCCTCCTTCAAGGGCTCGTGCTCTCCGATATCCGGCAGTCCATCTTTGCTCGTCCCAATAATCCTCCGGTCACGTATCTTTGGCTCGCGGACGAGGCGCAAAACTTTTTCCTTACTCGCCAGCAGCAGGAGAACATGGC
>Ga0137390_10003848_pt1 | contig 12363 bp, 18 predicted proteins | sample 15con2h24AmetaG_FD_104937 | JGI IMG/M metagenome (GOLD analysis project Ga0137390, IMG submission 104937) | Vadose zone soil microbial communities from Angelo Coast Range Reserve, California, USA - 15con2h2.4A metaG | ecosystem: Environmental > Terrestrial > Soil > Vadose zone > Saprolite... | reverse complement strand
CGAAGGCGTCTGCAAGCTTGTTCTTGATGGCGGTTGCCACCGGTGCCACATAGTAGAGGAAGCTGTCCGACCGCCAACCGGCGATGACGAAGCTCAAAAGGTGGGCACTTCAAGTTGGACCGCCTCCAGGCCAATCCTTACTCAGCTGGCAACTCCGGGCTTTCTGTCTTACGACAGCCACACGACTGAGACCGTTATTCAGTTGCAACACTAGTTAGATTTCAGGAAATTCCCAAAAGAGAGACAAGAAATGTCACAAAGCCCAAGAAAACGAGTGGAAAAGGATAATATCCTAAGTAACGTCCGAACTGCTGGCGTGTACATCCATTGCGTCCATGGTACAAGAAACCGAACAAAACGTAAAACTATGTTATAGTAGTGATGTAATACGGTGTAGCGTACTATTTATGGGGTTGGGAGAAAAACCGAGTCTATGCGAGTAGAAAAAAAGATTGCCAAAGTATGTCACAGGTTCTAGATGTCCGGATATCAAATACAGTCTGCATAAAACATCGTCGTTTGTGGCTAGACGTATCTGGGTATGGAGGAAGGGGGGTTGAAAATAAATATTAATCTACGAGTACCCGAGATCGCTGCCGCCGTGTTCGTGTTGTGCGTTCAGTATGAGAAGATCATCAACCACGGGTTGAGCACGATCGGGAAGAGAATGTGGCTCGCAGCTACGATCGCGAGCGGGAAAATGACGGCCCAGTCGACGCCAGGGATTTGCCACCCCAGGGGTACGAGGCTGGTCGTGAGGACGATCATCATCGCAAGCATGAAGAAGCTGATGAGGAACGCGAGCCAGAAACGGCGCAAGATTCGCGGGACCTCGATGAAAAAGTTGGACCGCTCGACCTCCTTTTTGGTCGCGCCCCATGTGATGTTAAACGAGAAGAGGTGCGCGAGGAGAGCCTGGGACAAGTGAATGGACAAGCCACCGAAGAAGAAGAAGCTGTGTGCGCGGCGCGTGGGCCTTCATGAGAAAACATACGCTCACTAATGCGGTGGCATAACACTTACAAGAATGGAATCCAAGTGATATTCTCGATGAAAGAAGAAGCGATGCTTCGTTGACCGAGGCGGTACTCAAGCAGTGTAAAGCCGATGTTACCGGCGCCAGGGAAGACGAAGGTACATGCCAGCCAGATCTCGAAAGAGTGCTCGTAGAACCCGTCTACGTTAAACGATAAGCCGAGCACGAGATAGTTTAGGAAGGAAAGGAGAGCAGCTGCAGCGAGGCCATAGTACGAGAACATGTCTGCGTTCGCGTTAGCGAGAATCCCTGACCAATGGGTCCGAGTCACTCACAAGCCATCATGCTGACTTTGTAGTGAACTGGAGCGTCCGACCACAGGAAGATGCGCAGCTGCTTGTTAATGGGACCTACACGCCACCACCGAATAAGTGGGTTGAAGATAAGCTCGTTGCATCCTAACAACATGCCTCAGCCAATGTCAATACTAGCACCAGTACGAAGAACCTACCATATGAGTACTTCTGCCACCGGTTCAGTTCGTCGTCACATGTCAACGAGACACCTTCCTTGAAGCCGCCTTCTGAATAGGTCGCCCACCGAATGATGTATCCCTTGAGCTGCACGCGACAATCAGAAACCGATACACTCCCAACTCAATACAAAGAAAACCAACCTGTAGACGTAAGGCCATGTCGAAATCCTCAGACACGTTCATCTCTGACCAGATCTTCTTTATGTTATTGTCGTCACGGTCCTCGAACGCCGCGTCCTGGAGCGCAGACCAGCGAAGGAAGGCGTTGTGTCCGACGAAAGGCGCGACCTCCCCATTTGCACAGGCCATGGAGATACACTTGTTGATGCGACGGGTAAAGTGCGCGATACCGTTCTCGAAATAGTGATGGGCAACCTGCATGACATCTAACGACAAATTTTGAGCATCTGAACGAGGGCCCAACATCAGAAACGAGAGGGAAAAACTAACCCGAGTCATGCTGAATGATAGCGACTTCAGGGCACTCGGTGAGCTCGCGAGCAGCGTCGCGGAAGCAATCCTATGAGAGGGAACAATCAACAATCGAAAGTCGCACCAGCGCGAAAGAACCAAGTTGTAGTACCTCGGGAACGATGGTGTCAGAGTCGACAATGAGAATAACATCGCCGATACGGAGTGCCTTGGCGTTGTGAGCCCAAGGCTTGAAGCGTCTTCCACTTTCCTCGAAAGTTTCCTCGACTGCCATGCGCAGCGCCTGCTCTTCGATACCTTCAGCATCGTCATCGGAAGTGGTAGTATCCATAAAGGACGCCTTCTCGCCACGCTCAATCTCAAGCCGACGAATGATCTCTTCCATCTTGAGACTGAGCGCGAGGCCGTAGTTCATGTTGCTGGCCTTCTTGAACCGTCCGCGGCGCTTGAATCCCCCCTCGGAGTCGTCGTGTTTCGGGCGTGCCACCCAACCAACGCCGTGATTTGTGTAGAAGCTTATGCGTTTGTCGCGGTCTTCCTCAGAGATGAGCTGCAGGCCATCATCGTGAACGAAAATCGCTGAGGTGCCACCCTGGCGCGCATAGGTCTGCATGGCCTTCTTGATCGACATGATCGACGGGGTACTATATCGTTGTGGTGGTCAGTGACCAATCGACCGAGAGACCCGCTATAATTAAGGACGAAACTCACATGGTTTGTTCGAGACTCTCTTTGTATACTGGCAACTCGACAGTAATATGAGGTAGCTGTGCATCAACTGCCGGGTTGGCCGCAGGTTTGACCGCCGAGTAGTACTTGGAATTCTCGTGATACTGGGCGACAGGACCAAGGCTGTCCAGCGTTGTGAGTGATGTCCACTGGAACGTCGAAGAAAAGCTGTCTTACACATAGGAGATGTTTGTGATCACTTGGAGCGCAAAGAACTACCAGGGGCACTCAGATAACATGAAGAGGCGAACAACGAGGGGCGGACTTACAAGCGAAACACAGAAAAGGAATGGTGCGGTTGCTAAAAGGGCAAATCGAGTAAAGTCGTTGATTAATCGCCACTCTTGGAGCAAGATGCTGGCACCACTCCCGATAAAGACTGATGAAATCCAGTCATTGAATGGGCGGGTTGCCACGATGTCACAACACTTACATGTTGACAGCGCTAAACCGAGGCCGCCATACACCGGTGCGAAATATCTTGTCGGCCGAGCGCTCATACCGCCCCGCTCGAGGTCACGTGGTGCAGGCGCTCGGTTCGCCTTCGAACCAATCCGCCATCCCCAAAGCGAACCCCCCGGTGTGGGCCCCGCACTTGGTTCGGATTCAGGCATCGGCTCCATATCTTCTAGCTTGTCGGCGAGCACGACATCTAAGGCCGAGTTCGTCGCGGACGTAATTGCGGGGCTTCCAGTTCCAGCGATGCTCGGACCTGGTGTAATTCCTGTAAGCGAGAGCCGATGAGACCAAACAAGCTTGATGAGGTGGTCCTCAAAGTCACGGCACTGAGGAATTATGGTATCTAGGTTGTCTGACCAGACAACCAGCACCCGTTCGTCGCGCTATGGGACGTATGAGTAGATAGAAGGTATCCACGGGAGGGACCCAACCTACAATGAAAGCACCGCACTGCTCCTTGTCTGCTTGGGGTAAATCGAACATGGTGTCAAGGATTTGTATGCGAGTGTCATCGTCGACGTAAATGGCAGTCGCATTCTCATCACTGGGAATGCCAGAGTCAGCCGGACTACACCGTGGGTACATAGTAACTTGAACGTACACTGAACTGAGCGCGACGTGTACCGCAGCGCTCCGCACCTTGACGGCGACAACGGGATTGAGAGCACGGACAGCGGCCTCGAACGGCTCGAGGAAGCGGTTCTCATAAGGGAACACGCGATATTGTCCTGCTTGGATACGGAGACAGACGCCAGCGTGGACGTTCTCCGCGGACGGCTTGAACCAAGCATCGCCCTGCGTCTGTAAAAGGGATGAGACAAAAGACGGACTTCATAGAGGCGTCGTAGTGACCTGTCTGAAGATATGGTGCAGCAAAGCATCATATGCGTCGTAATCCATGGCTTGGTGCTCGGGGAATTGTGGCAAATGCGAGGAGGAAGGTGAGGACCCTGGGGTATAAGGATGGGGAGGACAGTCCGCTGGAGGACAGTCAGGATATGGCAACTTAAGAATGGTCAGGGGAACAAATATCTCCAGGGCAAATTACCTTCTGTCCATCAATAATATGCCATCCGAAGCGCGCGGCGGATCACTTATCAGGCGAATTTGCCAATGCGCTCCTGGACTAATCTTGAAAGAGGACACGTATCGCCGTATGTGAGAAGGTGCGGTGCAAGCGGCGGAAGCGCGGGTGAAATTGAAATCATAAACCTCGGGACCTCTGTCGGTGAGAACAATCTCCCGGAAAAGAAGGACCGGAAACGGCGACGTCCTACACCGACCTTTCCGAGAAAGAAGACAAGAACGTCAGCCTTCCAATATGAACGCGTTTTGCGACACGAGCAGTGATAAATGATGTGCAATTGTATAATACCTTTTCTTATCTTTCCATCGCCAAGCCGCCCCTCCCCCGGTACGTTATGAGCCGCGTCGAACAAGCAGCCAATTGGAGACAAACAAACTACGCATCGGGGAATATTCGAGCCAGCCGGGCGACTACTGCAGTCGAGATGTATTTTGTACCATGATAGCCGACCACAAGGCCTCGATCACCTTCTGGTCCCTTGATGCCTCATGGACTTGGTATCATGATCTGAAGTGGACCACCACCACCGTGCCGCAAGCGGATCGTGGAGCTAAGGCGCGTGCGGCATGAAGGTGATTTGCAATAATAGTTGAGAAGGCGTCCAAAGGTGTTCCTATCCAGAGCCGTACCTCGTTAAGGCCTATTCAAGGCACAATAGGAGGAACTCAGGCGTTTGAGCTTCAAGGTGACATGACATGGGAGATGGTCAACTCACGGCCACCGAGACGGCCGTTACCAGGGTCAGGGTCAAGACCCTGAGGAGCAGAGCAGTCAGTCCTTGAGGGAAAAAGGGAAACAACGTCAAACAATTACTCAATAAGGCCATGTGGACGTGGGAACTACAAGGTCTTTCAACGGACAAAGGGCGGGCACGGTGCAATCATTGTTGCATAGCTCTCGATGGTGTGCCGGTGCAGTGGGATAGTTGTTGATTGAGTCCGCGAGGCAATTGAATCGGTCTCCCGACATCTGCGGCCGAAGAATGGACGCTCAATAAGGCACCCCTGCTAGGCGCTCGTGGGGAAGTGACGAGACAGCACAGCACGACCTCGCGGTTGACTCGAAAGAGAGACAATTTGTAGCGCAAATGTCGTACGTCCACGGAATGTGTGTGATGCGCAGTTAGCTTGTGGAACTTGGTGATTGAACGAGCCTCAGCATCAAAATTCGTCCTATTTTTTGTTATTTTTATTTTTATTTTTATTTCGGGCTCGGGCAAGGCGCCACCAAATTATCCGCCGTCACGGTCTACTCGCGATGCCCGATACTTTTCAAAACGTGTTCCGAAAATTTCTACTGCAGGACGATCGGCTCGCTTCACGGCCTGCACGATAAGGACAAGTTATTGGGAATTCGTTTCCTTGTTCCTCTTGCCAGTGTTTTCCTCCAAGCGATACACGTTACACCCGCTCGGCGCTCAATTTTTGACATTCTTGACATCTGACGGTTTGATGTCATCGTACACACTCACCATTATTTAATCCCCGCGGCACTCAGACAGGTTATTAGCTCAAGACAACGTTCGTACTCGGTGTGCAGGATGTCGGTAGCAAGCGGGGCTCAAGGTGTTCATTTCCGGTAGATACACAGGTGATATTCACCTCCGGGTCCTTCAGTTCCACTCGAACATCAATTTTCTCACAGTATGCACATATGTGATCCTGAATGGAGGGATCACTGAGTCTGGGCATGTCTAGTCTAGAATGACCTCGTGAGCCTGTCTTACTGTATCTCTTTGGGGTACAAGAAAGCAAGAAAGAAACCCGGCATCTGGCGGGCTGTAATCGCAGGTGTGACCTCGGATTGATCATGTATCAAAGGCCATCGATCAACCCATCAGGCCTGCATCAGGTCCGAGGTCATATCTTAGACACAAAGAATCTTACGGGCTGAAACCGTCCATGGTCACGGCATATGGTAATGTGTCATTCCTCAAAACCTGCACGTACGAAGTGTAAGGCCAAGTACACCCCTGGAAAGACTATGATAGAAGCGAAGATCCGCATTGGAGAGTGAGAAGAAACTTGAACACGAGTTGAATTAGTGTCGACGTCATCTGGACGGACACCGTCGATGCACAAGTGCAGCCGTTTCCTTTAACGGATTCCAAAAATAACGCGAGATTGCAGCTTTGCACATCAAATTTTACCACCTTCCAACCGGAGAAATGTCGGAAAAAAAGTGGTTATGGGGGACATTCACAAGAGGTCAAAGTGGATGACGTTGTGGCGGGCATCGGGCGATAGGGGATTCGAAGGCTCCACCCTGACAAGCTCGCCGCAAGGCCAGGGATGCGGCATCAGAGTGCCTCCAAAGTCGCAAAAGTGCCCCTTTAGAATGACCCAAGGCACGATTGTGCGATAAAGAAGATGAACCATAGCTGTACGGGTCACGGACCGACTTTAACCGACATACCGTGACGTTTACGAAAGGTGCCGTTTATGGTCAGCACAGATGGCGGTTCCATTACCGCCACGTCGCTGGTTGCGGCCGATCAACGGCAGTAAGTCCTTCCTGGGGCGGGAAGGAGCGGGATTAATCGAGATCGAGTAGGGTATGGGGGGTTTACACCGGGCCTCATTTTCGTACTCTAAAGGTACGTATTTATTAGGGTCGGAAAAGAAAAGGAGAATATTTCCGAGTGGAGTGGATCATACCGTTTCTGTCACCACGACGGAACGCGTCGGTATGGTGGCATTGTGTGACTGGGTATCATGATGTACAGTGTGGGTATCAGTACAGGGCCTCTGCCTACTCGTGTTGGATTGTTTGCGCAAGTTTGGCACCGCAAGTCCACGCGACCTGTGGCCAAGCAGCAACGTGTGCCTTCGTTCGTTCGTTCGTTCACACGCAATGTCATGAGCGCGAGAAAGTTCAATCTCCCGACTTCCCAAGAGCTTCTTAATTCTCATGCTTATTGTTGGGCCATCTGTACTGCTGTCATACCTATTTTCTTGTCTGGCGGAGAAAATGCGCTCGACCACCTGCCATCGACCAGCGAAAAGAGCCTTTAGGTGCTAGCTAGGTGCTATAAGGGCTGATCTATCGTGGTACAAGCTGATGGGAAGAAACTCGTCTTTTTGTATTCGGAATACGGAATATCGATCACTATACGCGAAAAGGAAGCAGCGACGAGCCTCACCCCCCTTCATCCCGATTGATTCTGGCGCCCGCATGTTTCCTCCCCGGGGATAGTCTGTATGATACAGTCTCGGGAAATCAGACCGGCACGAACTCATTCCCAGTTCGCAATCCAGGAATGCCATTCAACTCCCACGTTGAATAAGGTCCCTTCTTACTCCTGACCGGTCTAGTACTCCTGACCGGTCTAGATATCCATCTCCTTGGTCCTCGGACGGAGATGTGCATGCGGTGATTGGGCGTTCTGTGGAATACCGTACCTCTTTGCGCCGTATCCAAGGATCCTATGTTTGGTGGCCGTAATGCTTGTCGTGATTCATCGGGTCCCTCGTCCAAGGCCCTTTCTGTCTCAAGTGCCGTCCCGCAATTGATTGAGGTCGCCAATTCATTAACTATTGTAACTTAACTTGTCGCAAGTCTTCGCGGCACCTTAAAGGCCCATTGCCCTGGTCGTGTTCCAAGCTCCCAGGCTCCCTTTCCCTCGTCGCCTTCTGCTCCGCTGGCTATGCCTTCATCATCATTCAACTCCTCATCACAGTCTCCTGTTGCTACTCCCCAGGGGCCTCTGCACCCCCCACGTCCCTTCTTTCTGGAGTCTTCGGGCGCATCTGACCCAGAAAGCACTGCTACTCGGCCCCCATCTCAACCCCGCGGATCAACTCCCGGGCACATCCGCACACAGGATCGCCAGGGCAGCCCGAATAGCATTGTTCCCAGTGGTGCGACCACCCCTGCCAATCCTTTCTCCACCCCAGTCATGGAGACCACGAACTTGAATGCCCTGACCCCTCCAGCGAGCGTCATCAGTTTCAGTCTGGGGGACGTGGCCGCAACTGGTTTTGGCAATGCGCACCAAAGGATCAGCGCACAGAGTTCTTTGGCAAGCAGCGCCATTGACCTCCAGCAGCGGCCGCATTCAGCCGCTCCACGGGAGGCATTCTCCTCACCTCGACCCCGTCCAATGACGTATACCTCTGTAAACCAGGGCACACGCTCACGTCTCGCGAAGCGCAAGCTCGTAGCCTCCACGATGCTATCCGGCGAGATTACCAAGCCGTGGGTGGGAAAGAAGGACAAGGCTGCACGGATCTCATATTTCCTCACCTATTCCATGCTATTACTCGGTATCGCCGCCGCCGGCTTACGGTGCTACTTTGGCTGGCGCAGCGTCTCCATGATTAGCCCAGGACATCTTTGCCCTGTTCTGGATGACGACTTTAACGGCAACGATCTTGACCCCAGCGTCTGGATGCGTGAGATCGACTTGGGAGGCTTCGGGTCGGTATCCTCCCCTACAATTTTTTTTTCTTCTTTTCCTTTTTTTTTACTGTGCGCGTTAACGAGGATCGCACAGGAATGGTGAATTTGAAATGACGACCGGCTCGAGTAACAACTCGTTCATTCGAAACAGCCAGCTTTACATCGTTCCCACGCTGACGTCAGATGTCATCGGTCGCAAAGCCATCTTCGATGGTTACACATTCAATTTGACGGGCTGCACCAACACAAATTTGACCGCTTGCGGCGTTGTAAGCAACGGCACCACAGGCACCGTCATCAACCCTGCCATGAGCGCCCGCATTTCCACAAAAGGCAAACGGAGTATTCGATATGGAAAAGTGGAGGTCCGAGCACAATTGCCAAGAGGGTAAGCGCCACTCCTTGTTGACATGACAAGTGGCCCTCGAGCTGATAGATCATTTTCTTTGACTTCGTTAGGGACTGGGTTCGTCCTTACCATACATGTCAGCTTATTGCCGATATCTCAATTCCATCTAGTTATGGCCCGCTATTTGGATGCTCCCGGAAAATGACACCTATGGAGCTTGGCCTCTGAGTGGTGAGCTTTTGAAAAAGTTCCTCGAGTCACTATCCAGGATGTGTGCCCTAATGGTCGCCTTCGATCTCAGGCGAAATTGATATCATGGAAGCGCGCGGAAACGGCCCGGCCTATCCCGCACAGTATGGCGAACACGTCTCTTTGTTTGTCCGTTCCGTTTCTGACAGAGACCGTCTTTGCAGAGGCGTCAACTACGTTCGAGGGTCGTTGAACTGGGGTCCGTTGTCATGGTTGAATGCTGTCTCGAAAACCTACGGCTGGTGGTCAATGCGGCGATCCACTTATGCGGACACTTTCCACACATATGCCGTCGAATGGACGGAGGATTTCATGTGAGAATTTCGGCCTTCTAATCTGTTCTCTCCCCGGGCACTGATGCCCGACACATTCGAAAGTCGAATCTACGTCGACAACCGTCTTAAGCACATGCTCACCTTGCGTTTCGACATCCCGTTCTTCCAGCGGGGTCAATTTCCAACGTCCGTTTCGAACGGCTCGCAAGAGATCGTCACTCCTAACCCTTGGCTGGGCCGTGGAAACTCGGCTCCTTTCGATCAGCGTATGTGCAATTTCTGAGCGAATTCGAAAAAAACTGACTTTTTCGTCAATAGCATTCTATCTTATTCTCGATGTTGCTGTGGGTGGCACCAACGGTTGGTTCCCAGACGGCGCTGGCAACAAGCCGTGGCTGAACGGAGCAATCAGTGGGTGTTATTCGCTAGCTTTGTGCGTATTTGGAAAATGACCAATTACCGCTCCGTCTAGATGCGATGCAACTTTTCGCTCAACAACAGGACAAGTGGACCGCAACATGGCCCCAGAATGATGACGACCGAGCGCTGAGGATGTGAGCGTTTGTCTTTCGTGTGTGCGAAAACGTGCTGACGCTCGCGGATAGCGATTACGTGAAGATGTGGGAACTGTGTTGATTGCCCTTCTTGTTTTCCGTTTCTTGTTGGAATACCCTGTGAGAAATTAAAGGACTTTGACGCCTTAGAAACTTTACATTTTTTTTCCGGGATGGACTCTTGTTTTCGGGCGCCCAGGTGCAGCACGATGATACAATACATGATACATGATACATCCCTACATGTCGGATACTCTATGTTCAGAATACGGTTATTAGATTGACGCGAACTCAATTGTTTCGGCTCACCCTTACACGTTACGCAAATTTCTGCTGGGAAACTTGATAAGTGACGTATCGGGAAATATTGCTCGGTCATCGAAACCAGAACAGTCCGAGATTCGGCACGAATGTGATGCCGACGCGCCTTGCCGGTCTCACAGATCTCAGCCCCTGCGCCGCATATGCCCGACAAAGCCCCCAGTCTGAGTCGAGGCCTCCGAGGCCTCCAGGCGTAGATGTGCGAACACGTTTTGACTGATCGATCAGTTGAGCCTCAGACTGGCCCGAGGACAGCGAGGACACAACAACTTGAAGGCACCACGACTGCTTCTCATCTCATCTACACAGCGCGCGTCACCCGGCCTTTACCGTAACCAGTTGACTCTCAAGGCACGCCGACTCCCAGAAACCACTCCTTTCGAAACACCACGGCCATTCTCCCTCTCCTCCCTCCCAGAGTGGTTCCTCGAAGATTTCGCGATTTGACCCTTATCATCCTTGCCGAACGTGAGCCAGGGTTTCGGCCTCCTGGCCTCGGGCCAGACGGAAGCATCTTTAATTCTTTACCTCACGATCTCCAGGCCATCAATGATGATGATACGCTTTCATATACCATCTAAGAATACACGACAAGGCCCAGTGGAAGTGGAAGTAGAAGCACGTCTCGCGCAATCTCTCGAGCAACACCGGGGAAATTTGGGGCCATGACAGGCTTATCTTCAGTTGGAAGCATCACACACTCCCATTGATGAAGGTCCCATGGTCTATCACAGCTGTCCGATCTGTGGTGGAATGTCGTCGCCGGACCAATTTTGGGGGGACGAGCGCAGCCGGAATCTGACATGGCGGGGAAAGGGAGGAGAGGGCGCGCATGGCGTGCGTGTGAACGTCTGCGCGATTCCTTGGTGCGTGCTTGCCTGCTCTCCTTCTCTTATTATGCAACCGTCAAGCGACACCCGAAGATGGCAACGGGCTTCAAGGCGCGTCGCCGCGCCGTCGTGTATCTCTGCGCCGGTTCCTTCGATCTTCTTCAAGGAGGCCTCGAGAAGACGAGCAAAAAGACATGACAGGAGGTGGTGCAAGGGCGATGCGGACCTCGGTGCTCTGCGGTCAGCCATAGAGATCGAAAGGAGCGGAATGGCTCACACCGAATTTGCGCCCCTCTCCTCCCCCTCATTCCCAGTGGCCCGCTTCCTGATCATGAAATCGCCCTTTCTTTTGTTATCTATAGACACGACAGGCACTCGATGTTCTCCCACTCAAAGCGATAGTGTCCCGTTTAGAATCATTTGACAAGAACGTGCGCGTGCTCATGCAACGTTGTCGAGGAAGCTGTAGAATTCGAATTCGACCACGTACTGTACGCTCGCTCTGGCCCCCCGACCCTGCAGTTGCGTGGATCGGATTCTGAAGGTGGCGGCATCTCGCTTCCGGTTTTGTGGCACGTGACCTCCTGGGCGATGGCAACGATACTCTCACGCGGCGTTCCTGCGCCAGCTCTTAATTCATTGATTGAATTCACTCCGTTAATAACGACACCATTAATATGGACGAGGCCACAGAGATAGGTGAAACGTGCACGATGGGCCACCGATCGGAGGCACTCTGGAATTGCCTTTTGCGCGCTTAGCCAATCCATCACCGGTCCGGCTACCGCTTGTTGAAAAAGGCTCGCTCTTCTTCCACCCACGCGTCATCGACCAAGGCAAAAAAGGGCAATATGGCTGCCCACATGATGTACGCATGTTCCACGGCGCGATTTCCGACCTGCAGAGCGCCCGCAAATTGCGTGCGTGGCTCTTCGATGTACCGGCCCCCCTGAAATTACTTGCTGCGATGCGACCTGAATCGCCCACCCTTCGCCCCTCATCGATCATCTACCCAATCGCGGCGCCAGGCACTCCCATAATCACGTCTATTTGCTTGTACCCTCGTTGCTTCTTATTGGCGAGGCCATATCCGAGTCGTATCCGACGCTGACGCACGCAGGCGCAGACTTCTCTGGCGTTCCTGAAAGGCGGCAGCGGGAGATCCT
>Ga0137390_10003846_pt1 | contig 12363 bp, 9 predicted proteins | sample 15con2h24AmetaG_FD_104937 | JGI IMG/M metagenome (GOLD analysis project Ga0137390, IMG submission 104937) | Vadose zone soil microbial communities from Angelo Coast Range Reserve, California, USA - 15con2h2.4A metaG | ecosystem: Environmental > Terrestrial > Soil > Vadose zone > Saprolite... | reverse complement strand
CGGCGCTGCTGCCGGCCGGCGACCGCCGGCCGCATCCCGGCGCCGACAAGTCCTTTGGGCATGTCGCGGTCAAGGAGGCGGTGTTTCCGTTCGCCCGCTTCCCGGGCGTCGATCTGATCCTCGGGCCGGAGATGAAATCGACCGGTGAGGTGATGGGCATCGATACCGATTTCGGCCGCGCCTTCGCCAAGTCGCAGCTCGGCGCCGGCACCGAATTGCCGCTCTCCGGCGCGGTCTTTGTCTCGGTGCGCGACCAGGACAAGGAGGCGCTGGTCGAGCCGTGCCGCGAGCTTGCCGCCTGGGGCTTCGAGCTGGTCGCCACCCGCGGCACCGCGAAGAAGCTGACCGAGGAGGGCTTGCCGGTCGTCTCGGTCAACAAGGTGCAGGAGGGCCGGCCCGACATCGTCGACGAGATGCGCAGCGGCAAGATCCAGCTCGTCTTCAACACCACCGAAGGCGCCCAGGCGATCGCCGACAGCTTCTCCCTGCGCCGTACCGCGCTGACCCACAATATTCCGTATTACACAACCGTCGCCGGGGCGCGCGCCGCGGTCCAGGCGATCGGTGCGCTGCGCCGCGGTTGCCTTGAAGTTGCTCCCCTCCAATCCTACCTTTGATCGCCTGTTTCGCTATCAGGGCATGACGCGCTTTGATGACCAAGATCCCGATGACCGTCGATGGCTACAATCACCTGCATGAGGAGCTGAAGCGCCTCAAAACGGTCGAACGGCCCTCGGTCGTCCGCGCCATCGCCGAGGCGCGGACTCACGGCGATCTCGCGGAAAACGCGGAATATCACGCCGCCCGCGAGCGCCAGAGCTTTATCGAGGGCCGCCTCGGCGAGCTTGAGGACAAGATCGCCCGGGCCGAGGTCATCGATGTTTCGAAGCTGTCGGGCTCGATCGTCAAATTCGGCGCCACCGTCACGCTAGCCGACGAGGAAACCGACGAGGAGCAAACCTTCCGGATTGTCGGCGAGGATGAAGCCGATATCCGCAACGGCCGGCTGTCGGTGACCTCGCCCCTGGCGCGGGCGCTGATCGGCAAGGGCCAGGGCGACAGCGTCGAGGTGTCGACGCCGCGCGGCAACAAATCCTACGAGGTCGTCACCGTGGCCTATGGCTGACGGCGACCCCGCTGGTGCGCCCTCTCTGCCGCCCGGAGCCGAGCTCAGCCGTCGGCTTGGGCAAAAAATGGGCGTGCATTCATACAGCGCCTTCATTCGCTGCGGGGAGATCGTCGCAGCGGGTTCGATTAGCGTTGCCGGCGCGATTGCATGTTGTGCGCCAGAAATGGCGCAAGATGCTCCGTCACGAGCTTGGGCAGCTTGAGCTTCTGTTCGTCCGTCAGAAGCTCGCCCTCCTTCGCCCCGCAGTTGGCGAATGCATATTCGACAGCTCGCTTGACGGCGGCTTTCTTCTCGCGCTCGAAGTCGTTCGCGAGACCAATGGGAATTACCTTGCCCGCGCCCTCCGCCATGAAGCCGTCGGGAATTTTCTTGTAGTCATAAGCATCTTGGATATCTGCCTTCGTAAGCGCGAGGTCGATATCCAGCCCTTTGATCTCTTTCCCCGAAATCGGATTGATCGCGTAGACGGCCTTGAAATTTTTGCCGGTATATCGGTCTGACATTCCGATAACCACCCGGTAGACCCCAAAGTACTCCGCATACCCGATCAGCAGCCCCGATACGCTGTCTCCCGCGACAGCGACACAATGGAATACCTCACTAGGCCGGTTGCTTATCAGGTCGCGTTCATGGAAGTAGCCAAAACAGGGAAAACCCCGGGGATTGGTCAGATACTCAAGCGCGTTATAGCAATCGCTCGCTTTTACGCCCGAATGAACAGCCAGCGCTACGCACGACTTAACGATCGATCTTCCAGATTTTTCGCCGCCAAAATTCAGCTCGATTTTGATAGCCTCGTCGAGATACCTGTATTCGGACCGAGGCACCAACAAATCAATATCGACTTGCGGATATCGCTTCTTCAGCCGGTTGAGTAATTGCCGCGCTTCTTTGGGCGTCCTAGCGCTTATCGAGACGCGGATACCCGTCTCGCCCTTCACTTCCTCGTAGACCGGTCGCGCCACCGTGAGCTGCCCATCGGATCGTCGAACAAAGTGCTGGCCCGAAACCGTCGTCAGCAGTTGTGGAGGGACCTCGCCTCTTTCGCGCGTGATGCTGAAGAAGGAGCTAAGCGGCTGTAGCTGCCGGGCGAACTCGGCATCCCAATTGTCGCCGGTTGTCGTGTTGCAGTTTATGCACAACAGTCCCTTGACGCGCTTCCGCCCGCCGATCGCGTTCTGGATAATGTGCTCCCGCGAATCGTTCGCCGCGGTGATTTCGGCGGGGCACAGAATGCACTTGGGGTTGGCCTTCTCCATGCGCGCGGATATGGGGCGGCGGCGTTCGTCCGGCAACCGCTCCGCCAACTGCTCTGGGGTGCAATTTGGCCCTACGGGACGCCGGGAGTCCCTCAGAAACGCTGGTTTTTTGAATCACCTTGGCCGGGCTTGTCCCGGCCACCTACGTCTTCTCGTGGTGATCCGTGAAAGGGTTTAAAGACGTGGATGCCCGGGATAAGCCCGGGCAAGGGGAGCTTTGTAGGAAATTCACAGCTACGTCGCCGCTTGCCGCCCCAGCGCGCTTTCCGTAAACCGGACGCATGGTAGCGCTGCACATCCCTGATCCGGTAACGCCCGTCTCGGACCTGCCCGCTCCGCTCGTCTGGGTATTGCATGACGGCAAGGCGGGGATGGCGAGCCAGGCGCTGGGCCTGGCCGAGGCGGCCGGTTTCCCGTTCGTCGAGAAGCCGCTGTCGGTGCGCCGGCCCTGGGCCTGGCTGCCGCCGCGGCTCTGGGTCGCGCCATTGCGCGCGGTCAGCGAGGCCGGGATCGCGCTGAGCCCGCCCTGGCCCGACCTTGTGATCGGCTGCGGCCGTCACACGGCGATGCCGGCATTGGCGATTCGCCGCGCCAGCGGCGGCCGCACCTTCGCCGCGCAGATCCAGGACCCGCGGGTCGGGCGCGCTGAATTCGACCTGTTGTTCATCCCCGAGCACGACCGCTCACGCGGCCCGCGCATCCAGGTGACGCGCGGCGCGATCCACCGCGTGACGGCGGCGCGACTGGCTGCCGAACTCCGCCGTTTTCCGGCGCTGGCGGGCTTGCCGCGGCCGATCCTCGGCGTCTTGATCGGCGGCTCGAACCGGAGCTACCGGCTGGGTCTCGACCGGCTCGCGACGATTGCCGAGGCGATCGCCGGGATCCTGCGCGCCGACGGCGGCTCGGCCGTCGTGACGCCGTCGCGGCGCACCGGCGCTGAGGGCGTCGCCTTACTGCGCCAGCGATTAGCCGGGCTGCCCGCGGAGATCTGGAACGGCACCGGCGACAACCCCTATTACGCCTATCTCGCGGCCGCCGATGCGCTGCTGGTGACCGCCGATTCGGTGTCGATGGTCAGCGAGGCGGCGGCCACCGGGAAGGCGGTGCATATCCTCGACCTCGCTGGTGGCGACGCGAAATTCGCCCGCTTTCATCAAGCGATGCGCGACGCCGGGATCACCCGCCCGTTTGCCGGGCATATCGAGAGCTGGTCCTTTGTCCCGCCCGACGACACCGCCCGGGCCGGCGCGCTGTTGCGCGACCGTGTCCTGGCGCGGCTCGAACAGCGGCGGCAGGGATGAGAGGCGTCGCGCTCTACGCCGGGTTGTGCGCGCTGGCCGCGGCGCTGTTCTTGGCCGTGCCGGGGATCGATCTCGCGGCGAGCGGCCTGTTCTACGACAGCGCGCATGGATTTTTCCTCGCCAATTGGGCGCCGCTGCGCCTGGTCGAAGGCGCGGTGCCGTGGCTGGTCCGGCTGATGATCGTCATGGCCGTCATCGCCGCCGGCTGGCTCCTGCTGGTCGGGCGGCCGTTGTGGCGGGTCGACCGCAAGGCGCTGGTGTTTCTCGTGGCGGCGATGGCGCTCGGCCCCGGGCTGATCGCCAACACCCTGCTGAAGGACCATTGGGGACGGGCGCGGCCCTATCAGATCGAGGCGTTCGGCGGCACGCGCCAGTTCACCCCGGCGCCGCTCCCGGCGGCGCAATGCGAGCGCAATTGCGCCTTTGTCTCGGGGCATGCCGCGCTCGGTTTCTCATTGGTGAGTTTTGCGTTTCTTTTGCCTTTCGGATGGCGGCGCAAGACGGCGATTGCCGGCGCTTTGGCGTTTGGCGCGCTGGTCGGGTTCGGCCGCATTGCCGCCGGCCGGCATTTCCTGTCCGATGTGGTCTATGCCGGGCTGATCGTCTTCGCGATGAGCTGGCTGCTCTATTGGTGGATCGTCGAGCACGACGGTCTCGGCGGCGTCTATCGCGCGCTCGGCGGTGTTTCGGCGCAGCATCCCGCCGTGCGAATCGGATTGTGGTCCGCCGGCATCGCGCTCGTTGAGATCCTGGCCATCGGCTGGATCGACCGTCCGCTCGCCACCTATTTCCGCGAGGCGGGCGGCCCGTGGCGCCCGTTCTTCGAATGGGCTGGGCCGTTCGGCCTCGCGATGCCCTATCTGATCCTGTTCGGGATCCTCTTCGCGGTGCTGCGCTGGGGCGGCAGCCTGCCGCCGCTGGAGCCCTGGGCTGCAAGGATGCGCGCCGCCGCGCACATCCCGGCCCTGATGTTTGCGGCTATCGCCGTCTCGGGGATCATCGTCGATCTGCTCAAGGTCATCGTCGGCCGGCCGCGCCCGAAGCTCCTGTTCGCCACCGGAACTTACGAGTTCAGCTGGATCGGCCTCAGCGCCGACCACTGGTCGTTCCCGTCCGGCCATGCCGCGACCGCCGCCGCGCTGGCGACGGCGCTCTGGTGCCTGTGGCCGCAACCGGTGCTGTTCTATGTCATCGGTGCGGCACTCGTCGCCGCAAGCCGGGTGGTCATGGGCGCGCATTATCTGAGCGACGTCGTGATGGGCGCTTTTGTCGGAGTGCTGGCGACGCGCGCGCTCGCCGCCGGTTTCGCGCGCGGCTGGCCGGTCTTGCGCCTGCGCCCGCGAGCGGCCAGCGATCCGGCCCTGCCGCCGTCTTAATTGACGGCACGCTGTGCGCCGCTGCGGGCCCGTGTAGTATCCGCCCCCGATGGCCCTGCGCATCGACACCTTTGACAACGCCCGCGGCGGCAACGCGCTGTACAAGGCGCTGACCCATCCGCATGCGGCGCGGCCGGGCCGGGCCCTCGTCGCGGCGCTCGTCGCCCGGCCGCCGACCGCGATCGTCGATCCGTTCGGCGGCGCGGCAGGCTTTGCCGAGATTTTCGGTCTCGCCGGGGTCGAGGTCGACGGAATCTATGTCCAGGACATCGCGCGAATCGGCACGACGGTGCTCGGCCGCCCTGCCGCCCCGGTCACCGAGCTTGCCGGCGGCAGGGCGCGCTCGGTGCTCGTCGCCAGCTTCGACGCCGACCGGCTGGTGGCGCAGCTCCAGCCCTGCCTTCCAACCGAAGCAGAGGTCCTGAGCCTCGACGCGATGCGCCTGCCCGAGGAGCGCCTGACCAACCGCCGCCGCTATCTCGACCCGCTGAACTTCGCGACCAATTTCGTGCTGTTTCGCGACAATGGCACGCTGCATACCCGGCTCGTCACCGCCAATTACTGGTCGGGATACGGCTCCTCCGGCGTCAACTGCTGGCTGACGCTGTTCGACGGAGAGGGCGAGGTCATCGCCGAGTGGTGCGAGGCGGGCGGTCCCGGCATGGCGGCGATCACGATCGACAGCCGCCGGGTACGCGCGCAATTCCGGCTCGGCGACTTCGCCGGCCAGCTGTTCATCCATGTCGCCGGCGCGGCCGGGCACGATGTCGTCAAATACGCGCTCGATACCTTTGGCGAGGCGGGCGGCCGGGCCGACGGCGCCTTGTCCTGCACCCATGACGCCAATGCCTGGCCGGCCGACCGCTACGCCGGCCTGCCGGCGCCGGCGCCGGGCGAACAGGTCATCCTGTGGGTGCAGAACAGCCACCCGACCCCAATCCCGGCCGGCGCCATCGCGCTGAACCCGATGGGCGAGGAGCGCCTCGTCGCGCTCCCCGATCCGATCGGCCCCTTCGCCAGCCGCGCGGTCGATGTCGCCGAGCTGCTGCCGGATCTCGCCTGGCCGCGCCAGATCGAATTGCGCGCCGGCAAGCACGTGGTGCGCCCGCGTTACGAGATCGTCGCCGCCGAACATCGCCGCATCGCCCACGTCAATGTCGAGCGCGCCGACCTTAAGCCCGATCCCGAATTGCCGCGGCTCGCGGCGATGCTCGGCAAGGGTTATCTGCTGCCGGCGCCGATCCTGCCGCGCGGCGAGTGGCAGAGCCTGGTGTTGCCGACGCCGATGGCGGTGTCGCAGAGCGAGCTGCCGATCGCCGCGCTGGTCTACGATCCCGAGGGCCGCGAGGTCGCACGCCGGCCGCTCGGAGCGCTGCCGCGCGACCACGCGACGGCATTAGAGCTCGACGACACCGCCGAGGCGCTCGGCGAGGGTTACGGCCATGTCGAGCTGATCTACGACTTTTCAAACGGCGGTGCCGGCGACGGCTGGCTGCACGCGCTGTTCCGCTATCGCCATCGCCAGAGCGGCCACGCCGCCGAGACCAGCTTCGGCACCCATGTGTTCAACACGGTCTTGGTCTATCGCGACGAGCCGCAATCCTATGTCGGACGCCCGCCGGGTCTCTCGACCCGCTTGTTCCTACGTCTCGGCGAGGATCGGTACGACACGCTGTGCCATCTGATCTACCCGGCCTCGCGGCCGTGGCGACCGACCAGCGCCACCGAGATCGTCCTTTACGATTCCGCCGGCAGCGAGGTGGCGCGGACCGGCCTGGCGATCCCCTGTTCCGGCTCGCGGCTCTTTCGCTATCACGCGCTGTTCGATGAGCCGACACGGGCGCGCGCCGGAAGCGGCGCCTATGCCATCATCCGCGACCCGACCTGCCGGCTGTTCGGCTATCACGGCCTCTTAGGCCGTGACGGCGCCTTCAGCCTCGACCACATGTTCGGCTTCTGAGCGGGGCTACTGCTCGGGCATTCCGGCCTTGAGCAGGCCGGGGAAATAGGTGGCCTCGGCGAGCGCGCGGAGCTCGGGTTTGCTGAACCAAACCGATTTCTTCACGCTGGCCAGGCTGGCATAGCCCTCGTTCAGCCGGCGCGCCTCGGCGAGTGCCCAACGGGCGCGCTGCGCCTCGCCCTTCAGCGCATAGGCCGCCGCCAAATAAGCATGCACGAAGGCCTGCCGCGCGTTTTCGCTGCGCGCCTTTTCCAGAGAGAGGATCGCCTCGTCGGTATGCGACTGCAGGAGATGCACGACCCCGAGCCGGCCATACCAGATCGCGATCGCCGGTTCGTGCGGGCTGAGACGGATGGCCTCCTCGAAATACGGGATCACGCCGTCGACCGAGCCGGTCAGGAACTTGCACCAGCCGATATGGGCATAGGCGGGCGCGCGGCTGCGGTCGATCGCGACCGCCGCCTCATATTCCGGGATCGCCTCCGCACAGCGGTTCTCGGCGCGCAATACCTGGCCTCGCGCGTAATGGGGCATCGTGCTGTTCGGCGATGTCGCCAAGGCCTGCGCCGCGAGCTGCTCGGCGCGCCGCAGGTCGTCGTTGGCCGATTCGCTCAGCTCGTCGAGCGCCCGGACGGCGAGCAGCGTGGCCAGCCAGGCCGCGCCGTCGGGCACTTTCGGATCGAGCGCCAGTGCCTTCTCGAAATAGCCGATCGCCTCATCATAATTTTCCCGCGAAATCGGCTTAGTCAGCTGGGCCCGGCCGCGCAGCACATAATCCACCGCGTCCGGGTGCTCGATCGAGCGGTGCGCCTCGGCGATGGCCAGCTGCGACTGCAGCGCACGGGCGATGCGCGCGGTAATCTCGTTCTGCACCGCGAACAGATCGCCGATGTCGCGGTCGAAGCGTTCCGCCCAGAGCTGGGTGTCGGTTTCGGCATCGATCAAGACGGCGTTGATGCGGATCTGCGAGCCGGCCCGCCGGACGCTCCCTTGCAGCACGTAGCGCGCGCCCAGTTCGCGGCCGATCTGCTTGGGATCGACCGGCTTGCCCTTGTAGCTGAAGGCGCTGTTGCGGGCGATCACCACCGCGCCCTCGATGCGCGACAGGTCGGTCGTCAGGTCGTCGGCGATGCCGTCGGCGAAATATTCCTGCTCGGGATCGTTACTCAGATTCGCGAAGGGCAGGACGACGATCGACAGGCGCGGCGCCGGAAGCCGGCTGGCCACGCCGGGCTCGACGGGCGAGACCGCGGGCATGGCCGGGGTCGCGGCGTGCTGCGGCTCGACCGGCAGCGGCACCGGCGACACCCACAATCCCGCCCCGACCAGCGCGATCACCACGGCCGCGGCCGCGATGCCGAGAGCGACACGGCGCTGAGCCGGCGCCGATCCGCGCAAGCCGCCGGCCCCGCGCGACGATTCGGCGCCGCGTCCGTAGACTTCGAAGGCCTGCAGCGGCTGGGCGATGTTCTTCAGGCGCTGACCGCCCAATCCGACAAACGCCGCCGGCAGCTTCGTGCCGATCTGGTCGCGCACCGCGGCGGAAACGCAGATCCCACCCGGCGCGGCCAGGGTCTGCAGGCGGGCCGCGATATTGACGCCGTCGCCGAGCAGGTTTCCCCCCTCGACGACGACGTCGCCAAGATGCACGCCGATGCGGAACTGCATGCGTTCGCCCGCGGGACGCTGCGCATTTTCCGCGGCGATCGCCTCCTGGACCGCCAGCGCGCATTCGACGGCATCGACCGCGCTCGCGAAATCGGCGAGCACGCTGTCGCCGGCCGTGGTGAAGATCCGGCCGCGATAATCGGCGATCAGCCCGTCGAGGATCGCGCGCGAGGCGCGCAATGCCCGCAACGTGCCGATCTCGTCCTGCTCCATCAGATGGCTGTAGCCGACGACATCGGCCGCGAAGATCGCGGCGAGCTTTCGTTCGACCACCTGGCTGTCTGCCACCCCGGGGGCCTCCTCGCGGGCACCGATGCCGGATTACGACAGTTATTATAACGGATATTTAAGCGCGCGGCCTCTCGCGCCATGCCCGCGGCGGCGATTCGCGCAGCGCAGCCGCCCGCCTGCCTCGAATAATGCTATACTGCGCTGGACAATTCGATCGGATTGGCGATGCCGCAGCACCATCACAGCAAGGTCCTGATCATCGGTGCCGGACCGGCCGGCTATTCCGCGGCGATCTATGCCGCGCGCGCCAACCTGCAGCCGATTCTGTTGACCGGGATCCAGCCCGGCGGCCAGCTGACGATCACCACCGATGTCGAGAACTACCCCGGTTTCGCCGAGATCATCCAGGGACCCTGGCTGATGGAGCAGATGCAGGCCCAGGCGGAGCATGTCGGGACCCGGGTGATCCTCGACCACGTCGAGGCGCTCGATCTCGGGCGCCGGCCGTTCGTCGCGACCGGCGATTCGGGCGATCTCTATTTCGGCGACACGGTGATCATCTCTACCGGCGCGCAGGCGCGCTGGCTTGGCCTGCCGAGCGAGGAGGCGTTCCGCGGCTTTGGCGTGTCGGCCTGCGCGACCTGCGACGGGTTCTTTTTCCGCGACAAGGAGGTGGTTATCGTCGGCGGCGGCAACACGGCGGTCGAGGAGGCGATTTATCTGACCAATCACGCGCGGCGGGTCACCCTGGTGCACCGGCGCGATGAGTTGCGCGCCGAGAAGATCCTGCAGGACCGGCTGTTCCGCAACCCGAAGATCGCGGTGATATGGGACACCGTGGTCGAGGAGATCCTCGGCATCCCGGAGCCGCCGCAAGTCACCGGCGTCCTGCTGCGCAACGTCCGCACCGGCGAGGTCTACGAATTCGCCTGCGACGGCGTGTTCATCGCGATCGGCCACACGCCGGTGACCGGGCTCGTCGCGGGCCAGCTGCGCCTCGACCCGGACGGGTACATCCTGACCATCCCCGATTCGACGGCGACGGCGATACCGGGGGTCTATGCCGCCGGCGATGTGCGGGACAAGGTGTTCCGTCAGGCTGTGACCGCGGCCGGGATGGGCTGCATGGCCGCGCTCGAGGCGGAGAAGTTCCTGGCCGCCGAGGAGCATGCCGCGGCGGCCCGGGCGGCCGAGTAGGAGCTGGGTTGGAGCCGGCGGGGGGCCGGCTCGCGGAAGGCAAGCACGATGGCGATGGATTGGGACAAGTTGCGGGTATTTCACGCAGTCGCCGAGGCGGGCAGCTTCACCCATGCCGGCGAGGCGCTCAACCTGAGCCAATCCGCGGTGAGCCGGCAGATCAGCGCGCTCGAGGAAAGCCTCAGCGTGCCATTGTTCCACCGTCACGCCCGCGGCCTGATCCTGACCGAACAGGGTGAACTCTTGTTCCGTACCGCGCGCGAGGTCTTCGCCAAGCTGGCGATGTCGGAAAGCCTGATCTCCGAATCGAAGGACCGCCCGAAGGGGCCGCTGAAGATCACCACGACCGTCGCCTTCGGCTCGATCTGGCTGACCCCGCGCATCCACGAGTTTCTCGACCTCTACCCGGAGATCCAGGTCAGCCTGGTGGTCGACGATTCCGAGCTCGACCTGTCGATGCGCGAGGCCGATGTCGCGATCCGCATGACCCCGCCGCGCCAGCCCGATCTGATCCAGCGCCACCTCGTCAGCGTCCAGGAGCACATCTACGGCACGACCGACTACCTCAAGAAGCACGGCATGCCGCAGCGGCCGGAGGACCTCGACCAGCATCGCCTGATCGTCTATGGCGAGGATGCCCGCCCACCCGTGCCGGGGGTCAATTGGCTGCTCGATACCGGCGTCAAGCCCGGTAATGACCGCCGGCCGATTCTCACGGTCAACAACAACTACGGTATGCTGCGCGCGGTATTGAGCGGGCTCGGGCTGGCCTCGCTGCCCGATTTCGTCGTGAGCGAGCACAACAACCTGGTGCGCGTCCTGCCCGAGCTGAGCGGCCCGCCGCAGGAGGCCTATTTCGTCTATCCGGAAGAGCTGCGCGCCTCGAAGCGGATCAGCGTTTTCCGCGATTTCCTGCTGCGCAAGGTCGCCGAGGGCCGGTTGAGCTAAACATCCCTGCGGCAAGTTGCCGCGGGTGGTTTACGGTCCGCGGACAGCATTGCGCTTTTTGCAGACGAGCCAGAACCAATTCCCGGTGGTGATCAGACCCGTAAATCGCGATATTTGGTGTCGTGCGATATTGCATCGCTACAAGTTTCCGGGGGCGGGGACCCCCGAATCAGTTTCCGGGACTTGCGCCCGGAAAGAGGGTCTACGGACCCTTACGTCTCCTAGACGTGAAGCCTCCCTGTTCAAACTTGGCCGGAGCCATGTGCTTCGGCCAATTTCTTTTGTGGCTGGTGGTTCTGGTCGCGGTATGCGCTGCCGCAGCCCGGAAAGCCGCCCGCTTCATGTTCTCATCGAATCAACGGTAATGGTCCGGTAGGGCGCGCTGATCGGGTGGCAACTGCAGGCGGTAGCCGACCCCGAGCTCGGTCAGGATATGGGTCGGACGGGTCGGATCGGGTTCGAGCTTCTGCCGCAAGCCGCGAATGAACACGCGCAAGTACTGCACGTCCTCGCCATGTGCCGGACCCCAGACCTCGCGCAACAAATGGCGATGCGTCATCACCTTGCCGGCATGGGTCACGAGATGGCGGAGCAGCTCGAATTCTTTCGGCGATAGCTTGACCTCGCGGCCGCCGCGCGTGACATGCCGACGCACCAGATCGACCGACAGATCGCCGGACACGAACATCGGCAGTTCGCCCTGCGCCTGGAACGCGTGGCGCAAGGCCGCGCGCAGCCGCGCCGTCAGCTCGGCCATGCCGAACGGCTTGCCGATGTAGTCGTCGGCCCCGAGATCGAGCGCCTCGACTTTCGAGCGCTCGTCGTTGCGCGCCGAGAGCACGATGATCGGCACCGGCGAATGCTTGCGGATCTCGGTGATCACCTCGAACCCGCTGCGGTCGGGCAGGCCCAGGTCGAGGATGATGAGGTCGGGTTTTTCACTGCCGAGCGCGGCAAGCGCCTCCGCGCCGTTCTCCGCCGTGACTACGCGATGGCCTACGGCGGTCAGGCTGGTGCGCAGAAAGCGGCGGATCGGCGGCTCGTCATCGACGACGAGCACGGTATAGGCGTTAGCCATATGCCGCGACCGGCTCCCCGATCTCGGCGGTTTCCGGCACCGGGATGCGGACCATCAGCACTGCGCCGGACCGATCCGCGCGGTTCTGCGCCTCGATCCGCCCGCCTTGCGCCTCGACGAAGCCGCGGCAGATCGCCAGCCCCAGCCCGGTACCGGCGCGACGGCGGTCCTGTGCCTGAACGCGATAGAACTTGTCGAAGATGCGTTCGAGATCGT
>Ga0137390_10003845_pt1 | contig 12363 bp, 10 predicted proteins | sample 15con2h24AmetaG_FD_104937 | JGI IMG/M metagenome (GOLD analysis project Ga0137390, IMG submission 104937) | Vadose zone soil microbial communities from Angelo Coast Range Reserve, California, USA - 15con2h2.4A metaG | ecosystem: Environmental > Terrestrial > Soil > Vadose zone > Saprolite... | reverse complement strand
TCGACGAGGAGGGGGGCACGTGATCGACCAGAAGGCGAGCGAGCTGGGGCGGCTCTTGGGACAGAGCGAAGAGTACAAGACGCTGCTCCGGGCCAGTGAGCGGATGAAGGAAGACGCAACCTGTCGGCAGCTGCTCGCCGAGGTCGAGCGTATCGCCCAGGATATCGAGCGGGCGGCACAGGAGGGGCGCGAGCCCGCCAAAGATCAGGTGGAGAAATACGACCGTGCGCTCCAGAGCGTCCAGGCGAATCCGGTGTATCAGCAGGTCGTGGCCGCGCAGGCTAATTTCGAGAAGCTCATGGCCAAGGTGAACGCGCGGATCTACGAGGCTATGAAGCAGGGGGCGGCGAGCCCCATCATCACGCTGGGCTGATGAGCGTCTTCATCGTCGTGGAGGGCCCGGAGGGGGCGGGAAAGTCCACCCTGGTGCGCTGGCTCGCGGCGCGGCTCGTGGCCGAGGGACTCCCCGCGATGGCGGTGCGGCAGCCGGGCGGGACGCCGGTCGCGGAGGCGGCGCGCAAGGTGGCGCTCAAGTTTCCGCACGAGATGTCGCCGGTCGCGGAGTTGTTCCTGTTTCTCGCGGCCCGGGCCGACGTGGTGCAGCGGGTGATCCGGCCGGCGCTCGAAGCGGGGCAGGTGGTGCTGGCGGACCGATTCGACCTCTCCACCATCGCCTACCAGGTGGCGGGGGGCGGATTGCCGGCGGAGGACGTCGCCCATGCCATCCGGCTCGCCACCGGCGGTCTCGTTCCGGACGTCATGCTGGTGCTCGACGTGCCGGTCGAGGTGGGGCGGGCCCGGCAACGGGCCGCGCGCAAAGTTCAGGACCGGTTCGAGCGCCAGGATGACGCGTTTCACCGGCGCGTGCTCGACGCGTACCGCCGGGCCGCCGGGCCGGGCGTGGTGCACATCGATGCGATACAGTCCAAGAAGTCCGTGCAGGACGCCGCGTGGCGCGAGGTCATGGCGGTGACCGCACTCTCAACACGAGGCGTCTCATGAAGCTCCGCAACGTCGTGATCGTCACCGCAGTGGCCGGGTTGGCGCTGGCCACGGGGGGCTGGTTGCTGCAGCGGCAGGCCGAGCCCACGGGGTCCGTCTACCAACAGGCGCGTCTGTTCGAGGACGTACTGGCGCACGTCGCCGACTTCTACGTCGATTCGATCGAGGAGCGCCGGCTGTATCAGATGGCCATCGACGGCATGCTCGACCAGTTGCACGATCCGTATTCGGTGTTCCTGAAGCGGGACGATTTCCGGGCGCTCAACGAGGCGACGACCGGTAACTACGGCGGCCTGGGCATCCAGATCGACGTACGCGATGGTTGGATCACGGTGGTGGCGCCGCTCCCCGACACGCCCGCGGAGCGGGCGGGGATCCAGTCGGGCGATCAGATCATCGCGCTGGACGGCCGCTCGACGGAGGGCTGGAAGAACGATCAGGCCGTGAAGCAGCTGCGCGGCGAGCCGGGCAGCGCGGTGGAGCTCAAGGTGCGCCGGGTGGGCGTCGACGGGCCGCTCGCCTTCAAGCTCACCCGCGCCACGATCCACATCCGCTCGGTCCAGGTCTCGATGATGCTCGACGACAAGGTCGGCTACGTCCTGCTCTCGCCCGTAAGCGAGACGTCCGCGCAGGAGCTCACGAACGCCGTGAACGGCCTGGTCCAAAAGGGAATGAAGTCGCTGGTGCTCGATCTGCGGAACAACCCCGGAGGGCTGCTCGACCAGGGCGTCGCGGTGAGCGAGCTGTTCCTCGACCCGGGGCAGGAGGTCGTGGCGACCCGGGGCCGCGCGCCCACCACGTCCAAGACCTACCGCGACACGAAGCCGCAGCCGTGGCCGCAGCTTCCGGTGGTCGTGCTCACCAACGGGGGCACCGCGAGCGCGGCCGAGATCATCACGGGCGCGTTGCAGGATCACGACCGCGCGGTGGTCGTGGGGACGCCGACCTTCGGCAAGGGGCTGGTGCAGTCGTTGTGGCAGCTCACGCCCGAAACCGCGCTGAAGCTCACCACGGCTCGCTGGTTCACGCCGAGCGGCCGGACCATCCAGCGGAAGAGCAAGAACGAAGAGGACCAGCTGGCGCAGGCCGAGGCCGCCGAGCTGGGGCACGACAGCACCAAGGTCGATTCCTCGCTGGTCTTTCACACCGACCACCGTCGGGTCGTGATGGGTGGCGGCGGGATCCGGCCGGACCTGTTCGTGGCACCCGACACGTTCACGACGGCGGAGCGTGCCTTCGTGAAGGGTTTGGGCAACAAGATCCCGACCTATTGGGACGTGCGCACCGCCTACGCGCTCGAGGTCAAGACGTCGGGCCGCGTGAAGACTCCGGACTTCACGGTCACTCCGGACATGGCGGACGAGGTCATCCGGCGGCTGCGGGCGCGGGGCGTCGCCGTATCTGACAGTGTCGTCGCGGGCGGCCGCAACGTCATCACCCAGGATCTGGGCTACGAGATCGCACGCTATGTCTTCGGGCGTCCCGCGGAAGTACGTCGCCAGCGGGAGGAGGACCGCCAGGTGCGTGCCGCGCTGGCGTTGGCGCGCCGCGCCAAGTCGCCCCAGGATCTCCTCGCCCTGGCCGCCGCTCAGACACCCGCGTCCTCGCGGAACTAGATTGCCGCCCCACGTCGTGGGGATCATCGGGGCCGGCCGCGCCGGGGTCGGATTGGCGCTGGCGCTGGCGCGCGCAGGGGAGGGGAAGGGGGGGCGGGGGCGGGGGCGCTACGACGTGCGTCTGCACGGCCGCAGCAAGAAGCCGGTCCCCAAGCCGCTCAAACTCACCGTTGGTCCCGAGAACGAGCCGCCCGCCTGGATTGCCCAGGCGGGCGTCGTCATTCTGGCCGTGCGGGACGACGCGATCCGGCCGCTGGCGGAGGCGCTCGCCCGCGCTGGAGCGATCCGAGCCGAGCAGGTAGTGCTACATCTCTCCGGTGCTCAAGGCCAGGAGGCGCTGGGCCCTCTGGTGGCATCCCGCGCCGCCCTTGGATCGCTGCACCCGCTTCAGACCATCTCCGATCCGGAGCGCGCCCCGGAGCGGCTAAAGGGCGCCTGGGCAGCGGTCGAAGGAATGCGCCGCGCGGTTGAAGCGGCCGAAGCGTTGGCGCGGGACCTGGGCCTGCGACCGTTCCACATCCCGTCCAAGGCCAAGCCGATTTACCACGCGAGCGCGGTGTTCGCGTCCAACTACTTCGTGGTGGTCGCGGCGGTGGCTCAGCGCCTGCTGCGGCATGCGGGGTTGTCGGACGCGGAGGCGTGGCAGGCGTTGCGTCCGCTGGTCGAGGGCACGCTCGAGAACATGAGTCGGCAGGAGCCGATGGCGGCGCTCACCGGGCCGGTGGCACGAGGCGACCAGGCGACCATTCGCCGTCACCTCGAGGCGCTGACGCATGATGACGCGGTGTTATATCGCGCGCTGGGGCGAGCGGCGCTCGAGCTCGCGCAGAAACGAGGGATGGACGAAGCGACTGCGGCGCGGGTGGCAGGGGCCCTCGCTACTGATCTACCACCCGTACTCCGGCCGGGGGCGAGAACGTGAGCTCGCGCCCCGGCACGCCGACGTTCACGCGGATGTTCCGCAGGATGACCGTGCGCTCCTGGCCGGAGCGCTCCTCGATATCGACGCGGTGCACCAGCCCGTCCTCCCGACCCACCCAGATCGTCGCTTCGCTGTAGGGTTGCTCGTCGCTCTTCGGCACGAGCCTGATCACGTCCACCGGCCCTGCCTCCGGGAGCGAGTCAGCACGGACGTACTGTGCCGTGTAGCGCTCACGTGGCTGCTCCACGAATTGTCCGATCAAGTTGGGGCCGGTGCTGCCGTATTCAGGAATGCGCGAGCGAATCACCTGGCCGGGTGTGGTACTGGGCGTGTACAACCAAAGGAAGCGGCCGTCGGCCACGATGCGATCGCCCTTGGGCGCGGTGAACCGCATCGCAAAACGGCTGGGACGCATCTGGTACAGCCGGCCACGCGTCGTGTCGGGGGATCCGATCATCGGATTCGCGATGATCTGAACAAAGTCGGCTGACAAGCTGGTGATCGTCTGATAGGTCGCGCTGGCGCGGTCCAGGATCGGCCAGGGGTCGGGGGACGGGAGGACGAGCGCACTGACGGACAGTACCCCCACCGCGAAAAGCAGCATCCGTCCGCCGGCCTTCAAGCGCCGACCGATGCCGGCTCCGCCACGCGCCGGCCGATCACCTCGGCGATCACGCGCACCTCGCGCATCAACTGGGCGAACTGGTCGGGGAAGAGCGTTTGTGCCCCATCCGACAGCGCTTGCTCGGGGTTGGGGTGCACTTCGATCATGATGCCGTCCGCGCCAGCGGCGACCGCCGCGCGAGCCATCGGGATGACTTTGTCGCGCAGCCCCGTGCCATGCGACGGGTCCGCGATGATCGGCAGGTGCGACAGCTTGTGCACCACGGGAATGGCGGTAAGGTCGAACACGTTGCGCGTTGCCGTGTCGAACCCGCGAATGCCGCGCTCGCACAGGATCACGTCCTGGTTTCCCTCCGCGAGTACGTATTCCGCCGAGAGGAGCAGCTCCTCGATGGTCGCGGCCATGCCGCGTTTCAGCAGCACGGCCTTCCTCGCCCGGCCAGCCGCCTTGAGCAACGAAGAGTTCTGCATGTTGCGGGCGCCGATCTGGATGATGTCCGCGACCTCGGCCACATAACTGACGCCTTCGGGATCCATCGCCTCGGTGCAGATGAGGAGGCCTGTTTCCTCACGCGCCTTGGCGAGCAGCTTGAGCCCCGGCCGCCCCAGCCCCTGGAACGCGTACGGAGAAGTGCGCGGCTTCCAGGCGCCGCCGCGCAGGATCACGGCACCCGCCTCCTTCACCACACGGGCGGCCTCGATGATCTGCCGCTCGCTCTCGACCGAGCACGGTCCCGCGATGGCGACGACCTCGGTGCCGCCCACGGCGACGCCGCCAGGCAGCCGCACTACACTATTCTCGGCTTTCCACTCCCGGCTCACCTGTTTGTACGGCTTGGTGACGTGGATGACGTCCTGGACGCCGGGGAGGCCTTCCAGCCGCGAGGCGTCGACCCGCCCGTCGTTGCCGACCAGGCCGACTGCCGTGCGCTGCGCCCCCGGCATGGGCCGGGCCTTGTAGCCCATCTCCTCGATCACCCCGATGACGCGCCGGACCTCGTCTTCCGTCGCGCCGTGGCGCATCACGATCAGCACCGCTACTTGCCTCCGATGGTGAACCGGTCGCCGTCGCGGGCCGCGGTCACCCGTCCGGGGAACCGCGTCCCGGCCGCTCGCGCCGGGTCCGAAGTCTCTACCGGAGGATAGAAGTGCGTCAAGACGAGTTGTCGGGCCTTGGCGTCCCGGGCCAGCTCGCCCGCCTGCTCCGGGGTGAGATGGATGTCCATCGCCATCTCCTTGGGGAGCGAGCACTCCGCCAGCAGCAGGTCGGCCCCGCTGGCCCAACGAGCCAGCTCGCTCGAGGGCCCCGTGTCACCGGTGTAGACCAGCCGGCCCTCCGGCGCGGTCAGAGACAGCGCCACGCTCTCGGACGTGTGGGGCACCGGGAAGGTCTCGAGGCTCAGTTCGGCGTCGAGCGGGAACGGCTCGCCGGTCTGCACATCCAGGATGCCGATCGGGAAGCCAGGGTCGAGCAGCCACGGCCCGTATCCCTCGGCGAGCTGTTTCACGAGCCGCACCACGCCGCGCGGGCCGAGGATCACGAGGGACTCCTGGCGCGGCGGCACGGTGGTGTACTTGAGCGCGTATACCAGCATTGGCAACTCGCCCCAATGGTCCGGGTGGAAGTGCGACAGGACCACGTGGGTCACCTGATGCCACGGCAGGCCGAATTGCGCGAGCCGGTGCAACGCCCCGGCGCCGCAGTCGAACAGGATCTTGAGATTACCGCGACTCACCCAGTGGCATGCCGACGTGCGGGTGGCCGACGGCGCGACTGTCCCGGTGCCGACCGTGACTAATTCCACTCAGGCCGGCTCCATCTGGCCGAGTCGCACGCCGACGATGGTCGAGACGCCGGGTTCCTGCATGGTGACGCCGTACACGGCGTCGGCGGCCTGCATGGTGCGCGGGTTGTGCGTGATGACGATGAACTGCGTCAGGTCCTTGAACTCGGCGAGCAGGCGCACGTAGCGGCCCACGTTGGCGTCGTCCAGGGGCGCGTCCACTTCGTCGAGCAGACAGAAGGGACTCGGCTTGGTGAGGAAAATCGCGAACAGCAGCGACACGGCGACCAGCGTGCGCTCGCCGGACGAGAGCAGGTGGATCCGCTGCGTGCGCTTGCCGCGCGGCGCTGCGTGAATCTCGATCTCGCTCTCGAGCGGCTCGTCTTCGTTGGCGAGCCGCACGTCGCACTCACCGCCGCCGAACAGCGTCTGGAACACCGTGCGGAAGTTCTCCCGCACCTTGCCGAACGACTCGAGGAACATCGCCTTGGCGGTCTGGTCGATCTCGCGCGACGCCTGCTGGAGCGAGTGGCGCGCGGCCACGAGGTCGTCCCGCTGGGTCATCAGGAACTCGAGGCGCTTGACCTCTTCCCCGTGCTCGTCCACGGCGAGGGCGTTGACGGGGCCCACCGTGTCGATGGCCGCCCGCAACCGCTCGTCCTCCTCTCGCAGCCACTCGAGGTCGCCGGCGACCTCGGGCGCCTCGGCCAGCAGGTGATCGAGGGGCTTGCGCCACTCGGCCTCGACCCGCGCGACGAGCCCGCGCCGGCGGCCGACGATCTCCGTGCGCTCGAGCTCGAGCTTGTGCTCCTCCGCGCCCCGCGTGTCCAGCGCCTTGCGCGTGTCCTCGAGCGACGCCTCCGTCTGCGCGACGCGGGCGTCCGCGGCCTCGACCTGCGTTCCGGCCTCACGTGCTGCACCTTCCAGCGCCACGAGCGCGAGGCGACGCTCCTTGAGCTGGTCCTCCCACTGCGTGCGTTGGGCCGTGAGGGTCGCGGTGTCATGCTCGAGCGCGCCGATCTCTTCGGCCAGCGTGGCAGACTGGCGGCGCGCCTTCTCGGCCTCCGCCGCGGTGCGGCCGGCGCGCTCACGCGCGGCGCCGAGGCGCGCCTCAACCTGGGCCGCATCCACCTGCCAGCGCACCCGCTGCTCCCGCGTCGCCTCTTGCTGCCCCTCGAGATCGACCAGCCGGGCGCGCTCGCGACCCAGCCGCTCATCGAGGCGGACACGATCCACCTCGTGCTGCTCGAGGTCCGCGTGCAGCGCTTCGAGCCGGGCTTCCACCTCCGCCAGGCGCGCCGACAGCCGCTCCACCTGCGCGGTCGCGTCGGCGGCTTCACGCTGGGCGTGCGCGGCGGCGCGCTCCGCGTCGTCCTTCAACGCGCCAGCTTCGAGCTCCTGCTGGCGGGCCCGCTCCGCCGCCTCGCCTGCGGCCGCGAATGCGGCCTCGGCCGCGGCGAGCTCGGTGAGTGTGCGCTCCAGCGTTGTAGCGACGCCGCCCCGGCGCGCCTCCGCCTCTCGCACCACCTGCGCAAGCGCTTCGAGCTCGGCGCGGCGCTCGAGCGGCCCCCCGGCCGCCGTCGTGGATCCCGCCAGAAACACGGCCCCGTTGGCCCTTCGCAGCGCGCGTCCTCCACCCCCGCCATCCTCGAGGACTTCGTGGCCGGCAAGCAACGCGCGCACCCACGCGGCTGCCGGGCCGTCTACACGCAGCTCGTCGGTGAGGGGATGGCCGTCCGCCGCCAGGCGCGGTCCCGGCACGCTTGGCAGCAGTACCAGCGGCCCGGGCTGCGCCTGTTCGTGCCAGCGGCGGATCGTGTCAACGGCGGCTGCGTCGCGTACCAACACGGCGTGTAGCCACTCGCCTAACAGCTGCTCCGCGAGCACGGCATCGCGACGGCTGGTGCGCACGAAGTCCGACAGCGGCCCGATCACCGCGTCGCCGAACCGCGCCCGCTCCTTGAGCAGGGCCTGGGCCGCTGGGGCGAGCCCCACGCGCTCGCGCTCCAGCTCCGCGAGGGCGTCGCGCCGCGCGGTGACCTGTGCGAGGGCTGCCTCAGCCTGGCGCCGGACGGCCCGACCGTGCGTTTCCTGCTCCTTGAGCTCGGCCACGCGCCGTCGCGCCTGCTCCAGGGCGTTCGCCGCTTGTGCCGCCGCCTTAGAGAGCCCCGTCGCCTCCTGCGACCGCGTGCCTACCTGGGCCGTCGCCGCCCACTCGGTCTCGGCGCGCCGGGCCCGCTCCTGGGACGCGTCCGCCAGCTGTTGCCCCAGTTCCGCCCGCTCCCGCTCGAGCGCCGCCCGCTCGCCTTCGAGCGCTCGGGACCCCTCCGCCCGCCGCTGCAGGTCCTCCTCGAGCTCGCGCACCGCGGCGCGTTGAGCCATCAGCCGGTCGCGCCCCTCCTGCTCGAGTGCGGTGCGACCGGTCAGCTCCTGCCCGACCGACGCGAGATCCCGCTCCGCCGCCTCGCACTCCGCCGCGGCCGCTGCCCGCTCCCGCTCCGACTGCAAGGCGCGCGCGTCTTCCTGTTCCCGCCGCTGAGCCGCCGTGGCGCGTCGCTGGCCGGCGTTGCGCAGCCGCTCGGCGGCGAGGGCCAGGTCGCCTTCCAGCCGCCCCGTTTCCAGCTTCGCATCGGCCAGGCGGCGCTCCACCTCCGTGCGACGCGCCTCGGCCGTATGCCGCGTCTGAACCCCCGCCTCCCGCTCCCGCTCCGCCGCCTCCAGCCGGGCGCGTTCGCCGGGCAAGGCCGCCGCCAGCTGCTCGGCCCGCTGGCCCAGTCCGCCCAGCGTCAGATCGAAGTCCTCGAGCTCGCGCCGCACCAGCGTCAGGGCGACGCCGAAGCGCTCCTCGATCATTTTGCCGTAGCGCTCCGCCTTACCGCGCTGGCGCGCCAGGCTCCGCACCTGCGTCTGCACCTCGCTGACCAGGTCCTCGAGCCGGGCGAGGTCCGCCGCCGTCTCCTCGAGCCGGCGCTCGGTGCTGGTCTTGCGGTCGCGGTACAGCCCGATGCCGGCTGCCTCCTCGAACAGGGCGCGCCGCTCTTCCGCCTTCTCGGAGAGCAGCGCCTCGATCATTTTCGCCTCCATCACCACGGCGGCGTCGGCGCCCAGGCCAGTGCCGCGCAGCAGGTCCTGAATGTCCCGCAGCCGCACTGCCGAGCGATTGAGGAGGTACTCACTCTGCCCCGAACGGGAGAGCCGGCGCGTGACCACGACCTCCTGGTACGCGAGCGGGAGCGTGCCGTCGGAGTTGTCGAACACCAGTGACACTTCCGCCACGTTGACCGGACGTCGCCCGGTCGAGCCTTGGAAGATGACGTCCTCCATTTTCCCGCCGCGCAGCAGGCGTGGCGACTGCTCGCCCAGGACCCAGCGGACCGCATCGGAGATGTTGGACTTGCCGCAGCCGTTCGGCCCCACGATGGCGGTGACGCCCGCCTCGAACGGCAGCTCGACCGCGCCCGCGAACGACTTGAAGCCCGACAGCTCGAGCCGGGTGAGTCTCATGGAGTCGTCTTTATCCTGGTGACCAGAGTGGCCTGAACGCCGGCCCGCTTGAGCCGCGCCTCGAACAGGCTGGCTTGCTCGGGCGTCTCGAACGCACCCGCCAACAAGCGCGAACCCGTTTCCCACGGCACGGCCGGAATGCCGCGCGCCCGCAGGGTCCCGACGGTAGGCGCGCGGTCGCTCAGCGAGAACGAATAGGGAGCGCGCAGCACGTCTCCCTGGCCGCGCGTGGCGAGGCCGTGCTTCCACAACCCGGTGCGGGCAGCGACGGCGGAGTCGCGCGTCGGGAACGCGCCGGCCAGCACGCGATACCACACGGTGCTCCCCCGGCGGTCGTCCAGCGCAACCGGGGTGACGAACGGCGTGACCCCGTCCGCCGCCAGGCGGTCGGCGAGGGCGAGCGCCTTGTCGAGTCGCGCGTACGCGGCGAGCTGCACGGTCCAGGCGAGGGAATCGACGCGGGGGGGGGCCGGCGCGGCCGCGACCGGTCGCGCACGCACCGGCGCCGTCGCGGTGGGGGCGGGAACGGACGCCCGGCGTTGCTCGGCTCCGCGGGCCAGCAGCGCCCAGCTGCCGGCCGCGCCGGCCGCGAGCGTCGCGGCCACGACCACCGGGCGAGCCAGCCGATACGGCGGGCGCGGCACCGAGGCCGAGATGCGTCCTGGTGGGGGCGCGACCGCCCGCCGGTCTGGGACCGGCGCCGCCGCCGGGGTCCAGCGCTCGCGCACCACGCCCAGCAGCGGGAAGCCGCGCTCCATCACCGCCGTGATCCCCTGACCGATGGACGACTCGGGCTCGTAGCCGTCGGGCGACAGCACGATCAATCCGTCCGGGACGGTGGAGAGTCGGGCGAGGGCGCCGGCGGAGAGATACAACAGCAGCAGCGCGTCCTCGACCCGGAAGCCGCCGTGCAGCTTCTTCCAGCGCGGATTCGCGAACAGGTCACCCGCGTGCGCCGTCACCGTCCCCGCGGCGATGAAGAACACGCGGTCGATCTCGTGCGCCGCCTTGGTGAGCGACACATCGTACTCGAACGCGTCCACGATCCCCTCGGTCGGCGTGAGGCCGACCGTCTCGTGGAGCGTCGGCTGCTCCAGCCACAGGTCCACGAGGGCGATGCGCCGGTTGCTCAGCGCCGCGGCGCGGGCCACGTCCCACGCGGCGCCCGCAGCCCACTTCAGGTCGCCTGTCGCTGGGACCAGCGCGACGAGCGCTTGTCCGGTGACCAGCGATGGCACCAACGCGTCGAGGCGCGAACGCGGCAGCGGGCGGACGGTCACGGCGTCGGTTGGTAAATCCAGAAGGGGCGGCCGAGCTTGCGGCCGATGCCCTCAGCCTGCGCCCGGGTGGGATAGGGCCCGAGCACCACTCGGTAGCCGTCGTCGGGATTGCGCGGCTGGAGCACGCGCGCCGCAAGCCCCGCGCGGGTGAGCTGCTGCGCCATCTCGGTCGACCAGGCCTCGTTCTGCGAAGTCGACACCTGCACGTACATCGGTCCTTCGGGCCCCGCCGTATCGGACGTCGCGCCCTGGTCGGGCTGCGCGCCCGCGTCTCCGAAGGCGCCGCGATACGCGCCACGCGGCCGCCAGCCGGTGAGCATCCACAGGTCCCCACCACCGCCCTTCACGCGTCCCGTCGGTGCGAGCGAGTCGGGCCGGTACGCGACTATGTCGTCGCCCTGGCGCACCAGCAGGGCGCCGTCCGGAGCAATGGCCGGCAGATCCGTACGCCACTCGCTCGCCAGCGTCCCGACCAGCCGTTTCACCGGGAGGTCCACGATAAAGACGGAGTCTCCGGCGGCGGGCTTGGCCAAGAGCCAACGGCCCAGGGGGTCCAGCCGGATCGTGGCCGCGGGTAACGGAAGGGCGATGCCGTCGATCTCCTCGCGGTCGTAGCGGTCGATCGCCGCGAGGCCGGGCTCGGTGCGCCGGGCGACGTAGATGCGATGGCCCGACGGCGAGAACACCAACGCGCGCGGATGATCGGCGAGCGGGACGAAGCCAGCCTCGCGCCGGCCCAGCGGGTCCATCAGGACCACCCCCGAGTCGGCGGCTACGCCGACCAGGTCGCCCCAGCGCGTCGCCGCCACGTCGCTCCCGGCCGGCAGGGGGCGAGCGGTGGGCGGTTGATCGGCGGCGGCGGTGATGAGCGATGGTGGGTCGGCCACCACGAGGCGCTGGTCGGCAGCCCCGAACAACTGCAGCGGCACGCCCGGCAGGGGCTGCGGCCAGGCCACCCGCACCCGGCGTGCGACCGACACGACGCGGCGCTTCGCGTCCACGGTATAGAGCGTTCCGTCCGGACCGAGCGTCGCTTGCTCTATCCCTGAGGCCACCGTGTCGACTCGAGCACTGCCGAGATCGAGCGCGAGGACGTCGCTCTTCGGGGTCGTGGTGCTGGTGTCCTTCTTGACGCGCGCACCCTTTTTCCTCGCGGTCGTGTCCTTCGTGGGGGTGGTGACGTAGAGGAATTCCGCTTCGGTGTCGAGCCCGATGACCCGGGTGACCGGGGGGAGTTTGCCGCGAATCGCGGTCGGAACCTCCACCATGGCGGGCAGGCGATACACCCGCGGGGCCCCCCCTTTGGTCGGGATGCGGATCGCGACACCAGCGGTGCGGGCGGCGCCGGCGGCTGCGCGGCTAACCGCTTGCTTGGCAGGCGGTTGCGACGATGATGCGGCGGGCGCCCGGGACCGACAGCCCCCGAGCGCCAGGCAGGTGAGGACGAGGTATCGGGTACGCAAATGGCCTCGCCGGACAAGATAGGCAACCGGCGAGGCCAGGACAAGTGGTTTAGCGATGCGGAGTTAGAACGTTGGACCCAGACTCACCGTCCAGTAGGCGTTGTTGTGCGGCCGGCTCAGGGGCTTGGTGTAGTCGAACCGCAGCACCACGAAGCCGAGGAAGTTCAT
>Ga0137390_10003842_pt1 | contig 12365 bp, 10 predicted proteins | sample 15con2h24AmetaG_FD_104937 | JGI IMG/M metagenome (GOLD analysis project Ga0137390, IMG submission 104937) | Vadose zone soil microbial communities from Angelo Coast Range Reserve, California, USA - 15con2h2.4A metaG | ecosystem: Environmental > Terrestrial > Soil > Vadose zone > Saprolite... | reverse complement strand
TTTCTGCGACCGCGGTCGTAAATGCAAGGTCCTACTGAATGATGGTTCCTAGCCGAGCGCGCCTCTGACGGTCTGCGCCCGACGCTCGGAAGAGGATCGAGAGAGGAGACTCATGCGGCGCTTGGCATCAATTGCAAGGATCAGGGTCTCGCACGGCATCGTTCTGCTCGTTGCGGCCATCGTCCTAGTTCTGGTGCTCCCCAGCGAGACCCAGGCACGGCGGGACGGGGCCCCTGGCAGCTTCGTGGTCAACAACCCGGGCTTCATCAGCATGATCAACGTCACCGACCTCGGCACCTGGGACGCGCATTGCGAACCCGCAGCGGGACCCGAATTCGGCGTGCCCGGCTCGATCGGGGCGACGATCTGCACCGGAGTCGATCAGCTCTTCCTGATTCCGGATCCGCCCGACCACGAGGTGGTCACTCACGTCAGCTGCTCGTTTCAGGCGTTTTCGCCGGGAGGCGACGGGCCGGTCATCGCCTCGACCGAAAATGGCGTGGTCACGTATTCCCAGGGTGACGTGAGGGTGATCTGCCCGGCTAACTAGAAAGTCGAGGCGCGCCTCGACCCGAACTTACTCCTCGCGTGGCTCGAGCTCATCCCCGCCGGAAGCCACAGGCTCCTCCGGCGGCACCGTGACGACGTCCTCGGGGGTGACCTCGCCCGGGATCACCGTCATGTCGACTTCCTCGGTGTCGCCCTTGCGCGACACCAGGATCGTCGAACCCGGATCGACCGTCCGGCCGAGCACGAAGTCGGCGAGCGGATCCTCGATCACCCGCTGGATCGCCCGGCGCAGCGGTCTTGCCCCCATCGCCGGGTCGTAGCCCTTGTCGACGAGCAGCTCCTTCGCCTCGTCCGTCAGCTCGATCGCGACACTGTGGATCGCCATCTGTTCGCGCACGCGCTTCATCTGGATGTCGACGATCGTCAGGATCTCTTCCTTCGTCAGCTTGTGGAAGACGATCACTTCGTCGATGCGGTTCAAGAGCTCGGGCCGGAAGACCTTCTTCAGCTCGCCCATGACCTTGTTCTTCATGTCCTCGTAGGTCATACCGGTGTCGTCGCCCATCGTGAAGCCGAGCGACTGGTTCTTCGAGATCTGGCCGGCGCCGATGTTCGAGGTCATGACGATGATCGTGTTGCGGAAGTCGACGCGGCGGCCCTGGGCGTCCGTGAGCTTCCCCTCCTCCAGGATCTGGAGCAGGATGTTGAACACGTCCGGGTGCGCCTTCTCGATCTCGTCGAGCAGGAGCACCGAGTACGGCTTCCGGCGGACCGCTTCGGTGAGCTGACCGCCTTCGTCGTAGCCGATGTAGCCCGGAGGCGAGCCGACGAGCCGCGACACGGAGTGCTTCTCCATGTACTCCGACATGTCGACCTGGATCATCGCGTCCTCGTCGCCGAAGAGGAACTCGGCGAGCGTGCGCGCAAGCTCGGTCTTACCGACGCCTGACGGTCCGAGGAAGATGAACGAACCGGTCGGGCGCTTCGGATCCTTGATGCCCGCGCGCGCGCGGCGGATCGAGCGCGAGACAGCCTCGATCGCCTCCTCCTGGCCGATGACGCGCTTGTGCAGCTCGTCCTCCATGCGGGTGAGACGCGCGGACTCCTGCTCGGTGAGCTTGAAGACGGGAATGCCGGTCCACATCGAGACGATGTCCGCGATTTCTTCCTCGCCGACCTCGGGCTGTTCGGCCTCGGCCTCGTTCTGGCGCCAATTCTCCTCGAGCTCGCGCTTCTTCTGCGACAGCTTGCGCTCCTTGTCGCGCAGCGAGGCGGCCTTCTCGAACTCCTGGTTCTCGATCGCGTCTTCCTTGTCCTTGCGGACCTTCTCGATCTCTTCCTCGAGCTCCCGGTAGCGGGGCGGCGCGCTCATGGTGCGGATCCGCATGCGCGACCCGGCCTCGTCGATCAGATCGATCGCCTTGTCGGGAAGGTGGCGGTCCTGGATGTAGCGGTCGGCCAACGAAGCGGCGGCGTGCAGTGCGTCGTCCGAGATCTTGCAGCGGTGATGAGCCTCGTACCGGTCGCGCAGGCCGCGCAGGATCTGCACCGTGTCGTCGACCGAAGGCTCGTCGACGCGGATCTGCTGGAAGCGCCGCTCGAGTGCTGCGTCCCGCTCGAGGTACTTGCGGTATTCGTCGAGCGTCGTCGCGCCGATCGTCTGCAGCTCGCCGCGGGCAAGAGCAGGCTTGAGGATCGACGCTGCGTCGATTGCACCCTCGGCTGCGCCGGCGCCGACGAGATTGTGGAGCTCGTCGATGAACAGGATGATGTCTCCGCGCTGGGTGATCTCCTTCATCACCTTCTTGAGGCGCTCCTCGAACTCGCCGCGGTACTTCGAACCGGCGACGAGCGCGGCGAGGTCGAGCGTGTAGATCTGCTTGTTCTTCAGCAGCTCCGGAACCTGATTGGCGGAGATGCGCGCCGCGAGCCCCTCGACGACGGCCGTCTTGCCGACGCCGGGCTCGCCGATCAGCACGGGATTGTTCTTCGTGCGGCGCGAGAGGATCTGCATCACGCGCTCGATCTCCGTCTGACGGCCGACGACCGGGTCGAGCTTGCCCTCGGAGGCCTGCTTGGTCAGGTTGCGCCCGAACTGGTCGAGGAGCTTGGAGCTCTTCGCCTTCTCGCCGGGAGCCGCGGCGCCACCCTGCTGACGGCGGCCGGGTCCGGAGAGCATCCGGATGATCTCGTTGCGAATCTTGTCTGCATCCGCGTCGAAGTCGAGCAGAATCCGTGCAGCGACGCCCTCGTTCTCACGCACGAGGCCGAGCAGGATGTGCTCGGTGCCGATGTAGTTGTGTCCCAGCGAGAGGGCCTCGCGCAGTGCCAGTTCGAGCACCTTCTTGGCGCGAGGCGTGAACGGGATCTGGCCGGTCGTGACCTCGTCGCCTTGTCCGACGATCCGCGCGACCTGTGCGCGGACTTCCTCGACCGTGATGTCGAGCGACTCGAGCACGCGCGCGGCGAGACCTTCCTCTTCGCGCAGCAGCCCCAGCAGGATGTGCTCGGTGCCGATGTAGTTGTGCTTGAGCGCCCGAGCCTCGTCCTGGGCGAGAACGACGACTTGCCGGGCCCGTTCGGTGAATCGTTCGAACAAACTCGTCCTTTCCTGGCTGGAGGCTCATCGTAGCCCAGGCGGCAGAGGCTGTGTCCAGCCCCTTTACGGAGTCCTTACGCCCCCTCTGGACGAGTTCCTGCCGAGGCCCAGCGATGCGCCTCGAAGGGCCCCAGACGGCCCCCCCGGCCTTGAGAAGAGGCTCTTAGAGGTTCAACATTGAGTCGGGCCATGCGGGCGCTCGCGATCCTCTTTCTCGTCCCGGGCTTCAGCCTCGGGCTCGTTGCGGGGGTGACCCATATCGTCGGTCCGATCGACACGGTTCCGGCGCAGCAGACGAGCCTCGTGTGGTCGAATCGAATCTTCCCGACGCGCGCTGACCTCGAAACCTGGCTTGTTGCAAGAGGCTCGAACTACGAGCTCTGGGCGGCGCGGCATCCCGCCGCCGCCAGCCACTTCGAGGATCGTGCTACTCAATCGCTTGCCACGGGATCTTCGCTGCAGTCCTCGACTCCTCACGTACGGTCGATCAAAGCGTTGCTGATCGCGGCCGGCTCTTTCGCCGCCCTGCTCGCGATGCTGACGCTGGCGAGGTTCGTGCGCTCCGCACGGTTCCTGTTGGACCCGCCGCGCATCGGTCTCCGGTTCCGCGGACCGCCGCCCATGGCGGCCCGCGCGGCGCTGAGAGTACGTGTCCGGGAGCGGCTTCCGCGGCCGGCGAGCCCCGCCCTGATCGAAGGCGGGATCCACGTCGACTGGCGAGAGGGTTGGAGCGGGCTGCGCCGGGTCACGCGCGTCACGGCGGACCGCGCCACCGAGGCGGCCACGTTCAACTCGCGCATCGTCCGGCATCACCTACCGAGGGTGGCTTTCTACGGGGTGGCCGTCGTCCTCTCGTTCGCGATCGGCGCTTTCTTGTCGATCTACCTGCACTGATTCAGCTGCGCTTGGACCCGAACCACTTGAACGCAACGTGGCCGTTCTTGTCTTTGCGGTAGCGAACGTACAGCGCCTTGCTCGCACTGTCTGACGAAAGTCGAACGGCGCAGACGAATGAACCCTGCGGCTGCGTCTTCTGCCTGCAGACGACTTGAACGTTGTTCTTCACGAGTCCCGTGTTCGAATCGATGAGGTTGCGCGGCAATCTCCGTGCGGGCGCCGAGAGGATCAGCGCGAACACCTTGCGTTCGACTGCGCCTTTCGTGCTCGGCGCCGAAGTCGACACAGCGGTGACGGCCGGGACCGTCGGCGCGTTCTCGGTCAAAGTCGCCGCCAGCTGCGCGGCCTCCTGGCCGCCGCCGCGAGCTACGAGATGTGCGACAAAGAACCCGTTCGCCGCCAGGCTGCACAGGAGGGCAGCCGGAAGAAGGCGACGCTTCGCAAACGTCGTTGCATCTCGCCATGGCGCCGTGCGAGGCACCGTCTCTGCCGTGGGCGGCGCCGGAATGGCCGCAGCGCGCTGGAGAGCGGCGACGTCGAGCACACTTTGGAGGTAGGCCTTCTCTTCGAGCCGTGCTCGCTCACGTCGAGCGAGCTCGGGGTCGATCAGTACGAGTTCTGGGCTGACGGGCTCAGGCTGCACAGCCGGAGCCGAACCTATCAGCGAACCAAGACAGGCGGCTGAGCACAGCGTGTTGGCAGCGCGTAAAGCTCAAGCGGCGTCAAGGAACGAATCGCCTATCTGCCGTCGCATCTGGTCGAGGGCAGCACCGCGTAACTGCGAAGCGCGACCCTCCGTGACGTCGAACGCAGCCGCGAGCTCAGCGTTCGAATATCCCTCGATCTCACGCTTGACGATGACGAAGCGCTCCCGCTCCCGCAGATCGGCGCCGGCGCGGCTGAACGCGTCGCGTAGCTCGAGCTCCTCGATTGGATTGCGCCGCTCCTCGATCGTGTCGACGATCGGACCCGGAGTCTCACCTTCGTCGCTCCCCACATTCGTGTCGAGCGACACTGGCTCTTCGGGATTGATCCATTCCAAGCCCGCCTCCTCGAGCGACAGGTTGCCGCTCGCGTCCTCCGCGACCAAGGCTCGCTGCTTTCTCGTCAAGTGGTCGAAGCGCCGGAGCTCGTCTCTCATCTCTCCAAGGATCCGCTTGAACGCGAAGTTCCAGAAGGAAGGCTTGCCATCTCTGCGCCGGCGACGCGCGGGCGCGTAGGGATCCCAGTCACGTGCTGCCTTCGCTAGACCCTCGAGCGCCGCGCTTTCGAGATCCGAAAGCTCGGCGCGATGGGCCCGTCGCCCGTACCAGCGCGCAATGCTGAACGCGCGATCCACATGCTCCTGGCCGACGTCGAGCACAAATCGCAGGGAAGCACGCGGACCGGACAACGTCAAACTCGTGGTGATACGAACACCTTGTCCTTCCGGAACTTTTCAAATTCTCTTTACAAGCGCGGTTGCAAGTAAGGGACGACTTTCGCGCGCCCGGACGCGAGATCGTCACGTGCTCAGCCGAATGGCTCGCACGGCTTGAGTGCACGCGCGTCTCGGTCGATTAGACGGGGATGGAGCGGCGTCGCCTGGGAATCGCGGCCCTCGCTGTGACGACGGTCACGGTCGCAGCGGCGGCTGCGCTTCTGCACGCACCTCGTTCTCAGGCCGGGTTCCTGATCCCGCTCCCTCACCTCGGCAACACGCACGAGGCGTCTCACCGCAAGCGGCCGGCACACAGCAAGCGTCGAGCCGAGCGAAACCTCCTTCGCCTCGTACCTCGCGGCTGGAATGCAAGGGCACGCCGCCTGGGGCTGCTCAATCGCCAGACGAACCTCGTCAACGACAACGTCCAGGCGGTCTGCAGCGGAAGAGGAGAGCGGATCGGAACTCGCTACCGGCGCTTCAACTGCGTTGTGCGGTCGTGGCCCCGCACAGGTCGGGCGGGGCTCTACCTGACCTACAGCGTGCGGGGGAAAGAGTGGTTCCGCGCCCGCCTTGTGCGAGTTCGAACTCGTTGACGCTCAGGACCTCCAACGTCAGGGAACGGCGGCGCCGGGAGCTTCCGACCCAGCAACGGAGGGAGCTCTGCGCCGGCGAAGCACGAGAGTCTCGAGGGCGATTGCGCCGAGGATGAAGTAGGCAAACGCGGCCGGGAGGAAGAACCGGACGTCGCCACCTATTGGCAGGAACGGCAGAATCACGGCGACCGCTGTTGCAACGAGGATGAGCGCCTCGGTCCTGCGACGACGCCAGAGCAGGATCGCAAGCAGGCTGGGGAGCAAGACGCGCGCGCGTCTTCCGACGGTCTCGAAGTACCGAACCGGATCAGCGACGATTGCGTGCCACAGTGTCTTCAGCAGGAAGGAGTCAGCCTGAGGGCTGTGCGCGTTCAGCCCAGGCTTGTTCCGCTGAACGTAGTTGCGGACTCCGGTGTCATTCTTGACCTTCCCCAGACCTTCGAGTGCAGCTTCGCCGAGGCCTGTGCGTGTGGGTATGAAGGCGTGGAACTCGTAATAGTTTCGCACCGTCCACGGCGTCAAGATGACGAGCGCGACGATCGTTGGCACGGCCATCCATGTGAACCGTCGGCGCCAGCCGCCTGACGGAGTCGCCACGAGCGCGAGCAGAATCGGCAGAAAGAGGATGAATGGACGGAAGTAGATCCCGAAGCCGGTGACCAGGCCCAAGACGACAAGGGGCCAAAGCTTCGTGACCCGTTCTCTTGCATACAGAAAGATGGCCACCGACACGATCACGAAAAATCCGGCCCATGTATCAAGCGTCGGTCGCTTCGCCACGAGAATCGCTCCAGGCCAAACAGCGTAGAGAAGCGAGGCGAGCAAAGCAGCCCAGGGCGCAGCCCTCAGCTTTCTCGCAATCCAGTAGATGAGCAAAACCATTCCTGCGTCGAGAAGCAATTGAAGCCATTGGATCGCGGCATAAGAGTGATGCCCGGTCGCCCACCAGAAGCCGGCGAGAATGACCGACACGCCGGGCATCTGATGGACCTGAGGCTCGAAGGACCCGTGCCGGTCGAAGCGCGAGAAGTCGAACTCCTCCGGATCGATCAGGTGATGGCGTGCGTTCTCCTGATTATTCAGAAACGAGGCCGCCTTCTGATTCACCACGAACCACTTGCCGTGGTCGACGATGTTGCGGGCCATTTCGGCCTGCACGGCGACGAGACCAGAAAAGCTGAAGGGCTTGCTGTCCTGAAGGTAGACAGCAACACGAAGGGCGAACGCTAGAAGGAGGATTGCCGCAAGGCAAAGCTGGATCGTTGCCGTCCTCGAAATCGAAATCCAGGACTGGGCAGGCACAGCAAGCTCCGAACCCCTCCCCGCTTCCTGCGTTGCTCGCTCCGATGTCACATCAATTTGCCGCGTTCCTCGGACCTCGGATCGTAGCAGGGCAGCTTCTGACAGACAGTTGGCCGACGCTCGTAATCGACTATCCGCACTTCGCAGATAATCCGGTCACACTTTGGTTGATCCCGACGTCAAGACCTTGATCGTTGCTGCCGGCCCTCGAGCCGCGGCGGAAACATTCGCGCGGTCGTGGCGCCCCGGAAGTCGAGTCATTTCACGCAGCGAGTTCGGGTTCTCGCCTCGCCGTTTTCGCCGCGCACTCAAAGGAGGCGGAGCCAAGGAGTTGGCTCTGCACACCCCTAACTGGCAGCGTCAGCTCAATCCTCAGCTCTATGAGCTTCTGCTCGCACTCGCTCCGATGCGGGATCGATTTCTCGCTGACGACGCGGCTGGCACTGTCCGGAAACTGAGCCCTGTCGACGTAGCCGCACGTGTCGCCCAGATCCCCGGCGCAGTGGCAGGCGGGCTGACAGCAGTGAGCCTAGAGGCAATCCGGTTTCTCGTCTCCTCCAACAGCCACAGGAGTCCGCCCGATCGACCGTCGGACCTGCGGCCCGCAGTCCTCGCGATCTGGTTCGGGGACTCGGGCGGAACTGTTGGCGGCTCCGTCACTCACATCAGCGGAATTCTTCGCGGCTTTCGCCAGGCCGGATTTCGAATCGGTCTCGTCACGCTGGACCCTCCACCTCCACAGTTGAGCACTGTCATCGACGACATCGAGCTCGCGGAGCCGCTGCCGCCGCGAGCTCGACTCACGAGTGATGTGGAGTGCGTGGTGGTGAATCGAGCCGTCAGGAAGGCAGCACGTCGGCTGGCACGACGACTCGAACCCGGCATCGTCTATCAACGCCATCGAACGTTTCTCGTAGCCGGTGTCGAGGTCGCGCGTTCGTCTGGGGCGCAATTCGTTCTCGAATGGAACGCTTCGGAGGCCTGGACGCGGGAGAACTGGGAAGGGGTTCTTCCGATCGAGCGCGTCTTCAACCCACTCCTGACGGCGATGGAACGGCACGTCGCTGCCGTAGCCGATCTGGTTGTAGCGGTCTCCGCTCGGGCCGCCGAAAGTGGGCGCGAACGAGGAGGGGTCGAATCACGGATCGTCGTCGTTCCGAACGGCGTCGACGTTGAGACGGTTGACGCTTTTGCCGCGCCTTTCAGGAATTCTCGACGGCCATCGACTCGTATCGGCTGGATCGGAACTTTTGGCCATTGGCACGGTGCGGAGGTCTTGATTCATGCGCTCGCCCTTCTCGACCACGACATCGAGCTCCTCCTGATTGGAGATGGGTCCCTTCGTCGGGATTGTGAATCGCTTGCGGCCGAACTCGGAGTGGCCGGGCGGATCGAATGGACCGGCGTGCTCCCGCACGCGAGCGCAGTTGCGCGTCTCGCAGCGTGCGACGTTCTCGTTTCGCCGCACACGCCCCTGCCGGGACAGGATTTCTTCGGGTCTCCCACGAAGATCTTCGAATACATGGCGATCGGCCGTCCGATCGTCGCCAGTGCGCTGGGTCAGATCGCCGAGGTCCTCGAGGACGGCCGAACCGCCAAGTTGGTGACACCTGGAGACCCACGAGCACTTGCCGAGGGCATCGCCGAAGTGCTTGGGCTCCCGGATCGGGGCCGCGCGTTGGGTGATGCGGCACGGCGTGAAGCACGCGAACGGCATACGTGGGCGCAACGTGCTCGCACGATCGTCGATCACCTCGAGAACGTCGGTGTCACGCGCGAGAGAGAATTCACTGATCGCGCCTGACAAGGTCGCTTAGCCGTGGGTCGGAGCCACTTGCAACGTGCAACTCGTTCACGTGCGGTTCGCGAAGCAAGCATCTTCACCGCCTCCAGCCTGCTCGTCGCCGTGCTCGGCATTGTCTCGACCGCGATCCTGGCCCGCAATCTGACCATACGCGAGTTCGGCTCCTATGCGTTCGCCGCTTCCTTCCTTGCGTTCGTGGCGCTCCTGTTCGACTTCGGCTTTTTCGCCCCTGCCGCGCGCCTGACGGCAACCTCGGAACCGCAGAGCCAGCGAGAAATCACGGGAGCCGCGCTCGTCCTCTATGCGCCGATCGGGCTCGCCTACTGCCTCGTGGTGTTCGGGTTCTCGTTCCGCGTGGACGCCTGGTTCCACGTCTCCGCCGGACATCCGTTGCGAATCGCTGCGCTGTTCGCGTTTGCCGTGCCGCTCATTCCGATCGTGCAGCAGCTTGCCCAGGGGGTCGATCGGCTTCACATCGCCTCGATCAGCCTCGTCGTGCTCCAGGCGCTGCTTGTCGTGCTGTTGGTGATCTCCGCGGGATCCTTGAGCCCGACCAAAGCCCTGGTCCTGCGGTGCCTTTCCGTTGCCGGAGCCGCGCTCTGCGCTGTCGTCTGGCTGACTCCGAGCTTCCGATCCCTCCGCAAGTGGCTCGCAGAGCTCGTGCGCGAGGCCCGAAGGTATGGGTTCGCCGTCTACGTAGGGCGAATCTTGAGCATCGGGACTTACAACATGGACGTCTTGCTGCTCGGCGCTTTCACCAATGCGCGGTCGGTGGGTTTCTACACGTTGGCCGGCTCGATCGCAGCGGCCGCCAATCTTCCTGTTCTCGGCCTCTCGACGGCGTTGTTTGCACCGATGGCGCGCACACGGAAAATCAGAGGAGAGGTCCTCGTCGTCGGCGGGGTCCTCGGAATGATCACGGCACTGGCGGCCTGGGTACTCGCGAAACCGTTCATCGAGCTCGCGTTCTCCAACCGCTACGCACCGGCGGCAGCGCTCGTGTTGCCGCTAGCGCTGGCCCAGGCGGTGCGAGGGTTTACCGGGTTCTACAACACGTTTCTCGCGGCGCAAGGCGAAGGGCGTGCGCTCCGCGACGCCGGCATCGTGCTGACGATCAGCAACCTCGTCTTGAACTTCGCGCTGATTCCGCCGTTCGGTGCGATGGGCGCAGCTTGGGCGAGCCTCCTTGCGCTTGTCGCGAATCTCGGAGCACACGTCGTCTTCTACCGGCGTGCGGTCGAGAGCGACGACTTGCACGAGCTGAAATAGCGGTCATGGCGCTCCGATCATCCCCAGTATGAGGGAATAGACGCCTTGGATCCACAACATGAGCGACGGAAAAACCGTGAGTGACTAAAGGACGACGCATCGGGGCCGATAGGCACTGTGGATGCGCCGCCTGCTTCCACAGATCACGCTTCTGCTTGCGCTCGTCGCGATTACCGGCACCGCCAGCGCAGGAAGCCAGGACAGCCCGGGTCTCTCCCCGCCGCTCAGCACAAGTGTCCCGACGATCAGCGGAAACCCGATTCGTGGCCAGATACTGACAGCGTCGACAGGCGCGTGGGCAGGGCCGAACTCACAGTATTCGTTTCAATGGAACCGCTGCGACGCTGCCGGGAACACCTGCGTGGCGCTCGCAGGCGCCGTCAACTCCACCTTCCTGACCACTGATACCGATGTCTCGCGGACACTGCGCGTTTCGGTGACCGCTACGAACAAGAACGGATCTACGAGCGCGACATCGAATGCAACGAGTGCCGTCACCGCGCCCGCTCCTGCACCGAGCACCAGCACGTCCACTTCGACATCGACACCGACATCAACATCGACGTCGACATCAACATCAACATCGACATCGACATCAACGACAACGCCGACGATTACGACCGTCACGACGACGACTCCGACGACGACAACCTCCTCCACCACCACGACGACGACGACGACGACGACGAGTTCGCCTTCGAGCAGCGCCTATCTCGTCGATTCGTTCGACAGCCTGCCGGGCATCTGGAACCCAACACCCAGTCCGTTCAACTCGAATCTGCTCTTCAAGGTGCCGAACGGAACCGGCGGCAATGCTGCCGCCCTCGTGGTCACGCCGTCGTCCAGTGGTCCAAACGCCAGCTCCGAAATGACAGCCTTGTGGCTGGGCAACGGCGATGCCCGCATCCACACAGGACTAGGAGAAAGCACGTGGTATCGATTACGTCTCCGCTTCCCCGCCGGCAAGTACTTTCCCACGACGGGACAATGGAACTGGCTTACCGAGTGGCACGACGACGGTCATACGACTTCGTACAACTCGAGCGCCTTCTCGATAGCGATGGGCGTCTACACCGACTATCCGGTCGTCTACGGAGCAGTCGGTCTGAACCCAGTCCTGACGCTTCGTGTGATGGGCGGAAACACCATGTCTCCTGCAACCACCACGCTCTCGGCAGGACCACTCGCCTATGACCAGTGGTACGAGTTCCTCGTCCATATCGTTTGGAGCCCCTCCCAAGGCTCGGTCGAGTGGTACCGGGATGGGCTACTGGTGGCCTCGGCGCCGTCGTTCCCGACCCTCTACCAAAACCCCGACGGGACCGTCGATCACCCGGCATTCGGGCTCTACAACTACCGGCTCCACGACCCAGTGCACACCAGCGAAGTCGACTTCGACCTCGCAGCGGCCGGGCCGACTCGCGCGAGCGTCGGCGGCTAACTCGAGTACGCGCGATTCGACGTCGCGCCGCCGATCTTGCAGCCGTCGCGCTCGACCGATCTGAGATTCAGCGGGTGACGGCTCTAGCGACACGCTTTGACGCCATAGCGGATGTGCGTCGGCACTATCTGTCCGAACTCCGCCGGAGGAAGGGCACGATGCCGACCGTCGTTACACCTGTCTATTGGTCTTTCCGCACGCTGGCAAACGTGCTGCTGCTACGCGAGTTGTTCTGCGAACGGCACGCTGGCAAACGTGCCGCTGCCACGCGAGTTGTTCTGCGAACGGTCGCTGCCTTGCTTCGTCGCCCCGTCTAACCTACTGACCGGGTGGACGGGCGAAGTGGATCAGTCGCATATTGCCCGAGCCGTTCCCCCCGACCTCAGAGTCATCTGCGAGGACGAGAGAACGCTCATCCGGTCAAAGCGATCCTTTCCCGCTCACAGTCATTCCTATAATCGGAATGTCACGCCAGAGGAGGAGCTTGGGGTTTCATGTGCGGGGTTTGCGGAGTTCTAGCGATCAGT
>Ga0137390_10003836_pt1 | contig 12373 bp, 8 predicted proteins | sample 15con2h24AmetaG_FD_104937 | JGI IMG/M metagenome (GOLD analysis project Ga0137390, IMG submission 104937) | Vadose zone soil microbial communities from Angelo Coast Range Reserve, California, USA - 15con2h2.4A metaG | ecosystem: Environmental > Terrestrial > Soil > Vadose zone > Saprolite... | reverse complement strand
GATACCAACGGTAGCCGAGCAGGGCCAGGAGCGCCACAACAATACCGACGGCGATCTTTACACCTTCGGCATCATCGGAGGTGGGCTGGACGCCTTTCTGGGCTGTGATCAGCGCATCACGCTCTTCCTGCAGAGGATGTTCGACGGCCTTACGAATGTCCGGTGCGATCCAGCTGTCCGGCGCCCGCACGAGTGCGAGCTGACAGATGATGCGCTGCCCGCTCCCAAGGGGTTCCATAGCTGCTAGAATACCCGCCAGTGGGTCGCTGCCGGGTTCGGCCAACACCTTGCCGCTGAAGGTCTTGAGCGGCATCCAGGATGAACGGGAGAGCGCGAACTCGCCGACTACCGCAAGTTCACCAGGGTGAATGAGGAGCGGATCGGCTGATGGCGCAATGCGATGGATCTCGGCCTGGGGGTACTGGGCCTCGAATTGCTTCGAGAGCAGGGTGAGTTGGGCCTCGGAACTGGCCCGCAGCACGAACCCCTGCTCTCTGCGCGTCCCTACCAGTTCCAATGCAAACGGCTCGTCGGAGGCGGAGGCCTGGAACCAGGTTTCCATGGCTTGCGCCTGGCGCTCCCCTTCCTCGTGTGGCACGATCATGACCAGGTGCGCCCCGCCCTCCTGCTGTACAGGGGGCCTCTCGTATACTGCAAGAGGGATGGTTGGTGCTGAGGAGAGATCGTGCGTTGTGGGTGCCACCGTTGCCTGCGCCATGTCCCTATACTGCTCCTTTCGCGTTCGCCTACCAGGGACTCTTTTGGTCTCCCGCTACCCGGATATGACCGGAGCAACAGTCAGCGCCCTTCTATAGGCGGCAGGCAAGGAGGTCGAGATTGGCCACTGCACAACTATCCCCTCGCTCGCTCTCCCCACCTTCATTGGCAGGCGGTTGACAAAGGCGCCATGCCCTGAAAGCAGGAGGGCACCGCTCAGGAGCAGCGCGATCAACCCTGAAACCAGCAGGGCAATGAGGCGCTGCACGAATGGCCTTTGTATCTGCTCGAACAGGGTGAGCAGTGGCTGCTGCATCTTGATCAAGATCTGTCTTCCTTTCTTCCTCTAGACGAGGGCCTGGGCCTCCTCGATCTTTCGTTCCCGTGCCCGCTCGCGGAGCAGCCTGCGCTCCTGCGGGTCCGTGGTAAAGATAACCCGGTGTTTGGGACTGGTGGCTATCGTCACAGCCGCGTACTCGTTACCGCAGCGCATGACCACCTGCCCAGGTACGGCTTCGGTGAGCGTGCGCTCTAATTCCGGCGAGAGGCGCAGCTCCTGCACGGCGCTCGGCTGCATGCCCAGGTAGAACGCGGTCCCGGCGTTGTTCAGAATGACCGCGCCTTCCTGCAAGAACTCGCGTGGATGCTGCGAGAGGGTGAACTGGGCGATGCCAAGTTTCCTAAAGCCGCGTGAGCCACTCTCCAGGTATTTCCGCCCGGCGGGGTGCTTGAGCATATACGAGGCCTCTTCCACGACGTAGGCCAGGTAGCGCTCATCCTGCCGCAGAGCGCGGTGGCGCATGAGGAAGTTTTGGACGGTGAAGGTCATCAGCGGGTACCACTTCTCATCCAATTCGTGGATCGAAAAGACGGTCAGTGGCTTCTCGAGACTGACGCTCGTCTGGCCGCCGAACAGGTACGACGCTTTCTCCAGGCGCTCGATGAGCGAGGCATGCATACCTTCGCTTGAAGCCGGTGTGGCATGCGTCATCTCAATGAAGTCTGAGAGAGTTGGCATCGGACGCAAGAGCGTCCCTGGATCGTGCCGGATGGCTTCGTTGGTGATCCCCTTCGCGGCGTAGGCATTGCGGGCGACGTGCATCAGGTAGGCCTCTTCGATTTTGGAGAGCCGCGTGTCCGCGTCGCAGATCAGCAGCGTGAGGCCTGTCAACAACTGGTTGTCGATGTATTCCGCCAGCAGGTCCCCAGGGTCGTCCGGATCCACGTCCTTCGGCCCGAAGGGGATGTCGAAGAAATTGAGCGGGCAGCCACGTGCCAGATTGTAGCGCTGGCTTTCGTTGCGCAAGAACTCGTGGAGCGGGAGGTAATCGTCGTCGCGATCCAGGACCACGACGTCCGCGATCCCCATGCCCATGATGCCGGTCACGAACACTTTGCCGGTGAAGCTTTTCCCCATGCCGGTTTCGCCGACGATCACCACGTGTGGGTTCGGGATTTTTTTGTCCTCCGACCACGGGTTAAAGAACACGGGGCGGCGGCTTGCGCCCGACCCAGTGAATCCCAGGAACACGCCGGTGGGCGTGCCGATCACGCCGGAACTGCAATGCAGGAAGGTGGAAAGCACGTCCGAAGGCAGGTTGACCAGCAGGTCCAGCTCCGTTTGTGGCGGGCAGGTGGGAAGGGTGGCCTGCCATGCCGCCTCCTGGCGGCGAGTAGCTGGTCGCACCTTGAGCTGCCTGTGCCGCAGGTGCGAGAGCAGGTAATTGGTGCGCTGCTCCAGGCGTTCGCGACTCCCCGCGTGGATGCCGATGGTCATCTGGACCATGAAGACCTTCATGCGTCGGCTTGCCAGGGCATGGGTCACACGGCGCACCTGCTCGGCCTCGATGTTCTGACTGGCTTTTGAGATGCGCAGCGTTTTCTGATCGGCCAGGCGCCGGCTTTCCAGTTTGACCAGTTGCATCTCCAGCTTTTTGATCATTACATCCGAGTCGATCGGGGTGAAGGCGCTGGTAATCACCATGGGGAGTCCGAGTTCGGAGAGGTCTCCGACCCATCCACACAGCAGCTGGTGCCCGTAGCCGGTGAGGTGAAAGTAGCGCTGGTAACGCGTCTTTCCGCGTACGTCGACTTCCAGGACATCGGGGAGGACAGCGATCCTGGATGGAGCCACCAGGTCGGCCAGGCGCACCACCCCGGCCTCGAAGCGGGCCTGCTCATGCCTGCTCGTGTACACGAACGTACCGTGGAGGCCGCGAAGACGCTTCTTGTAGGCGCGGCGGCCAGCTTTGGCAGCGAGTTGGCTCTTGTGGAATGCTGTCTGATGCTGCGCTTGGGGATGCTCCGTTGCCTCGTGGGCTGCTGGAAGCGATGCCTCCGGATGGCTAGCAAGCGCGATGGCCGCCTCTGCTGCCTCGCCAATGACCTCGGGTGCAAACGACGGAATATCGGCACCAGGGGCGAGGCAAGAGGTGAACTGCTTGAGGAGATCGGCATCATCGAGCAGCCACGCGCGCACTTCGAGTTGTTGCAGGATCTTTTTCACCACCGAGATGCGAATGCGCAACTGGTCGAGCACGTGCTCGCGCGAGACCTCCACCCGCTTGGGCCTCCATATCAGCTTCCAGAGAAACGTGAGCACACCACCAGGCGCTGATCCGATCGCTTGCCGTGCGGCTTCTTCTCTTGCGGAAGCCGAGACCACCACAAAGTGCCGCGTGATTGTGCAGTTATGCAGGTGACTCTCCTGGTGCGCTATGCTGGCCTGCTGCAGCAAGGCCAGCCGGGGTGTCTGTGCGAGCCTGAAGAGCGCCTGCTTCTGGAGGCGCAATGGCTTGTAATTGGCGACTTGGACCTGTTCCGTGTGCGAGATGAACTGCAACTGGAACTCCAGTCCGGTGAGGAACGACTCGAACCGCCCGAACGCCCGCACCTGGTCGGCTTCCGGCAGGTAGCGGATATTGCGTCCCTCGCATTCAAGTATGACCCAGTAGCGACCACGAGCGCCGCCTTTGCCCCCTGGCTCGCTATAGCCCGCGATCCCACCCTCGAGCGAGTTCAGCGCAACCCATGTCGTCTGCACAGCTGGCACGCGGCCTTTCCGTTTGCGTGCTGCTGCCAGTTCGTCGAACGATTGCCAGGCGGTATGCTTCGGGATGAAGAGTTGCCGTCCGTAGAGGTAGAGCCAGTGGAGAAGCGTTTGGTCCTGAGCTTTCCCATGCACCAGGATGAGCACCGGAATGGCCAGCAGCAGCGAAACCGCGATGCGGGCCACCAAAGGAAGTCCCGTCGTGATCGACAGGATGCCGATACCCGCTCCAATGTCGCTGAGAAGCTGGGTGAGCGACATGCCAAAGATCTTCTCTTCAAATTGAAAGAGATGGCCCGGTACTTCTTTGACCAGTGGGTGTTCTTTGTGCTCGTGCATGACGTTCTATGAAGCGGCGAGCTTCCAGTGGTACGTGCGTGCTGCACGGAACCACCAGGGTCTTTTCAGGAAGCATCGCTGCTCCTTTCCTTCCTTTCGCATGGATGAAGGCTACTCCTTACGCTGCTGGCGGGGCGGCTCGGTTTCTTACAGCATGCCGCCAAGACTCTGGGCGAACTGGACGAAGGCCCCTGTAGCGGCAATAATGACCGCGCAGATGAAGACCTTTCTGAGCTGGGCCCAGCGCTCCGTGCGGTGCATGGGCGATTGGTCATTGTCCATCATGATCCAGATGGCGTAGATGGCCACCATGAGCCCGGCGGTCGTGATGCCGATCGTGGCGGCATGCTGCTGCAGGACGGTCACGACCTGGTTGAGTCTATCAAGTGCTCCCATGATTTCAGGTATCCTTTCTAGTGTCTCCCGCGCTCTACCAGGTAAGCGCGGAATGGTTTTACACGAATAGCGCTGCTGCGGTGACCGCAGAGCGGACCAGCGAGCCGACTCCCGACACAGAAGCCCCAGCCGTGGCGGCAAAGCGCGAGAGGAGCCCTGGGATTTCCGCCGTGAGACTGAGCATGGCAATGGCAAGCAGGAACCCTGTTGTGCCGGTCTGCTTCGACGCGATGAGAAATTCCATGCCGAAGCTGAAGGTCGTAAACTGCACAAACTGGGTGAAGGCAGTGACGACATATGTACGACCCCAGTAGGCGAACCAGGCCGAGGTGTGTGGGAGAAATGACATGAGAAAGGCAGGGCCGGAAAGCACGAACAGGACATTGAAGAAGACCACGCGCTTCACCGCCTGGAAGGCGACCCGCACCAGGCTGCCCGCAAAGACAATCGCCAGCACTGCGGAGAGATTCAAGGTTTGCCCTGCGTTGAATGGCTGGCCGCCGTTGACCTGTCGGATGAAATCCTGCACCTGGACATGGAAGACCCCGCACAATTCGTTGTTCAGGATGATCAGGTCCTGCCCCATGATGAAACTGAAATGGATCAGGACGACCGTGAGGATCGCCTTGGAGAGGAACTGGCCAATCGGTATGTAGAGCGTGCCCGTGCTCTGCCCATACATCACCTGCATGGCTCCCACGATCACAATGAGCCCCAGGAACGCGTCGGCGGCTCCCACCATGAGGTGCCAGCCCGCATCCACGATGGGGTTGGCCGTGCTGAATTCCAGCGGCGTGTTACCAATGAGGTTGATCAGGGGCTGAATAGGGCCACTGAGCCCCCCCAGAATGGTGTTCAACAGATTGACAATAAATTGACTAATGGGATCCATCTCACTCATGCTCACTTTCGCGCTGCTCAAATCTTCTGTCGTTTCGTCACGCGCACAGCACGAGGACAGCGTAGCAGGGGCGCTCGGATGGCAGGTAGACTGGCAGGTGGCAAGAGACAGTGGCGAGACGGGTGGCACCTAGGTAACAGACGGAAAAAGGCGGAAACGAGGCCTGGCAGGGGTATGATTGAACTGGATGCGTTGCTCATTTCAGAAAATGCAGAGGCCTCATCGTCATATATCTTCCGTCTGTGGCATCCCTCCCGACGAAAAAACAGGATGAAATGCACTTGCTTTCTCATCCCGAACTCTGCCTGTGTTCACTCTTTAGAGAAGGACCATCAGCCGATGACAGAAAAAGAACCCTTATTAGGCCCAGAGTGGCGCGAGCTTTTTCAAGAAGCTGGTTTTACTGAGAAAAGAAAGATAACGGTTCAGCAAGTTTGCTTGTAGATGCCTGCTCGCCCTGGCTCATATCGACCAGTAATAGGGCAAATAACAATCGGCCCTAAGTGTCTCTACTACAAGTTAGGACCTCTCGCTCTGCAAGCAGATAGGGAAAGTTAGCCAGGAATGAGTTCGTGAGTACTCCTATAGTGGCGTCAGCAATGCGTTCTGCGAAGTTCTATGTCGTTCCTATGGAACCGCCTAAAATAGCTGGTCCACAAAAGTAGGCACACGCTCCTTTTACTTTGGTATATCCTCCTCAGGAGGATAATAACGGCTGCTCTGGCCTTTTTCTCTCACCTGTCTTGCGGCAGACACCAAGTTACCTTCACTGCTCAATTCAGCACTATCCTGGATCGAGGATACCTCGTGACGAAAAGTCGATTTCACAAATAAGGTTCGTCCGCACGAGTGTTACGTTTACGTTCGACTGAAATACTTGCCCCTATTTCTTCTCTTGTGCTATAGTTGAACATCGGAAATCTTCTCTACGTAGCGAGCGATACGGAGTGAGGCCATGGCATCAGCAGGTGATCCGGGCAATATTGATGATATCCTTAAAAAGGCGGAAGCAGAACGCTTCGTTGGTCGGGAACACGAAATAGAGAGTTTCCGTCGCTCTATCAATCTCACTCCACCCACTTACATCATCTTCTTTATTACCGGCCAAGGTGGAGTTGGGAAGACGGCGCTGTTAAACCGCTATCAAGCTATCGCCAGAAATGAATACGGCTTTTTAGTGGCAGGCTGTGATGAACAACAACGCGATATACCGACTGTTCTAGGTCACTTTGCTCAACAGTTGTCTGCCAATAATACTCCTCTCAAGCACTTCAATGAGCGGTATAAAACCTACCGCCAGAAGATGAATGAGATTGAGAATGATCCCGCTGCACCTCAAGGATTGGCAGCGCTCTTGGGGAGAACAGCGGTCCAAGTTGCCTTTGCAGGTGGTGACTTGGTACCAGGCATACGCAAGGGACTGGAGCTGCTTCCACAAGATTCCTTGGCAACTCAGGCAAGTGAATGGACGAGCTACCTGGCTAAAAAGTTGACGAACAAAGATGATGTGGCTCTTGTACGCGACCCTGTACCCGTTCTCACCCCGCTTTTTTTCACAGACTTGAACGTGATTGCTCAAAAGCAAAAAGTGCTCCTTTGCTTCGAGAATTTTGAGGCGACACGCCAGGAGTTACAACAGTGGCTCATACACCTGGGAGACTATAAAGCTTCACAGCATATTCGTTTTGTCATTGCAGGACGCAACGAGCCTGGTGTGCAATGGAGCGCATTAAATCCTATAACAAGGACCATTCGTCTTGATGTGCTGACAGAGTCAGAAGCTGAGAAGTTTCTGAATGCGTATGGCGTAACTAACCCCACGCGTCGTGCAGAGATATTAGAAAGCTCGGGCCGCCTGCCAGTGATTATGAGCTGGCTGGCAGCAGCGGAAGGAAACGAACCAGATATCTCATTGCCGACGCATACTATCGTCGAACGTTTCCTGCGCTGGGTCGATGATCCACAACTGCGCCAAGTTGCGCTGGTTGGTGCTCTCCCACTCGCCTTTAATGCAGATACTCTCAAGCTACTCCTGAATCATCAAGATCAACCCATCAATGAGCAGCGCGCCTTTGATTGGCTGCTCACGATGCCTTTCGTCAAACAGCGAGCTGATGGCTGGTACTATCACGAAGTTGTGCGGCGCATGATGATGTACTATCAACGCCAGAGGAGTCCACAAAGCTATCGACAGAAGCATGCAGCGCTGGCCAACTTCTACAACCAGAGCCGTCAAGAACTTGGTTTATCTGAGCAAGAATACTGGACAAATCGACAATGGCGCAAGGATACACTGGCTTATTGCTACCATTACTTGCTTGCTCATCCGAGCAGACATTGGGCGGAAGTGATAACCATATTTGCTTTATCGATACGCAAACGACGCACGTTTTCCATCGAGTTGATAGAAATGCTAAGCCTGGATGATGTGCAGAATGAGCTTTCAGATGAGCAGGTCAGGGCAGTGCAACTTTTCCGCCAGCAACTGCAAGTCCTTGGGGAGGGAAATCTACAAGATGGCTTTGCCATGTTTGACACACTTTGTCACATGAAAGATCTTTCTAATGAAGCCAGGGGCCACATGCTTGCTTACCGGGGAGAATGTCACCGGCTCAATGGCAAGTTGGAAGAAGCCCTCAACGATTCTAATGAAGCGCTGCGCTACCTCCCAGAAGACGTAAGAACGCTTGCTCGACGTGGCACCACCTTCATTTTGTTGCAACGTTTTGAGGAAGCGTTAACTGATCTTAACCGAGCCCTCGCATTGGATGCAAAGGATGCATGGACCAATGCGGTCCGTGGTGAAGCATACCGCAGGCTTGGACGTCATGAGGAGGCATTGGCCGACCTGAATCGCGCAATTGAGCTGGATGAAAAGCACTCCTGGGCGTTGGCAATGCGCGGGGAAACCTACCGCCAGCTGGGACGCTACCAGGAAGCATTGACCGATTTTGACCGCGCCATTGCATTGGATGAGAAGTATAGCTGGGCTATAGCAAGACGAGAAGAGACCGAACGACAGATGAAGCACACGCAGGAGGAGAAGGAATTAACCAGCGGGAACAGCAGAGACGTACAAGACCCCACGATGCTCGTAGCGCCAAGCTGGGCAACCCCATTACCGGAAGATTCGGCCTCAGCGCCACTCACTGCTTCGGATATCTGGTATGACTATCGGCGTGAACCACCTATCCCGTATCCCACGACACCTCAGCCGAGGTATCCAAAGCAGCCAGATATTCCAACATGGCAAGATCCCTCACAGGTGGCATCTCGCCAGCCATCACAAGGCAACCAGCAAGACTATGGACAGCCACCAATTCCCTACGTGGCGCCTGGTACACCTTCAGCACCTCCCGCTGGATCACCAACACCCCCACCTATGTTTGCGCTTCCCAACACGCCGCCAATACCACCTATTCCAAAGCAAGCCCCGATGCGACTCAGCTTGCCAGTAGTGATAGGCTTGCTGATCGCATTAGCGCTGATCGTACTGGTCATACTGGGCTTCATCTTTCATCTACTGTAATTGCTTAGGAGCCTCTACGATGCACATCACCATCATCTGTGTTCCCTATCACATCGATGTTTCCCGTTGGGGTTGCGCGCTCGGTCCCCAGGCATTCCTGGATCATGGATTGATCCAACGACTGGAAGCGAGGGGCCATACTATATCTCAACCCATCTGGATTGAACTGCCCAAAGCAGAGCGCACCCGCGATTCGGTGACCAACCTGGGGCGTATCGCTGGGCGCGTGGCGGCGGCTGTATGCACAGCATTGCAGCAAGAGAATAGTTTCGTCCTTGTCCTCGAGGGAGATTGCACGCACGCGGTGGGAGCTATTGGCGGGCTGGCGCAGGCAAAAGGCCATCCAGGAGTGGTGTGGTTTGATGCCCATGGCGATTTGAATACGATGGAGACGACCACGAGCGGCTTCTTAGGCGGATTGCCCTACGCAGTTGCGCTAGGGTGGGACCTTGAGGATTGGCGCTTGGCAGCTGGATTGGAGCAACCTGTGCGGCCAGAGGCGGCTGTGCTGATTGGAGCAAGCGACCTCGACCCGGCAGAAGTTGAGGCGCTGGCACGTCATCCTATTTTGCACGTGGATGCGCAGGCGCTGATGCAGCCAGGCGTAGGAGAGCGGATCCAGAGCGCATTACGCTCAAGAACAAACGAGGCGGCAGCGTGGTACGTGCACATTGACCTGGATGTGGCAGGGCCAGAGGAATGCCCTGGCGGGTTCACGCCTGCCCCGTACTGGCCTCCACGCGAGCATCTTCTTGAAGCAGCCAGGGAGACGGCTCAGACACTGCCTGTCAAGGTGGCATCTCTTGCAGTTTACAATCCGTCAGCCGATACCGATGGACGAGGCGCGCGCTTCGGGCTAGACATGGCGCTGGCGATCGTGGGATAGGAAAGATATCATCCTGCGCGGAGCCATCTGCATCGTCGTCTACTGGGTGCGAGATCATTCCGAGAATGACTGTGCAGAAAATGTTCCAGGTAAGTGCGTATCTTGCAGCACCAGAATGGTAGTGAGCGGCACATCGGAAATCTGGCACTCTTATATTTTCATCTCTTTTTTGCTTGTTCCCCGCTTGTTTCCCAGGTGCGGTCCGCGTCCCGCCCTCTCCTTGTCCGTAGACCACCAGTACCATTTCCCCCGCGCCCTGTTACAGTGGGAGTGTCCTCATGAGGATACAAGCCGTTGTTTGTTGTCAGACCCACCTACACAGGTGAGTACCTGGAGAAGTGCTCCCGGTGCATGGTGAAAACCGTTGATGTGGGACTGGGCGCCATTGAGATGCGCTGGCTGATAGTAATCATCTGTCCAGCCAAGCCATTGTTCGCCAATGTGCTTACATTGTACACCGGAATCTCAGCCCTCAGCGGTCAGTCTGGGCAAAGAGTTGTGTAGGTCGTCTCTCGTAGCGTGTCCTTTGTAGCTTATGTTCTTACTACCACCCGCACAGGAAACCCCCTTGAGGATGGTCTCCTGTGCGGGTCATCGCACGGAGCTGTCTTCGTTCCTGGGAGTTTCCATCTAGAAAGGAACAACCATGAACGCGACCATTCAGAATCCATTTCTCGCGCTCGACGTGAGCACGGCCTGCAACGAAGCCCGAGTTCTCTACCTGGACACCCTGGCGCGGATGCAGCAAAACGGCGGGCAGCCCGTGGACTGGCTCGAAGCAATGAAACAAAAGAGCCAGAGGAACCTGGACAATTACTGGGATGCAGCCTTGAAATTGGCCTGTGCAGACCACGTCCAAGGTGCTGGCACCCAGCTCGCTTTCATCGTAAAGGAATGGGGCCTCTACCGGGCGCTCGCAGACCTGATCGATGCCGATGCCAGGTGTATCTATCTGGATCCCGCGGATCCGGATACGTACAACGACATCCAGCGAGCGATTGAGCACCAGGTCGTCTACCTGGCGACCGAACTGCTCACTGCATGGCTCGATGGAAGCCAGCAGCGGAAAGCAGAAGTGCTCCGGCAGCAGCAGGATTGGCAGGGTGTTGCTTTCCAGCAGGTGCGACAGAACATGCAGCACCAAACAGCCTGGCAGGATGCAGCCTTCCACTTGTTGCAAGAGCAGCAGACTGCCTGGCAAACCGGTCACCAGGTTGCTCAACAGTGGTCGGATGTTGCTCTGCATGGAGTGACGCAGGCGCAACAGGGTGTACAGCAAATGTACTCCTTTGTGGCTACCGTACAATCTAACGTGGCTGGCATGCTGGCCGGTACGGAGGAGCGGCAATACATGATAGTGGAGGAGGCGGTAGATCACGCCAACGGGAGACGCACGAGGTCCCGACTCACGGTTGTACTGATTATAGCCGTGTCGGTTCCGCTGCTCTTTTGGCTGGCCTACTTTCTCATCACCCACCTCTACTAACTGTTGTAGAGAGGAGGACGCGCCCTGTGCGCTCTCAGCCACATCCTGGCGAGTGGGGACGCGCCCCACTCGCATGTTTTCCCGTCCCGGTGGTGGGATGTGTCTACCCGCTTCTTCCGAAGTGGGGAAATGCTCCTCCTGCACCATTCTTTCCGGCAGTGGGACGCGCCCACCTGCCCTCTTCGCCCTACGCGGATGTGCGTGGTTGAGTGGAGTGCAGCGCTCTTCGGTAGTGTCCTGACGGATATTACCTTGTAGTTGAGCTTGCTGTACTTTTCGCTCCTCGCTTACGCGTTGTGGCGGCGTTTGTTAGTCATTAACACCTTCAAGAGTTGAGGCCGGTTGACCCTCATGGGTTTCCCCTCATCTCTTGAGATCTTATTTTTTGTGAGACGAATACAAGCACCAGGATGACATATTTTTGCGTGGCCATCTGCCCCACCAAATCGATGGATAAATTGTGAATTTGGAATTCCGTAAGCGGCTTTTCGGTAATTACGTGGGTGATGGTAAATGACGTCCGAAGTGAGCGGGTTTTGCCCTCCGACGTGAGCACTTGCCCTCCCATGTGAGCAGTGGTACAAAGTTTCCTGGAAAAACTGCTCCCCATCGGGTATACTGTTTCTCAAACGTGTAAATTGCGTACCTCATCGAGAGATCGGCAGGGATGCTCATGGCCGCATCAGCAATCAAAGGCATTGATCTGTTCAAAATAGCAGGCCGCTCCATTTCTGGATGGATTCTGTGATTTGCCAAAAGTTTTAGCCGCCTCGGACACAATATGGGTCAAAAGAACTTAGACATGATATGGGTCAATTTCATAAGTGGTCCAGACTGAGAAACTGTTTTGGAATGCGAGGCGGTAATGCTGCATGGCCAAAAGAGCAAGATAGGAGAAGTTTTTGCGCAGGTTTGACGGTAGAATGTCTTGCATGCAATGAGGGAGCGGAAGACCTTTGTGCGCAAGACTGACAGGCCCGGCGTTAGCTTTCTGCTGACGAAATCTAATGTACCCGATAACTAGCAAGCATGCTATGATCGGGGCCGCATCAATTCAGGCTTTGCCGCTC
>Ga0137390_10003834_pt1 | contig 12378 bp, 12 predicted proteins | sample 15con2h24AmetaG_FD_104937 | JGI IMG/M metagenome (GOLD analysis project Ga0137390, IMG submission 104937) | Vadose zone soil microbial communities from Angelo Coast Range Reserve, California, USA - 15con2h2.4A metaG | ecosystem: Environmental > Terrestrial > Soil > Vadose zone > Saprolite... | reverse complement strand
TCAACGGAACCCACTGGAGTCTGGATATGCACCTGGCCCGAAAAGGCGGGCCGCCGATCCGATGGCCCAGAAAACGCAAAGTGCGGATGCAACTCCGCCGAAACATCTTGAAGCGATAAAGCACGCGTAATTTTCTGGCCACTCAACAACCGCTAGAACGCATCGCTCACCACGGACATTGTCCGGTAGTTTGCTCCCAACGAACTGGCCGCTGTGAGTGCCGATGATCCCAACTAGACTAGGCGGAAGTCGAAAGATCGCCTGCGCCGGTCTCCAAGCGACGAGTTCGCAATTTGCCGCTGGCGGAGAGCGCCCCACGACGCGAACTAGGCGCATATCCCTTCTTTTTGCCATCTCGCTCGTCTCGATTGTTGTCCACGGCTATCACACGGGCACGGACGACGCCGTAATCTATGCGCCAGGGATCAAGAAAGCCGCTGATCCATCGCTCTATCCGTTCGGTTCCGAGTTTTTCATGCATCACGCGAGACTCTCTCTGTTTCCGCGCCTGGTGGCAGCGGTTACCTGGTTCATCCGGTTGCCCATCGAATGGAGCATGCTGCTCTGGTACGCCTTCGCGCAATTTCTGCTATTTTGGGCTGCCTACGAACTGATTCGGCAGTGTTTTCGAAGCGATCGGGCCCGGTGGGCGGGCGTGTGCTTGCTTGCCGCAGTGCTCAGCGTCCCCGTAGCCGGGACCGCTCTTCTCATCGCGGACTCCTACCTGACAGCGAGATCGCTGTCTACGCCGCTCGTCCTGATGTCCGTCGGCTGTTTTCTCGGCGGGCGAAATCGCGTCGCCTGCTTGTGGCTACTGATCGCGTTTTTGGTTCATCCCCAGATGGCTCTTTACGGGGCGGGATTCGGATTGCTGATCGCGATCGGGTCCCGATCGCGCGAGCGCGTCGGGTTCGCGCAACCGGCGCCTGTGCTTTCAGCTCTTTTATTCCCGTTGCTTGTCCGTTTACAACCCGCCAAAGGCGCCTATCGGGAAGTGCTGGCGTCCCGAGCGTACTTCCTGGTAACGACGTGGCACTGGTGGGAGTGGATGGGCGTTTTCGCGCCCCTTACAATCCTCGCGCTGTGTGCGCGCCTGTCGCTCAAATCGGTGCTCCCGGCCTTCCCTCGCCTAGCAAAATTGGTGATCGGTTTGGGTCTGATCGCCACGGTAGCGGCAATCGTGCTGGCCAGCGGGAGCGATTTCGCGTACCTGCTCCGACTGCAGCCGATGCGGAGCTTTCAGCTGATCTATGTTGTGTTCTTTGTTCTTCTCGGAGGGCTGATGGGCGAGTACCTGCTGCGCGGACGCGCTTGGCGGTGGGTCCTTTGCTTTGGCGCGCTCTCGGCCGGAATGTTCGCTCTCGACGCAGCAACATATCCCGCGAGCCCGCATATAGAGTGGCCCGGAGTCCGCTACCGCAGCGAGTGGCTCTCCACTTTTCTCTGGATCCGTGACCACACGCCCAAGGACGCCCTGTTCGCGCTTGATGCGGAATACTTGCTGAAGTCCGGCGTGGATCTTCATGGGTTTCGTGCGATCGCCGAACGCAGCATGCTAGCCGATCAGGAGAAGGACAGTGGAGCCGCCTCGGTATTTCCAGAGTTGGCCGAACGTTGGAAAGATCAGAGCGCAGCGCAATCGGATTGGACCCACGTTTCCACGCATCGACTGCAAAACCTTCGAGCGCGGTACGGCGTAAGTTGGGTCGTCTTGGAGAAATTCACTCCCATGAGTGGCCTTGTCTGCCCTTACAGCAATGGCGACCTGCGCGTCTGCCGGATTGTCGAAGACCACTAGTCACCACCCGCAGCGCTTCAGGTACTGTAAAGATCACCCTATTTTCGACAAGAGATAGCGGTGACAAGTTACCGTCTGGTATCGACGTCGAGGCGAAGCGGCTGCAATGTGGGCGGGGTGGCTGTGCCAGAATGATGTGTCAGGCAAATCTCTCTCTGGGCTAAACGTAAATAAGAACTTCGCGCAAGAGGGTTATTCCGGGGGAGCATAATACCCTTTCTTCGCGTAGAGGTGTAGCCGTGGAAGGCCTTTCGGCACTGTTAGCTTAACCTCAATTTTGTGCCATTTGCCATCACGGCCAAGGGCCTTGGGGCGGTAGCCGACGACATATTGGTTGCGCAGCTGGACTCCAAGTTTGGAGGCTATGTCGGCAAGATCACTTGGACGATCAACAACGAATGCGCAGCCTCCGGTAAGTTGAGTGATATCACTCAACATTTGTGGGCCTAGCCGTTCTTCCAGTGGCGCATACGGGTCGCAATCGGTTGGAAAGCAATGGTTATAGACGCCGATGGCGTAGATCTGCACATCCGCCTCTTCTACCAGGCTTGTTATCTGCCTAAGGTTGTAACGACTGTTATTGTCACCGCCGTCGGAGATGATGAGAAGGGCTCGCCGCTGGTACCGTGCCGAGCGCAATTTGTTTACACCCAAGTAGATCGCGTCCAGTAACGCGGTATGGCCGTTCGGTAGTGCGTATACCAGCTTGCTTTGGATGTCCTCCACTGAACTGGTGAAATCGGTACTGAGGTGTGGCTTATCGGCAAAGGTGACGACGAACGCTTCGTCTTGGGGATTGGACGTCTTCAAGAATTCTACGATCGCCTTCCGTGCCAGGTCGATTTTGTGACCGCTGCCCATGCTGCCGCTCGTGTCGAAGATCACGCCCAGCGAAATCGGCGCGTCCTCGCTGGAAAAATATAGGATGGTCTGCAACTCCTTATTCTCGTAAACCTGGAAACTCTCCTTCGTTAGGCCAAGCACCTGGCTTCCCTTGGGGTCGGTGATCGTCACCGGGACCAGAACGAGGTCCACCTTCGCCGTAAAAGGCTTGGTATGCGCCTTTAGGGAAGCGTATGTCTCCTTCCCCGGCTGAATGGGGATTGCCACACCAGGCGTGACGTGGACTTCTTCCAAGTCCGCCTGAGCCAGACCAAGAGTGGACACAATCAACAGAAGGAAAGCGATGGTCGCAGGTACCCCTCCGCGCAAAGCACGGATTTGTGCATAGGCCGACAACCCCCAACGACAAACCTTGCGAGTCATGAAGCGCCTTTCATGCCAGATGTTAGAAAGGCGCGAGGTATTTGTGATCTGTCACAAGTGACAGAATTGTGGCCCTATTGAAGTCCGTCATCAGGCCTTCCGCCTTCCGCCAACCGATAGCCAAGGGACTGCTTTGGATAGGCTGGAAGAAGCATGCCTTGCGTACCCACCCGAAGAGAGGGGATCTCATGGGAATCCGGTTCGAAGTACCATAACTCATTAGTGGTTGGTGTGCCTGCCGCACGATACGCCAGGTGCTGGTACTCGCTGTTCTTCCTCCATAATCCGGTTCAGGGCCAAGTAAATGTTTAGCAGTTTGTTTGGGTCATTCTCGGTCATTGCTTGATTGCACAACTCGCGCCATCCGCTTTCGTCTTGCTGGGTCATCGTGTTGTCTCCTTACTCACCTTTGCATTCCGAAGAAGCCCTCCAACCCTGCAATCGCTGCTTCCGGAATTAGAACGCGGGAGGATGTCAACCGGAGGCTAGTGGCACGCGATGTGGCCACCAACTGGCAAAACTTACAGTGGCTCGTAGACGGCTCATGTGCACGCTAGTGACGGAAGGCCGGCTTACTTGGGACAACCTGGATAAGCTCCTTCGCCTCGCTGATTCTGGCGGGGAGTTCCCGCAGGCTGTAGTTCTGCAGATAAACGACAATATTTCGGAAGAGGAAGCCCAGCTATCCGCGCCAGCGTTGCCCTCAGGGGCCAAGTGGTTATGCAAATCGATCGCAGATTATCAGGCAACATGAGCACTCGCGGGAGGCCTTCTCTTAGTCACAGCCTGGATGCTGATGCCGTCGCCGGACTTGCAACTCATAGCAGACGCGCTTCGGCCTCTATTTGTCGGCCGAAGACACCCGCAGCTTCTCCAGCATTTGCTTTGCCTCCGCGGACATATGGCCCTGCGGCTCCAGGCGTTGATACGCTTCTAGTTCAGCGCTCGCAGCGGATTGATTCTTCAGCCGAATGTAGGCATAGGCTTTCACCAAATGCAGGGCAGGATAATTCAGTGGGCCTAACAAGCTCGAGGCTTTTTCGGCTTGGTGAAGTGCAGCGACAGAATCGCCTTTAGCGAGCAGGGCCTTGCTCATCTCGTAATAGCCTTGCCAGGTGTCGGGCGTGATAGCGATCCCATGATCCAGGGTACGAACGGCATCGTCGAACCTTCCCAGGGAGTTGTACGCGGATCCTAATATGATGTAAGCCGTACCATAGTTGGGATCATACTCAATCGCCTTCTCGGCATCTGCTAGCGCCATCTCTCGGGAGTTGCCTTGCAGTTCCAACATGGCTCGCATGGTGAGAGCCTCGGCGTACCGAGGACAGAAAACCAGTGCCTTCTCAATATAACGGGCCGCATCAACCAGCTTATTCTTACCCAAAGCGTCCCATGCCTTTTGCAGCGCGTTGCGCGCTTTGCCAGGAATGCTGAGCTGAGCAGCAGAGACCGGCGCGCGGCGATCAGCGCCAGATTGTTCTTTCGGTGGCATGGTCAGATTCACCCAGTTTTCCCCGATGCTGACCTGGATTTGGTCACTCACTTCTAGGATTCCTAAAGTTGCGCTCAACAGATATGGACCATCAGGAACATTGGTCAATTCGAAACTTCCATCGGGCCTGCTGTACGTAGAAAACCTTGCCTCGTTCAGTGTGGCCCGCAGTACGACGTGTGCGTCGGGTACGGGATGATTATCGGCAGTGCGGACCGTGCCCGTGATAGTGGCAGTGAGACCTTGAGACTCCTGGCCGGGCAAGTCGCTGAGTTGCGCCGCACTTTTGATGACGGAGCCGCAAGACCATGCTAGAAGAACTAAAACAAGTAGTCGCCCCGACATGCAGTCCTCGCACTACCTCGGCGTTAGCAAATTCGCCTTTGGTTAGCGACCGATCTTATTTCTGAAAGACGGGAAGGTTTAACTGTCAAGAGTGCTAGAAATCGGAGTTTGAAATCACAGATGCTTAGATGAGGGACAAACTTGCTCAAATGATTCCAGCCCGTTGCCTGCGTTTCGGCACATCCGAACGCTCAACTGACAATCTCGACAGTGGCAGAGACCCCGGGCCAGGCCTTAAGCTCGAGCGGAATGAGGCCCACAACCTTTAAATTTGTGAATCCGGGGAGAATACTGCTTTTTCTTCGCAAATGGCTGATTCTATTACTGGGACTCTTCGATGTCGCCAGTCTATCGGCCGAACAGTGGAAAGTTCTCGGACCCGAGGGGGGTGACGCCCGCAGCCTGGCCTACGATCCGCGTAATTCTGACCATGTCTTCCTGGGCACTGGTACTGGGGGGATATTTCTCTCCACCGATGGTGGCCGAAAATGGTCGCGCCTCGCACATCTGGGCAAGGGTGATGACTATGTGCTCGACCACATTGCCATCGATCGACAGAATCCGGACCTCATGTTCGTCTCGGCATGGAGCGTGCTAGATCCGAAAACCGGTGACTTGTTCCGCTCCCGCGATGGGGGCGCGACTTGGGAAGCCCTTTCCGCCATGCGCGGAAAGTCCATTCGAGCGCTGGCCATGGCGGCTTCAGACTCAAGAGTCCTTACGGCTGGATCACTCGACGGCGTATACCGCAGCAAGGACGGCGGTGATACCTGGGACCGAATTTCTCCACCCAATCACGCAGAAATCAAGAACATTGAATCGATTTCCGTCGACCCCAAAGACCCGAATGTAACATATGCGGGAACATCGCACCTGGCATGGAAGACTCCCGACGGCGGCGTGACCTGGCATCCCATCAAAAAGGGAATGGTCGACGATTCCGACGTATTTTCGATCATTGTCGATTCGACAAATTCTTCCGTGGTGTTCGCCAGCGCGTGCTCTGGAATCTACAAGAGCGATACTGCCGGTGAGCTGTTCCAAAAGATCCATGGCATTCCGTTCTCGGCGCGGCGCACTCGGGTGTTGAAGCAGGATCCGGGCAATCCCGATATTGTTTATGCCGGAACCACCGAAGGGCTCTGGAAAACAACCGACGCAGGCAAGACTTGGAAGCGGATGAGCAGCCCTGAAATCGTGGTGAATGATGTTCTGATCGATCCACGAAATTCTAAGCGTGTGCTACTGGCGACGGATCGGAGCGGAGTTATGGCGAGCGACGACGGTTCACAGACTTTCATGGCATCCAATGACGGCTACACTCATCGATACGTGACCGCCATTGTGGTGGATAAGGACGATCCCGATACGATGTTCGTGGGCGTGGCGAACGATAGGGAATGGGGGGGAGTGTTTTCCTTCCGCCACGGCGGAGGACATTGGCAGCAGAAGAGCGCCGGCTTGGGTGGCCGTGATGTTTTTACATTGAGGCAGGCCAGCAATGGCGCGCTGATTGCTGGCACGAATCGCGGCATTTTCATACTGGATCATAAGGGCAGCGTGTGGCGGCCAAGTAACACCATCCTCAATGAGGACCTTTCACTTATGACGGTGAGGAAGAGGACTGGGAAGAACTCGGCGAGTGCAAAAGCTGCAGCCCATTCGGCTTTGGACCTGAAGGTAAATGAAATTGATGTCACGCACGGACGTTGGATGGCTGCGACATCGGAGGGATTGTTCACAAGTTCCAACGAGGGAAAAAGCTGGATCGGCGGTCCGGTGCTGGGCAGACACGACTTCATCTCGGTGCAATCCAACCGAGACCTGGAGGTTGCTGCCACGCGCACGGAGGTTATGGTTTCCAGGAACGGAGGAAAGGACTGGTATCTGTCCGGCTTGCCTTCAAACGTCACTGGCATCCGCGGCGTGATTGTCATATCCGACGCGCAAATCCTGGCTGCATCCCGAGAAGGTGGGTTCCGGAGCTCCGACGCCGGAGCAACTTGGGAGCACATGCTGGATGGGCTGCCGGACCAAAACATCAGCTCGATCTCATACGATGAGGAAAGCAAGCGCCTCTTGGCCACCAGCATGGATAGCGGCGTCGTTTTTGAGAGTAGTGATGGCGGGCGAAGTTGGCGTGAGGGACCGAATTCTGGTTACCCGCTTCGCCGCATTAACGTCGTGCGGGGACGTTTCGTGGCAGCGACACGTTTTGATGGAGTGATTATCCAACCCTAGGCCGCGCCCCCTAACTCGCTGCAGGGCTAGCTCTCCTGGCATACCCAGGCATCTGTTTTGGAGTTTCTGCTTGCATGATCGCCGGTCGCGGTTGGCAGTTCGCAGGCATTCTCGATGTTAGGCTCTCCACGAATTGCGCAATCGACAGCAAGCTATCCGCTCGAGCCTTGGGTACGAAGGCATCCACGATTTTCAGCGTGTCCTTTGGGGCGTCGGCCTCCCCGGAAAACATTATGATCGGTGTTTGCATTCCGAGATCTCTCATCTCCAGGGCAAACTGATACCCATTTAAACCAGGCATGTGGTAGTCCACGATGACAACATCCACCGAATGAGTGGCTATGACTTCCAATCCTCGAGCACCGCTTGAAGCGGTCAAAACGCTGTATCCCAAATCCTGTAAATAGAAGTCCAGGCACTCAAGTACGAGGTCATAATCGTCGATGCAAAGGACTACTTTCGTTGCTTGTTCCGTCGACACAGTCTACCTCGCCATTAGATGAGAGAGAAAAATGGGTCCTCCAGAGAGCTTTTGCCGCACTGGACGTGCTCTGCCCGATGATGTTGGTTCAACGAGACCGATGGTCGAGATCACAGAGAACAAAGCGATGAAATGTCGCATCGGGAAGCATCCTGCCGAGCAGCTATAATCACGCATGAAACGATCGAAATGAACTGGAAGAAGTACCAGACCGTGACCTTAGAACTACCGGCCCGGATCTCTGACAAACTCTGTCAAGTTTGACAGTTCACCGCCAGCAGGAGTTTTATTAAAACCTTTCTTAGTCCCTTGAAATCCTCCTTACACAGGAAACAGGGGCCAAACGGGGGCAGCTTGGTTTCAGTTGGTTAAGCGGAGGCTGCCCCTGGGTTGCTAGGGACCGGAGCGAGCCTGGTCGGCGGATGCCGGGAATCTGTTACTTACCCGCAAGGCCTCAACCCAAGATGACTGCCTGTAACAGTTAACAGTTCTAACTGTTCGCGCACCGGATAATACTTTCAGCTATTCGCGAGCAAGGACCCTTATGTTCATCATGGGTACTGCCGACTACCCTGTCACCAGGCCAGAGTTAAAGGGAACACTTTGGCATTGTGAGAGATGCAATTCGTTTGTCTCCATACATTCTGCACAACTTCTGCACGAGGCACTCTGCCCAATTTGTATGCGTGAGTTGGAGTTCTGCGGAACGTTCGACAGCATCCTGGGGTGGCAATTTGCAGATGCCTGAGTCTGGTCGCGTGGTTTGTGCAGGCTTGTTTCAAATCGAAACGATGAATCGGGCTTCGGCATTGCTCCTAATCGTCAGATTTCGTGCTCGTGATTCGAATACCCTCCTTCCATAGCCATACGATCAACCACACTGGACTCCATTCCAGGAATTTGCCCCGTGATTTTGCCAGGAATAGGGAAGGCCTACTCTTGCACCCTAACGCTAATGGGCAGCCCGAGTCTGGGTCCAAAGAAGGAATGGAGACCGGAATGGAGACCGGACTGCCCTCATCTGCCTCCTCCTACGGGGCGCCTTTGGCCGCGGGTTGGAGGCGAACGTTTCAGTATCTTTCACACTCAGCCAAAGACTTGTGAACTGTCAAAGCTCACAGGGGCGCGGACAAACGGTGGCTACAGTTGGTTGCACTCGATCCTGCCCCACGATGAGGCTGGGATCTGCGACCGCTCATGCCTTTGGCATTTCCTTATCTGCTGTTAGTTTTGACAGGGGACAGGCCTCGACCCCGCGGATAAACTATTCCGGGCTCCTAGTAGCTCTATAAGGGGGCCGGTACGTTCACTCAAACTCGGGAGAGAGAAAGCTCAGACCTTCCAGCGCCAGTCTGATGGCAGGAACCAAGTCGGCTCCCAAACGTGACTTAGTGACATAACCCAGAGCGCCGGTTGCCAGGGCTGCCCGACGAAGATCGTGGGCGTTGTCCACTGTCAGAAATACGATTTTCGCGTTCGGGTTAGTTTCCTTAAGACGTATAGCCGCCTTAATTCCATCCAAGACCGGCATGGAGATGTCGAGAACCACAATATCGGGCCGCACTTCGGCGGCGGCATTCAATGCAGACAGGCCGTCATTTACCGCGCCGACAATGTCACAATGCGGAGCCAACACTAAAGCAATCTTTTCGAGCATTTCCGGGTTGTCGTCGGCTAGTAAGACGCGGGCTTTGGTCACAGGGTTCACCCCAGAAAAATACCTTCGAGTCGCGACAAATAGCCTTCCAATCTGAAGGTTTTCAGACGCGACATCTGGGAGGGAATGATTGAACGATTCTGATCTGATATACCGCTCAATGAGACGAGTTGTCAATGTCAATTTGAGATTGTCAATCTTGGATCACGCAAGCGCGCGATGTTTGACACAGGGCCTAAAATAATGTGGCTTTCATCTCGGTACACGATTACAGCGGATCTGCGCCCCAATAACATTTTAAATAGATTTTGACGGTCTCGACATCCCGGGTTGTAGCGCCACATGCTATGACAGTTTGCAGGATGCAAGTGCGAATCTGACGCTGAACAACTGCGCAAACGAACCGTCGCAATAGAAGAATTGGATCACAGAAGAATTGCATGAGCGGTACGCAAACGAACCTGAGAGTCGGACTCTTGTGCAACGTGGACGGGAATGTTCGGCTGATCATTCGCGATGACTGGCGCACTGCTCCGGAAACCAGCGACTCTGTTTTCTCCATGGTCAACCAGGACAGTACCCAGAAAGCGCAGAATTTCTTGGCGTCCGTTCGGATGCAAGGTGCGGCGTATACCTGGGAGTTAGAACTAGCCCGTACCGATCTGCTAGCAAAACTGTATTTTGTTGGCTGCCGATCCGGCGACGTGATCTCCCTCATCCGGGCCAGCACTCGCCGCGGCGGCAACCGGTTGTGCACGGAGCAGGCGGAGGGTAGCCGTCAATTCATGAACAACTTTTTCCTCGCCATCGCCTCCACCCACTCTTGCTCTCGGTACGGTGTGGAAGACCTTAAACATCGATACGAGGAATCGTCCCGGTCCAACACGAGCTTTTGAGCGCGCGATACGGGGCACCATTGAGAGCAGATGAAGAGGACGACACTAATGAAGCAGATTTCCGATCCTCCCACCAATCTAACAAAACCGTCATCACTGCGGATGATCGGCTTTCATTACGGGCTGGCGACACTCTTTGTTACAGTCGCACTTTTTCTATCCTTATTGTTTCAACGTAGCGTTCCGAATGCATTTGTGTTTCTACTCCTAGCGGCGGTAATGGCGAGCGCCTGGTTCGGCAGAGTATGGCCTGGTTTCTTTGCCGCCTTTCTCTCTATTCTGGCCGCCGCGTACTTCTTCCCTCCCGACCACTCCTTTGCAGTCAGTCGCGAGGAGATTCCCTATCTCGCTTCGTTTGTCTTGAGTGCCTTGGTGGCAAGCTGGTCGAGTTCCGCCCGAAGCGCTCAGAGAAGACAAGGCGCATATCTTGACGAACTCCTCGAGCAGGCGCCGGAAGCGGTTGTGCTGTTAGACACACATGGGCGGGTATCGCGACTCAACAAAGAATTTTCTCGCATGTTCGGATACACGGAGGCGGAAGCTGTGGGCAGGTTGGAGAGTGACCTGGTTGTCCCTGAGGATCGCCGGCGAGAGGCGGAGGAGTTTAGCGATTGCCTTGCGCGCGGGGAGAACGTCAACGTAGAGACGGTTCGGCAGCAGAAAGATGGTTCACAACTTCAGGTCTCACTACTGCGGGTTGCCATTTCCGCGAGCAGTGGACAGATCGCTGAGTACATCATTTATCGCGACATAACGGAGCGCAAGCGCGCGGAAAAAGAGCTCGCCTTAGCGAACGACCGGCTGCGTTTGGCAATGGAATCTGCCAAAGCGGTGGGATGGGATTGGGACGTCAAGAGCGGACGAGATCGTTGGTTCGGCGATCTGCAGACCATGTTCGATATCCCATCCGATACCTATTCAGGGGATATAGAAGACTTCCGTCGTCGCATACACCCGGAGGACCGAGGGCGAGTCTGGAAGGCGGTCAACGATGCAATGCGAAGCCAGAAGCCGTACGCGGCGGAGTTTCGCATCGTTCGACCGGACGGGACTGTGCGCCGGGTCGCAGCCAAGGGGAAATTCTACTACGCCCCGGATGGCGGGCCCGAGCGCATGCTGGGCATCTCGGTTGACGTCACCGAGCGTAAGCTCGCCGAAACAGAGCTCGCCTTAGCGAACGACCGGCTGCGTTTGGCAATGGAATCTGCCAAAGCGGTGGGATGGGATTGGGACGTCAAGAGCGGACGAGATCTTTGGTTCGGCGACCTACAGACTACATTCGGAATCGCGTCAGATGCCTACTTGGGGAGTATAGAAGAGGTCTATCGTCGCATACACGCGGAGGATCGAGGGCAAGTTTCGAAAGCGGTCACTGATGCAATGCAAAGCCAGAAGCCGTACGCGGCGGAATTTCGCGTGGTTCGGCCGGACGGGACTGTGCGCTGGCTCTCAAACCGGGGGAAATTCTACTACGCCCCGGATGGCGAGCCCGAGCGCATGCTGGGTATGGCGGTGGACGTCACCGAGCTCAAGCAGGCCGAAGAATCGTTGACCTTGTTCCGAAAGTTGATTGACGGTTCCAACGATGCTATCGAGGTGATTGATCCGAAAACGCTCCGCTTCCTCGATATGAATGAGAAGGCCTGCCTCGACCTTGGTTACAGCCGCGAAGAACTTTTGTCTCTGAACATTTTCGACATCGATCCCACTCGCGACGAGTCTCTGCAGGCGCGAGTTACCCAGGAGCTGCGGGAATCAGGGTTCGTGGTCTTGGAGACGAGCCACCGGCGGAAAGACGGATCGACGTTCCCTGTGGAGGTCAACATGAAACGCGTCCAGCTTGACCGGGAATACATAGTCGCCGTGGTTCGGGACATTACTGAGCGCATTCAGGCCGAAACGGCGCTGCGCGAGAGCGAGGAACGCTTGCGCCTGGCGGCCGAGGCGGGAAGGATGTATGCGTTCGAGTGGAACATTGCAACCGATGTAATCGTGCGATCACCGGAATGCGCCAATATTCTCGGCTGGATGGACGATCCATCGCGCGATACCGGCCAGCAGTTCATTGCCAGAGTCCACCCTGCTGACCGCGAGCAGTATACCGCTGCGAAGACTGGGCTTACTCCTGACAATTCCACCTATCAAACCAGCTACCGCCTGTTACGTCCCGGGGGCGGTACAGTTTGGGTGGAGGAGAAC
>Ga0137390_10003833_pt1 | contig 12379 bp, 9 predicted proteins | sample 15con2h24AmetaG_FD_104937 | JGI IMG/M metagenome (GOLD analysis project Ga0137390, IMG submission 104937) | Vadose zone soil microbial communities from Angelo Coast Range Reserve, California, USA - 15con2h2.4A metaG | ecosystem: Environmental > Terrestrial > Soil > Vadose zone > Saprolite... | reverse complement strand
GTTACCGCCTTGACCGCAACCCAGGCGACATCGTCCTCGGGCGGACAGACGATCTTCAACCAGATCGATGGTACCGCCCCCTTCGATTCTCGCTGGTGACTGCTGCCACTGCCAACCGTAGTCGCGCCGGGGCCATCTTGGAGACAGGGTGGCCCGTTCCGTCTGTAGAGACGTAACTTGTTACGTCTTACGACAGTAACCGCGGCGTCACGCCCAGCTGGCGGTTGGGCGTCCTTTGTACCTGTTGGAAAATTTCAAGATTCCTCGCTACTGCCCCCAAGAGAAATGCGACAATAGACATACCTTCCATGAGCACCTCTTCAGCCCAAGCCTTCATTCCGGAGACGATTCGGCAGCACGGCCTTACGCCCGACGAGTACGAAAAGATCAAACAACTTCTAGGCGGACGCGAGCCCACGCTCACCGAACTCGGCATCTTCAGCGTGATGTGGAGCGAGCACTGCTCCTACAAGTCGTCGCGCGTGCACCTCAAGCGCTTGCCCACGCGCAGCAAGTTGGTGCTGCAGGGGCCCGGTGAGAATGCTGGCATCATCGACATCGGTGATGGTTGGGCCTGTGCTTTCAAGATCGAGTCGCACAATCACCCGTCGTTCATCGAGCCGTTTCAGGGGGCAACCACCGGCGTAGGCGGAATTCTCCGCGACATTTTTACCATGGGCGCAAGACCGGTGGCGGTAATGGATTCGCTGCGCTTCGGGCCCATTGTGCCCAGCAAAACTCATGTGGGGACAGCCGCCCTCGGCTGTCCTGCCGAGCAAGGCTCGGCAGTGGCTTCCATCGGCACAACGCAGAATGAAATCCACCGCAACCACTCCATCCTCGAAGGCGTCGTCGCAGGAGTTGCCTCCTACGGCAACTGCTTTGGCGTGCCCAACCTCGGCGGCGAGACAAAGTTTGAGCCCTGCTATTCGGGCAACCCGCTGGTGAACGCGTTCGCTCTCGGTCTGGTCCGAAAAGATCAGATTTTCTACGCGCGCGCCGCCGGCGAGGGCAATCCGGTGATCTACGTCGGCGCGAAGACCGGCCGCGACGGCATCCACGGGGCCACCATGGCTAGCGAGGAATTCAGCGAAGGGTCAGAGGCCAAGCGCCCCAACGTACAGGTCGGCGACCCGTTTCTGGAGAAGTTGCTGCTTGAAGCCTGCCTCGAAGCCATGCAGACCGGCGCCATAGTCGGCATTCAGGATATGGGTGCGGCGGGACTTACGTGTTCGACCTGCGAGATGGGCGGGCGCGGGAATGTCGGCATCGAGATCGAACTCGACCGCGTGCCACAACGCGAAACCGGCATGAGTCCTTACGAGATCATGCTGAGCGAATCCCAGGAACGCATGTTGCTGGTCGCGCAAAAGGGGCGCGAGCAGGAAGTTTTTCGCGTTTTCGAAAAGTGGGGACTGGATGCAGTGGAAGTCGGCAAGGTGACGACCGACAACAAGTTGCGCGTGCTGCAGCATGGTGAAGTCGTCGCCGAAATTCCGAATCAGCCGCTCACGGACGATGCGCCGGTCTACAAGCGTCCGCTGGCTCGGTGGGAGCCGCCGGTTCCACGCGAGATGCCAGCAGAAATCAAGCTGGGCGAAACCGACGACTTCACGAAAGATCTAAAGCAGCTTCTAGCCACCCCGAACATATGCAGCAAACGATGGGTTTGGCAGCAATACGACCACATGGTGCAAACCAATACTGTGGAAGCTCCGGGCGCGGGCGACGCTGGCGTGATTCGCATCAAGGATTCAAACCGCGAAGGGCCGCAGCGCGGACTGGCGATGGCTCTCGACGGCAATGGACGCTGGTGCTATCTCGATCCACGTTTGGGTGCCATGCATGCCGTGGCTGAGGCCGCGCGCAAGGTCGCGTGTTCTGGAGCAACCCCTGTAGGCGCAACCAATTGCTTGAACTTCGGAAATCCTGAGAAGCCGCACATCATGTGGCAGTTCTCACAAACCATTGATGGCATAACCAAGGCTTGCGAAGAATTAGAGATCCCCATCACCGGCGGCAATGTGAGTTTCTACAACGAGACGCTGGGAGAAGGCATCTATCCCACACCGGTGCTTGGAGTGGTGGGGATTCTGAAGGAGGTGCACAGGACCGCGAAGATGCATTTTGCGTCGGCGGACCACACCATCGTGCTATTGCGTGCTGGCGAGGCGAGCGATATCTCCGACGTAGAGAGTGAGTTCGGGTCGTCGGAATACGCAAAAGAAATTTTGGGATCGCTGTGGGGATATCCTCCGCAACTTGATTTGGAGCGGGAAGCTGCGTTGCAGAAGGCCGTCGTCGAATTGATTCAGCAGGGCTTGGTGGAGTCGGTGCACGATTGCAGTGAGGGTGGATTCGCGGTTGCGCTGGCGGAGAAAGCATTTCCGAAAGGCCTGGGTGCTCGGGTGAATGTGCCCTCTGGCGGGCTTCCTGCGGAGTTCGCGCTGTTTGGAGAAGATGCGAGCCGGATACTGCTCTCTTGCGACCTCGGCAAGGTGTCGCGAATCAAACAAATAGCGGAGAAATACGGAATTGCGACCGATGTGATTGGAGCGGCGATTCCGGATCGGTTGGAAATCTCGCTGGATGGCAAGGTTGTGGTTTCGGCGTCCGTTGCTGAATTGAGCGAGGCCTACGAGGGCGCTTTGGAGTCGGCGTTGCGGACGGAACCGGAGTCTGTGGCTGCGGACTGACAGACTCTGAATCGCAGAGGTGGGTGAGAAAGGTAGTGCAGTTTCGCAGAGGAAAACTGCCGAGCGTTGCTCGGCCGGACAGCCGGTGGCGGCTGTCCCTACATAGCCGGTGGTAGGAGCTAGGAGCTTAAGAGCCAGGAGCGAAATGCCTTCTTCTGACAAATTTCACGATGAGTGCGGCGTGGTGGCGATCTTTGCGCATCCTGAGGCGGAGAAGTTGGCCTACCTGGGGCTGCATGCGTTGCAGCATCGCGGACAGGAGTCGGCGGGGATTGTCACATCGGACGGCCTGACTTCGCGCGTGCATAGGGCCATGGGGCTGGTTGCCGACATCTTTACCGAAGATGTGTTGTCGAAGATGCGCGGCTCGCTGGCAATTGGGCACACGCGTTATTCGACCGCTGGCGATTCTGCGCTCTTGAATGCCCAGCCGATCCTGGTGCAGTCGAACAAAGGGGCTATTGCGGTCGCGCATAACGGCAACTTGGTCAATGCCACGGAAATCCGTGGCCGGCTGGAGCGGCAAGGCTCGATTTTTCAAACCAACAGCGATACGGAAGTGATCGTGCACCTGATCGCGCTCTCGAAAGAACAGACGCTTCCTGAGGCGATGGCCGACGCGTTGCGGCGCGTGGAGGGAGCGTTCTCGCTGGTGATGATGAGCAACGATCGCATCTTTGCGGCGCGCGATCCGCGTGGCTTCCGGCCGCTGGCGATGGGCCGCATCCCGGCACTCGAGGGGCAGAGACGGGACACTGTCGTCTTCGCCTCGGAAACATGCGCCTTTGATCTGATTGGCGCGACTTACGAGCGCGACGTGAAGCCCGGCGAACTGGTTGTGGTGGGGCCGGAGGGCACTTCGTCCCGTTTCTATTCCACGTCGGCGCCGCAATCGAGCTGTATCTTCGAGCACGTATATTTTTCCCGTCCGGATAGCGTGGTGTTTGGCCGCGCGGTACAAACCAGCCGCGAGGAACTGGGACGGCAACTGGCGCGGGAAGCGCCAGTGGATGCCGATCTCATTGTTCCGGTGCCTGATTCGGGAGTGACGGCGGCGGTCGGCTACGCCGCGGAGAGCGGCATTCCATTCCGCTTCGCGCTCATCCGCAACCACTACGTGGGGCGCACATTTATTGAGCCCCGGCAGTCTGTCCGCGATTTTGGCGTCAAGCTCAAGCTGAATCCGGTGCGCTCGCTGCTTCAGGGCAACCGCGTGGTGCTGGTTGACGACTCGATCGTGCGGGGCACGACCAGCCGCAAAATCGTGCGCATGATTCGCAATGCCGGGGCGAAGGAAGTGCACCTGCGCATTTCTTGCCCGCCGACGATTTCGCCTTGTTACTACGGAGTGGACACGCCTTCGAAGAAGCAGCTCATCGCGGCGAATCAGTCCGTCGAGGAGATTCGCGAGTACATCGGGGCGGATTCGCTTGCGTATCTTTCCCTGGAAGGATTGAAGAAAGCATGCGGGGAGGGAGAGACGACTTCCTACTGCTCGGCTTGCTATACCGGGAAATATCCTACCAACATCGTGGACGTTGATGAGATTCTGCCCGCGACCGTGCGGCCATAGCTCACGAGCCGCGCACAAACAAAGGCTTACCGCAAAGGACGCCAAGGCTGCGCGAAAGCCGCTAAGAAAAACACCAGGGCGTGAAATCGCCGCGTCCGTCGCGCGATATGCTATTTCCGCGCTTGTGCTACGCGTGGGATTGCTTGCAGATCAGGTTTCACCTGAACCTCGTTCCAATCTCGCAGCATCCGTTCCACCTCTTCTGAAATCGTGCCGCTGATTTCTATGACCAGCCAGCCGCCGGGTTTTAGTGTCGCATGTGCCTGAGGGATGAGACGAGCGATGACCTCAAGCCCCGTGGGTCCGGCGAAAACGGCAGCGCGAGGCTCGAATTTGCGGACCTCGATCTGCACCTGATCGGCTTCAGATTCGCCGACGTAGGGCGGGTTGGAGACCACGAAGTCAAAGGAATTGTTTTCGAACCCAGCAAGCAGATCGGCCTGATGAAATTGGATTCGCGATTCAAGCTGAAGGCGGGCGGCGTTGGCGCGGCCGATTTCAAGCGCCGCGGGCGAGATGTCGACGGCATGGATCTTGGCCTGAGGCAGCTCTTTGGCCAGGGCCAACGCGATGCAGCCAGAGCCAGTGCCGACGTCGGCAATGCGTAGAGAGATTGTGTGGGGCGGGCACTCCCTTCGGCTCTGCTCAGGGCAGGCTTGCCCGCCAGCCCGCTCCACACCAGCAAGGTCGAGAACGTTTTCGATTAAATGCTCGGTTTCGGGGCGCGGGATCAGGACGGCGGGACTGACGATCAAGTCCATGCCCCAGAATTCCTGATGGCCGGTGATGTATTGCGCGGGGACGCCGCGGCTACGCTCAGTGAGAGCCTGGTGATAGCGCACTTGTTCGTCAGCGGTGAGCTCCTGCTCAGGATGGGCGTAAAGATAGGCACGATCGCATCCCAGCGTGAACATCAGGAGTAATTCGGCATTCATGCGCGGGGAGGGAACGTGGTCCGCGGTAAGACGGGTGATGGCGGACACTAGAGCTTGTTTCAGCTGCACAGATCATTTCACCACAGAGGCACAGAGACCCAGAGAAAAACAAAAAACGGCAGAATGAAGACGAATCATCTCTACGAAGACCTCGACAGGATAGTATAGCGGTGGTCAGTGCAACCGCCTGTGCGAACGCCGATATTCCAGATTGACGCCTTTACCACCCGCCGGTTCGCGGGAAACCCAGCCGCTGTGATGCCGATGGAAAGCTTTCTGTCTGACGCGCAGCTGCAGGCGATTGCCGCCGAGAACAACCTCGCGGAGACGGCTTTTCTGGTATCCGAAGGGGGCGACTCTCGCCTGCGCTGGTTCACTCCCACAACCGAGGTTCCGCTTTGCGCCCATGCCACGCTGGCGAGCGCTGCCGTGGTGATGGAGCGGCTGGAGCCGGGACGCAGCAGCGTGGTATTCCACTCTGCCAGCGGCCCCCTGACGGTGCACCGGACGGATGCAGGTTATGTCATGGACTTCCCGGTCCGGGCGTCCGAGCGAGTTTCGACGCCGCCTGGACTGGCCGACGCGCTGGCTGTAGTTCCCATCGAGGTCTTCGCCAACGACTTCAATTACATGGCTCTGCTGGAGAGCGCCGCGGTATTGCGCGAGCTTGCTCCTGATATGGCGGCCCTTGCCCGCATCAACCGACCTGGGGTGATCATGACCGCGCCGGGAGACGGAGTCTACGACTTCATCAGCCGCTACTTCGCGCCTGCCAAGGGCATTCCGGAGGATCCCGTGACCGGCCTGCGCACTGCATGCTGGCGCCCTATTGGGCTCAACGATTGGGCAAAACTATGTTTCGCGCCTATCAGGCTTCACGGCGTGGCGGAGAGATCATTTGCCGGCTGGTCCGCGATCGCATCGAACTGGAAGGCACTTGCGTTTTCTACCTGGAAGGCGAAGTGGAGATCTGAGGAAGTTCACGGAGTGTTCTGCCCCTGCCACTCGTAACCCAGATAGATCATCTGGCCGATGTGGTGCTGCATGTGGGCAGCGCACTGCATGACCATGTCGAGACGATTGAGCGCATTGGCGCCGACGCCGGAATAATCAGCGGACCACTCCTCAGGCGACTGCGCGCGAATGGTTCGGACGACCATGGCGACGGCGTCGTCGAAGTGTTTGAGAGCTTCGTCTTTCGGCGGAGGATTCGGGTCGTTGAACTCCCGCGGGCGGTCGCGGACGTAGCCGGTCTTCGCGATCTGCGCGCCGATGTAGTAATTCAGGTTACCGGTCAGGTGCAAGACGAGGTGGCCGAAGCTGTTTCCGAAGGAGAAAGGCCTTTGCCAGAATTGGGTTTCGGTCAGAGGCGCGGTGAGTTCGTGGACTCTCTTTGCGTTTGGCGAGAACTGATGAGAGTGTTGAGTGCAGGTCGGTCATGATCCTTCTCTTGAGAGCGATACGGATACGCGGTACCTGATCGAGCATCGGGCTTCGCCCGGCGGACAGCCGGGGGCGGCTGTCCCCACATAGGTCTTCCTTGATTCAAGTTCACACAACGCTGGTAGTTTCCTGTTTCAGTTTTTCGGCCTGGTAGTGAGTTATCAGGGCGTCGACCAGGGGCTGAAGTTTCCCGTCCATCACGGCTTCGAGTTGATGGATGGTGAAGCCGATGCGGTGATCGGTGAGGCGGTTCTGCGGAAAGTTGTAGGTGCGAATTTTCTCGCTGCGATCCCCGGAGCCCACCATGGCCTTGCGCTCCTTCGCCAGGGCCGACTGCTGCTTTTCCATTTCGATCTCGTAGAGGCGCGAGCGCAGGACACGCATTCCTTTTTCGCGGTTCTTGATCTGCGACTTTTCGTCCTGACAACTGACGACGGTGTTGGTCGGAATGTGGGTGATACGAACGGCGGAGTAAGTGGTATTCACTGACTGGCCGCCGGGGCCGGAGGAACAGAAAGTGTCGATGCGTAAATCTTTGGCTTCGATTTTGATGTCGACATCTTCGGCCTCTGGCAATACTGCGACGGTGACGGCGGAAGTGTGGACGCGTCCCTGCTGCTCGGTGGCGGGTACGCGCTGTACGCGGTGCACGCCGCTCTCGTACTTGAGCTGGGAGTAGACGCGGTTGCCTTCGATGATCGCGATGACCTCTTTCAGGCCGCCGGCGGATGACTCCGAGGCGGAGAGCACTTCCACCTTCCAGCGCTGGGTTTCAGCGTAGCGGGTGTACATGCGGAAGATTTCGGCGGCGAAGAGCGTAGCTTCGTCTCCGCCGGTGCCGGCGCGGATTTCGAGGATAATATTTTTCTCGTCGTTGGGGTCCTTGGGCAGGAGCAGGACTTTCAACTCCTCTTCGACGGCAGTGACGCGCGTCTCCAGTTTATCGAGCTCTTCCTGTGCGTAGGCGCGCATCTCGGAATCTTTTTCGTCGGCGAGGACGGCCTTGCTTTCGGCGATGCCCTTGGTCAGATCCTTATACTCGCGATACTTCTCAACCACGGGCGCAATTTCGCTGTGCGCCTTGGCAGTCTTCTGGTATTTCGCCGAGTCGCTGACGATCTCCGGCGAGGCCAGAGCGCTGGTGAGCTCTTCGTAGCGGGCTTCGATTTGGTCCAATCTTTCAAACATGTCAATCGGCTTTCGTAGAGACGTAGCTTGCTAGGTCTCGGTTTGGCCGGGCCCGGTTCGCAGCGGGCGAGACGTAACAAGTTACGTCTCTACGGCATTGTAGTGACTTTGGGGAAGCGGAGAGAAGTATTCGCGGCGGGGCCGCTAGGCAATTACCAATTCGCCGCCACGTTCTTTTTCCAACGCCATGGCGCGGTCGAGCGCGACGATGGCGCACTGGGCCTGCTCGTCGGAGGGAGGCTTTGTCGTGATGCGTTGCAGCCAAAGACCGGGGGCGGTCATCAGGGCGAAGAGCGAGCCGCGGTGTTTGGCGGCGAAACGGATAATTTCGTAGGAGACACCAGCAATCACCGGCAGCAGCACGATGCGCGAAGCAAAACGCGCCCCGAATGTAGTGAAGGGGACCAGCATGTAGAAGCCGATTGAGATCAGCATGACCGTCATCAGGAAGCTGGTGCCGCAACGCGGATGGAAGGTCGAATACTTCTGGACTTCAGCGGTCTCGAGCGGGTCCCCGTTTTCGAAGGCGAATACCGTTTTGTGTTCCGCTCCGTGGTACTCGTAGACGCGCCGAATATCTTTCCAGAGAGAAACTCCCCAGATGAAGAGCAGGAACAGGGTCAGCCGGACGGCGCCATCGACTAGGTTAAAAATGATCCGGCCACCGAGAGCGGGATCTAGTTTCTTGAGTTCCGTTGCGGCCAGCAGCGGAATGTACTTGTACATGAAGATGAAGAACGCAAGCGAGATGACGATGTTGACGGTGGCTAGCCAGCCGCTGAGGGTGGCTGCCTTTTCTCTGCTTGCCGGTTTAGGAGAGGCCTCCGGGCTTCGCTCGGACTGGACAGCCGAGAGCCTGCCCTGAGCCTGTCGAAGGGCGGATGTCTCCCCGCGATTGGCGGCGGTGCCGTCGTTCTGCATCAGATCTTCGATCGCGACGTTTGCCGAGAAACGCAGAGCGCGATATCCCAAGTTCATGGCATAACCCAAAGTCATGACGCCACGGACAATGGGCCATGCCATCCATTTATGTTTTTCCGAGGGGCGCTCCAGCGGTTCGCTCATCGTGACCACTTCGCCGGTGGGCTTGCGGCAGGCTATGGCCCAGGCGTGAGGCGAGCGCATCATCACGCCCTCGAGCACGGCTTGTCCACCGACCAGAGTTTCTTCGCCGCTCTCGAGTGCGGGAAGAAGCTGCACGGCCACCAGAAAACGTAGAAAATTTCGAAAGTAACGCACGGGTATTAGATGCTCCGCAGGTCTAAAAGCGCCATCGTTAGGGTATCACAGGAGGACGGTCGGTTAGGATAGGCGGGAGAGCCTGTAAGTGGTGGGGTGGCGGGGAGTTAAGCGCCGCTAAGTGTATGGAGCTAAGGCGGGACGCTCGCGCTTGAAAAGCAAGCACTTCGCTCAGGGCAGCTCGCGGGAGAGCCCGTTTCCATACGGTTTGAGGAGATTCATGAGGCGGTTGGCTGAGACCTGCGAGGCGATCGCGGGGACAACTAAGAAGCTGTTGAAGACAGGCATCGTCGCTGACTATCTAAAATCACGCACGGCGGATGAGGCGGCAGTGTCTGCAGTGTTTCTCTCGGGACGGGCGTTTCCGGCTTGGGAGGACACGACGCTGCAAGTGGGCGGGCGGTTGTTGTGGCGGGTAGTGGCGGAACTTGCTGGGAAGGATGAGAGCGAGTTGGCGGCGGCGTACCGGAAGTATGGCGACCTGGGGGCAGTAGCGGGGGAAGCGCTTACGCCTCGGGAAGGACAAGGCGTTGACGTTTTAGAGGTGGGAGAAATTTTTCGGCAAATCGCAGCGGCGCGGGGGCCGGCGACGAAGAGTGTGCTGGTGCGCGATCTCCTGGCGCGCGCGACTCCGCTTGAGGCCAAGTACATCGTGAAGATCATGACTGGGGACATGCGGATCGGGCTGAAGGAGAGTCTGGTGGAAGATGCGATCGCACGAGCGTATGGCGGCACGCTCGCAGAAGTCCAGCGGGCGAACATGCTGCTGGGAGATATTGGCGAGACGCTGCGGCTGGCGGCGGAGGGCAAGCTGGCAGAGGCGAAGATGCGGATATTTCATCCCATCGGATTCATGCTGGCGAGTCCGATCGAATCTCCGGAAGAAGGCCTGAGCTATTTTGCCGAGGCCGCGGTGGAAGACAAGTACGACGGCATCCGGGCGCAGGCGCATGTCGCTGGCGGTGAAGTGAAACTCTTTTCGCGCACCCGCGACGAGATCACGGAGTCGTTTCCAGAGTTGCCGGATGCGCTGGCGGGACTGCTGCAGGACGCGATTCTCGATGGCGAGATCGTGGCCTGGGAATATCCAATGGAGCTTGCTCGCACACAGGAAGTGGTGGACGGGCCAGTCACTGACGCTAGCGAAGCCAGGGCCGCTGATCTGGGGCGGGCTCGGCCGTTCAATGTCTTGCAGCAGCGGCTGGGAAGGAAAAAAGTCAGCCAGAAAATGTTGCGCGAGATTCCCGTCGCTTATCTCGTGTTCGATGTCGTGTACGCAGGTGGGGAGTTGGTGATGGATCGTCCTCAGCGGGAGCGGGCTCGGATATTGGATGAGTTGCTGGCGTCGTCACGAAAAACTTTCAACCACGAAGGACACGAGGTTGCACGAAGGAAACCTGGGAGTGCGGGGCCTCAGGGGCAGCTTGCGTTTGGCGCGGACGAGCCGGTAGAAGACGAGAATGTCACGACCAACATCATCCGCGCACCAGCGTTTCGCGTGGCTTCGCCGGAACAACTGGAAGAGCTGTTCGCGGCGGCTCAGGCCCGGGGGAATGAAGGTCTGATGATCAAGGACCTGAACTCAGCCTACACTCCGGGCAGGCGCGGGAAGGCGTGGCTGAAGATGAAGCGCGAACTGGCCACGCTCGACGTGGTGGTGACGGCGGTGGAGTACGGACATGGCAAGCGCATCGGCGTGCTCAGCGATTACACGTTTGGCGTTTGGGATGGAGACCGGCTGGTGAGCATCGGCAAGGCTTACTCGGGACTGACCGACGGTGAGATTGCAGAGATGACGCAGTGGTTTCTCGACCACACCATTGAGGATCAAGGATTCCGGCGGGTGGTCGAGCCGAAGATTGTGCTGGAAGTGGCTTTCAACAATATGATGCGCTCGGAGCGGCATGACAGCGGCTATGCGCTGCGCTTTCCGCGGATCGTGCGGCTGCGGCCGGACAAGTCGCCGGAGGAGGCGGACACGATTGAGCGGGCGCGGGAAGTATACGGTCGACAGAGCTAAGACTGTTGACACAGCCCGTGCAAACAATTCTTCCCTTGCTTTCCCATGGGTAAGTCTTAGAATGACTCCCCATGAACGCGGCGATTGCGAACTTAGCCCCGAGTCTTGCGCCCGACCCTATCATCGAGCGCCTCGAGGACCAGATCGGCTGGTACGACCGTAAAAGCATATCTAACATGCATTGGTTTAAGCGGATCAAAATTACGGAGATCGTTTCCGCCGCTATTATTCCCTTCCTCGCCGCAACCAATGTTCCTCGGGTTGCCGTCGCAACCGGGGTCCTTGGCGTATTGATTACGGTATTTGAAGGCATGCTGCAATTAAATCAATTTCATGAGAACTGGATTCGCTACCGCTCCACTTGTGAGTCCCTGAAGCACGAAAAATATATTTTCCTGGCCAACGCAGCGCCTTACTCGAATGTAGAGAAACCTCGCGCGTTGTTGGCGGAGCGGGTCGAGTCGCTGGTTTCGCAGGAGCATGCGAAGTGGGCCACCGTTCAACAACAGGATCCAAAAGGCAACTCGGCCTAGTCCGCCGCTGGCCCCGGTAAAGTTCCAGTGCGCTAGAGGTCAAAGCAAGTTGGGCGGCATATTTGTCAGCTATCGACGGAGCGACTCGCAAGGTGAGGCTGGTCGTTTGTTCGATGATCTCGTCAAGCATTTCGGCGAACACATGGTATTCATGGATGTGGCCGCGATCGAGGCTGGACGCGACTTCCGCAAAGCGATTGAAGAAGGCGTGGTTAAGTGCGGAGTGCTTCTGGTGTTGATGGGCCCGGAATGGCTGAACGCCAAGGATGAAGCCGGGGCGCGCCGTCTCGACGATCCCGCCGATTTTGTTCGCATCGAAACCGCTTCCGCCTTAAAGCGGGACATCCCGGTAGTTCCGGTGCTGGTGCGCGGCGCCCAGATGCCGCGGGCGGAGCAATTACCAGACGACCTTAAGGATCTGGCATATCGCAATTGCATCGAATTGACCCATGCCCGATGGAGCTCCGACATCCATTTGCTCATTGAAGCGCTGCGCCGGATGAGAGGAGACGCCAGTCAAATCGCAATCGCACACACCCAACAGGCCACGGACTCACCTCCGCAAGCCTCGTCAAGCAAGGAAGCGACAGTGCCGCCGTCGCCGCGGGATGAACCTTCCACCTCCATCGATCCCGCTCTTATCCAGCGTGTCAGCCGTGAGCTTGCGCTCCATATCGGACCGATTGCCGACATTGTAGTGAGGCGCGCAGCCCCACGCTCGAACTCGGTCGAAGACCTTTATCTCAAAGTTG
>Ga0137390_10003831_pt1 | contig 12381 bp, 12 predicted proteins | sample 15con2h24AmetaG_FD_104937 | JGI IMG/M metagenome (GOLD analysis project Ga0137390, IMG submission 104937) | Vadose zone soil microbial communities from Angelo Coast Range Reserve, California, USA - 15con2h2.4A metaG | ecosystem: Environmental > Terrestrial > Soil > Vadose zone > Saprolite... | reverse complement strand
CCGTGGTAAATAGTCGCCATCCAATTCATGAACGGCAGCGGCGTCCGCTGCGCGTCGCTGATTGAGATTAACGGCACCGAGCGATACCTGCGATAGACCGGATGTAGCTCAGGAATATCGAGGCGGCCATGCATCGTCGCTATAGTGGGGACGCCGGTCAGGCTGGCGAAGGCAAAGCTCCAATAGTCGACATGCGTATGGATAATGTCGAAGCGGTCAGCCGCCCCCTCGTAAACGTCGCTCAGCATCGGCAGTTGCAAAGACGCGCCGAGTTCCGGCTTTCCCAACAAACGCAGCGCTTGTGGACAGCCGGGCGCCAGCCTTGCTGCAGTAAGTGAATCTCCCGAAGCGAACAAGGTGACGTCATGCCCACGGTGCACCAGTTCTTCAGTAATGTAGGAGACCACGCGTTCCGTACCGCCATACAGCAGCGGTGGAATTCGCTCGTACAGTGTCGCTATCTGCGCGATGCGAAGCGGTCCGCGAGCCGAGCCGGAGCGGCCATTTTCCATCTCGTTGATTCTGTCCAATACTGTAACTCCTGAGGGATTGCTGATCGAGCGTCAGGCCATTGGTCCGGTGGCCTTTTCCTTTTCCTTTCATCATGTCTGAAAATTTGCTCCAAGTTAATTTATGATTTCATCAAAGGAGATTAGATGGCTGCGCTTCCGGCAGGCTGCGAGGGCTCGCTCCACGGCGCAAGGGTGAATCACGGTGATCAACCAATCTCTTGAACACTCGCCCGCATTTCAACACGACCAAGAGCTGGGCGATGCCTCCCTATGCTCAGCGCTGCGAACCTTGGCCAGCTATTTATTAGCAGGGGAGGAAAAATCTATATGTTCATGAAAACTCTTTCCGCCCTCTGCGGGCCTTTATTCCCCAGCCTGCGACGTGCTCTCAGTGTAAGGAGGGCTCTCTTGAGCATCGCAGCCTTGGCGGTGGTCACGAGCGCGGCATGTACTCCCCCGGCCGAACAGATTGCTCAGGCACGAGCGGACCAACATTGGGCCGCCGAGTTTCGTCAGGTTCGTCAGCAATGCAGCCAGCAAGCACCTGGGAGCTGCGTTAAATTCGAACGTTTTCTGGTAGCTCAGCAGGCCTACACGCTTTATTACTCGCGGGCGGTACCAGGGCTGGCAAGTCCAATGTTTGTGCCCGCATCCGGGGTCAACTTGTCTGGGGTCAACTTGTCCGGGGTCAATTTTCACCCCGTTTCTATAAGTGGTTTTCGGTAATCATGAGCCTGAGTCAGGCGCGCTGATGGTGGCCACGCTGCGCTCGCATCGAGCAGATTCTGCTTCGATTCATCAGAAAAAAGACCAAAATCACCAGTCGATCCGCGAGCAGGTAAAAATTTATAACCAGCAGCGAAGGATCAACTGTGGTTACGTCGCGCTATTTCGTGGCCACAGGTGTTCTACCAGCTTCCATGGCAGTGGAATAAAAAGTGCGTGACGATTTCATTGCGCGCCCCTTATCCGGAGTGGAATCTGGAGGTTCATGATGAAACCAGCGGTCGGTCTTTGGTTTTCGCTGTGGTTTTCGGCGCCTGCCTTGGTCGCAGGTCTGATATTCGCAGCGCCGTGTTTTGCGCAGAGCAGTTCCTTCAGCAGCACAACGACGACAACTGTGCCGGCCAATAGCAATTCGGCGGCGTCCGATCAGCCCGGAACTACGACAACCACGACCGAGAACGGCAGCTCGTGGAAAGAGTCGGCAGGCGAGGCCGCCCATAATGCAGAAGTCGCTACCGAAAGGGCGTATAATCACGTAGCGCGCGACGTCAAGGACATGTCGCTCGAGGCTAGGATCAAGGTAGTGCTGCATGAGAACAAGTCCACGCGTGATTCTGACGTGCAGGTGACGGCCGACAACGGTACTGTAACGCTTACCGGTCAGGTCCCGTCCGAGCAAAGCGCCCGACGCGTTCAAGAGGTGGTCGCGAGCGTTTATGGCGTCGGCGCGGTGAATAATGATTTGAATTATCCGCATCGCAGGGAAGCCGCGACGCCACCCGACGCCGATTCGACCGGCGTAGCTCATCCTGCTTACAGCGACACCGCACCGGCGGAAAACGCGCCGGCTCATTGATGTTGGTTGTCTCGTAGCCGCGGCCCAACAAGATAGGTGCAAGGGGAGATGGATCATGGTTGACAAGAATATGGCGGATGCGGCGCAGAACGCTGCGGCTTCGGCCCGCGAAGCGGCCAACGCTGCTCAAGATTACGTCGGCAAGGGTGTTGATACGGCCCGGGAGTACGCCAATAAGGGCTACGATGCAGCTCGCGAATACGCCGGTACGGCCCGCGACTACGCCAATAAAGGTTACGACGCGGCCCGCGATTACGCCAATGCAGGGGTCGATGTCGCTGCACGGGTGAGCGATAACCTGAGTGAATTCGTGCGCAACGAACCATGGATCGCGATTGCAGCAGCTTTCGCGGTCGGTTACGTCGCTGCGCGATTAATGCGCCGTCTGTCAATCTAGCCTGGTGCGCAAGAGGATGCAGAGCAAGATAGATTGGCGGAATTCATCGCGCTTGATGAAGATGGTTCAGGTTCAATCTTGACTCCGGTAATAGCTTCTTTGCGTCTTTCAGTCGGCAGTGGGCAGGGTTGCTACCGGTCCTGACCAACAGCGATTGGTGTCAACCAGCGTCTAGGGACAGCAACATGAGCGAAGCGGCGGTCAATGAGGAGTTCCTCGGCGAGGCACCTGTCCTCAACACACCGACTTTGGCCGAGCGCATCAGGGAACGGCCTCTCGTTGCATTAGGGCTGGCCGGCTTGGCTGGTTTCGTGACCGGCGGCGGCTCATCTACCCGAACCGGCACGGCGATGCTGGTGCTGATCGCACGAATCTGGTTACGGCGAGCTGCCACTGACGCATTGGCGAGCGCGATTGCCAGCTATGGAACAGCTAAACGAAACGGCTCGCGTTGACCGCGAACTCGAACAGGCGCAGCGCGACTTGCGCGATACTCTCGAGCAAGTCAACCATAGGGTCGAGCAGGTGGAAGCCCGCTTGCGGCTGCAGGCGATCATTCGCGGCAACCCGGTCGCACTACCGCTGCTGGCGGGCTTGCTTGGATTCTTCGCCGGCAGCCGCCATAAGCTGCGGCCGTTCCGATGGATTGCACTCGGTGCCCTGCTAGGGGCGGGGCTAGCTGCTGCACATCGAGGCAGCAACAATGGCAGCAATCGAACAAGCTAATGAAATCGTCCGCCAGCATGGCCGCGACGGCGCGGAAGCGCAATGGCCGGAGCTGGTCTCGCGCGCGGTCAATGACCTCTCGCGGATCGTTCACGCTGAGATCCGGTTGGCCGAACTCGGGATTAAAGGCCTGATTGAGCAGGAGGTCGATCGCTCACTGAAGGTCGTGATGGCGCTGGGCTTTCTGTTATGCGCCGCAGTTTGCGCGGTGGGCGCTGCAGTCATCGGCCTTCATGCGATGTTGGGACTCTGGTGGGCCGCCTTCGCGATCGTCGCAGCCATCTCTGGTCTCGCCGGGGTGGGTTTCTTCCTATCGGCAAGACGCCGCCCGGATACGGCTGCCGCATAGTACCGCAGTCGAGCCGGGGCTCGCGTGTCGCGGGCGAAACTTGATTCCTTTGAAGCTGACGACCGCGAAGGCGGACCTGGGTCTACGTTCTGCCGGAGTTCCTGCGGCGCATAGCTCTCTGGCGCGATCTGGGTGAGCACAGGGGAATGGCGGATCGCAGCCATTCTTCACAATGGTCCCACTGCTGCGCAGCAAATGAGCCGAGCGACCTCCGCCATTAGAGAGGCGTCAGGAGTAATGCCGAAAAGGTCTCCTGATGGAAACCAATCATTCTAACAAGCGGTAAAAAAGGGGCGGTTCGCGCACCGCCCCTTCCGTAGTTGTCCGTTCGATTTCGGGAACTTTCTCTACGATCCACCCCCGCCGGTCGCAGCGGCCTCGAATCTTTGTTGCTGCTGGGCCTCGAGGTAGCGGCGGATGAAGCGTGGCTTGAACGCGGCCACGAAGCTGGGCAGAATCATTACGCCGGTTATCGCGTTGGTGATCATCAGGAAGATCAGCAGTTGCGCCATGCGCAAGTGGAAGTCGACTGGCGAGAACATCCAGACCGACAACCCGCCGACCATTACGAACAACGTATTGAGGACCGCTGCTCCGGTTGTCCTCATCGCTGTTTGGATCGCGTCCTCCAAGTTGTCCTTTCCACGTCTGACCTCGTCGCGGATAGCCGCCATCGTATATATGCCGTAGTCGATGCCGAGGCCGATACCAAGCGAGACTACCGGAATCGTATCAATCGTCAGGGTCAGGCCGCGCATGTTCATGTAGATGAACGCGCCGAAATTCGCCAGCACGCTCGCCGCGATAAAGAGAATACCAGCTACGATCGAGCCAAATTCGAAGGCGCAGCAGATACCCACCGCCAGCAGGGTCAGCGTCAGGTTGAAAAAGTCGGTGTACTTCAGCACCTGGTTGGCAGCGGCGTAGAGACCACCGATTCCGCCCAACAAATTAACGTTGACCTGAGTGATCGTCGGATCAGGTTGAATTACGCGGCTGGCGCGAGTGGTTTCACTGAGGGTGGCTTCCGCACCTGGGGCAAGCGTAACGCCAGCTTGCGACCGGCTGAAGGCGGTAACTTCGGCCAGGAGCCGGTTCAGCGTGTCGTAAGTATGATCGCGCAACAGGACCCGGACGCAGGCGGCGTCGGCCTGACGATCGGCGAGATAGCGCTCCATCTCGCCCGGCGCCGTGCCTGACAGGTACAGGAACCACAGATTGCCGGCCAGTTGCGTGCTTTCGGGCACGCGCAGGAACTTCGGATGCCCGTAATGGAACATCTGGTTGAAGGGCTTCTCAATATCGGAGCCGAACGACACCACTTGAATTACGTTCGGATCGCGCTCACGCAGGTAGTAGCGCAGATCGTCGGCCACCCGCAGCGGGCTCGAGCCGAGGGTTGATTGATTGCTCGGATACGGTGGCGTTTCGAGCACTACCCAGGCCTCATCCTCGGGGAAGTTTTTGGCGATCTCCTGAATATCCTTGTTGACCTTGGCATTTGATTTGTACAGGGGAGTGCCAATCGTCCGATAGCCGATTTCTGCGCGCTGTCCGGATAGCAAGCCGAACACGATGAACGCCCCGGCGGCAGCAAGAATCGCGGTGCGCGCTTTGCCCGGGCGGATCGGAACTTCAGTCAAATGCTCAAGGAAGGCCTCGAACCTACCTTCGAGACCGCCAACCAGTTCTTCTTTGATTTTCAGCTTTTCGAGCTTGGGCGACGGCAGATAACTCATCACGATCGGCTGAAATACAAAGACCATCGTGAGGCTCGCCCCGACCCACACCGCGCCGGTCAGTGCGATGTGATGCAACGTCGGAATACCACTGAAGGATACGAAAATGATGCCGAAGATGTCGGCCAGGATCGAAACCAGTCCGGGCGGCAACATCAGGTTGGTGGTCAAAATAACCGAATCCTGGACGTTGCCTCCGGAACGCTCGATCTCGCTGTAAAAGCGCCGCTGCCACTGAATACCGTGGCTCACGTCGCGCGCCGTCAGAATGAACGGGATGACCAGCATCACCGGGTCGAGTTGATAACCGATTAGTCCAGTGAAGCCCAAGCCCCACAAGGCCGAACAGCTACCGGTCATCAGCGGCGCCCACCATCGTGCAACGCCGCGAATACCGTAATAGTGAATCAGCACAATTACCGCTAACGAGATGAGGATAATCGAGACGATTTGCCAGATGTAATGATAGCCCCAGCCGCGCGTCATCGGCTCGCCAGCGACGTAGATTAGGTGATTGTCGTCCTGGTTCTTCTGAATAATCTGCTGTACTTCCTGAAAAAACTCGCGGTACCTGATCGCTTCGTCGTTGAACGACGCGGTCACCATCGCACTCTTGTAGTCAGCGCTGACGAGCTGCCGTAGCGCGTCCCAATGGGCCACGACGTTGGCCTTGAGTGCGGCGATCCCTTGTGCCGTCTTGGGCACGTCAGGGAACATGTAGGGTTCGGTGACCAGGGCCCCTGACAGCGCCTGCACGTAAGAGACGCGGAACGAGGCCAGGGAGAAGACCTCTTCGTGATTCACCCCCGGCAGCGAATCCATCTCATGGTTGAGTTCCTGGATCTTCAGCAGGGTCGTACGGTCGAAAATGTCGCCGTTCTTGACCCGCACCATGATCTGGAGACTTTCTGCGCCGCCGAAGCTGCGGGAGTATTTGTTATTCAACAAGATGTAATGGTGATAGCTCGGGAAGAAGTCGACGAAACGCGTCCCGATCTGAACCTTAGTGGCCCAATAGCCCATGAAGATGGTGATCGCCGCGAGGGTGAAGCCGATCGGCGCGCGGAAGCGAAGGATGTGCTTGCCAATATTGAGGGGGCTTTTCATTGGTTCACTCATTGCGCCTGGGTCAGCAGAGTCTGCGGTTTGTTAAGCAGCGAACGCCAATGCCGCCCGCCGTCGTCGCTGCGTAAAAGCGTGCCCGATAAGCCCACCGCGATGCCGAAGCGTGGTGAGAATGCTGATGCCGCAATCGCGTCGGCAACCCCACTTGGCACTGACGTGACCTCGCCATTCCTAATTATGGCCGCCAATCCCTGTTCGCCTGCCGCATAAAAATCGCCCGCCTGCGAAGGCACCGTCGACACGGTATAAAGCGAGCGATGTCCGTTCGAGAGTTCGCGCGCCTGCCAGGTCTTGCCGCCGTCGCTGGTTTGCATGGAAGTCCCGATCAGCCCGACTGCCAGCCCTTGGCTTCCGTTAAACGCGATCGAGAACAGGGGATCGCCCTTACCAAGCTCGCCGCCATTTCGAACCTGCCAGGTCTTGCCGCCATCTGCTGAATGCAGCAGTGTGGCAAACTCCCCTACTGCCCATACGTTATTGGGATCGGTGAAGGCCACATCAAAAAACCCGATATCCCGGAATTTCTGCAGGTTCCAATTCGCCCCGCCGTCGGTCGTACACAAGAGTACCCCGTGCTCGCCACCAGCACAGAATCTTTGCGCATCGGCGACTGCGAGCTTGAGCAATGCCGCATTCAACCCGGGCGGACCTTTTAGTTCAGTCCAGGTCGTACCGCGATCGTTAGTGCCAAAAATCACGCCTCCGTCGCCAACCGCCCACCCGCGCGAGCCATCTGGCGTGAATGCCACACTATAGAGGTCGTAATACTTGGGGCCTTTCTTGAGTAGTTGGCGCGTCCAGGTCCGGCCACTGTCGGCGGTCGTCATGACCACGCCTTTATCGCCAACCACGATCACGCGTCCCGAAGGCAGAATTGCGACCCCAAAATAGCTCTCCCAGGAGCGGTCAGGCTGGGGCTCCGCTTTCAATCCGTCAGTCGCCGACGCCACGCCAGCCAGGGCCGTACATGCGACGCAGGCACACAATGCCGCCAGCCATATCGGCTTGAGCCATCCGATCCTCCAGTATTGTCCCCAGTTCATACTCCCTTCCCATGTCGAGGCGGAAAAGCCGCCGTCGCAGCCTCCGATGTCAATTCCGGTTTCAGGAGCTCCCCCTCACGTCCTAAAGCCGGGCGCTTTACAACAGGCGTTCAGCGCAGAGTTCGCAAGCGGCGCGGCGATTCCTCGACAGATCGGAACCACGCCGTTTCGCGTGTTACCGTACTGTGAACTTGTAGCGTAGCCGCATCTGGATCGCCATGGTCGCGGTTGCCAATTCCGCGCGTCATTTTTTCCGGTTCTGGCATGCCTTCAGTCAAAGCTCCGCATCTTTGATTGTCTCGGCGCCGCCGTCAAGCCGCGTGCGGCATAGGCATCGGAGCACGAACATCGGCACTTTACTCTCCCTACCCTCGATGCTGACCAAGATTGTTTCGGGCGTATCACGTTCCGCAGGAGAGATTCAAACGACCCGATCCGCGATAGGCTCTTGGCAACTGCGATAGCGATTGTAGAATTGAGGGCTGATGACCGCATGCGGGCGGTTCACGAATCGACCCCGGGAACGCCCGCTGGGCATCTGACTCTGCCACAATGGCAGAGGGCATTCGTCGTAGGCACGTTGGTAACCCAACAAGAGGAGTTCGACTATGAAGCTGTATTTTGCGCCAGGCGCCTGCTCGCTCTCTCCGCATATTGTAGTGCGCGAAGCAGGGATCAATGCCGATCTGGAGCAGGTGGACCTCAGAGCCAAAAAGACCAAAAGCGGGACTGATTACACCACGGTCAATGCCAAGGGCCAGGTGCCGACACTGGTGCTCGACAATGGCCAAACGCTGACTGAGGGTCCGGCGATCGTCCAATATCTGGCTGACCAGAAACCGGACTCCGGCCTGGCGCCACGCAATGGCACGCTGGAACGCTACCGCCTGCAGGAGTGGCTGAATTTCATCACGTCCGAGTTGCACAAGAGCTTCGGCGCGCTGTTCCAACCGACTACACCCGAAGACTACAAGCCCATCGCGCGGGAAAATGTTTCCAAGCGCTTTTCGTTTGTCGATCAGCAACTCGGCAGTGGCGGCCCGTATCTGATGGGCAATCAGTTTACGGTCGCCGATGCGTACATGTATGTGATGTGTACGTGGGCGGGCTTCATGAAGATTGATCTCGGGCAATGGCCTAATCTCAAGGCATACGCAGCGCGGGTGGGCGAACGTCCGAAGGTTCAGGAAACGATGCGCGAAGAAGGTCTGGCGAAATAGCCACGCGCGTTACACTGACCCGGCTTCAATGCCGGGTCAGTGCTTAACCGACCGATTGTGCCGCCGGCTATCGTATTCCTGTGACCCCCGTCCGGAAGATACCGATCGCGTCGTATCCCAGTTGATTTTCTTCTGCACTGTCCGCCAATGGGCTAAAAGTGTAGCTGCGATGATTATAGCATAAATTCAGGCTTATATGGCCATGAGATTGACTATGGGCAGCCGTTGACATCAATAAAGACCGGGACATTCGAGCGTCTCTGTTAGGTACGATGAGGGCGCCCGTTATTTTCCAGTCTTGGGAAGCAGCCCTACCGGTGGGGTCGACGACAACTTCTGTACACCGAACAGTGCTGATATTCCGCTGCCGTAACAATCAGCGAATAACTCCAGCCTCGCGCAGCGACCTGATTTGATCGGCGCCGAGTCCGGTTTCGCGCAGAACCTCATCGGTATGTTGACCAAGGACGGGTGCAAAACTGCGCAACTCCGCCGGCGTCCCACCGAAGCGCGCAGCGGGGCGCGGTTGTCGCATCAAACCAGCGTTTGGATGGGTCCCCTCGACGATCATGCGATTGGCCGCGACCTGCGGGTCGGTGAGCAGGTCGTCGCGGGTCTGAATCGGAGCGCAAGGCACTTGTTGCGCGTCAAGCCGGCCGAGCCATTCCGCGGACGTTTTTGTCTGCAGAACTTCGGCGGTAAGTTCGAGGCGCGCATCGGCATAACGGACGCGGCCGGCGGGGGTTTTGAAGCGTTCGTCCAGAAGCCATTCGGGCCGTTCGAGCGCGCGGCATAACCCTTCCCATTCAGAGTCAGAAACCGCGCCGCATGTGATATAGCCATCCGCGGTCTGAAAGACGAGGTCACGGGTATTGGGCGGCCGCGTGATCGCTTTGTCAGGTCCGGCGAACGTATAGGCGGCCATCGATTCCGGCCAAATGAACGCGATGACGGCATCGAGCATCGCCAGCCTTACATGCTGTCCTGCCCCGTTACGTTCGCGTGCCAGCAGCGCGGCTGTCATCGCTTGAGCGGCCGTAAGTGCGGTCACCTTATCGGGTACGATGACGCGGAGCATCCTCGGACGTCCCGTTTCGGAATCGGCCTGTATCGATGCGAGCCCGGACAGGGCCTGAATAACCGGATCATAAGTGCGCTTATGCACATACGGACCGGACTCGCCGAATCCGCTAATCGAGACATAGACCAGGTCGGACTTGACTTCACGCAGCGCAGCCTCGCCGATACCCATCCGGTCGGCGGTGCCCGGACGGAAATTTTGCACAAACAGGTCGGCTTGCGCGACAAGGCGCTTCAGCAGCTCGACCCCGCTCGGCTGCTTGAGGTCAATCACGACCGAGCGTTTGTTGCGATTGGCAACAGCAAAGGTCGGCGACATTGCATGACGCCGTCCGGCCAGCGCACGGGTAAGATCACCGCTGCCGGGCGGCTCGACCTTGATCACATCAGCGCCCTGATCAGCCAGCATCATAGTGGCCATCGGGCCGGAGATCATTTGGGTGACATCGACAATACGAAAGCCGCTGAGCGGTCCAGGCATAACTTGTGCCTCCATGTACTGAAAGGGAGGTTTTCAGTCACAAAAAGATGACAGGCTGGAAAGCCCGTCCCACGGAGCCGGCAACCCAGACTCTACCAGCGGCGGATACGGCCCGTATCGACATGGACAAATTCGGAACGCGGGTAATAGCCGACCCCGCCGCCGCGCATCGCCAACGCCACGGTGTGTAGCAGCATCAGTGAGCGCCCTCGCACGTTGACGTCCGAGGCCATGCCGTCCATGTGCAAGCTGTGGCGCGAGACGCCTTCGCTCTGGCTCGCCAGCCACGCGTTAGTCGCCGCCGAGCGGTAGCCGGAGATCAGGTTGAATGGCTGCGAAGTGTCGAGCGCACGACGAATGCGATGGAGCAGGTCGAGCAGGCGAGGATCGATTGCTTTCACTTCGTTGGTGCGATAATCGCGAAAGAAATAATTCACCTCGCGCAGTGCGCCTGGCACGTATTCGCCATTTTCGAAGTAGACCGTGTCGAGAGTTTCGCCGGTATGAATGTTGTAGAAGGAAAGCGCGCGGGTGGTCGAAGACCGCAGGATAGGCTCCGCAGCCCATTGCGCGGCACCTCCGCCGAGTGGAAATATGGCAGCAGCACCCAGCAGGCCGGCCTTGAGCAGCTTTCGCCGGGCGAAATTATCGCGCGGTAGCTTCATCCCGCTTCTCCTTGGGCTCGGCTTTCTAATCAACCAGATTTGCGCATTGGTTGGAACCCCACCACTATTGCGCCCGGCCAAAGCCGATGCGCCTCGAAAAACATAATTACAAGTTCAAATACGGCCGGGCGCAGGCTAAAAGGAAATGAGCCTGTATCCGATTTCGCGTCGCCGCCGTATTTCAGTGAGCGAGTCGGGCTGACCAGTTCCCATCATTGGGGAAAGCCGATTAGAATTCCGTAAGCGCGGGTCGAATTATTCATGGCCAGCATGGTTCAGGCAAAAGCTCGTCGCCCCGAGGAGGTTACTGCTCCAGCGCGCAAGACTGCCTCGCTCGAAGGCATCGGTCTTACCAAGCGCTATGGTGGCCGGGCGGTAGTCGACGACGTTCGTGTGCGGGTTGGTAATGGCGAGGTGGTCGGATTGTTGGGCCCCAACGGCGCCGGCAAGACCACGACTTTTTACATGCTGGTCGGGCTGCTCAGGCCTGACGGCGGCCGAATCGAGCTTAACGGCGCCGATATTACGACGTTGCCGCTCTATCAACGTGCGCGCCGCGGCATCAGTTATCTGCCGCAGGAGCCATCGGTGTTCCGCAAACTCACGGTCGAGCAGAATCTGCTGGCGGTTTTGGAGACGCTGCCACTTACGGAAGAAGAGCGCAGTGCACGGCTGCAGTCGCTGCTCGATGAACTTGATATCGCGCGGCTGGCGCGAACCAAGGCGGGAGTGCTGTCGGGAGGTGAGCGGCGCAAGGTGGAGATCACCCGGGCGCTGGTACTCGACCCGCTTTTCCTCTGCCTCGACGAGCCGTTCGCCGGAATTGACCCAATTACCGTGGTCGAAATTCAGCGCATTATCAGTTATCTCAAGGAGCGTGGAATCGGTATCCTGATGTCGGACCACAACGTGCACGAAACCCTGTCGATTATCGATCGGGCATACGTTATCCACGGCGGCCGGATCCTGATCGAAGGCAGTCCACAGGAGATAGTCGGCAACGAGCGAGTACGCGAAGTGTTCCTGGGCGAACGCTTCCGCCTGCGGTGATGCTTGTGGGCATCGGCAACCTGCCGGGGTTGCTTGCAGGCACAGGCTGGAAGCCTCTGCTTGGAGTTTCTACATTCGGCGCGGATGATGTGGTCCGCTGCTGTTCTGGTGCGTCTCCCCCTTTGTCAGGGGGGAGACGCATCAGAGCAGTCGCCGAACCAAAGTGTGTCTCCACAGTGGGGAGTCGTCAACTCCAGAATGTACAAACTCCAGGCACAGGCTGGAAGCCTGTCACCGCTTATTATCGACGGCAGTCAACATCCGGAGTATTCTCTGAAGTCATGAGCATCCTCGTACCATTCGTGATTGAGCAGACCGGGCGCGGTGAGCGTTCCTATGACATCTATTCGCGCCTGCTCAAGGACCGCATCGTGTTTCTGGGCGGCCAAATCACCGACGATCATGCCAACCT
>Ga0137390_10003823_pt1 | contig 12390 bp, 12 predicted proteins | sample 15con2h24AmetaG_FD_104937 | JGI IMG/M metagenome (GOLD analysis project Ga0137390, IMG submission 104937) | Vadose zone soil microbial communities from Angelo Coast Range Reserve, California, USA - 15con2h2.4A metaG | ecosystem: Environmental > Terrestrial > Soil > Vadose zone > Saprolite... | reverse complement strand
GGGCGGCCGTGAGCTCCATGAGATGGCGGCCCAAGCCGCAGCCCACGTCCAGCACGGAGGCGATGTCTGGCACCCAGCGCCGGATCAGACGGAGCAGCTCAGTGGACTCGGTTGCGTAGTCCTTGCCGAAGCTGCGCTCGATGACGTCGTAGGCGACCGCAGTCCGGTCGTAGAGGCCGCCCATGCCGCGTGACCTTACTTGACCCCGCGGTCAAGTCCGAACGAGGATGGGCGACCAACGACGCCATGACCAACAGGAGGCGCGCCGTGCGGTTGAGCATGCAGCTGTCCTACGCAGGGGGGTTCAAGGAAGCCGTCGATCAGGTGGTGAGCCTGGAGAAGGCCGGCCTGGACATCGTGTGGGTGGCCGAGGCCTACGGCTTCGACGCCCCGAGCTTCATGGGCTATCTGGCGGCGCGCACCGAGCGGGTGGAGATCGGCTCGGGCATCATGCCCATCTACAGCCGGACGCCGGCACTGCTGGCGCAAACGGCGGCGGGCATCGACTACATCTCCGACGGCCGCTGCATCCTCGGCCTCGGTGCCTCGGGGCCCCAGGTGATCGAAGGCTGGCACGGCGTGGCCTACACCGAGCCCCTGGCCCGCACCCGCGAGATCATCGACATCTGCCGGCGGGTGTGGCGCCGGGAGGTGCTGACCAACGAGGGGCGCTACACCATCCCCCTGCCGCCGGAGCAGGGCACCGGCCTGGGCAAGGCCCTCAAGATCATGAGCCACCCGGTACGGGACCGCATCCCGATCTACGTCGCCTCGCTCGGCCCCAAGAACGTCCAGATGACGGCCGAGGTGGCCGACGGCTGGCTGCCGCTGCTCTTCGTGCCCGAGCGGGCCAAGGCCGTCTGGGGCGAGTCGCTCGCCAAGGCTGCTGCCAACCGCGACGCCGGCCTGGCCCCTCTCGAGGTGGCGGCGGGCGGGCTGGTCGCTATCGGCGACGACGTCGACGCCGAGCGCATCCGTGACTTCCTGCGGCCCATGGTCGCCCTCTATGTCGGCGGTATGGGCGCCCGGGGCCGCAACTTCTACAACGACCTGGCCAGCAGGTACGGCTATGAGAAGGAGGCGGCCACCATCCAGGACCTGTACCTGGACGGCAAGAAGACCGAAGCCGCCGCCGCCGTGCCGGCCGAGATGCTGGAGAAGATGTCCCTCGTAGGGTCGGAGGGCTACGTGAAGGAGCGGCTGGCCGCCTTCGCCGAGGCCGGTGTGACCGTGCTGTCCGTGCAGCCTGTGAGCCCCGATCCAGTTGGCACCATCGAGCAGCTCAAGGGCTGGGCCGAGCACCTCTGAGTCGCAGACCCAGCAGAATGTCGGCGTGGGCATGCGCGACTACTTGGCGTGGCACGACGACTACGACCGCCCAGGAGCCCGGTTGCACCTGCGGCTGTTGGTCGTCCAGGACCTGATCGCAGCTGCGCTCGACGAGCGTCAACCGGGCGCGATTCGGGTGATCAGCATGTGCGCCGGACAGGGGCGAGATCTGCTGACCGTGGCCCGTCGCCATCGGCGCGGCGAAGATGTCGTCGGTCGACCGGTGGAGATGGGGTGATCTGGACCCGGATGCCCCGTGAAGACGGCATCCTCTTCAGGATCCGGGACTGGTTCAACGACGCCGGGTTCGAGCAGCGGGCGTTCGTGGTGGGCGAGGGCAACTTGTTCGGGGTCGGCGCCACGCAGTTCCGCGGAGCCCCGGCGCAGCTGCAGCCCGGCGTTCGGCTCTTCGGAGAGTTCCTCCGCTGAAACCAAAGCCTGCGTCGCGCCCGCCTTGACGCGGCAGCTCGGGCGCGCGTTTGGGGGCACCCCGATCTGCACGGGTCCGTTAGGTGATGCGGTAGTCGACCTGCTCGGCGAGAGCGGCCGCTCGGATCTGGGGAGTGTCGACCTCGACCTCGATCGACGTCTGGAGGTAGGCGGCCGCGGCGATCGCCTCGGCAGCGAGCTGGTTGAGCGGATGCTCGTGAGCCAATACCCCCATGGCAGGGACCAGCAGCCGGAGATCAACGACAACGACTCGGGCCGGCAGAGTCTGCACCGTCTCACGGACCGCCGCCACGACAAGGGGGTCGAGCTTGTCCAGCCGTCGCGTGAGGGCGCCCCGGCGGCGCGCCGCGAAGGCCGAGGTGAGCCTCCACCACCACGAGCATGTCGTTGCATACCGTCCGGGTGGCGCTTCGGAAGCCGTGAGAAGCGTCAACAGGCGGTGGTCATCGATGACTGCTACGACCACGCCTCTTCCCGATCTACTGCAGCCGACGCCTCGCGATACGTACCGTCGTTGATGGCTGAGCGGATCTCGAACCGCACGCTGCTAACGAGGTCCGCGGCGAGGCCGGCGAAGCTGTCGTTGGCTTCGATGACCGCCTTGCGCAGCGCCCGGTCGACGAACGCGGTCACGGTCAGCTCTTGCGCCGCCGCGGTGGACGCCACCGCGGAACGAAGCCCCGCGGGCACCCGGACCGACAACTGGACCTCAGGACCGTCGTCGAGCGTGGACGTCTCCACTTGATGCTCCTGGCCTGGAGCGGCGCTGCGAGCTGCCTCGATTGCTTCTGCGAACTTGGACATGGTGTAATGCTAGCAGATTAGTGGCACAGCTAGCAGCCCTCGGCTCGGGGACAGGGCCCGGACAGTGGTCGTAATCGACTACCGGTCTGGATCCTGGCCACGACGGCCCTCCGGCGAGGGCCTAGCTCCCGGCGTTGACCGTGAGCATCACGTCAGTCTCCGCCGACACCCAGCCGCCGCAGGTCACGAAGACGGCCATTTGCTGCCCCTCGTAGCCGGTGAGGTCCGGCACCGTCGCCCGCAGCTCGCGATCAGAGACGACAGTGACATCGCTGAAGGTCAGCGAGCCGGCGCCCGCGGTGGCGTCCGCCGTGAAGTTCATCCCCCCGATGGTATTCCCCCCGCCGCCCGTATCGAGCTGGGCAGGACCGACCGTCTGCACCGACGGCGCTGACGCGGCCGACGCCGGATCACCGGCGGCGGCGGGCCGGCCCATGGTCGGCACCTGCAAGCTGGCTGTCTGGCCGGCGGAGCTGAGCACGGTCAGCTCGACCGTGTCCCCGGCGTTGATGCCGCTCAGCTGGCCCGGCATGTACACCGCCATGTTGGCGTCGTCGGTGCCCTGGAAGGTCAGCGCGTGGTTGCCTCCGAAGGTGACGGCGATGACCGCCGACAGACCGGACCCGGCCAGGTAGTAGCTCGTCTCGTCACCGACCACGACCGTGTCGGGTGTGATGGAGGTGAGCGACAGGGCTGCGCCGGTCGGATCGGCGATGGTGAGCTGTTGCGCCGTGTCTTCACAGGGTGAGGCACCATCAGCGGTGTGGACGAGCACCCAGTACGTGCCGGCGTCCAGCTGCGGAACGGTGAAGGTCACACTGACGTCGCCGTCCACCACATAGTTGTCCGCCCACTGGTCGTTGACCTGGACGCCGGTGGCCCCTGTGAAGCCGCTGCCGTTGGCATAGAGCGATTGTCCTGGGGCCGCCTGGTGCTGTGACAAGCTGTCGATGTGGGGAGCCATGGCACTCAACTGTCGGTGCCAGTCGCCACGCCGTCAAGGCGTTCGGTCACGCCGAGGTCGTCCAGCACGGCGCGGTAGCGGGCCCGGGCCCGGGCCGCGCTGGCCGGAGACTCGGCCGCGTCGTGGGCGGCGATCAGCAGTTGCCAGACCGCGTCGTTGAAGGGCTCGACCGCCAGAGCCCGCTCGCAGAAGGACACCGCCGCCCCGCTGTCGCCGTGGGCGAGGGCGAGACGGGCGGCCTCCACCGCGGCCTCGGCGATCTTGACGCGGAGCCGGTCGCGTTCGGCCACCACCCATTCGGCCGGCCCCTCCTCGGGCAGCAGCTCACCCCCGTAGAGCTCGACCGCCTGGGCGAAGGACTCCTGCGCCCCGGCCGGATCCTCGTGGCGCAGGCGGCTCCGGCCCCGGGCCAGGGCGGACGCCAGCTCGGCGACGTCGATGGACACCTGGTCGGCGAGCACGTAGGCGTCGCCGTCGCGCCGGATGGCCGAGGCGTCGGGTCGGGCCTCGGCCCCGTCGAGCACCTGGCGCAGCGAGGAGATGGCCACCTGGAGGTTGCGTGTCGCCGCGTCCGGCGCGACGTCGGGCCAGAGGGCCTCGATGATGGCCTCCCGGTGGACGGGCCGGCCGCCCTGCATGGCCAGGAAGCGCAGCAGCGTCCTCACGCGTGGCTTGAGCAGGCCGAGGTCCACCGCCTCCGCCCCCACGTGCACGGCGAACCTTCCGAGGCAGTTGACCGTCACCCGCGGCGGGCATGGCGCGCCCCGATCAGCGGGAGCGAGCGCGCCGGGCCCGGGCGCGCCGGGCACGGTCAGACCGAGGTCGCGGGCCAGCTGGGCGCCCTGCTCGTGGCTGCGGGCGGCCGAGGCCCCGCCGACCAGGCCGGCCGCCAGCTGGGCGATGGCCAGCGGGCCCGGGGCGATGACGGCCCGGGCGGCCTGCTCGGCACGATGGGCCCTTTCCCCCGCTCCGGGGGCACTCGCCCGGGCCGCGCCCAGCGCCGACACCGCCAGCGCCCAGGCCTGCGCCACGGGTGCGAGCTCGCCCAGGCGCTGCACGATCGGCTCCGGCAGCTCGTCGGTGCGCCGGCCCGCGGCGAGGGCGGTCCACGCCCGCAGCAGCCGGCGGAGGGCGTCACCGAACGGCTCCGGATCGGAGCCGGTGCCCTCGGCCGAGCCGGGCACCAGGCACCGGGCGATCTCGGCCAGCCACGGTAGGGCTGCGTCCTCGCAGTCCTCGACCAGGCGTTCCAGCTCGGGACCGGGGACCTGTTGGCCGCTCAGGGTGGCGGCGACGCCGAGGGCCAGCCGGGCCGACAGGTTGACCGGGGACAGGGCGGGCCAGCGCTCGGCCAGCCGTTCGAGGCCGGAGCGGGCATCCGTGACCCGGCCCGCCAGCAGGTCGGCGACGGCGCCGGCCAGCTCGCCGGTGCCCCGGCCGAGCGCCCGGGCCTGGTCGGCGACCACGGCGGGATCGCGGTTCAAGGCGCTGCGCAGGAGCCCCGACCAGGTCGATGACGGGTACATGGCCCCCGCCAGCCAGTCGGCCAGGGCCAGGCGCTCCCGGCGGCACACGAGCCCCGGTGAGGAGGTTCCGAACGCTCGCTCGGCTCTGGCGTAGTCGGCCTGGGCGGCGGCGACGCGGCCTGCGGCCCGGTGCCGGCGGGCGGCCGCCAGCAGGACCCAGGAGTCGCGCAGCATGTCCTCGGGAAGCAGCTCGACCCAGGGCCCGGCCACCAGCTCGTCGGCCTGCAGGCCGACGAGGCGGGCCGCGGCCTCCCAGTCGCCGGCCCGGCAGTAGACCTGGAGGGCCTCGGACCACGCCCCCGCCTTCTCGAGGAGGGCGGCGGCCCGGAGGCGGTGGCGGCGGGCGGGGTCCTCGCCGGCGTCCTGCATGAAGGCGGCCTCGGCGTGGGAGCGGAGGACCTCGTGGAACCGGTACCAGCCGGCCGGCTCCACGGCGGCGGTGAACAGCTGGCGCCGCTCCAGCTCCTCCAGGTGGCGGGCGCTGCCCGAGGCCTCGAGCAGGTCGTCGCAGAGCTCGCCGCTCATGCGGCCGAGGGCCGCGGCGCCCAGCACGAAGCCGCGCAGCCCGGGCTCGAGCTCGTCGAGCACGTTGCGGACCAGGTACTCGTGGATCAGGCCGTGCCGGTTGGCGAGGGCGGTGACCGCCCTGGTCCGCTCCTCGATGGGCTTGCCCCGGGTGGCCAGGTGGAACAGCTGGAGACCGGCCGCCCAGCCCGCCGTGCGCCGGGCCAGCTGGGCGAAGTCCTCGGGGCGGAGGGGCTCGCCGTACACCTGGCGGAACAGCTCCTCCACCTCCCAGGAGCGGAACCGCAGCTCGTCGGCCCCCAGCTCGAGCAGGTCGCCGGACACCCGCAGGCGCGACAGGTTGAAGCAGGGGAGGACCCGTGTGCCCGCCAGCACGACCAGGCCGGGCGGCAGGCCCTCGACCAGTCGCTCCAGGGTGCCCTCGGCCATGGTCCCCCGCAGGTTGTGCAGGTCGTCGATGACGACGGCGGCCCGGGCCACGCCGCGGTCGCCGAGGACCGACGCCAGGGCTTCGGGCGACGAGCTGGGCAGGCCGGCCCAGCGAGGATCGGTCGCCTCCAGGGCGGCGGCGATGTGGTCGAGCACCCGGTCGGCGCCGCTCTCGGTCGACTCGGCGCGATACCACGCCACCGGGACGGGCGCGGCGGCGGCGAACTGGGCGAGCAGGGTGGTCTTGCCGGACCCTGCCGGCGCCGTTACCAGGCTCAGGCGATGCTCCCAGGCGCCCGCCAGGGCGTCGCCGAGTCGAGGGCGGGCCAACCCGGTGGCGCGGGGGGCCTGGAGCTTCACCGCGAGCACCGGTGGGGCGGGGGGCCGCGCCGCGAGGCGCCCTGGTCCCGCCGCCGCATCGTGCTGAGCTGGCTGTACCACCTGTGTCGCCTCCGCCACTCCCCGGACCTTGGATAACGACGCTGCCTTCTGCCGATACCGTACACGGGCAGGCCGCCCGCGGGCGCGAACGGGCAGCCGGATGTGCCCGGAAGGCCGGGCCGGCCTGCCCCAGTCGTCTTCGGGGCGTCGGGGGAAAGGCCGACCCGGTGCCCTACCGCTCTTGCGCCGGCGCCGGGCCCTCGCGCACGATCCGGGAGCGGACCTTGCCCGCCGGGGCTGGGGGATTGGCCTTCTCGGCCGCCCGGCGCTCGGCTTCCACCTCGGCCTGGTGCTGCTCGGCGTTGCGAGCGCCCGCGGTTGTGTCCCGGTTGGGCGAGACCAGGGACTCCCTGTTGTCCCCGGGCGCCTTGGTGCCGACCAGGCCGAAGTCGAAGCGCCGGGACTCGGCGGGGGGCCCGATGTCGACGTCGGGGCGGGGGATCAACGGGACGGAGAGGACCAGGTCGAAGGACGTCTTGGCGCCGCCGCCGAGCGTGCCCCAGATGTCCCACCGGTTGGCCGGGGCCACGCCAGTCACGGGCGTGCCGACGAACATGGGGATCGGCAGCTCGGCCTGGGCCAGAGAGCCCCTCCGGTACTGGGGCGGCAGCGACTCCCACTCGGCGAGGTGGCGCAGGACGTCACCGAGGAGGCGGTGCTCCTCCTCCACGTTGGCCGCCCACGCCGACACCAGGTAGGCCAGCTCGTAGCGGCGGACCGGCGGGCGGCGCTCCGAGACCCGGCCGTCCGTGTCCCGCACCGTCCGGGAGCTGGCCACGCGGCTTTCGACCATCTCGACCACGTGGTGGAGGAACAGGTTCACGACCGGTCCGGCGGCCTGCTTACCCCGCCACTCCGCGGTGGGTGCCTCGAAGCTGAACGCCGGGCTCTTGTAGCCGAACTCGGCGTCGGCGAAGAGGGCGACAAGGGACTCGTCCGCCTCGTGGATCATCGCCGCCCACCATCGCGCCCGGGCGGGCGCGGGGCAACCACCAGCTGGCTGCCGAGGTGTCCGTCCCAGGGGACGGCTGCCCGAACGGGCACCGGTCCGCGCCCTCGTGGCTGGCCGAAGGGCGCTACCGCGATCGAGTCCCGCCCGCCACGCTGGCGTTCGTCCATCTGGCACGAGGAGCTTGCCCATGCCGACTTATCTTGCGCCCGGCGTCTACATGGAGGAGGTCTCCTCCGGCTCGAAGCCCATCTCGGGTGTCGGCACGGCAGTGGCCGCCTTCGTCGGTCTGGCCGAGAAAGGCCCTGTCAACAGCCCGACCCTGGTCACGAACTGGACGCAGTTCGTCGAGAACTTCGGCGAGTTCGTCGAGGGGTCCTACATGGCCCACTCGGTCTACGGCTACTTCCTCAACGGAGGCGGCGTGGCCTACGTCGTCCGCGTCGGAGCCAACGGCGCGGCGGACAAGCCCGCCGCTCGGGCCGAGCTGCCGAGCGGCGCCGACAAGGCCGTTTCCGCCTACAAGATCAGCGCGCTGGAGCCCGGAGCCACGGGCGACGACATCAGCGTGGAGATCGCCGACCCAGCGGAGGCGGGAGACGACAACTTCAAGCTGATCGTGCGCAAGGGCCAGAAGGTCGAGGAGACCTTCGACACGGTGTCCACCAAGAAGGGCCCCATCAACGTCGTCACGCAGGTCAAGCAGAAGTCCAAGCTGATCAAGGTCGAGGAGAGCGGCGGCACGGTCGCCGTCCCGGAGAAGGGCCGCTTCCCGCTCGGCGGCGGCAACGCCCCCGTCCCGGTGAACCTGAGCCCCGACGCCTACGTGGGCAGCTCGGCCGATCGCACCGGCTTCGGCGGCCTCGAGGCCATCGACGAGATCACCATGCTCTCGGTCCCGGACCTCATGGCCGCCTACCAGCAGGGCGTCATCGACATGGAGGGCCTGAAGGCCGTCCAGCTGGCGATGATCGCCCACTGCGAGCTCATGAACAACCGCCTGGCCATCCTCGACCCCCCGCCCGGGCTGAACGCCCAGCAGATCAAGGAATGGCGGATGGACCTGGCCGGCTACGACTCCAAGCAGGCCGCCCTGTACTGGCCGTGGATCAAGGTCATGGACCCGCTGAAGGGCGAGGCGGTGTTCATGCCGCCGTCGGGCCACATGGCCGGCATCTGGGCCCGGACCGACAACACGCGGGGCGTGCACAAGGCCCCGGCCAACGAGATCGTGCGCGGCGCCATCACCCTGGAGCTGCAGATCACCCGGGGCGAGCAGGAGCAGCTGAACCCCAACGGCGTGAACTGCATCCGCTCTTTCCCCGGCAAGGGAATCCGGGTGTGGGGCGCCCGGACACTCTCGAGCGACCCGGAATGGCGCTACGTCAACGTGCGCCGGCTGTTCAACTTCGTGGAGCAGTCGATCCTCAACTCCACCGACTGGGTCGTGTTCGAGCCCAACGACTTCCGCTTGTGGATCTCGGTGCAGCGCAACGTCATCGCCTTCCTGCGCAACGTGTGGCGGTCGGGGGCGTTGTTCGGCGAGATCGAGAACGCCGCCTTCTGGGTGAAGTGCGACGCCGAGAACAACCCGCCCGAGAGCCGCGACGTGGGCGAGCTGCACATCGACATCGGGATCGCGCCGGTCAAGCCGGCGGAGTTCGTGGTGTTCCGCATCCAGCAGATCGCCTCCGGCGGCGAGTAGCCGACCGGCCACCCACACGATCCATAGATAGGAGACAGACATGGCGACGCCCGATGTCATTACCGCTGCCAGATTCGAGCTCAACGTGAACGAGCTCGGCCAGGCCGAGTTCTCCGAGCTCGGCGGCATCTCGATGGAGATCGACGTGGTCGAGTTCCAGGACAACGACGCCCAGGGCATGATCCGGCTGCACAAGCTGCCGGGCAAAGCCAAGCCGGCGACCATCACGCTCAAGCGGCCGATGAACGGCACCATGCTGCTCTGGGAGTGGCACGCGTCCATCAACAACTTCAGCCACAAGGCCGAGATGCCGCTGTCCAAGGCCCAGCGGGGCGGCACGCTGAAGATGTACAGCATGGAGGGCGGCGAGCCGGTGGCCGTATACGAGTTCCTCGGCGGGTGGCCGTCCAAGATGTCGATCAACGGCATGAAGGCCGGCGCCAGCGAGGTGATGGTCGAAGAGGTGATCATCACCTGCGAGATGCTGATGCGGATCAAGTGAGCGACACGACCGCCATCCGGACGGAGTTCCCGTTCGTCCTGCCCCGGGGCTACGTGGACATCGCGGGGACCGTGCACCGCGACGGCGTGATGCGCCTGGCCACGGCCCGGGACGAGCTGTTCTCCCAGATGGACCAGGAGGTTCGCCGCACGCCGGCGTACCTCTCCGTCGTCCTGCTGGCGAAGACCATCACCAAGCTGGGCGATCTCTCCGGCATCGGGACGGGCACCATCGAGGGCCTGTTCGCGTCGGACCTGGCGTTTCTCCAGGACATGTACCGCAGGATCAACCAAGAGGGCCACACGGAGGCCGCGGTCAGCTGCCCCAACTGCCAGCACCACTTCACCGTCGACATCTCAGGGACGCACGCGGGGGAATGATCACGTACGGGACTGACCGACTCTTCGAGGAAGTCACGTACGTGGCCTACTACCTCCATTGGGGCCTGGACGAGATCCTCGATCTCGATCATCGCCTGCGTCACCGCTTTGTCGAAGAGATCGGCCGCATCCACCAGCGGATGGCCGAGGAAGCGTGACGTGCCATGCCCATCCGGTTCTGGCGCCGAGAAGGGCGCCAACAAGGCGAAGAGGTAGCAGAGGCTCCGGCCCCGCCAGTCCTTGAAGGCGAAGCGGCACCCGCGCCGGCCATGGACGGGCCGGTCCGCCGGGACTGGCTGCACGTCCCGACCCTGCGGCCCACCATCACGGGCGAGTCGGCCTTCTCCGTCCTCACGGCCGACAACGACGAATTCCTGTCGCACGTGGCTGCCGCCCAGTCACTGCTCCAGCGCCCGCCGCTTATGGCGGGGCCGGAGTCGCAGCCTCCGCCCATCGGGGTCATCGGGGGTCTGGCCACCGTGCTCGCCGTGCCGGAACCCACCCTGTCGGCGCCGGCGATCGAGGCGACGGGGGACTCGGACGCGGTGATGCGGGCCATCCGCCCGGTGTCCCGGCCGGTATCGGTGACGACCCAGGTGCGGCCGGGGGGACCCGTGGTCCCGCTCACGCGAGTGGCGCCCGCCGGCCTCGACACGGTGGTCTCGCCCCCCGCGCCCGAGCCCGGGCCCACGGTGACACCGCCCATGCTGTTGCCCCCACCGGTTGCGCCCGTCGCCGCGGAGCCCCCGCCGGGGGTGGAGGTGGTCCGCCGGCGCCGGACCCCGCGCCCTGCTGCACCCGAGCTTCCGGCGCCCGAGCTTCCGGCGGCCGCGGTTCCGGCGGCCGCGGCGGAGGCCGGTCCCGCACCCGCCGCGGACCCGGACCGGCCGCCGGCGGAGCCTTCGCCGCCTCCCGCCGCCGCGCTGGTCCCGCCGGTCCATCCCCGGCCGCCGCTTCAGGAGCCGGGTGAGGCGGTGCCAGCTGATCTGGGCACAGCGCCTGCCGCCCTGCCCCCGCTCGAGCTCAGGCCGGAGCCCCGGCCCTCTGCGGACCCTGCCACTATCTCCGAGGTGCAGCTCGGCGCGGCGGCGCCCGGGCCCGTGGGCGAGTCCCGCGATCGTGACGAGCTCGGGCCGGCGGAGGTGGCTGCGCCGGCGGCGCGCGACGACCCGCCCACCGTCGCGGCCGTCCCGGTCGCGGCCGTCCCGGTCGCGGCCGTCCCGGTCGCGGCCGTCCCGGTCGCCGAACGACCCTCCGGCCCGCGGTCGGTGCCGGTCGCACCCGTCGTCCCCGACAGCGCGGCGCCGCTCGTGCATGCGCCCCCGGACCCGGGCCTCGGCCCTGTGCCCACCGGACCCGTCGTCGAGCCCATTCGAGTGGCGCCTGCCCCGCGCCCACCGGCGCGTCGCAGCGGCATCGGTGAGCCCATGAACCAGCTGCCTCCCACCGTGCGCCGCCCGGAGCCTGGGGATCGACCTGAGGGCGCCGCCCCGCCCCCCGCGCCGGCGTCCCCACCCGCCGGCGCTCCCCATCCCCCCAGGCTGGCCTCGCTGCTGGAGCCGGATCTGCCGGAGGACGGCGACGCCACGGCCATGGTCGCGGCGTTCCGCGCCGCCGACGCCCGGGCCGCGGCGCTCGGCCTCCCGCCTGCGCCCCGGGGCCTGCCTCCTGAGGAAATGCTGCCTCAAGCGCTGCCGCCCCGAGCGCTGCCGCCCACGCCCGAGATCGCATCGCCGAGCCCGGTCCCGCCGGCACCCGTGGTGCTGCGGGGCGTGGCCGGGCCCGCGGCAGGGCGAGCGCCCGGCGCGTCGCCTTCCACGCCGTGGACCAGCGCCCCGATCCGCCGCGAGCCGGTCCCGGGGGAGGTGCGCGACGAGCTGCGCCAGCGCCACGACCTCGACGTGGGCCGCGCAGAGATCGTGCGGGGGTGGGCCGTGGACCAGGAGGCGTCGGAACGGGGGGCCCGGGCCTTCACCCGCGGCACGGAGGTGTTCCTTCCCGACGGCGCCGGGGCGTCCGACCAGGAGCCGGCGCGCAGCCTGGTCGCCCACGAGCTGACCCACGTGGCACAGCAGCAGGCCCTGGGCGGTGCGGCGCCCGACGAGGCGTCGACCGCGGGGCGGCAGATGGAAGCCGACGCCCGCCGGATCGAGGCCCGCTTCCAGCAGGGCGCGGCAACGCCGGCGCCGTCCGCCGGCTGGCCGACTGTGGCCGTGTCGACCGGGGTGAGCCTCCTGACGCGGCCGACGTCGTCGGCCACAGGTGTCGGGCCGGCGGACCAGGATGCGTCCGGCGATGCCACGATCATGGCCCGGACGGAGACCCTCGTGGCCGATCTCCTCACCACTGGGGTCGCCAGCCGCGGCGCGGGCGGCGAGCTGGTGTT
>Ga0137390_10003805_pt1 | contig 12405 bp, 14 predicted proteins | sample 15con2h24AmetaG_FD_104937 | JGI IMG/M metagenome (GOLD analysis project Ga0137390, IMG submission 104937) | Vadose zone soil microbial communities from Angelo Coast Range Reserve, California, USA - 15con2h2.4A metaG | ecosystem: Environmental > Terrestrial > Soil > Vadose zone > Saprolite... | reverse complement strand
CGATGGGCTTTTCTGTACCGGTTTTACAAAATTTTCAGGTCAGCAGCTCTCCCGCGCCAGTGTGGGCACACGTACAACAACAAGTACAACACTGGCACCGCATTTGCCGGGAAAGATTCATTGGTTCTCCAAATGATAGTGACCTAATCGCCCTCACGTCAACGTTACCTGCCGCCTTTTGGCATTCAAAATTTGAATGGGTCCCATCGAAAAACTCGTTTTGGGGCCGCGACCAGAGGTCTAATGTGCCATCGTTGGCCCCTTCCCTCTCGGCTTTTCCATCAGGAAAATCAGCGGCAACATCAGCAGGAACATCCCGCCCAGAAACCGAAATACATCGTCATAGGAAAGCATTGCGGCCTGCTGCTGCACCATGCCCCAAACCACATCGTGCGCCTGCCGGTTAGCGTTCACAACATCCGCTCCTTTCGAAATAAACATCTGACGCAAGCCGGCCAGCGTTTGCTGCGCTTGTATGCTGCCACTGTTCACGTGCTGTCCCAGAACATTGATATGGGTCTGCATATGCCGGAACTGCAGTGCCTGCACGCTTGCGATTCCCACACTCGCGCCGACGTTGCGCATTAGGTTGAATATGCTGGTCGCATTTCCCATTCGCTCGCGCGGCACCGGATCATTGGTCACGGTTGTGATTGGGACGAAAATCAGTCCCAGTCCCGCCCCTTGCAGCATCAGCGGCCACCAGAAATTCCAGAATCCGACGTTCAGGCTGAAAGTCGAGAGCCAGAACATCGCGCCTGCGGTACCCAGCAGTCCTGCCGCCAGCAGTTTGCGGGGATCCAGCTTTCCCACCAGAATGCCCACGACTGGCATAAACAGGAATGAAGCCATTCCGCGGGGAAAATTCGTCACGCCTGCATGCGTGGCCGTATATCCGAGCAATTCCTGCATCAAGAGCGGGAGTAGCACCGTGCTCCCGTAAAGCACGAATCCGACCACCGTCATCAGAAACGTTCCCACGGCATACGATCGGTAGCGGAACACGCTGAGGTCAATGACGGGGTGCTGCGCCTTGAGTTCGCGAATGATCAGCCCGCCCAGACCCACACCCGCAAGCACTGCCAGAGTTACGATCAAATGTGAGCTGAACCAGTCCTCTTCCTGTCCTTTATCAAGCATTACCTGAAGGGCTCCCATGCCGACCGCCAGCAGCCCGATTCCCCAGTAATCAATCCCTGTACGCTCGCGACGCAAATACGGCGGGTCGAACACGAATGTCTGGGTCAGAAAAAGAGAGAGAACGCCAATCGGAACATTGATGTAGAAAACCCAGCGCCAGCTATAGTTGTCCGTCAGCCAGCCTCCCACGACCGGTCCAAGCATCGGGGCAACCACAATTCCCAGGGCCCAGAATGCCATCGCCTGGCCGCGTTTTTCCGCGGGAAAGGATTCCAGCAGGATCGCCTGCGACAAGGGTTGCAGTCCTCCGCCGCAGGCTCCCTGAATGATGCGGAAGACAATCAGGAACCCCAGCGACGGCGCCAGACCACAAAAGAATGACGACACCGTAAACCCGGAGACTGCCAGCAGCAGCAGTCGCTTCCGCCCGAAGCGCCCAGCCAACCATCCCGTCATCGGAAGAATGATGGCATTGGCCACCAGATATGAGGTTAAGGTCCAGGTCGCCTCATCCACGGTTGACGACAGGTTCCCGGCGATGTGCGGTAACGACACATTCACCACCGTTGTATCCAGCACTTCCATAAAAGTGCTCGACATGACGGCGATGGCTATCAGCCAGGGATTGATTTCGGGGAGGGCTTGTGGACTCGAGCTCATCGTGCTGGGCTACGGTTCAAGCTACATTCGATTCGACATTCGGACGCTAGGCTTCATGGAAAAGCAGGCAAGCATATACCCGCCGTTGGCCGTCAACTAACTTTCAAGTAACCACCCCGGTAATCCGGTATCTACGGTATTGCGGCTAAGATATTGCTCCGGCGCATAATGGGGATGCTCGGATCTGATTTCTACGCAGTTCTTGACCATTTCCAGGCTGGCCACGAGCGGCCCGAATCGCGTAGGCTCATCCCTCCCTCGGCCTATGGCAGTGCGCATTCTTATCGCCGACGATGACTCCGCCATCAGGCGCCTTCTCCGCCGCCTGATTGAAGGTCACGAGGGCTGGAGCGTTTGCGGCGATGCATTGGATGGTCAGGATGCGATTGGCAAGGCCGCGCAACTCAGTCCTGACATCATTGTCCTTGATCTCGCTATGCCGCAGATGAATGGCCTGCAAGCCGCGCGGGAAATTTCTAGAAGCACACCCGAAATCCCGCTGCTCCTGCTGACGGTGCAGCAGGTTTCGAAGGAATTGACCAACGAAGCCGTTCATGCTGGCTTCAAAGGCGCTGTCTCAAAGAGCACTGGTAGTGAAGTCGTGAAAGCAATCGAGGTGCTGTTAAAGCATCAGAGTTTCTTCCAGCCGGCTCGAAGCGATGTGTTCGCCTGGTAACGGCCTTTTCGTGCTACTTCATCTGAAGCCTTGCCAGTGCCTGCTCCAATCCAGATTCTGGCAGCGAAGGCATTGCGCCCGCGTATGACGCTACCCACGCACCGAGCCGGTTGGCTGAGTCGTTCATCTCTGCCAATGAGTGTCCCCGAAGATGTCCGTGTACCAACGCGGCTGTGAATGCATCGCCCGCGCCGACTGTGTCTTTTACCTGGATATGGAAACCGGGATGTTCGTGCGCGTTTTTTGGATCACAAAGCAGGCTCCCGTTGGCTCCGCGGGTAATGCAGATCAACTGTAAATCGAACTTTCTCAGCACTTCTTCGCAAAATGAAAATCCTTCGTTCGCATTCACGGCAAGTGATTCACCGATTCGGGACAGTTCATCGTGATTCAGCTTGAGCACATTCGCCCGCTTCGCTGATTCTTTAATGATTTCTGCGGAATAGAAATTTTGCCGAAGGTTTACGTCGAAGATTCGTAAGGCCTCGCGCGACGTAGCATCCAGGAAATTTAAGATGGTTCGGCGGGATTCAGCCGTCCGCTGTGCGAGAGAACCAAAACAGACCGCGTCAGCCGAATGCGCCAGCGCTATCCAGGTGTCGGTCCATTCCATAAAATCCCAGGCCACAGGATGAATAATCTGAAACGTCGGCTGGCCTTCCGCATCCAACTGGACCTTGACCGTCCCTGTCGGATGCACCGGGTCAACCTGCAAAAATTGGTCTGTGATACCAGCCGCCAGAAGCGATCCGCGAATTTCCGTTCCCGGTTCGTCCTCTCCAACACGGCTGGCGACAACCGCGCGGTCGCCTAACAAATGCGCGCAGTAGGCAAAATTCGCAGGAGCGCCGCCGAGCTGCCGCCCTGACGGCAAAAGGTCCCACAGGATCTCACCCAAGCCCACGACCGTTGGCAGATGCTTCATGAAGATTGACCAGACGACAGAATGCGGAGGGTGCCTTCTTCGCCCTTTTGGGTTGGGAGCCCCCGCTACTTCTTGCGCTCAAGTTCAGCTCGCGCGGCCTCAAGCTGTTTGCGCTTCTCCGGATCAACTGCCGGATACGCCACCTTCAGCTCTTTCAACGTGTCCACGATCGCGGCCGCAACCACCAACCGCGTATACCACTTGTTGTCCGCAGGGACGACATACCAGGGCGCGTGTTTCGTCGAAGTGGCTGCGATCATTTCTTCGTAGGCCTTCATGTAGTCGTCCCAGCATTCGCGCTCGTGCACATCGGCGGCGGAGAATTTCCAGTTCTTCTCCGGAGTCTCCAATCGCTCAAGAAAACGCCGCTTCTGCTCCTTTTTTGAGACATTCAGAAAGAATTTCCGGACCACAACCCCATTTCGCGAAAGGTATCGCTCAAAATTTCCAATGTCCTCAAAGCGGTCCTGCCACAGGTTCTTGCCTATCAGCGACTTTGGCATCCGTTCATTTTTCAAAATATCGCGATGCACGCGCACTACCAACACTTCTTCGTAATAAGACCGATTGAAAATGCCGATGTGTCCGCGCTCCGGCAGAACTCTACTCGTGCGCCACAGAAAATCGTGGTTCAACTCCTCAGAAGACGGCGCCTTGAACGCATACACCTGGCATCCCTGCGGATTGACGCCCGACATCACATGCTTGATGGCGCCATCTTTTCCCGCCGCGTCCATCGCCTGAAATATCAGGAGCAGCGCCCAGCAGTCCTGGGCATAGAGCTTGTCCTGCAGTTCGGCCATTTCAGCGATGCTCTGCTCCAGCAATTCCTTTGCGTGTTCCTTCGAGCGAAGGTGGCCGGTCGTCGCGGGATCGAAATCCTTTAGCCGAAAATTTTCCCCATGATCGATTCGGTAAGGCTTGGACAGCTTGCTTGCCCAGCTCATAACAACTCCTTGAATACATGTCTTTGAACACAAAGCGGGAGTTTAACATCGTATCGAGAGTTCGAGCATCATCGGCCCAGAAAGGGCGTGTGGGGAGACGGAGAGCGGCGCCACAATTCACCGCTGTACAATAGCCGCGTCCGGTCGACAACCTGTAACCTTTTGCCGCTCGGCGAATCTCTTCTCCGTAGCATTGGATTCTTCAGGTACACCGTTTATGAGCTCGCGAACTGACAACCGCAAATTCAAGAGCAGCAACCGGCGTGAGTTGTTGAAGCTGGCGCCGGTGGTAGCGCTCGGCGCGTTTGCTGTCCCAAAACTGCGGATGCCGCTTCTCAAGGCCGGTCTTGGTTTCAGCGACTGGGCTTCGGCAAGACTTTTTCGTTCTGGCCACCTGGCATCGACGTTTGCGGACTCCGAACTCACGCCCTTCAATGAGTTTCCCATCAACGATTACGACGTGGACGATCCCCAAGTCGATTTCGACAAGTGGAATCTGACCGTTGCTGGTGCCGTACAAAAGCCGGGCGATTACACTCTGGCTCAGATTCAAGCGCTTCCGAGGATCACCCAAAATACTCGACACGTATGTGTCGAAGGATGGGACGTGATTGGCAACTTTGGCGGCGTGCGCCTCTCCGACTTTCTGAAGATGATTGGCGCCGATCTGGACGCGCGCTTCGTCACCGTTGAATGCGCAGACGACTATTACGAATCGCTGGACATGGCCACTGCGCTCCATCCCCAGACCCTGCTGTGTTACGAAATGTACGGCCAACCACTGACTCGTGAACATGGAGCACCGCTGCGTCTGACTATTCCCACCAAAGTTGGATACAAGCAAGCCAAATATCTGACTGACTTGAAAGTGACCAACGTTCTCCAAAGAGTCGGCTACTGGGAAGACCAGGGCTACTCGGAGTTCTACGGTTTGTAGCGGCCAAGAGAGGTGAAATGGCAACCCGCGCGATTGAAATCGAAAACATAAAGACTGGCGAAGTAACGGAAGCGGTCTACGAGCATCCCTTCATTGTGCGCCTCTGCCACTGGGTGAATGCCATTTCGCTGTTCGTGTTAATCGGCAGCGGGCTGCAGATCTTCCGCGCGTTCCCCAGCTTCGGCGCAAAGATCCCGCAGAAGGACCTGATCCACTGGCCCAAAGCATTCGCAATCGGCGGATGGCTGGGCGGCGCGCTGCAATGGCACCTCACCTTCATGTGGATTTATATTGTCACCGGCCTGGTTTATATCGGCTATCAAGTCTTTAGTGGGAATTACCAGCAGGTCCTGTTCGTGCCTCGTGACATTCCCGGGGTTTGGCCGATGGTGCGCCATTACTTCTTCTTCGGCCCCAAGCCGCCAGTCAAGGAAGCCTACAACCCGCTGCAGAAACATGCGTACACATCTGCAATCGGGCTCGGAGCGCTGTCAGTCCTGACCGGGATTGCGATATGGAAGCCGGTACAGTTTTCCTGGTTGGCGTGGATGATGGGCGGCTTCCACTACGCGCGACTCTGGCATTTTCTGATTATGTGGGCGATCTTGGCATTCGTATTTGGCCATCTGGTGATGGTGGTTCTGCATGGTTGGAATAATTTTGTATCTATGTTGACGGGATGGAAAAAGGACCCGGAATACACACCGAAAGAATTGTAGTTGGCGATCGCAATGAGTTCAGTGTTGCCGTGAGGAGAGATGCCGGAAGAGGCGACTTCGCTGGAGAATCCAGCCGGACAATTCAACGAAGAGGTGCTGATCCGGCGCGTTCGGGACGGCGAACATGATCTTTTTTACGAGCTCATTCGACCGTACGAACAGCGCTTGTACTATGCGGCCTTCGCCATTTTGCGTAACCAGGCAGACGCCGAAGACGCGGCCCAGGAGGCGGTGCTGAAAGCGTTTAAACACGTTCGGCAGTTCCGCGCGGAGGCGCGATTCAGCACCTGGCTGATCCAGATCACCGTCAACGAGGCGCGCATGCGGAGAAGGAAAGAACACGCTCACATGATTGAACCAATCGCTAGCCAGCAAGACGAGCAGGGCAACTACACCCCCCGCGACTTTGCTGACTGGCGAGAGATCCCTTCGGAGACCCTGGAACGGAAAGAGATCCGGGAAACGCTGACCGAGGCGCTGGCCTCGCTGGGGCAGATATATCGCGAAGTTTTTCTGCTGCGAGACATGCAGCAACTGAGCATTGAAGAAACGGCCAAGGCGCTCGGGATTTCAACCGCGTCCGTCAAGACGCGCCTGCTGCGAGCACGGCTGATGTTGCGCGACTTGCTGGCGCCAGGATTGGGCGGCAGTTGGAGCAGCAGATTGTCTTTCGAGAAGGGGGTCAAGCCATGGTGATCACGTGCGAGGAAGTGTGGCGCGAGATTTCGAACTATCTCGAAGGCGAAGTTACCCCGGACTTGCGCTCAGCCATCGAGGAGCACGTACACGGATGCAAACATTGCACGGCGGTGCTCAACGGTACCCGCAATGTGGTCCAGTTGTATGGGGACGAACGAATGCTCGAGGTTCCTCTGGGATTCAGTCACCGCCTCCACCGAAGACTCGAAGACAATATGCCCGGCAGCCGAAGAAGTTTTCTCGGATGGATGGTCGCGGCAGCGGCAGCCGTGGTTATCGCCGGCGGCTTCGAAGCGGCCCGTTCTTCCCCCTTCAGCCAGCCTGGCCTGCGCTCAGAACATGCCCAGGCTGGCAGTGGCGTCCCCCCCGACCTCATGGTAGTGGTCTATCCGGACGGGAAGACATTTCACGCGCCCACGTGTCCCTTCGTCCACGACAAAGCTAATCTTCGGACAATCGCCGCACATGACGCCCTGCAGCTAGGTTATGCGCCATGCGTAAGATGCATGAAGAAGTATTTGACCGCGAGCCTGGGTGCGGGCCCTGCACCTGCCAGTCGATCGCCGCAGCTTCTGTCGTAGCGGGAGGCTGCTAGAACGTCCTGGGAACCGTCACTTGGAGCGGTGCGTGATGTTCAGCAGCACCACCGTTCCCGCGAGCGCGGCGTCGGGACGGCCGTCATGGTTGAAGTGACCGACGGCAACCGAGGGCCCACCGACGTTGTAACTCTGCGCTGCCTGGAAAGTGCCATCCCCGTTGCCGAGAAGCAGCCCAGAATTGTTAGAGTTCGCCACCAGCAGATCCAGCTTGTGGTCCCCGTTGAAGTCGGCAACGGCTACCGAGTTGGCGCGCACGCCGCCTGGCGAGTAACTCTGCGCTGCCTGGAAAGTCCCATCCCCGTGGCCTAGCAGCACGCTCAGATTTCCACCTCCGGCCGCAACGACGTCAATTTTCCCGTCATCGTTGAAGTCTCCCGTGGCCACGGCGTCTTCGAGACGACCGACGGGGAAACCGCTCCCGGACATCACAAACGTGCCATCTCCTCTGCCCAGCAATACCCTTAGCGAGCAAGTCTCACAGCGCTTGACCTAATCGCGCAGGGCCGCGTTAGGTCAAGCCTGGCCCACCACCAATTATTTCTTGTCCATGTTGTCGTCTTTCTTCATGTCGTCTTTTTTCATGTCGTCTTTCTTGGCCTTGGTCTTCTTGGTCTTTCCGGACTTCTTCTTGTCGTCCTTCTTCGTCTGATCGTCTTTCATCTGGTCTTGCTTCATGTCGTCGTGCTTCATGTTGTCATCTTGTTTCATGTCGTCCTGCTTCATGGTGTCGTCTTGTTTCATGTTGTCGTGGCTCGGTGCAGCCCCGGACTGGGCAAAAGCTGCCAGGGACACTGCCAGGAAACACATAGCCATCAACCTGCTGATCATCTTCCTCATGGATTCTCCTAGATTTTCTGTTTTGAAATTCAGCTGGCGCGAGCCGCCGCATAGAGGAGATGTCCTTGCCTCGACAAAGTTACAAGTCCGCCCGCGGGCCTCTTGCATCGAAACACATGTAACTTTTCTCTTTCTGAGGACTCTAGAATGAAGACTCGGCCAAAGATTGACTCGCCGGGACAAGTAGGAGGTTGTGATGTCTAGCTTTCTTTCGCGCTTGTCTGCCTTATTCGTGACCGTGACCCTCGCCGTAGTGGCCTGCAATGCAGCCGGGCGAGAAAACGCCGCATTCCCGAATCCGGCTGTAGACGCCTCCCTGGCGACGGCCAAGTCAGAGCAGACAGCTGTTGTCGCGGGTGGCTGCTTCTGGGGTATTCAAGCTGTCTTTCAGCATGTGAAAGGCGTGATCAGCGCGACCTCGGGATACGCCGGAGGCGAAGCCAAGACCTCAGAATATGAATTGGTGAGCACCGGCAACACCGGCCATGCGGAATCAGTGAAGATTACCTACGATCCTTCGCAGATCACCTACGGGCAGCTTCTGCGGGTGTTCTTCTCCGTTGCCCACGACCCGACTCAGCTAAACCGCCAAGGACCCGACGAAGGCACTCAGTATCGTTCCGTCATTTTCTATAACAGCGATGAACAAAAGCGGATTGCCGAAGCTTATGTCGCGCAGCTCGAGAACACCAAAACCTTTTCGCGCCCTATCGTCACCCAAATAGTCCCACTGAAAGGCTTTTATCCGGCAGAGGCTTACCATCAGAACTATGCGGCGAACCATCCCGACAACCCGTATATTGTTTACAATGATGCGCCTAAGGTCGCGCATCTTCGCCAACAGTTTCCGGACCTCTACGCCGCTAAATAGCATGAGCTCACGGCGCAGCCCTGTCACTCGAATCGCAGCAGACGCATGGGTTCAACGGAAGCTGCGCGCCGCGCTGGAAGCCATGCCGCTAATGCGGAACAGGCAAGCAGCACAGTAACTGCGCCACCGATTGCCATTCCGTCGAGCGGGTTTACGTCAAAAAGCAAACTTGACAGCAATCTTGTCAGGCCGAGGGATAGGACCAGGCCGCAGCAATTCCTATACCTGCCAATCTGAGAGCAGAGTGCAATGTGCGCAATAGTACGTTTTCCCGAGTGGCACCCACTGCCATGCGTATCGCGATCTCACGAGATCGCTGCGCGACGGAATAGGCCATCGTTCCATAGATTCCGAGCACAGAAAGCGACAAGGCAATCGCAGCAGTCCGCGCACTTGTCGGAGCATAGGGCCGCGCTTCACCGTGTCGGTCCAAACCGTACTGCGCTCGACTTCCGGGGCGGCGGGCTTCAGGTGCGATACGCCGATCGTCACCGCCCCAAGGCACACAATGCCGATCACCAACCAGATGATCTGTTTACGCCTTTTTTGCTGTTTAAACTCTGGCCGAGCGATATCCATCGCTCAAAGTTAACGCAACCCTTGGGCCGAAGTTTGCATGGCTATCTGGTTTAAAAACTTGTCGTTAGACGCCAAGAGAGACTCGTCCAGACGAGTCGAGTGTCCGAACCCGAAATCGAATGTCCATAACCGGACAGCGGAAAACCCACGAATAGGAGCAATTACTTCATCTGCCCGGCATTGATTCTTGAGGGCAGTGGTCGCGTCACTCCCTTTCGAATCCCCGAAGCCGTGAACTGATATAGTTTTTTCCAGCGCTTCAATGCCCGCCCGGGTGGCGAAACTGGCAGACGCACGGGACTTAAAATCCCGGGTCCTGAAAGGGACGTATCGGTTCAATTCCGATCCCGGGCACCACTAAAGCCTTTATTGACGCTGGTTTCACTGAACCTTCCCAGTCTCACCAGAAATCAGTATGTCTTCACTGTGCCCAAAACTGTGCCCATTCGCCCGGGTCTGATCCAATTTTTCCATAGCCTCGCGCTGATCGGCGTTGCTTACGATCGCGTACCGCTTAAACGTCTGTGCAGTTTTCCATTCTTCTGCACCACACTATCAGGCACCCCCGCATGGCGTAGTTGACGAGCACCGGAACGGCGGAGATCGTGGATCAATAAATCAGGCAGTCCAGCCGCAGTGGTGAGATTGTGCCAGGCCTTGCGGAACGATCTCACCCGCTTGCCATCATCGCGAATCAGTAGATAATCATCCCCACCTTTGCCTGCGATGGCCTGCCGAACCAGCGGCAGCGCAACGGCACTCATTGGCACCTCGCGGCCTTCGCCAGTTTTGCTATCGTCCAGCCTGAAAGTGCGGGCCGCAAGACTCACATTGCGGACGCGCAAATTCAGGATCTCAGACTTACGCCAAGCGACCGAGTAAGCAATCTCGATGAACAAGCGCAGCCAAAGCTCAGAGCATCCCGAGGTCCATTTCGCGTAGCCCGCGTCTTCCAGAAAGCCGCTGCGGACGTTGTTCTCCGCGAGTTGGGGGAATTCAGGCACTTCGCGCACTGATTGCTTCCTGCGTCCAAGACGGAAAGCGGTTTTGAGCGCGGACATTTCTCGGTTGATAGTCGCATTACTGGCCTTCTCGCTGAGTCGAGCGTCTACATACCGCTCTAGTCGGTCATAGGTTACCTGACGCGCCCGCATGTCTCGGAAGAATGTCGCAAGATGTTTCCAGCGACGTCCTAGACACTCCGCACTCTTACGCGCGTTGATTCGGTAGTGCCGCTCTAGGCCTTCCCACAGATCGGCACAGGTCACGCCGCGCCCCTCGGCATTAAGGAATGGGAGGAACAGTTTCGTCATGATCAGCGGCTGTTGAACTTGCTGCCAGGAGAACCTGTGTGGACGAAACAAGCGTTCCGCGAACGCTGAAACGGACTTAGTTTCGGAAGCTTTTGACGTTCTGCCTCACTGCCCCATTCCTGAGGCAGTGAAGTAACCGTTGTACTTCTGCCGCGCACCTCGCTGACGGCACTGCACTCACCCTTCACTCGTTCGTCAATTCCACCTACCTGTCCGCACTTTCTCATTGTGAGTGAAATCTAGGCTTTGAGGGAGCAGACTCACGAAGAAGGCCGGCATTTCGTGGTGCGAATCCGGTTCTTTGGCCGCGCAGAAAAAACAGGGTTCGCGGTGAAAAGGACAGATGGACTATGCTCAGTATCTAGCCGTGATTCTTTTCGCCTCCGAGGCCTTTGCACAGCGGTTCTTTGGCCGCGCAGAAAAAACAGGGTTCGCGGTGAAAAGGACAGATGGACTATGCTCAAGTATCTAGCCGTGATTCTTTTCGCCTGCGAGGCCTTTGCACAGCAGTACGAAATCGGCGCAACGGTCGGCTACGGGATCTACCACGACGGCACCATTTTTTCGACGTCAGGGACAGCGGAAGCAGGCATTCGAAATCGCTTCGCGGCTGGCATTCTTCTCGCAGATGAATTCTCAAAATACGTCTCGGCTGAGTTTGTCTACCTCTACCATGACGGTCACCCGTTCCTTCAAACTCCAGGTGTGAAATCCGATATACAAGGCAATTCGGATGCATTGACGGTGGGGATGCTGTTCCACTTCAAGTCGCGCCAACATCGTTGGCGGACTTTTCTCGCAGCAGGCACGGGAGCGAAGGAGTATGTCATCGCCGGTCCTGCGCCATTTCCTCAGCCGATTTCGCAAATCGCCAGCCTCACAACGAATGATGTATGGAAGGTTGTCTTCGATGCCGGCGGAGGCGTGAAGGTCCGTCTAAGCCCGCACATGGTCCTGAGGGCTGAGTTCCGGGACTATATCACGACTTTTCCGAGACAACAGATTGTTCCCGCCCCGCACAATACCGCCCGAGGCATCTCTGAGCAATTCACTCCTCTGTTTGGCGTAAGCTACACGTTTTGACCGGCTTATTGAGAGCCCTATCGACGGGGTCGCGAACCTTCGGGAGCGGCGAAGATGGAACTTGGTTGAAGCAGACCACAGGTGGGCAAAACGGAGACCTTCAAGAAAGAGGTGTCTGGCGTCAGCGCACCGGACTTTTCCGTGCGTAGCTATCTGAATGGCAGCTACAGCGCCGCCATCAGGAGGAATGGCATAGTTAGCGTTCTGTTGGACTATAGCGAGTACAGCTCTGAGGCTGCACACGTGGCGAAAGCACAGGAGTAATTTTCGAGTCCATCCTGAACCGCTTACCCGTTCTGTTCCGCCTCAGTTCGAAATGGAGAAAACGTTCTTCCGTTTAAGATACGGAGAACGTATGAGAAACGAGCGCAAGCATTACACCGCCGAGGAGAAAGTTGCCATCCTGAGACGACACCTTCT
>Ga0137390_10003800_pt1 | contig 12410 bp, 13 predicted proteins | sample 15con2h24AmetaG_FD_104937 | JGI IMG/M metagenome (GOLD analysis project Ga0137390, IMG submission 104937) | Vadose zone soil microbial communities from Angelo Coast Range Reserve, California, USA - 15con2h2.4A metaG | ecosystem: Environmental > Terrestrial > Soil > Vadose zone > Saprolite... | reverse complement strand
GTCCGCCGAATCGCGCGCAACGGCATACTTGCTAAGCGCGCTGCCGATTACCATTGGCGGCATCGTGTACCTGATCAATCCCGGTGTGATGTTACCCCTCTTCACCGACCCGCGCGGTAAGGTGATGCTTAGCATCGCCATTGCCATGCTCGTTGTTGGGTTTGCGATGATGAAAGCAATGATCAAGAAGGCCTCGCAATAGCCATGTCTGCGAGCATCGGCATTCCCTTCGGGCTGCGGTTCTTCGGATTCGAGTTCGGCGCGATTGAAACGGTCCTTTTGGTTGTCTCCGTTGCAGCAGCACTGGTCTCGCTCGTCGAGGTGATCCGGTTGTCGTTCCGCGAGCGGGATCGCGAGCGGGTGGCGCGTTTGCACGGTGCGATCGTAGAGCGCACCGTGCTTGAGCGGGCCGCTCAGATGCCCTGGTATGACCGGCTTGGAGCCATTCTCGCGAAGAGCCCGCTGGTCGGCGCATCCGAGCAGCGCCGATTGGCCGCGAAGCTGGCGCTCGCCGGGATTGGCGGGCCGGGCCGGGGGGTGGCGACGTTCATAGCGATCAGATTCCTGTTTGCCATTGTCGGCGCCGCCGCGGCGTGGCTTGGCCTCACCTCCGTCGAAATTCCGCCCAACCTGGACGGGATACGCTACGTCATCCTGGCGTTCGGCCTCGTGCTGGGCTGGCGGCTGCCCGATATTACGCTCAACCTGCTCGCGCGACGCCGCAAATTCCGTCTCGAGCTGGGCTTTCCCGATGCACTGGACCTGCTGGTGATCTGCGCCGATGCCGGGCTCGGGTTGGAGCAAGGGATTGGCCAAGTGGCGCATGACCTTCGTTTGGCGACCCCCGATGTCGCGGCGGAATTTGCCATTACTGCGGCCGAGATGCGGGTCTTGGCGGATCGCCGGCTCGCGCTCGAGCACCTCGCGGCGCGCACCGGCCTCGAAACCCTGCAAGGCATGATCTCGATCCTCAACCAGTCGATCCGGTTCGGGACACCATTGTCGGAATCGCTGCGCCAGCTGACCGCGGAAGCGCGGATGCTGCGCATCGTGCGCATGGAGGAGCGAGGCGCCCGGCTGTCGGTCACGCTGCTCCTGCCCGTAATGATGTTCATCCTACCGTGTCTATTTCTGGTAGTCGGCGGGCCGATTGTGCTGCGGGCGATCGACATTTTCACAGCAATCATGGCGCATCCGTGAGGGGGATTTGCATGACGATGCCGCTGCCAGGCAAACCGCTTGCCATTCTCGGGCTCCTCGTGCTGCTGCTCACCGGGTGCGAGGCGCTCAATGGCCTGTACGGGCAGCCGTCGAGTGTCAGTCTGGACAGGAATGGGGTCGCCCACGTCGCCGCCGCGGCGGAGGCCAGCGGCGAATATGCTACTGCGGCTGGCCTGTACGAGAAATACGTAGCGGCGCACCCCCAGGATGCTGCGGCCCAAGCCGGCTTTGGTGAGGCCGCACTGCAGGCCGGCGCGATGGACAAGGCGAGCGAGAGCTTTGCCAAGGCGCTCGCGCTCGCACCCGACCGAAGCGACGCCCGCATGGGGCTCGGCCGCATCTACCTCGCCAAGCACAAGCCGAACCAGGCGCTCGCCGAATTCCAGGCCGTCATCGACACCGATCCGAAGAACCTGCGGGCGCTCAACGGCGCCGGCATCGCGCTCGACATGCTTGGCCGCAGCCAGGAGGCGCAGCAATCCTATCGCGCCGCGCTGGCGATCAAGCCGGATGATCGCGCGGCGCGGAATAATCTCGGCCTGTCGCTGGCGCTGAGCGGGACATATGACCAGGCGATCGCCGAATTGTCGAAGCTGACGCTCGAGCCGGGAGCGACCCCGCGCATGCGGCAGAACCTCGCTTTGGCGCTCGGTCTGAAGGGCGACGACGCAGGTATGGCGCGGGTTGCGCACACCGACCTCGACGACGCGGCGGTCGCTGAGAATCAGCGGTTCTTTGCGACCGTGCGGCGCCTCGGCAATCCCGGCCCGGGTGCCTCCGGGGCCCGTCCCGCCGCTACCGACAAGCGAACCGGATCGTGAGCGGCGCAAGACCAACGATTTGAACGCATATTTCCGCCGAGCCCCCTGGTCGGCGGTCGAAGGAACCAACATGGACAATGAGCCGGTCGAACTGATCGACCAGCAGGTAGCCGCCCGAATTCGCACGCGCCGCATGGATATGGGCATCACGTTGCAGGCCCTGGCGCGGCAGATCGGCGTTGCCTTCCAGCAGGCCCACAAATATGAGCGCGGCCTGAGCCGCATCTCGGCCGGCCGGCTTTACCATGTTGCCCGCGCGCTCAGCGTGCCGGTCGAGTTTTTCTTCGCAACCCGCGACAGCCCGGCGCACGAGGACGTCGAAATTACGGCCGGGTCGAAACCCATGGCAACCGCGTCGGTGATGCGACAACAGCTTAGCGGCCGACAGGTGCCGCAGCCGATTGCAGAGGAAGGCCAGAGCGGATGAGCGGGATGCTCGCACAACTGCGGCGGCTCGGCCGCGATAAACGGGGGGCGATCGCGGTCGTCTTTGCCCTCCTCTTCCCGGTGCTGATCGGGATTGGCGCGCTCGGCATCGAGACCGGCATCTGGTACACGATCAAGCGGCACAACCAATCGATAGCCGATATTGCGGCCTATTCCGGAGCGTTCGACATTGCCAGCGACAGCGGCGACGCGGTGACTGCGGCCAAGAGAGACGCCCAGACCAACGGCTTCGACTTCGCCGACGTCGACGGAAAAAATACGGCCAGTACGGTCACCGTCACCGCCAAAACCGTCACCGTCACGCTCAGGCACCAGCAGACGCCGATGCTGGTGAGGTACTTCCAACCGAACGCCTTCACGATCATCAACCGGGCGGTCGCATCGGTGGATTCGACGCCGTCCTGCGCCTCCTCGGTCGGCAAAGACGGCACCGGGCTCGCGCTCAACGGCGGCCCGCTTATCTCGATGCCCGGCTGTACGATCACCTCGAACTCGAAAGACCCGGCATCGATCGACCTCACCGGCAACGCCGTGATCGACGCCTTCTCGATCTATACGGCCGGCGGTGTCGTCGGAAAGGGCAACTCCACGCTGAACCTGAACGTGCCGTTCCACCCCAACGCCGCACCGCTGCCCGACAAATATTGCCTCAGCGCCAGCAACTGCGTGTCGGTCCCCTCCTCGGTGACCAGCTTCACGATGCCGACCTTGCTGACGGCCGCGACGACGTTCCCGACCCTGCCGACGGCGGCGTCGGCACCGCCCAACAACATCCATTTTGCGGCGGCGCCGTCGAGCACCTACAGCGCAAGCGAGCAAATTCCGCCGACCGGTAACAATACCTGCGTTGCCGGGGGGACTATCTCGAATATGACCAAATCGTGTTATACTTCCGCCGTCACTCTCACGGGGTCGGGGAACCAGTGTAACTTTGCATCGAATAGCGGCCCCTATTACTTCTACAATTCCGTCACAATCACTGGAAGTTGTCAGCTCGGGTCAGGCGTTGACATCTATGTTGCCAGCGGCTCCTTAACGGTGTCCGGCGGGAGCCTGACAGTCGCTAAAAATGGCGGCAAATCGGGCGGCTCGAAAGCCGGGAGTAACATCTGGGTCAATAGCGGCAGCTTCGATGCATCCGGAGGCACGGTCACCTTCAACAACGCCAGCCCCGGCGGCGATACGACGAACCTCTCCGCGTACGCGATCCAGGCGTCAACCGGAATCAAATTCGGCAATGCCACATTCAATAGCGGGCTGTACTCCTTCTACGGTAGTGGCGTGACCGTTGGCGGACCGGCTTCTGCCACGCGAACCGCGCTCGGCCCAGCCGATTATTATGTAGATACAGGGGGCTTTACCGTTGCCAGCAACCTGTTTGCGGGGTTCACGGCAAATGTGACGAACCCGGTCACTGGCAATGCCACCAATCTGACGATAAACGGCGGCAATCTCACCAGCAATGGCACGCTGACCTTCAACAACAGTGGCGTCGCGGGCGTGTCCTATTCGCTGCAGGTGCCTAACGGCAGCAGTTACGGGATCAGCGGCGGCTCCGCTACTTTTGGCGGCAACTCTACCGCCAATACGAATTATGGTCTGTACGGCGGCGGTTTGGCGATCGCCGGAGCCAATGTCGGCTTCAACGCAGGGGTAAATTTTTACCTCGACGCCGGCTCGCTGGCGGTCAACGCTAACGGCTGCGCTGCGTTCCAGGCCGGCACCTCGACGATCAACGTCAATGCCGGCAGCCTGACCAGCGCCTCTACGGGCAGCATGTATTTCAACCCCAACAGCAGCGTTTGCGGCGTCAGCTACACCGGCGGCGCCACGCAATACACGATCAAAACCGGCGGCGCCAACGGGGTGACCCTCGGCGGTCCGGCGACCTTCAATTCTAGTGCCTTTGCCGGTACCTATTACTTTATGTCCGGCACGGGCGGTACTGGGCTCGCGGTCAACGCCGGCACCAGCACCTTCGCCGGTGGAATTTACAGCGTCCAGAACGGTAATTTCTCGGTCGCTAGCGGTGCCACAGCGAGCTTTGCTCAGGCGTCCGCGCCCTGCGCTCCGACTGGCGGCTCGCCGCCGGCCGGATCGTGCCTCTATGTCAAGAACGGCGGGTTCAGCAACGCCGGCACCGCGACGTTTGCGACCGGCAACTATTACCTTTACGACCCGAACGGATCGGGCACCACCTTCACCAATAGCGGCACGTTGACCCTGGGAACCACCGCATCGAGCAATTTCTACATCAACAATACCGGCGGCGCCTTCAGCAACACCGGCACCATCAATTTCGGCGCCGGGAATTATCATCTATCGGACGGAAACGGCGGCAACAGCGGTAATGATATCGGCGGCTTCTCCAGCGCCGGGACCCTCAACTTCAGGGGCAGCAGCTTCGACGGTAATGGCTTGGCCACCAGTAATTACTATTTCTACAACGGCCCCGCCTTCGGCACCGGCAACAGCCAAAGTTGCAGCAACGGCGCGGGTAGCGGTAACCCCGTCTATGGCGCGCTGTCGATACAGGCGGGTAGCACCGGCAATTTCGGGCCGGGCGATTATTACGCGGTCAACGGCGCTCTCTGCATCAACCAGACCTCGGGCATCGCGCCCACCCTCACTTGCGGCGGGGTCGGCGGAGGCCCGGCCTGTGCAATCGGCGGCGACGGCGTTACCTTCATCCTGACCGGCAGCAACGCCGACAACATCAGCACGTTGCAGGTTCCGGGGCCGATCACCAGCAGCCTGAGCGCGCCCGGCACATTGTGCAGTTTCACCACCCCCGGCTGCTACCAGGGGCTTTTATTCTTTCAGGACGCCGATCGTGTTTCGGGTACGGCGCAAACACCGGCCGGTACGATAGCGGGCCACGGCTGCGCCAACCACAGCAATTGCTCCTTTCTCGACGGCGGCGACAATATGGGGATGACCGGCGCGATTTATGTGCCGCAATCGGTCATCGATTTCAAAAGCAACAACAGCGCCAATACCTGCCTTGTCATCATCGCCGAAGCGATCCTTTTTTCCGGCAACAGCACGCTGACCGCCAACAACTGTGCGCAGGACAATGTGAAGACCCTGCTATCGACCTCCGTGTCGCTCACTCAATGAGGCCGGGAATGAACCCGCGCGACCTTTGGCGTTGGCTCGCAATCGCACTGCGCGGGCTCCGATCGTGCGCGCAAGGGACCGCCGCAGCCGAATTCGCCATCATTGTTCCGGTCATGGGAGTGCTGCTGACGGGCACGATGGACCTGGCCCAGCTCGGGAACCGAGCCGCGACCATTGATGCCGCGGTCCGTGCGGGCGCTGCCTACGCCGTCACCTGCGCCAACAACGAGGTTTACGACTGCACCACCGGGATCACCAGCGCGATCACCGGTTACAGCACCTTCGCCCCGAATAGCGTCGCCGTCACCTTCCAGAATGCCGCCGCCGCCGCAGGCGACCCCTCTTACCCGCAATACTGCACCTTTGACGACGGCTCCGCCGCCGCTTGCAATGCGGTGTGCAGCGGCAGCCAATGCCCGATGCACGTCTATGTCAGGATCCAGGTGGTCTGGACGCTTCCCAACCCGCTCATTCCGTTTTCCATCATACCGACCAGCCTCGCCCGGACCCTGACGGTGCGCGTAGCATGAGCCGATTGCCGCCAAGGCGCGGAGTGCGGCGCTTGCTCGGCGCGCAAAGTGGCGCGTCCACCGCCGAGTTCGCCATCGTCCTCCCCTTCTTTTTTCTGTTCTTGCTCGCCATCCTCGAGTTCGCGCGCGCCTTTTGGACGGTCAACACCCTGCAATACGCGGTCGGACAGGGCGCTCGCTATGTGACGATGAGCCCCAGCGGCAATACCAAGCCGACGGTGGGCGGCTGCGCGACTTGGACGGCGACAGCCTATCAGACGAGCGTCCAGGCCTATGTGCAGCGGCAGCTGGCGACGGTTCTTCCGTCGGCGACCGTGCCGATGCCGATCGCCGTCCCCAACTGCGCTGCGAGCCCGCCGACCGTGACCGTCACGGTAAACGCCGCTTATAATTTCGACTTCATTCTGCCGAACCTGGTGGCGTTATTGGGGACGATCTCGCTCAGGCAGCAAGCGACCGTGACAACGCCGCTCATTTAAACGAGCCAGGGATGCGGTTCGTTAGTAATACGATTTCCGGATCTCAACGCGGCCCGCGGGAAATGCCACAATGGGGGGCGGATCGTCCGCCGTTTCGGCTTACGCCGCGTGTCGGGAGGTTATAGGGCCATCTCGCCGGCGCGGGCTTCCGAAGATCGAACCGGCGCCGTCGCCAGAACGGTTCGCGGCGGCGTCACTGTTGGGCGGATCCACGAGTTGTCGTCGCGCTGGTAAACGGCGGTCCGCAACCGTTGGCGCGCGCGCGCCAAATGACAGCGCACAGCATCCGCCGATAGGCCCATCATCCTCGCAACCTCGGTATAGGACTTGCCTTCGATACCGGCGAGGAGCACTGCCGAACGCTGCTTTGCGGACAACCGGCGAAACGCCCGCTCGACGTCACGCAGGGTGAGCCGGGCCTCCAAATCGGCGGAGACGCGGTGATCGGCGGTGTCGATAATCTCCGCCACAGCGTCCCAGCGCCGGGCGCGCCCTACGGTCTCAAGGAATTGATTACGCATGATGGTGACGAGCCAGGCGCGCAAATTGGACCCGGGTTGCCACAGATGCGCGCTCGCCAGCGCGCGCAGCAGGGTGTCTTGCACGAGGTCGTCCGCATCGGCAGCTTCGCTGTACCAGCGGCGAACCACGCGCTGCAAGAATGGAATCTCGGCTTCGATCTGAGGTCCAATTGTATCCATTGCCGAAACTTGGGCGGGGCGCTTCGGCGCGAGGGATGCCGTCGCGCACATAGCGTCCGACGCAATATCGCGGCCGCGATCCAGATCCTCGAAGGTGCGTTCAGACAACAGCATGCTGATTTCCATCCCCGTACAAAATAAACGTTGCTTTGTGTGCGCGGAGGTCGCATTTCCTCTCGGTTTCTCGGTCGTTCCTTCCGCGGACGCATCACTCACAGTCCTCGGAAGATCATATCCGGAATTGGAATCTTCGTAAAACTCCGCCGATAAATTTGAAACCCCTGCCCCGTAACAGCTTGGACGACCCCTGTCGCCCATTTGTTAGTAACCGTCGGAAGACTAGTTTATGCTTTGCTTCCACCGGCGGAATACGTCAAATTATCTCCTTCCGTCACATAGATGGTTAATAAAAGTCTAGCAGGGCTTGCTTCGCGCGTCCTGATTGACTGCAAGGGCCTTGTTGTTGTTTGCGTCAGGGCCAAATCAACTGAAGGTTCCAAAGGACGGTGCGGTGTTGTCGCGAACGGGTCGGCATGCTGCAGACCGGGATTTGAAAAATGTTTCAAACGTAGCCACTGGCTGTGGCGGCGCAACACGAGCGTCTCAAAGTCGTAAGTCGTCGAAAAGGCTCCCGGTTAATCCTGGAGCTATCCGAGCGGGAGGTTCATGCCATATCCGAGTGTTTTTGGTGAGACGGCGGCCGTGCTGAACGATTGTAGCCGTGGGCGGCGGTGGTGTGAGGTTGTGGGCCGGCTTTAACGCACTGCTAGTCTTAATCCAGGAGCTCAGGACCCGGGTGGCAGCGTATCAGGAGATCTCGTTATTATGAGCTCGCACGATGCTTCTGCGGCATTGTCGCGGGGTCCCCCGAGAGGGGCTTCATGTCCCCTCTCTCCGATCGCCGACAACGCTTTGCGGCGCCAATCATCACCACGCGATCTGGTTGCACCTCCGGATCACCCTGAGCTATCGCGATGTGGAGGATCTGCTTGTCGAACGCGGGCTCGATGTCCCCTAGAGACCGTACGGCGGTGGGTGCTGAAATTCGGACCGGTGGTTGCGCGGCGGCTGCGGGAGCAACGGCCACGCCCGAGCGATCGGCGGCACCTGGACGATCCTCGATGTCTTGGTTCAGCCCCGGCGCGATAACCCTCAGACCCGCAGCGACAGCGCGGCCGGGCTTTCGCCCTGCGGCGCGGTGGTTCCCGGCAAGTCCGGATCTAACGCAATTGGCGAAATTAAGTCGTTTGCATTATCCTTGCGCAGAAATGTCGCGGGAGAAGCACATGCGCAAGGTCAGGTCATGCCGTGGGCTGGTGTCCGTCGTCGCTCTGTCGGCTTGCACCGCTGGCGCCCAAACTGCGGCCGTAGGGGTAGCAACGCTCCCGATATCCGCGCCGCAAGTACCCAACGCGCCGGTGGCACTAGTCGCATTTGGGCCGTCTGCCGCGGCCGTCTGTCCACCGGGATTCAATCCCAGGTGGACCAATACCGACATCGGCAAGACACCCATCATGTTCTGCATAAAGGGGAGCAAATACCCTGAATTTTTGTGGTGGAGTAACGGAATCATCTTTTAAAAGAAGAAATTGATCCCTCCGTGGATCGTATTGGGGAGCGGCGCAAGGCCGAGGCTTCGACGGCCTTCCCTCGCGTCGATATTGACGTGATGGGGTGGCATGGCCGTTGAGCTGATCGAACTGTTGACGGAGACGATCGAGCGCGACCGCTTCCCGCTGTGGCCGCGCATCCGTGCGTTGAAACAGATTCTCGCCATGAGAGCGCTTGTGCTGGCATCAATCGTAATCGCGTGCTGTGCCCGTTTGGCCGTCGGCGACCCGGCCGGTGACTCGCTTGCAACTGCGCACAGCTTTTCCGGTGGGCAGGCCAAGGTAGCGTTTGCGAGCCCCCAACGGGCGCCCGTCGAGGTCATGCGTGGCGCTTCGCACGTATTTCCGGGAGCAGCTGCAGTGAGTGTTGAGGTCCTCTCCTTTGACGATGCTGGATCCCAAAGGGTGACCGTGGCACGCGGAATCGTGGCAGCATCCGAACCACGGTCGTTGCCGATAGAGATGGTTAGCTTCGCCGACCCGCGTCAACAGTCCGTCAGCATATTGCGCGGCTCCGCCCAGCACGACTTTACGGCTGATCTATTCGCGCCGGCGCAGGACGCGGAGTTCGATCGCGTTGCCTTTGCCGTCGAGGCAATTGAGTCGCGGCATGGTGCCGATCCCCGGATGTGGCGCCCCGGATTGGGTGGTCCTCAAGGACCGATGCAGGTGAGCCTCGCAGCGGCGATTGACGTTGGCGGCGGCGACCGGTTCGACCTTCGCCAGAACCGGCTGCTGGGGCGAGCTTATCTTGCCCGGATGTTCCGACAGTATGGCAACTGGGCCGATGCGCTCGCTGCCTATAATTGGGGCCCCCGCAGTGTGGATATGTGGATCGCTGCCGGGCGTCGCGCCGACCGGTTGCCGCTCGGTGTGACCCGCTATGTCGCTCGGGTATTGCGCGATGCGCTCATCGCTGACCAGCCGATGTAAGCGGAAAGCCGCATACCGCAGGGTAGCAGCGTCAATTGAAGAGCCTGCGGCGCGCTCGACGCGACACCCTGCTATGAGTGGGCGCTGCGCCTCAGGCCTTGCGATAGCCCATGAGGATGATAGCCCGCGCCGCGTTGATGTTGGCCATTAGCTGGTCAGTATGCTGATTGCCAACATCGGGGTGGTAGCGCTTCGCAAGGTCGAAATACGCCGCGGTAAATTCCCGTGCGGAGAGGGACGGGACATCGATGCCCAGTCTCCGAAATAGCAGAAAGGCCTCGTGCAAAGACGCGATACACGCTTGCCGATTTGCTGCCATCCGGGTGAACTCCGGGATAGAAAATAGCGGCGCCGCCAAAACCGGGCCACAACCACACCGCCCGTCGGCGGCTGCGATCGTGGAGCACGGCGACCGTCTCCCAAAACACGCGTAGTATTATGGTCGACGATGTTTAACAGAAACCTAGCGGGCGGTCTGAAACGGGAGCAGCGGAAGACAGGGCCGGTCCTGGCGCTCGCCGCCCTCGCTCTGGTCGCTGCGCCCTCCCTCGTCGCGGCGCAGGCGAACAGCACGCCACCGAGCGATAGCCCCTTTGGGGTGCGGATCTTGCGACCGCCGCCTCTCGACACACCGCCGCCGACTTCCCGACGCGCCTATCACGCCGATCCGCGCGGCCAGTTCATGATCACGGCCGAGGCCAATGGAGCATCGGTCCGGTTCCTGGTTGACACTGGGGCAACCCTTGTCGTCCTGACCACCAAGGATGCCCGCGCCGCCGGAATCGACCTGCGCGATTTGGTGTTCAATCAGGTCGTGCACACCGGCAATGGGATGGCTCCGGCTGCCTCTGTACTGCTGCGCGAGATCCGCGTCGAAAAACTCTCGATCCGTGATATTCGCGCCGCGGTGATTGAAAAGGCGGACCAGTCGGTGCTTGGAATGAGCTTCCTCAGCCGGTTGAAGAGCTTTCAACTACGGCAAGGTGTGCTGACGCTCGACTGGTAGCGTGTCGATCGGCACGAAGGCGCCGCCCGGCCTCGTTCTTGCCACGCTGCAACACCGCCGCGATGGCTTTGCATCTGGCCGAGATCTCCCAAACCGTCACGCGGGGAGCGCATCCCCTGGTGCACAAATCTGGGGTTGTGAGCCCCGATGGCGGTCGGTGCGTTGCATCGCCTGTCAGACGATGCGAGGACTACACCAATCGTGTACGCTGCGCCGGTGTGTCAGAGACCGATTTCGGTGCGTAATTGATCTCAGCGGCGCGGCTGAGCCGCAGCACCCGGCGCAAAAGTACGAATGCGAGCAAGCCGCACAGCACGAGCCCAAACGGCGTCTCGCCGAAAAGATCAAAAATGTCGACCCCAATCCCGATCACCAGCCGGATCAAATAGGTCAGGATTATCGGGCTGAGCAGAATGGCGGCGACGCCAAGACCCCAGCGTACGCAAATACGAACATGCTCCATCAAACCCGTCCGACAGCACCGTCCGCAGCCACCTTAGGCTGACTTTGTTAAGCGAGCGTTGATGCCCATTTTCGGATCGCCCGCGTAGCCCCGGAAATGACACATTGCGGCGGGCCGATTGCCGCCGGTCGCATCACGTTAGGGCTGCCTCCGGAGCGCGGTGCCCGTAAATTACAAGGACCTGTGCGAGGGTGCCCGCTACATAAATCGCATCGCACACGCCCCCACTCGGCCGCGTTAACCGATCGGTAACGCTCTCTCGTTATGCCTTCGCCCAGGTCACCTCCCGCAGAGCACTACAGACGAATGGCAGAGTACGTTCTGGCGTATGCGCACCCCACACTCTCGCAAAATCTCGGCATCATCTACGAGGTGCAGCGCCTGCGGATGCGGTATTCGGATGATGAGGCGGCGGTCCGATCGATGCGCTTCGCTGTGCTGCGCGCTCACAATCTAATTCGCGACGGGGTGGAACACCAAGCTCTTGCGTTGACGCTGTGGCGCGCAGCATTGCCCGCCAATGTCCTCATCTGGAAGAGACCAGATTAAAAGGGGCATCAGCGGCGTCAGTGTCCGATGATGAGCGTGTTCAACAACCTAGCACGTTTGACCAGCACGCGGCGCGAGACAGTTTGCAGTCGATCGTGCCAGCTCATCGCTGGCTTCTTCGCCACGCTGACCAGTGCCGCCGCTAACGCGTCGATCTCCAGGCCACGATCAACCGCTTCCTAGGGGAAAGAACGATGATCCCGTTCGTGTGGACCGCCGATCCCGAGAGGATCATCGCCTCGGTAAAACGAGGGCGCCAAGCATCGGTGCCTTGCCGCCAACCGCCCAACGCATAGCCGGGTCGCGGCGCAAGTTCGGGCGGCTCGCCGGCTACGACGCATGAACGGCGATACGGTGAATGCGCAAACGTTTTTCGAAGGTGAAAATGCCGAACCGGGACGGATTTATCGTTCGCTTCCCGGGTAGCCGCCGAATCTGAGTTTATCTCACTCAAGATCCTCGAAGAGACGATCCTGGCATCACTACCGTCGGGAATCCGGGGAATGTCGGCTTATAATTAGGGATCCCCC
>Ga0137390_10003796_pt1 | contig 12413 bp, 14 predicted proteins | sample 15con2h24AmetaG_FD_104937 | JGI IMG/M metagenome (GOLD analysis project Ga0137390, IMG submission 104937) | Vadose zone soil microbial communities from Angelo Coast Range Reserve, California, USA - 15con2h2.4A metaG | ecosystem: Environmental > Terrestrial > Soil > Vadose zone > Saprolite... | reverse complement strand
GCGCGGGCGCGGGAGTCGGTTCAAGAACAGGACATCGTTACAAACAATCTGACACGCGATCTCTTTGATTCGTGCTCGTGTTACAGCAAAAAAAGCTAATATTTTTTCGGCTATCGACTACGGTGTTACTTCCAACCGGGGGTTGAGGGAGGGGGAACGGGAGGGGGGTGGGGGAGTAAGGAAGCAAGGGGCGCAAGGGCAACCATGCGCCACAGAAGGGGGGGAGCAAGCAAGGGACAAGAAGCAAGCGCTGAGGGTGGTGATGGACAACACAATCACCTGTTACTTGCGACGGCGATGGGGAGGACAGAGAAGCACTGATGGGGAGGACAAGGGAAGGGGGAGGGAGACGAGAGGGCGGAGAGGCGGGGGCGGCCGCAAAGGCAACAACAAGCAGCTCATCTCATGACATGACAAGCAAAGGGCGGGCGATGGGACCGGATGGGTACCCATTCAAACTGGATTCGTGCACCAATTTGAGTAGCGCCAGGGTGTCGGGCATGGGAAACAATATGGCCTAAGGAGGAGCGTAAGGACGAAGGGGGCAGAGGGCAACAAGGGAGAGTAAATGGAGCCAATGGCTTATCAACGCTCTCCACTACCCGAATTCGCGCGTCGTAGAGATCTGGCGAGCACGCTTGTTATTCGAGGGTTGAGGGAACGTTGCGTTGGATAATGAAGCCATGCCCCTCACCCGAAGCCTCGGTAGACAAGTGGGGTCCTTCCCACGCGTTACGTTTTTTCAACCTTTTCACTTCAAAGTCTCGTTCCACCTCTGTGGCACTTCCTCTTCCAGTCACATCGTTCATTTCAGTCGTCTCGACCGTCGTAGCACGACGAAAAATCTCTATAATGGTGCTCGCTGACGTGCGCTTATAGGTTAGTACAAATAACGTAATCGTACACACATGTATGACGAGTGGAGGGAGTGGACAGGGTAATAGGGGGTGGGTCGTGAGAGAGCGATGATGGATAGATCAAGAAACCTAGGGGACAAGAGATGCTATGTATATACTCTGATGCGGAAGGATGCAAAAGCAAAACTGATGTGAGAAGATCGTAGTGTTATGCGAGTGAATGACGAAGCCGAGTAAGACGAGTACACCACGAGGTGCACGCTTTTGAAGGGATGGGAAGGAATAGTGCGACAGTTGGATGGTTGCAAATCGTCAAAGAGAAATTCAGGTTTGATCCTTTTGTCGTGTTCTTCCGCAAGGTGTTGTCATCCATGGAGCTGAGAAGAGATAGGTGGGGCAATCCGGGAACAAGGGGAAGTTTTCGTGACAATGGCCGATAACACGATGCCAAGAAGAGCAGACGTCTAAAAAGAGGAGAAGAGGGATCCACAGTGGCTAACAGTAGGCAACAGCTCGTGCAGCCTTGCGACCCCGTGCGCGGAAGGCAGGGTGATCGAGGGGTGCTGGTTCGTAAAGTGGATTGGTCGGTTGCTTCGGGCGTCCCAACCAGCCAGACAAAAAGACGTCACCGGATGCCGTGACGCCCTTTGTAGGAAGAATATCTTCGTCTGCCACGTAGAGGGATGACGTCCCGCGCGAGCGGGCGAGGGACAAGGGGGTGGGATCTAAACCGGCGACAGCGGGGTCCTGAGGTGATCGCTTCGGTGGTGGTGCTTGGCGTGACGTAGAATTTCCAACCCAGGTGCGGACGTGCTTCGCGAGCGCACCAATCACGGAGGACTGGGGAAGACGCGGGAGTTCCGCCGGTGAGGTAACGCGCTCATCCTCGCCAGAAATGGGTGTGGCGATGGAATCCGTCGCAAGTGACGTGGTGGTGGTGCTAAACCCGCCAGCCGATTGATGGTAGAGGGACGGGTTCGGCCGTTCGGAGGATCGGGGAGTCTGAATGGGGTGTGAGGGTTGGGCGAGGACGGGGGACGATGCAACGGAAAGCGCGGGAGCGAGTGGTCGGGTAGACATGCCGGTGCTGAGAAGGACGGGTCTCGAGGCCGTCCTCCGAGGAGAGGGTGTGCGTTCTTCCGATGGTAGGCCGGGAGAGACGTTCCTCGCCCAGGCTAAAATGCCTTCATGGTTGCTTTCGGGCCAGAGGCATAACGGGGGGGCGGGTTGTTGGATCGACGAAGAGTCATGATAGTCGAGGATGGAGGATTGAGTTGTTGACGGGTTGTCTCCATTGTAGCACTCTGAAGAGCAGTAGACTTCATCAGAGTTTTCCTGGATGATGAGCGGGTCAACGGCCACGTCGTCGGGTGAAGCTGGGGGAAGGGGGGAAATTGCGCACCAGGTGACGGTTGCAGGTCAAGCACCACTGAGTATCCATTGCGAGAAGAGAGTATGGGCAAGCAAAGGGTGGTGATAGAGGAGGGAGAAGGAAGAGGGAGAGGATAGCGAAAGACGGGAGGAGTGTAGAGAGGCGAGACACATGCAGCCGGCGAGGTTGACCTTATATTATAAAAGATATGAAAAGAGAAAGTGATAACTCTGAATAATGCCATTAGAAAACGCGCTCAGCCTGGTGTCCAGGGTCCCCGTCCCCCAAATAATCAATCTCAGATCCAGGCTCGCCATCGAGATCGGCCTCGTCCCTCTAACCTCGTTTGGGCTCAAGACCAACATCGAGATCCCATACCAGTCCTCTCACGCCTCTCCCTCCAGGTTTTCTGCCCCTTCGCTCCCACCGCCCCCCATGAATCATGGCGACTCACCGCTATCCCGACGAAAAATTTGACTAGTTTGTGCCCAATTGTTTCTTCTCTTCTCTAGCTCGAGTCACCCAAATCCAGCTCGCTAGTGTTCTCGGCGGCGGAACTCGACCATTTCCCGCCGCCTCATCACCACCCTTGCTTCTCTGAACCTTCTAGGTCCACAGGTCCACGGTCCATCGACGTACCATCCTATATTAGTCAAGGAGTGCATCTAGGCTATTCGCATCGCGCTGGCTCAATAGTGCCTATTCCTGCTAGAACTGCCCAATTGCCGTCAACTCGTCCCATCTGGCGACACAGCTTTCAACTACAGATGTCTCTCCCAACGCTAACGTAACTGCCAGGTGCGTCTTTTGTTGGCCCTTATCGAGGTCCTGCCAAAATGGGTGAGAGAACAATGAGAAACAGTGAACCCCTCCCCCCCTACCCGATGAACTACACGTGTGTCATACTGTAACCCCTTGAAGCCGAGCAACCCTACTCTCTCAGGTGGTAACATAATGGACAGCTCTCCCGACACCGAACCCTCGTCGCTACGACTAATTCAGGCGGACAAAAGAAAGGACACTCACATCAATATACTTCCCCATCACGGCACTATGCAAGCCAAGACCGCGATCGCCTTGCCGTTGTACGTTTAAACGGGAAATCCGATCCAGCCTCCGCGTGCATAATTCCCCGATCGTGCGAACCAGCCTATCCAACGCCTGGAGATTCTGCGTCACCGGGGGCAGGCGCACACGCGTTTCCGCCCCGAACGAACGGTTCCAGACGGCCATCCGCCAGTACAGATGGCGTTGTGAGGCGTTGTATACATAATTTAATTTGATTTTCCCATTTTCAATGTCAGCTTGTGCACTGAGCAAGCAAACATCGGGCTGCACGTACTTGCACCTCGTATGAATCATCATCATCTTCGTCTTCGTCACTCCCCTCGTTTCGCACCCTTGTCTGCCCTTGCTCCATCTGTATTTGCGTCCGTGCCATGCGCGTCATGAGCTGGCGCGTCTGTGCAGCCTCTATCGTCTTACCCTGCCCCCTCAAACCGGCGAGCGCGATCGCTAGCCATAATTTGTGCGAAAGAATCCCGTCAGCAGTCATGTACAGGGGGTTGCTATTCTCATCTGACTCGGTGTCAATCACCAGCTCAGACTCCCCCCATCCCGCGTCATACTGCCAATCGCGCAGGATCTCCATGCAGGTGGCATAACTGGCGTCGTCGTCCCAGCGACGCGGTGGGAGATCAGACAATGCGGAACCTGCCGCGTCCCAGACTTCCTCGGTTGTCCAAGTGAGGATATCGTTGTCATTGGCATCAAGCATGAACCCATAGCGCACGAGTAACTCCGCATTGGTGAGTTTTGCCCCATACGTATTGAAAACCTCTTCGCCGGGCGCAACCGCGGCGTTCACCACCATCTCATAGGTGTCGTTTTCGGGTTCTGCCGTATCTGTACCGGGCGCCGACGCAGATATGTCCTCACGGCCATCCACATCATGAGGACACTCTGAAAGGGAGCCGCAGGACGTACACACGTCAAAATCGCTCTGCATGATTGCGACGGTCAGCGATGGATACCATTGACGCTAGCGGCGAAGCCGAATGCCGGCAGTCCCGCTCGTACGAACCTCCAAGTGAACGCTGTTTTCTTGCGAGTGATTAAAGCTGTCAGAAAAAGTGCGTGTATGAGTTGTGATTAGCGCACAAAGGTTGTCATTACCCACGCATCCGCTACGGGCACCATGGCTAGGCCGTGATATGCATCAACCATGAATGCACGAGAACTGACGAGTGCATAAGCATGCCGAAATCCTCCCACAGACGGGGATAACCCAGCACGCTCGAGCAGCGGCGCCGCAACGGAAAGGTAGAAACCCAAAATGTCATCCTGTAGCACATGCCGCAAGGGCGGCGCGGCAAACGTGTGAGTCATCCTCGCCGCGGGAGGGTTCGTCGAGAGCGGGTCCAGTAAAAGGACATACGAGAAGGGGCGTCCGGGGCGGGCCTGGAAGGAGTAAGTGCGTCTTGGCTTCCGTAACCTGCAGCCATCGTCTTGCCTCGGCTGCATCGCCATCAGGGTCTAGACCACCCGACTCGGCTCGACGTCCATCATCGTTAGTGTCGTGAGACGACAGAGGATCACGCAAGGTGGCGCCCCAGAAAAGTGCAATTCCATCCCAATTTTGATCGCTCGGAAGGGACTGGAGGTACCCGGCCCAACGAGAACGTGAGGCCAGTAGCCTGTACCGCACATTTTATAGGGGGTAGGTACGTGGACCGTAAGGCACAATCAGTTATCGGACGCACTGTTCGGAGTACAGAGCCAAGGCGAGGGTAAGGGTGGCATCGTGACCGTACGGAGCGTGAGGGATACGGTCTGCGAATGCACACGAACGGGCGGACAACACGGCGGATTTCGGGATTACGACAACTGACATCCACGGAGGAAGAGAGATACATAAGGGACGTTGTCAGAAAGCAGGAGCGAATATCGCGCTCGGTTGTAAGCAGGTGGAGACTGGTGTGAAGGGGGACCGGCTTACGCGACCGCTCGGGTAAGATAGGGGAGTTTGTAGCGCGAACGCAGATGCCCTTCTTGTCATGGCGAAGGATGCGGAGGCTTGGGTTTATGCGAATGCCGTTGACCGAACACCAATCGAGCAAAGTGAGCACGTCCATCAAAAACAAAACGGTCAAACAAATGTCAAATCGGAAAATAGGAGTAGAAGTAGATGTCAATTACGTAAATACCATTTCTCGCCCACTTCACTTCACTGCGACTTCTTATCTGCTGCTTTCGCCTTCGCTTCCTCTGCCGCAATTTTCGCCACCTCCCTCAATTCCGATCTCCGAGCCCATTCCTGCCCGCCCTAGATTGTGCGCGTGACAATCCAAAAAAATCAATATAAGAAAAAAAATATTACAAAAAAGAAAAAGAACCAAGGCTGTTGGACAACCCCGAAAAAAAAGAAAAAAAAAAAAAGGACACGCCGTTTCACGTACCTGAAGCGCCAAAACTCCACCGAGCAGCACCATGTTCAACGTGTTTCCAGCGGAAAGCACACGCAGCGCATCGATCTGGTCTTCGCGAGTCTCCACGCCCGCCACGGGTGTGACGACCGTCCGGATGGAGGGTATGGTCACCGTGATGTACATCACGGTGGCGGAGACGAACGCGACTGTAACGTTAAGGTTTTTTTTCCCGAGAAGAATTCTCCGGTCAGTCGGTGTGCAAGGTGGGAGAAACGAGTGCACCCTCCGGATAAGAGGGGGGAAAAAAAAAAGGGGGGGGAAGCATTAATGAATGAGTGCGCTCACCTAACGATCCTCCATCAAAGAACATCGCACTTTCGTCCCAGCGATGTATTTTGGTAATGATCGCGACGACTCCAACGCCAATGAGACCATGGAGCAGCGCCTGTCGATGCGACGACGCGCGTACGCACAACAATCATGACATGTCCCAGCCACGTCTCGCGATAAACAAAAAACGTTGCGTACCTTTATCCCGGGAGGGGCATTGTAGAACGTTTTGTAATATTGGAATCCATTCAGCGTGATCTCTTCGGTCAGCGGTTCAAAGAGCACGCGATAGTCGATGGTGCAACACGCCAGCAACACGCCTGTGTCGCGCAATGATGAGTGGTGCCCTGATAATATCAACGCTTTCACGCCTATTCTTACTCACCGAAGAGAAAGCATGTTGTAGCAAGCACAACGCCCTGTCGGAAACCCATGAGTCCTTAAGCCTTAAGTCCTACCTATCACACTGGGTGGATTTGCCAAGGGCCGCCCGGCTGAAAAATGATGTTTCTCACGCCCTTTTGTATCAGCAGTGGAGTACGAGACGAGTCCATACAGGGTAATTATCCCCTTCCCGATCTCTCTTCCACCGCAACGTCGGCCGAGCAGTTATATGGCTGTGGACAAATGCTGTGATATATAAATGGCTGAAATAATAATTACTAGAACATGCAGGGGTAAATCAGACTCCGGTGATTGGTACACGCTGCCCTGAAACAGAGAGAAAAAACACTACATCATCCTTCCAACGCATGCACACCCAACGAGGTGCAATCGACTCCGCCCGGTGATAACAGGCTTCCATTCGGCGTAGAAGGGCTATATTTACCCCTGCGCATCATCACAGAAGGCGAAGCGTACTCCAGCTAAAGGCGTGTTGGGCTTTCGTCGTAGTTACTGCGAATGAGCCGAGGTGCCAGATATCGCTGCTTCGTGTGGATGTGGCGAGCTTCTGGGAGATCGCGCCGGGGGTCGTGGTGAACCCGGAAGACCAGGGACTTGACCGTGTCGCGACCCATCTGAGCTCGCAACGCGGATACCCAATCCACGCGCCGCCGCAAGATTGGATGCCCGGGATCGGGACGAGGGCGTCTCCTGCGTGGGTTGAGCCTGCTGCTGAGGGCTTGGTTGGCTCCCTGGAAGGGACTCCATAGTCATGTCCTGGTCCGTCGTATCCGCGCCGCTCTCCGTGTTTACCGACATTTCCTCCTCATCGTCAGACTGCCCGTCTTCATCCGGGTCTATCCGCATAAAGTCAACATAAATCAGACAACGCCACTGGGCGACGTTACGCACCTGTGAGCTTCCGACCCGAAAGCCCGAGTAATTGATCGGTAGTGGCGTCCAAGTAATGCCTGCTGTTTCTGGGATTGATGTCTGCACCACCGGCATCGGCAACCTGGGGTACATCGCTGCTCTTTTCGTCGGTCGCCGATTCTGATTCGTTTGCGTCATCGTGGACATTGAAAACGCGGTTGAACTCTGCCAACATTAGGCTAAAAACGCCAGCGGGGATTCCGAGTGTCGGGCTGAACACTATCCCAACATTGCGCATCGTCATCTTGTTCACGTTGGAATTCTGTACGACCGAGATAAGATGGGCGGTCAAAGCGCGGAGAAGGCTGTAATTCGCTACTGGAAGAATCGCGATAAGGTGTGAGAGCTCGGTGATTCTTTCCTGGGGATCTACCAGGTCTGTGGGTTCGAACGATCTTATCAGGACAACGGAAACCGAGCACATCCGCAGATGTGGTGGACGTGGAACGTACCCATGACGGAGAGGAACCGCATATGTAGATCACGCGTTAGAATGCTCGACGGTAGATCCCGAAAGAAACTCTTCAGCAAGCCCGCTATGGCATGGGGATCCCAATATTCGTCCGAGCGAAGCAGGTCCACGTCCCCCTCTTGTCACGAGGTCAGGCGGTGTATTGCAAGGGTTGCAATGAGAAATTACTTACCCACATTGAACTTATCTTTCAAGTTTTTTATGACGGCAGAGCTTCCACTGAGGCGATAGATACCCTCCTCCTGATCAGCCTTCATTTTTTCTAAATAATCAATGCAGCGAAAGACGATTGCCGGAAGACTAGCAATGTTTGCCACATCGAGGGACTCCTCCAACGGCACGCCAAACACCGCGCGGTGGACTTGGACGTGTGCAGGGGCAATGGGTTTCTCTAGATGTCAGACACCCACGTCAAGGTCTACAATCGGTTAATCTGCCGCTAGACGCTCACCTCCTGCATGTTGTCGCCAACCCCACTGGAACATACGCGACTTGACTTTATCCCTGCGGTCATTTTGCACAACATCTGGTTCCTTTGCACCGAATTTGTGTCCCGGTGGAATAGGCGTGCCATTCATTGGCCCTGATATTTTCACCTTTGTAGCCATGTCTGTGCGGGATGCACCTTGATTAAGGCCCTCCGGCGAAGCTGGGCGGTCGCCCAGAGAAGTGCCCTCAGATGAGTGCGGGGGTTCCGAGGAGGGGTGGAGAGAGGTACGCTGGCTTTGACGCTGACGTGGGTGATCTGAAGAGGGCGGAGGGTTGCGTCCACCGGCACGACTCCCTGGTGGTTCGACCAGATCCGGGTAATGCCCCAATTCCGAATTGGCCCGAGGTCCGATAGAGGGTATGAAGTCGCCACCAACGGCATCCAGAGGCGACGTCGTGGGAAGTGAGCTAGACAAGGGTAATTCAGCGCCCTGAGCATGGGATGGCTGGCCCTTGTCCAGTAGACGCCTTGCGGTCTGCGCGTCTGAGAATACAGGGCCCGGTTGCTCAGAACTCGACGGAGTATTTGTACTTTTCGAAGAGCCACCAGAGGCTTCTTCATATGAAGGTGTGGCATGAAACAGCTTTGCATTCGACGGATCCGGGGCGAGTCGCGACAATGGGATGACGGAATTGATGTTGATGTCGTCCTTCGTCATACCTCGTTGCCCTTGCCGGCGTTCACGATAAGGCGGGGGGACTTCAATGGGCGCATTGGAACTGGTGCTTGATCGGGGCTGACTTGAAGACATCGAAGTTGTGGCAGACGTATTGACATAGAGGCTACTATTTGGTGACGCATGTTCGTCGTATGCGCCTGAAACATAGCGCACGAGTATTTCAACCCAGCTATCGCGTTCACTGTCGCTTTCCGCGCATAGAACATGACGATGGGATGCACCCGTTCCCTTCTTGAGCTCAATGATCAAGAAAGCATGACGATACTCGCCCTCTTCCTCGGATTCGCGTCTGTCTGCTGGCCGGTGCTGGCGGCCAATCTGAGCTCCGGTGATGTTGATTGATCCAAGATGTTGGCCACCCCGCTGATGGACAAACTGATCAGCGGCATTATCCGCCATCGGTAAGTCCAGGTAACGTACGTTTTCATAGTATTCCAGCTGCGGGCCCTGAAGAACGAAAAATCTCGTCTTCCACCCCCCGAAGTTCTTCCCACGCTTTGTCAGGTATCCTTCTTTGTAACCTTCACGAACGACGGGTTTATTTGTTTCCTTGATGACATCCGATGTCAGAAATGCGATAATCTCATCGTTATTCTTGACAGGAAGCTTAATGAGCGCCTGAACGTATTGCTCCAAGATGGCCTACAAGACTGGCATCAGATCCGTTACACATGCACGGAAGGGGGAACATACTTTACGTTGATCGACTCTCGAAGGTGCATGATCCTTCCACAGTTTCCCATCTGGCAAATGAGGTATTTTCTTGTGAACACTCTTCCCGTAACGAGAACGGATTCGTTGGTCCAATCCAAGGACATCACTATAAAGTTTTTCAACCATGTACGGGTCTTTTTGGTTACCAGGGTCGACTAGAACCACGAAGGAGAGGACATCCTTGCCACGATCGTTTGGCCGAATAGACGAAGTTGTTACGGTGATATGTGTGTATGGAAGGTCATTGGGTAGGAGAGGAAGGGCGCGGAACTGTACCAGAGATTCTTGCTCTTGGATAACGCTCTGATACGTTGACATGCCTGACGAGCGGGAACCATAGGCGTTAGGCGTCGGGGTGGTGGGGGACTCTGGTCCGTCCATTCTTCGGGCCCGCTCAATAGCAGGAATTGCTTGAGATGTTCCTGAAGTGAGGTCGCTATTACCCGGGTTACTCGTATTTGCTACACCAGGTGGAAGGGGAAAGTCATCGGCGGCAGGGGGTTGTACTGAGACGCGCGGCTGTTGAGGGTCATCTGGGGGTTTCCTACTGTCTTGAGGACTTGGTGACGTCAAGCTATAGTCAGCAGCGGAGTCATAAAGGCTGTCCGAATCATCTAAATCTAGGAACTCTCCATCAGACAAATCTCTACGCATAGATGACTTATCAGTCGTAGAATCCCGAGAATCAGGTACGGTATGTGTATTAGAATGTGCAGGCGACAGCCCCCGACTATGGCCGTGGATAAGGTCAATTGCATGAGGTCTGTCGCCTGGTGGTGGCGGATCAATCACGGACAAATACTGCTTTGCCTCGTCCGGGAGGGTTATCCTTGACTCGCGGCTGGCAGCCTGTGGCTGTGTGAGAGATTGTGGACCAAATTGGCTGGAAGAGGCTATCGTCTCCAAGGGGGAAGAGGCCGGCGAGCCAAGCGAGAATGTGCCATTGGGGGGATAGTTGGTAGAGGGAGAAGCAGTCTGGCTAACGGGGGAAGCGGAAAGACCAGCGTCTGCGCCAGGGCGATCTTCGACCTTGGGGATGTGAAGCGGCTTTGTTGTGGGTCGCTGATGGGGAAGTGAACCTGACGCAGCGTGTGTAGCCGAGGCATCAAGGGCGCTGAGGGAGTGGTGTGATACTGTAACAGTCGGGGTAACCTTCGAGGCAGGCAACCAATCAGGTGTGAGGGTGTGCGATTCAGCTTCCACAGCCAAGCCTAATGGTTGGGGAATTAGCGAAGTGGAAGGACATGGGGGAGATGCAATGCAATGAAACGATGGATACCTGTATCGGCTGATTGATGACGGGTAGGTCGAGAAGGATATCCGTCCGAGCATTGGCCCATTCCATTGTTGGAGGGGGATGGCTTCAACTGTTTCTCCCTCGCTCGATGGCCCCGCGCGATGGCGTCTGGACTCTCTCCAAGCTTCAATAACATTGCCTTGTAAGCATCCCTTTCCAGCCTAACTCTCTCCAGATTTCTTTGCGACTCGGTATAAAGGCCACGAGACTTCTCGATGAGCTTCCAGAGCTGGTTATTCTGGGATGCGAGGAGATTGCGGTCGGAGATGGTGTGTTCGAGCGCACTCAAAGCTGGATTCGCGGCTTCTGCGTGGGCAGAAAGCACGGCTTCAAGCATGAGCGGTGTGCCAGCCTGGGATGATGTCGCCGAAGAGGGAGGCGCTGATGGACGGGCGGCAGAAGATGATGGTAAATCGTGAGGACGTTGCGGTGGGGTGGCTGAAGCGCCATTCATGATTGAGAAACGCTCGTTAGCACTGGGGAATGATGTGAGTTACAACGAGGAAACAGCAGACAAAATGCGACGGCGACTGTACCAGAGGTGAGCTCAAATGAACCGTTTTGGGAGGGTCAGACCTGGCGGCGAAACGCAGCCGTCGTGGGCTTGGCTGACTACTTATCGACCTGCACAGAACCAGGGGAGGAAATGAAAGAGAGAAGAGAAGACACAGGTCAACTGTGAGATGACGAGGAAGCGGGTAGGCAGGATGAAGGAAAGAGAACGAAGGAACGAGTTCGCAATGGCCCCCGACGAGCGACCACAGCAACCGTCGCGATTCGATTGGCTCAGTGCAACCGCCCGAGATTTGAGGTCGCGTAACTGCTGGATTCAACACCCTCCTACCACAAGCCGTAATTATTATCCCCGTCCAAGTCCCAGAATGTACCTTGGGATGGCCCTCGGGGACTCAAGCACCCGATGAGAGAAGCACAAGTGGTTAATCAACCGTCTCTCACCACAATACGGTAAAATTTCACGGCCAGCTTTACACGGCTGAATCGGCCCGCTCTTTTCCAATTGTGCCATATCGTCCGACCTGTGGACTGGATGCTCCCAATGAGGTCTTGCTGGAACATTGTTCAGCATATTGCGCGCTGGCCACACCCTTCTTCGCGACTGAGGTCGCATGTGGTGCTTCCACTGTCCTCGGGTCATCTACCGTCAAGAAACTTCAGTATAAAAACGTTGTCACACGACGTCCATGGAAGTGGTGACACCGAGTCGAATGTGGAGAGTGGACTAGAAAGGCCCGAGCACGCTGTAATCTCCACCTTTGATCTCTTCAGTATTGGAGGCGAGTGTCTTTAGATCGTGTCTACGTCAGGGATAATGACCTGCTCTGCTCACCGTCAATAGTCGGCCCGAGCAGTTCACATACAGTTGGACCAATGCGTGCGGGAAGGATATTCATCAATGACTTGCTAGAGTTGCGTTTGCTGGAGAAAGTGAGTATAGG
>Ga0137390_10003795_pt1 | contig 12416 bp, 14 predicted proteins | sample 15con2h24AmetaG_FD_104937 | JGI IMG/M metagenome (GOLD analysis project Ga0137390, IMG submission 104937) | Vadose zone soil microbial communities from Angelo Coast Range Reserve, California, USA - 15con2h2.4A metaG | ecosystem: Environmental > Terrestrial > Soil > Vadose zone > Saprolite... | reverse complement strand
GCTGTGCAAGACCGATCCGGCGGCCCAGCCCGCGCACGCGGGCATCAGCATCGTGCTGGCCGAGCCGGGCCCGGGTTTCATCGTGTCGCGCGATCTGCCCAAGCTCGGCTACAAGGGGGTGGAGAGCTGCGAGATCACCTTCGAGGACTTCCGGGTCCCGGATTCGGCGCTGCTGGGCGAGCGCGAAGGCGACGGCTTCGCGCAGATGATGCGCGGCCTGGAGATCGGCCGGATCCAGGTCGCCTCCCGCGCGCTCGGCGTGGGCCAGGCCGCGCTGGAGGACTCGCTGCGGTACGCCCAGCAGCGGGAGGCGTTCGGCCAGCCGATCTGGAAGCACCAGTCCATCGGCAACTACCTCGCCGACATGGTGACCAAGCTCACCGCGGCCCGCCAGCTCGTCCTGTATTCCGCGCGGTGTTACGACTCCGGGCGGCGCGCGGACATGGAGGCGGGCATGGCCAAGCTGTTCGCGTCGGAAACCGCGATGGAGATCGCCCTAGACGCGGTGCGCATCCATGGCGGCTACGGGTACTCCACCGAGTTCGACGTGGAACGCTACTTCCGTGACGCGCCGCTGATGATCGTCGGCGAGGGCACGAACGAGATCCAGCGCAACGTCATCGCCCGCCAGCTGATCCAGCGGAACCCGGTCACCTCATGACCGCCCTGCCGCTAGCCGGGATCGTGGTCGTCGCGCTGGAGCAGGCCGTCGCGGCCCCCTTCGCCACCAGGCAGCTCGCCGACCTCGGCGCCCGGGTCATCAAGGTCGAGCGGCCGGGCACCGGCGACTTCGCGCGTGACTATGACCGGTCCGTGTTCGGCCTGGCGAGCTACTTCGTGTGGCTGAACCGGGGCAAGGAGTCGGTGGAGCTTGACGTCAAAAGCGCCGAGGGCCAGGCGGCGCTGGCCGCCTTGCTGGCCCGGGCCGACGTCTTCGTGCAGAACCTCGCGCCCGGCGCGGCCGACCGCCTCGGGCTCGGCGCGGACCAGCTCCGCGCCCGTCATCCCCGGCTGATCTGCTGCTCGGTCTCCGGCTACGGGCCGGACGGCCCGTATGCGCACAAGAAGGCCTACGACCTGCTGGTGCAGTGCGAAGCCGGGCTGCTGTCGGTCACCGGCACCCCGGACGAGCCGGCCAAGGCGGGCATTTCGGTGGCTGATATCGCCGCCGGGATGTACGCCTACAGCGGCGTGCTGACCGCGCTGTACGAGCGGGAGCGCACCGGCCGCGGATCCAGCTTCGACGTGGCCATGCTGGACGCCCTGGGCGAGTGGATGAGCCAGCCCTACTACTACACCGTCTACGGCGAGCGCGACGTCCGGCGCACCGGCGCCCGGCACGCGTCCATCTCCCCGTACGGCCCCTACTGCGCCCGCGGCGGACAGGTCTTCCTCGGCCTGCAGAATGACCGCGAGTGGGCCGTGCTCTGCGAGCGGGTGCTGCGCCGGCCGGACCTGATCACCGACGAGCGGTTCGCGACCAACCCGGACCGCGTGACCCACGACGCCGAGCTGACGGCCATCATCGAGGCCGCGATCGGATCCATGACGCCGGACGAGGTCGTGGCGGTCCTGGACGAGGCCGGGATCGCCAGCGCCCGGCTGCGCACGCCCGCGGAATTCGCGGCTCACCCGCAGCTCGCGGTCAGGGACCGGTGGCGCGAGGTGGATACCCCGGCCGGTCCGGTGCGGGCTCTGCTCCCGCCGGTCAGCGTGCCCGGCCGCGAGGCGGCCATGGGCGCCGTCCCGGCGCTGGGCCAGCACACCGCCTCCGTCCTGGCCGAATTCCGGGGTACACAGGGAACACGTGAAACGCTGACGACGAGGCCCAGGAGGACATCATGACCACGCTGGAGACCAGCACCGATCGGCCGCAGTACCAGCTCGTCATCGACGGGCGCCGGGTCGAGGCGGCATCAGGGAAGCGGTACGACACCGTCGACCCATACCTCGCCAGGCCGTGGGCCAGCGCGGCCGACGGCGACGCCGCGGACGTCGATAGCGCGGTGGCCGCGGCCCGGCGCGCGCTGACCGGGCCCTGGGGCCAGCTCACCGGGTTCGGGCGCGCCCGGCTGATGCGCAGGCTCGGTGACCTGATCGCGCGGGACGCGGGCCGGCTGGCCGAAATCGAGACCCGGGACACCGGCAAGCTGCTGCGGGAGATGCGCGGGCAGCTGGGCAGCATCCCCGAGTGGTTCTACTACTTCTCCGGGCTGGCCGATAAGCTCCAGGGCTCGACGGTCCCGGTCGACAAGCCGAACTTCCTCGTCTACACCCGGCACGAGCCGGCCGGCGTGGTCGCGGCGATCGTCCCGTGGAACTCCCCGCTGCTCCTGCTGACCTGGAAGCTCGCGCCCGCCCTGGCCGCGGGCTGCACGATGGTGGCCAAGCCGAGCGACTACTCGCCCGCTTCGGCGGTCGAACTCGCCGCGCTGATGGACGAGGCCGGGTTCCCGCCGGGCGTGTTCAACGTCGTGACCGGCTTCGGGCCCGCAGTGGGCCAGGCCCTGGCCGCGCACCCCGACGTGGACAAGATCGCGTTCACCGGCTCGACCCTGGTGGGCGCCGAAGTGGCCAAGGCCGCCGCGCAGAACATCACCGGCGTGCTGCTCGAACTGGGCGGCAAGTCCGCCCACGTGGTGTTCGACGACGCCGACCTGGACGCGGCCTGCAACGGGGTGCTGGCCGGGGTGTTCGCCGCCACCGGGCAGACCTGCATGGCCGGCTCGCGGCTGCTGGTCAGCCGGCGGGTCCATGACACGCTGGTGGACAAGATCGTCGACCGGGCCCGCTCGATCCGCCTCGGCGACCCGCGGGCGGCCGAGACCGAGATGGGCCCGGTGGCCACCGAGCCGCAGTACCGCAAGGTGCTCTCGTTCCTTTCTTCGGCCGCCAGCGAGGGTGCGACCGTGGCCGCGGGCGGGCGCGCCGATGACGGGCTCGGCGGGTACTTCGTCCAGCCGACCGTGCTCACCAACGTGAAGCCCACGATGACGGTCGCGTGCGAGGAGGTGTTCGGCCCGGTGCTGGCGGTCATCCCGTTCGACTCCGAGGACGAGGCGATCGCGCTGGCCAACGACAGCCGCTACGGCCTGGCCGGGGCGGTGTGGACCAAGGACATCCACCGCGGGCACCGGGTGGCGCACGCGCTGCGCACCGGGACCGTGTGGATCAACGCCTACCGGGTCGTCGGACCGGACGTCCCGTTCGGCGGTTTCGGGCTCAGCGGGCTCGGCCGCGAGAACGGCGTCGAGGCGGTGCACGAGTACACCCAGACCAAGGCCATCTGGGTCGAGCTCACCGGCGGCACCCGCGACCCCTTCACCCTCGGATGACCCGGACACCACCCGCCACCGAGGATCCGTGAGCGAGGTCAGGGAGCTCACCGAGCTGATCACCTGCGGCCCGGCCGAAGCGCTCGCCGGGCTGCTCGGCGTGCCGATGCCTGATCTCGAGGCCGGCCAGGGACTCCCGCTGCTCTGGCACTGGATGTACCTGCTGGACCGCCCGCCGCAGGCAGCGCTCGGAGCAGACGGGCACCCCGTCCGCGGCGTGAAGGCACGCTGCCAGGGCTCTGCGACTACTCCTACCGGCTGGTCGCGCCACTGTTCGACGGGCAGGGCCTCATCGTGTCCGCCTCAGCGGACCGGGGACGCGGTCCGCGTGACGACGCGCGACTCCGCAGACCGCACGACGGCGGCCGGCGTCATCCAGCCCGGCTCCCGCGAGCATCTGGCTGGCCGGCGGGGCGGAGCAGGCTGAGGAGCTGCTCGCGCAGCGCGGGCGCGGAATCAATGCCCAGCTCCCCCCTGAGCGTGGCGATGACGTAGCCGCGTTCGGTTCGGGAGGCAAGACTGAGGCTGGGAGCCGCGGAGTCGGTCACAGCGCTTCGGTACCCTCCGGTGGCTTGGGCGGGATCGATGGCTTTGGCGGGACGGTGCCGTTCGGGGATGGGCGCGGCCGGGTGGTGGCGGGGCTCGGATCCGGCTGGGGTTCGGCTGGTTCGGGCATGATGTCTTCCCTTGGCACGTGGGGGTTCGTCGCAGCGCCCTCGGCGGCCGCTTGGTTAGCGGCCGGCCGGAACGCTGCGACGAAGATTGGGCCGGCAGCTTTCATCAGGCACCGGCATCGTCAGCCGAGAGCGCGGCGTTGCGAGCGCCATGGGCACCAACGATCACAATGATCGCGCGGATGCGCATGAGCTCCTCCGGTAGCCCCGGGAAACTAGCCGCGGTGCGGCGGCTGACGTCCGGTGCCTGATATCGACGCTATACCCGCATCTAGAAACTAGCAAGCTTTTTCCGGAATCTGCTACCTTATCAGGGTGGCGAGCTGGACCTTCCTGACTAATCACGCCCGGGTTCTCCTGTGCGTCGCTCATGACCCCTGGGTGCGCCTGCGCGACATCGCGGCCAGCCTGAATATAACGGAACGCAGCGCGTTCGGCATCATCACGGACCTGGTCGAGGCCGGCTACGTGGTCAAGGAGAAGGAAGGCCGCCGCAACCGCTATCACATCCAGGCGCACCTTCCGCTGCCAGAACCAGACGGACGGGAACGCACCATCGGCGAGGTCCTGGCCCTCCTGGGCGGCACCGACGCGATCGCGACCTGACGGGTCAGGCGATGAACAGGGTTATCGCGATGTACTGGCATGTCGCGGCGGCGCAGACAAAAACGTGAAAGACCTCGTGGTAGCCGAAGACCGACGGATACGGATCAGGGCGGCGGCGGCGATAAGACAGCGCTCCGACCGTGTAAAGCAGGCCTCCGGCCAGCATCAGCGCTCCCGCTGCGATCCCGGAATGCACCCACACCCCCGGTAGCGCCAGACCGCCCGCCCAGCCAAGTGCGACGAATGTCGAGCCGACCAGAAGCTCTGGCGCGCCCATCCAGGCCATGTGGATCGCGCCCGCCGCGAACGTGAGCGTCCATATCACGATCAGGCAGGTAAGCCGGAAGGTGCCGCGGGTGGTGAGCAAGAAAGCGGGAGTCGCCGTGCCGACGATGAGCAGGAAGATCATCGCGTGGTCCAGGCGCTGCAGGCGCCGCCGCCACGCGGCGTTCCAGTCGCCGCGGTGATACAGCGCGCTGACCCCGAACATCGCGCTGACGATGGGCGCGTAGATGGCCAGCGCCGTGATCCGCACGGCGCCATGCGCATGGGCCAGCGCCAAAGTCCCGAGCACCAGCGAGGCCTCGAACCAGATCAGGTGCAGCCAGCCGCGCAGCAGCGGTTTCGCGTATGGAACGACGCGGCCGACGCCTGAGGACGGCGCCTGCGCCACCAGATGCGCCGAAGGCTCCGTCGCCACGCGGTCCATCGCCGTCACCCGACCTCCGTTCCTGCCCGCCAGGCAATACCGAACACCGGCGCGTATATCAGCACAGTGCCACGCACCACGCCGCAGCGCCAGGGCCCAGGCATAGGCGCGCGCGGAAGCGCGGGGGCGGCCAGCGAGATGGCGGCGTCAGAGCTTGGTCAGCTTGGCGAAAGGCCACATGATCCGCACCTGACGCGAGCCGAAGCCGACAATCAAGGCGGTGTCATCCTCCACGAGGATGACCCTGCCCAGGCCGTACCTGTCGTGCGTCACCTGGTCGTGCACGGCGAACTGCTCAACAGGGGGATCCGCGGGCATGGAGTTGAAGGGACTACCGGGCAGGAAGCGTCGGGTCGCGGCGCGGGCAGGCTTCATTACCATCAGTATGCGCCTTTCCGGCGGCCGGCAGCTTGTTTCTCTGTGACCAGAGTACCCGGAATCCTGGCGCCGGGCGGCCGACGGTCCACTCGGCCCCGGAGAGGACCGGGATCCCGGCGTCCCGGACGGTGCCGGCCGCCCGTCAAGAGGCGGCATTGTCCCGCGGGTCAGTCTTACCTTCGCTCCGGCGCTGGTCCTCGATGATGGAGGCGACGTGCCGCACGCACACCTCGAACGCGAGCGGGTCATCGGCGTACATCCCGCGCAGCTTGTTCATGAAGACGGTCATGTGCCGTACCGTGTCTTCCGGCAGCCCTTCAACGCTCATGAACTTCCCGCCGCCGGCCTGGGCAAAGCCGGGTATCGTACCCGGCTTGATTCCGTAGAAGTCACTCATGCTCGGCCTCCGCGTCCGTTGAATGCTCTCCGGCCTGGCGCGGCAATACGGGGGCCAGCGCGCCGGGCGACGCCAGTCCGGTGACCAGGGCCTTCTTGCCGGTCACGCCGAAACGCTCCAGTACCTTCACCATTCCTCCCGCCAGCCGGCCAGCCCCCAGCAGATGAGACGACCCTAGCCCGCCAGCATGGAGTTAACGGAGGCCAAGGGCCGCGTCGAGGCCTCGCGCCTTCTCTTGACCGGGGGTGACCTGCACTCGACTGCGGCGCAGAACGATGGCGGTGACACCCACCGCCATCGCCGTGGCGGCGAGCATGATCGTGGCGAGGGCGTTGACGGCAGGGGTGAGGCCGAAGCGCACGGCCGAGTACAGCACAATCGGCCAGGTGTTGGTCGTGCCGTTCGTGAACGCGGGCAGGACATAGTCGTCGAACGAGAAGGTGAACGACAGGAGGGCTGCGGCCACGATAGCGGGAATGAGCCTGGGCAGAGTTATCTGGCGGAACGTGGCCAGTGGCCCGGAGCCGAGATCGTAGGCGGCCTCTTCGAGCACATCGCCCATGCCCACGAATCTGGCCCGGATTATGAGCATGGCTACCGAGGTGTTGAACACCACCTGGCCAAGCAGGATGGTGCCCTTCCCCAGGGCCGGGAAGGCGTGGGTGTAATTGCGCGCCTGCACGAAGAAGATGAGGGAAGCCACCGCGATGACGATCTCGGGTACGACGAGGACCAGGTACACGAGGGAGTCGAATGGCGCGCGTAGCCGCGGCTTCATCCGGGCTAGGGCGAGGGCCGCGCACAGCCCGAGAGCGGTGGAGATGACCGACGCCACGGCGGCAATCTGGAGGCTGACCACGATCGCCGGGATGTAGGTCGGGTCGTGCAGACCGGCGCTGAACCAGCACGAGGTGAACCCGTTCCAGACCGTGATGTTGCCGACCTGGGCCGGCGGGATGTCGCAGATGTTGGAGCCGTGGAAGCCGGCGATCGAGGTGGCGGCCGGCTTGTTAAAGGCAAAGATCACCATCACGAGGATCGGCAGGTACAAGAATGCGTACACCACCAGCGCCCATGCGGTGAATCCGTGCTTGGCCTTGAGGGACCTAGGCACCGAACTGCTCTTCTTTCGTGGCGAACAGGATGTACACGATCACGAACAACGACAGCGCTGCCATCAGCCCGATCGAGAGCGCCGAGCCGAATGGCTGGTTCTGGGCCTGGTTGAACTGATCGCCGATGACGTTCCCCACGAACTCGTAGTTTCCGCCGCTCAAGATGTTGGGGATGATGTACTCGCCGGTCATGGGGATGAACACCAGCAGAGCGCCCGTGACAACACCGGGGAGGGTAAGCCGGAGCGTGATCTGCCGGAACGCGTTGAACGGTCGCGCCCCAAGGTCGGTGGCGGCCTCGATCAGCGTCCAGTCCATTCGCTCGAGCGACGCGAACACCGGCAGGATGAACAAGGGCAGGTAGTTGTAAACCAGGCCCACGGCCACCGCGTACTTGGTGTACAGGATGTTGATGCCGAAATCTCTGGCGAGGTATCCGTTGGGGTCCAGAATGATCTTCAGCGCGTAGGTGCGGATCAGGAACGACGTCCAGAACGGAACGACCACCATGAGCAATGCGAGCATCTTGTACGTCGTCAGGTAGCGAGCCATCCAGTAGGCGAGCGGGTAGCCGACAGCGATTGTCAGCAGGGTCCCCACCGAGGCCATGACCAGCGTGCGTTCGAAGATGGTGATGTACAACGGGCTTGTGATAAGGCGGTACTGAGAAGTGTCGAACCCGTAACTGAGACTGCCGAAGCCTTTCTGGGTAGCCAGCGAGAACGCCACCAGGATGGCCATCGGCCCCAGGAAAAAGATGGCGTAGTACGCGAACGATGGCAGGGTCAGCCATCCTGGGTAGCGCGGCTTAAACGACCGCGCTACCCGTGGGGCCGCCGAGGCGGCTGCAGGCTGTGTCTTCTCGGTGACCGCCACTAGGCCGCCTTGAACTCCGAGTAGATCTGGGTGCGGGCCTCCACGACCTGAGGGCTGACGTTCAGGATGTAGTGATAGTTGTCGGTGTAACTCTTCGGGACGTTGAACATCGGGTCGTCTCGAAGGCTGGCCGGCAGCTGCGCCAGCGCGCTCGGCATCGGGATCTTGTAGTTGTGGTAGTTCATCTCGGTCACGGCCGTGCTCGGGGTGAGGAGCCAGTTGATCCACGCGTGCGCGGCCACTGGATGCGGCGCGCTCGCCGGGATGCACCAGTTGTCCGCCCAGATCTCCGAGGCCGCCTGCGGGATGACGGCCGTGATGTCGCCCTGCTTCGCGCGCCCCTGCACGATCCGCCGTACGTCGCCGTTCCAGCCCTGGCTCAAGATGATCTTGCCTGCGATGGCGTCGTTGATGTAGCTCGACGAGTCGATGGTGGTGACACCCTTGCGAATCGACAGCAGGAACGACTTCGCCTGGCTCAAGTCCGCCTGGCTGGAGGTATTGGGGTCCATCTTGAGCGCCATCAGGGCGAGCGGCACAACTTCTTCCGCTCCGTCCAGGAGGTTGGTGCGGCCCTTGCTCGCGAACTTGGGCAGAGCGTTGTAGAAGTCGAACATCGTGGCCGGCTGCTCGATCACGATCTTGTGGTTGTAGAAGAACATCGTGATGCCGAAGTCCTTGATGACGTGATAATTCCCCGTCGGGTCGTAGGACGGCGTCAGGAACGAAGGGTCCAGGTGCTTGAGGTTGGGTAGCAGCGCCTTGTCCAGGGCCATCAGGCCCTTCTCCTGGATCAGTTCGGCGACGGCGTTCTGGCTGGGCACGATGATGTCGTAGCCGGTGCCGCCCGCGTGCAGCTTGGCCAGCAGCTCATCGTTGCTCGAGTAAAAGGTCTCGTGGGTGGTCATGCCGACCTTGGCCTCAGCCGGCAGCTTCGTGAACTTCGTGAAGGTCGAGGGGTCGTCGTACTGCGACCAGTTGTAGATCTCGAGGTGGTTCTCGAGAGGCTTGCCTGCCAGCGGATTCGCCGAGCCGGAGGGACGGGTCGAAGTCCCACCGGTGGTCGTGGTCGTCGTACTGCCGCACGCCGCTGCCGTTGCTGCTGCGAAGATCGCCATCCCGCCCAGGCCGAGTGCCTCCCGCCTGCTCAGGCGCCGGCCAGCGGCGCGCTGAACCTCGCGGTGCAGGTAGTCGAACTTCGGCTTCATCTCGCGTGGCGCGAGAATGCTGAGTTCATCCCGATCATCGTTCATGACTTCTCCTTCTAGGCGCCCGTCATGGTTGGGGCGACCTCACCCAGGAGGAGCGGGGCGGATTCGTCCCAGCTGAGTGCGATCTGCTCTCCCGGGTGGATGGTGTCGAGTGCGGGGTCGGCGCTGGCGCGCTGCTCGCGTACCAGGACGTTCCCCCCGCTGGCCAGCTTGGCTACGATCTGGATCTGGTCACCCAGGTACATCTTGGTGATCACCTCGGCGGCGGCCGAGTTCGCAGTTCCGGGCGAGGCGCCGGTGGCAGCGACCATGCGCTCGGGCCGGATGCCCACGCGTACGCGCCTGCCCCTGACCGCCTGGCCGCGTGCGCGCACGACGATGCCCGAGCCGACGTCGACGGCGAAGCCACCGTCAGCCGCCTCGGCGACCTCCCCGACGAGGAAGTTCATGTCCCCGATGAAGTCCGCGACGAAAGGCGTCAGTGGCCGGTCGTAGATCGCGCGCGGCTCGTCGAGCTGCTCGATCACTCCGTTGGACATCACCGCGACCCGATCGGACATAGACAGCGCCTCCTCCTGGTCATGGGTGACGTAGATGAAGGTGATCCCGACCTGATCCTGGATTCGCTTGAGCTCGATCTGCATTTCTTTCCTCAGCTTCAGGTCAAGCGCGCCCAAGGGCTCGTCCAAGAGCAATACACGCGGATTCATCACCAGCGCCCGGGCGAGTGCGACGCGCTGCTGCTGGCCGCCGGAAAGCATCGCGGGACGGTGCTTCTCCCGGCCGGTGAGCTGCAGCAGCTCGAGCGTCTCGCGCGCCCTGGCGTTGCGCTCAGACTTGCCGACCTTGCGCTGCTTGAGCCCATAGGCCACGTTGTCTAGCACCGACATGTGCGGGAACAGCGCGTACTGCTGGAAGACGGTGTTGACGTCGCGCTTGTAGGGCGGGATGCCGATCGCGTCCGTGCCGCCGATCAGGATCTCGCCCTCATCCGGCTGCTCGAAGCCCGCGATCAACCGCAGTGACGTCGTCTTGCCGCATCCAGATGGTCCTAGGAGCGACAGGAACTCGCCCTTGCGCACTTTCAGGTTGACGGCGTCGACTGCGGTCAGAGAACCGAAGCGCTTGGTCACGGCACGAAGCTCTACGTCGTAACCCGCGTCGCCGTCTGGGGAGCTCACGCCTGAAGTCACCCTCCCACAACGAGTGTTACGTGTGTTAAGGGCACTGTAGGGCAACTGTAACCTGCGGTCTACGGACGTCGGCGCGGGTTACGGCCTCGGTTCACCGCAGGCCAGGGCGGTTGAGCCTAACCGGTGGCAGCGCCCGGGTGAATCACTTCACGAGCCTGGCCACGCCGGGACATCGGGCACTCCTGGGCCGCCATGCACGCTGAGTACCACGGCGGGGCGATAGCCCGGCCTGCGCGTACCCCTGTCAACGCTTCACCGCTTCCCTCACGGGCAACAGCGCATGACCCGGGACCGCCGTGGGTCGCTAGCCCTTCGGCGTAGAGCTCTTCCATCTCCTCCTCCATGCCGGTTTATCCCGGCGCACTCATGATCGCGTAAACAAAGCGTCGGGAGACGCGAGATCTTCGTGATCATGAACCTTTGCGGCTTGCGGGGTGATCCGGCTTTCAGCTGTAGCGCGGCAAGCGATCGATGAGCAACGCCACCGTGGGGCCGCTCCGGCTTGTCCGCGAACGATTCGGCCGGTCCGTTCGGCCCAAAGGTTTTAAGAATAACGGCGGGACCAGGCCAAACGGCGCGAACCCCGGGCGGTCGGCCGGGATCTACGTGAGGCGGGTCAGGTGGTGCGCGGTCATGCGCAACCCGTTCCGGCCACGCTAACGACCAACCCGTGCCACCGCGCACACCAGGGCAGTTCAGGAAACTGGACGCCGTAGCGGTGCTGACGGGTCCATTGTTACCGGCACCCCTGGTCCTCCGACCAGGTGTCCACGTCCTCGTCGGGGTCGCACTGGAAGTACATCCGCTGCTGAGTGTCGGTGCGCTGGCTGATCAGCGCGAAGCCGCGTTCGGAGTGGTTGTACACCAGCTCTGGCGCGCTCTTCGGCGCCTCGGCGATGATCCCCAACCAGGCGAAGGGGTACTCCCGGAAGGAATGCCGCCGCTCGGACTCGGGGATCTCGAGCCGGCAGATCGAGTGCGACCCGTCGGCGCCGACGAGGTAGTCGCAGCGCACCTCGTGCTCGACGCCGTCGGCTTCGGTGAAGAGGACGCCGGGCCTGTCCGCAGTCACGTCGACCACTCGGGTGTCACGAACCCCGAACCGTATGTCGCCGCCGTCACGGGCGCGCGTCTGCGAGGTCGACGAACACGTCGGTCTGCGGGTAGAGCCAGACCGACGCGCCGACCAGCCCTGTGAAGTCGATCCGATGGCTGACACCACCGAACCGCAGGGCGATGCCCTGATGCGCGTGGCCGTCACGGTGAACGCGGTCGGAGACGCCCGAGTCGGCCAGCAGCCGTACGCTGTCCGCCTCGAGGATGCCGGCCCGATCGTGTGCTCGATCTACAGGCGACTGCGGTTGTCGATGACGACCGAGCCGATCCCGCTGATCGCCAGCAGATGCGACAGCATCAGGCCTGCGGGGCCACCGCCGACGATGCCGACCGTGGTGGGGGTGTGGTGACGGGTCATGGGAGCGCCCTTCAGCGGCTGGTGCCGTCGACGAGATGTACGCCGACAAGGGTGGTGAGGCGGTCGAAGTCGATGCCGAAAACGTCGCGGACCACGACGCGACCGGGCTCGATCAGGAAGACAGCGAGGTCGGTGTACACGCGGGTGACGCAGGCCAGCCCAGTGAGCGGGTAGGTGCATTCCGGCACGAGCTTGGCGGCGCCGTCGCGGGAGAGCAGGTTCATCATCACGAACGTCTGCTTCGCGCCGATGGCGAGATCCATCGCCCCGCCGACGGCGGGGATGTCGCCGGGGCGGCCCGTGTGCCAGTTCGCCAGGTCGCCCTGGGCAGAGACCTGGTAGGCACCGAAGACGCAGACGTCGAGATGGCCGCCGCGCATCATCGCGAAGGAGTCGGCGTGGTGGAAGTACGACGCCCCGGGCAGCTCGGTGACAGGGATCTTGCCCG
>Ga0137390_10003780_pt1 | contig 12435 bp, 8 predicted proteins | sample 15con2h24AmetaG_FD_104937 | JGI IMG/M metagenome (GOLD analysis project Ga0137390, IMG submission 104937) | Vadose zone soil microbial communities from Angelo Coast Range Reserve, California, USA - 15con2h2.4A metaG | ecosystem: Environmental > Terrestrial > Soil > Vadose zone > Saprolite... | reverse complement strand
CGTCGGCGAAGTGAGCGATGATGGTCCCTTGCTCTGACCTGAAGCCGACGCAGTTCGCATGCACGTGGATGCTCCCCCGATCAACCGCGTCTGAAAGCCTCCGCAACAGATCAGCACGATGGATGCCAAGGCTAGGGGCTCCCACCCGCCGTTCGATAGTGTCTAGTCGCATGCTCCCCAGCCGTTTTCCCCGCCAGGACCAGCACTCAAAGTGGGTGAGGCGAGCACTGACCGCAGTCAGAGCATCGGTCAGACCCAACTGCTGCAGTACCTGCACCCCATTGGCCCACAAGGTCAAGCCCGCCCCGATCTCGCGCAGCTCGGGATTGCGCTCGAAGACCGTGACCTCGATGCCCTGGCGTTGTAAGGCAGAGGCCGCGGCCAGTCCGCCAATGCCGCCACCAATGATACTCACGTGGAGTGTGTGCTTCTCCATCAGCTCCCTCTCGCCTGTCCTGTACCGATGCATCCGGTGCTCACAGATGGACCACAGGAGGTATTACCTACACCTCAGATGAGGCGCAAAAGACTCCCTCTCTTCCATTGTAAGCTGTCGGTCGGTTCCTCGTCTAGATGCGCGAGGTCGGGTTGGTGGTGTGAAACCCTCAACATGAGTCTCGAACATACTCCTCTGCTCCCCATCTGAGGTATAGTGAGTCTCAGGCCACTTCTCGCCTTGTCCAAGGAAACACTCAAATATCTGCGAAAGGGGTTATGACAGTTCACCTGACAGTTTATCGTAAAAAATAACGGTTGTGACAGAAAGATCGATGGGAGCATAATTGATACTGTTTCCTCTACAAGTACATTCCATGATATTTTGAGTTTGCTCAAAAGATGTGTTTAATGCCCAAAAACTCATGCATATGATTTGAATATCTTACTTGAGGGGATCTATTGCGAATCCATCCCTGTTGGAACTTGAACTGGAAAAAGAGAATGGTAAGGCTTACTTTCATTTGAGATGCTGGCTCTCTTTCCCAGGCTCCCAGTTCATTTGACCGCGTAACTGCATTAGCATACAATGTTACTCAGCGGCTACTGCCCACAGAAGAGCATAGGCAAAGTGGTAACGCCTTCCGGTACAACAGCAAAGAGGATGGAGGAATGTATCGTGATCCCCAGCGACGACTTTACCCCGCACGGCTACCTGGATAATCCCTACCATAGCTGGAAGCTCAACCCCAGCGGCGTAGTGCGCTCCATCCCCCCACTCGGTATGGGCTGGCATGTACCCAACCTCGGGAGCTACGTACGGAATCAGTTTCAATATACGGCTCATCTCACGCTTGGGATGAATATACATGACAGTGTGTTTGTTACGCCTGACGATTTTCGCCGTCAGAAGTGCGTTATAAACAGCCAGTTGCATACAAAAAGCCGCTTTGAATATACTTGCATCGTTCCAAAGTATGGCTTGACGCTCACTGCACGCTATTTCCTGGTGCAGGAGCACGCGCTTGGCTGCATCCTGACCCTTTCGACGACCTCGACCGCACCGCTTCCTGTGACCTGTTATCTCATTCACCAGCATACACACAATCCACACACCAGCCGTTTGTGGGAACATGGACTCTATGCGCTGCAAGACCGCGAACAGGGCTACGGCATGCTGGGCCTTGCCAGTGAGGGTGATGTCTTCGTACATGGAGCACACGCCGCAGATGGCACCCTGCTTGCATGGGAAGAGATGGGTTTTACTGTGACGCTAGACGATATTTCAGCATGGGCACGTGGCGCGCGTGTTCCCCGACCAGGTATTACGCAAGGCCAACCCGATACCGGATGGCAACTACGCACGCTTGCTCTGCCTTGCAAGCTCACGCTTGGTGGGACAGCGCCATCTGCCAGTTCCCTGCATATCGTGCTAGCGCGCGGCGTTTCACAAGATCAAGCGATACAGCGCTGGCAACAGAGTATCGGGACGATAACCGATGCCGAAAGCAAACATCGCGCGGACGATGAGGCATTCTGGCAACAGGCCCCGCAGCTTTTGGGAGACTGGCCAGAACACTGGCGACGAGGCCTGGTGTACGACCTCGAAACGCTGCGTATGACTATTCGCCCTCCTGCGGGAATCATCGGTCACCCGTTCGATGGCATGCAAATACAGGCACCGCGCACTGTTCTCGCTGAGGCCGCGATGGACGCGCTTTTCCTCAGCTACGCTGATCCTGAACTCGCCGCCAAAGTCATCCTGGGGCACTTCGAGTCATCTCCTCACCCGAACCTGCCATGCATGCGCGAGGATGGGAGTTACAACATGGTCGCGGACGACGGGCAGATCTGCGGGACTGCGCCCGAGTGGGGTTTTCCCCTATGGTGTTGCGACAAAATATTTGCCAGGACAGGCGACCTGCGCTGGCTACGTCGCCTCTACCCAGGGGCTGCGGCATTCCTACGCTGGTGGCTGGAGTACCGCCGGGATACCGAGGGCTGGTTGGTCTACGCCTGTTCATGGGAGAGTGGGCAAGATGTCTCCAGCAGATTCGGCCCACAGCAGACCGGCGGCACTATCATTCAGCATGTGCGTCCGGTGGACCTGCAGGCCAGCATGTCCCAGGGCGCTGAAATACTCACTCGCTGGGCGAACATTCTCGCCTCGACTGTAAAAGAAGAGAAGTTAGAGGAACCGGTGCAGGCGGATTATGCAGCCGAAGCCGCGTTCTGGCAGAGCGTTGCCAACGAGTTTACCGTGAAAACCCGGCTGATGTGGCGCGATGGTTGGTTCCGCGATAATGACTCCGTGACCGGTGAGTGGTCAACGCAAAAGGACGCAATGCACCTTGCACCGGTCTTTGGTGGAGTCTCGGGTTGGGGGCAAGTGGAACAGCTTCGCCCATTCCTCGCGCAACCGCCCTCACACAGTCATGGCTGGGCTCCGCTCTCGTGGCCACCCGTCGTCATGACACTGGTTGGTGCTGCCTCCGCTGCACAGATGCCTCATGATGCTGCAGAGCTGGCGTACCGCTTCATCGACGCCTCCTACCGCAGCACGGACCGCAGGGAGTTGGACGAACATGGGGGGCTCCCAGGCGTCACCCGCGAGTATCGCCAGGCTGTCACGGCGGGAAAATGGGGAGCCATTGATTATGTCAACGCCGGGATCGAAGGATACGGCTGGGGTGCTTTGAGTATCCACTTGCTTATGCGGTATATCCTGGGCCTACGCGAGGAAGAGGCCAATAAGATTACCATCGCTCCTGCGCTGCCTCAAGCACTACGGCGTGTCGGGGCAACCTATCGCGCTGCGCCAGTGCCGTGGGGAAACTATGTGTTAGGCATCGAATGCACTGTACGGAATGCCAAAGGCTATACTGTACGAGTACACTGCGAGAGGCGTGGAATGAAGAAAGCTGCGGAAGACGTTGAGAAAGGCGAGCTACCACAGCCCGGAACAGCACAGAGATGTGAATGGGAGGGAACGTGGGGAGAGGGACGAACAATTTTGCTCCCCCAACTAATAACCATATAACACATGAAAGGATTACTGAATGCAAACGTTGAATACAAGTATGCAAGGAAAGGTCTGTATAGTGACCGGTGCCAATTCCGGAATCGGAAAGGCAACTTCGCTGGGATTGGCGCAAATGGGCGCAACAGTAGTCATGGTGTGTCGCGACCGAACTAAGGGTGAGGAAGCACAGAACGAGATCAAGACGAAAAGCGGAAATGACGCCATTGATCTCCTGCTTGCAGAGCTGTCATCGCAAGATTCAATACGACAACTTGTAGAAAATTTTCAGCAACACTATATGCAATTGCACATACTTATCAATAATGCTGGAGGCGTTAATCTGAGCCGGCGAGACACCGTGGACGGATTTGAGATGACGTTCGCCGTGAACTATCTCGCACCATTCCTGCTGACTAATTTGCTGTTAGACAAGCTCAAAGCGAGCGCACCTGCACGTATTGTCAATGTCAGTTCCGAGTCTCATGAATCCGGATACATCAAAATGGATGATTTGCAATTAGAGAAAAAATATAGACTCATGCGTGCCTACGGACAATCGAAGCTTGCCCTGGTGCTTTTCACATACGAGCTTGCACGCAGGCTTCAAGGAACTGGCGTGACTGCCAACTGCCTGCATCCAGGCTTTGTTGCTACAAATATTGGACAAAGCGGTGTAGGACGTGTTGGTCGCAGCATAGTAAAGCTCATCTTTTCCAGCCTCGGCATCAGCCCAGAAGAGGGAGCGAAAACATCAATCTACCTGGCCTCTTCACCCGATATAGAAGGCGTCACAGGCAAATACTTTGTAAAAAGCATTCCCGTACGGTCAGCACCGATTTCCTATGACGAGTCACTCCAACGACAATTGTGGGAGGAAAGTGCGAAACTGGTGAACCTGCCGGTGAAAGTGTAATACCTGATCTTTATGCCAGCAATGCCTCGAATTGTTTGCGATCGAGTTGTTCCTGCGTCATCAACGCATCCGCAAGATTGGTGAGTTGATCACAGTGCTCGCACAACAAATTGCACGCCATTTCATATCCTTGACGAAGAATATGCTGAACCTCGCTATCAATCAGTGACGCCATCGACGCGCTAGTGGCACGGTTAGCTTCTGGAGCAGCCATGGCAAACATATATTGTTGTGGCGCAGGCAAATCTCCGCCATTCAGCAACAAATTGCCATCAGCACCCACAACGAGAGAACGAGGACCTGTCGACAGATCATCAAGCTCAACCTGGCGCATGTTCAGGCCAGGGCCTCCAGCACCGGCACGATAATCCGCAAAGACAACACCTACCTGTTCGCTCATACCCCAGCGTGTTACCATACGCCTGGCGAGGTCCGTAACTACTTGCAGATCGTTCTCTGCGCCAGTCGTGACACGATCAGGGCCGAAGGTGAGTTCTTCAGCAACACGACCTCCTAACCCTACTGCGATACGTGCCATTAGCGTTTCCCGGCTGTAGTTGTAACGGTCTTCCTCGGCAGTAAACTGGGTCACTCCAAGACTCTGCCCTCGCGCTAGAATTGTCACACGGTTGACCGTATCAGCCTCGGGCAAATGATATGCGACCAGTGCATGCCCTCCTTCATGGAAAGCAATAATGCGTTTCTCGCGCTCACTCATGACGATAGGTCGCACTGCTCCCAGTTGTACTCGTGCCAGTGCATCTTCAAAGCAATCATGGGTAACATGCTCCAGGTCTTGCCGTGCTGCACACAATGCGGCCTCATTGACAAGATTAGCAAGATCTGCCCCACTCATACCCGTGGTCAGACGAGCCAGGCGTTCAAGTCTGACTTCTTCATGCAATGGAGTACGACGAGTATGTACTTCTAAGATGGCCTGACGACCGGCACGATCAGGTAGAGAGACGGTAATTTGACGATCAAATCGACCTGGACGCAGCAAGGCCTTATCAAGAATGTCAACCCTATTCGTAGCTGCCATTACAACAACAGCCTGGCGCTCATTGAACCCATCCAGTTCTACGAGTAGCTGGTTGAGTGTCTGGTCGCGTTCGTCATTTCCTGCAACGCGCATGGAGCGTTTGCGGCCAACTGCATCAATTTCATCCAGGAAGATCACACAAGGGGCAGCTTGACGCGCCTTTTTAAAAAGATCGCGCACCCGACTGGCTCCGACTCCCACGAACATTTCCACAAATTCCGAGGAACTCATACTGAAGAATGGAACACCGGCTTCACACGCAACAGCTTTGGCCAGCAGTGTCTTACCGGTTCCAGGAGGTCCAACCAGTAATGCTCCACGTGGAATATGCGCTCCCAGGCGATCGTAACGTTCTGGATTGCGTAAAAATTGAACGATTTCTTCAAGTTCTTGACGCACCTCATCAATGCCTGCCACATCTGCAAAGGTAACTGGCGGGTCGACAGGCTTAGTCACAGTCGTCTTTGAAGGAGTAACAGGCCGGGTAATTCCTGAAATTTTTTCAGGTGAGCGAAGTGGTTCGCGTATTTCTTTCTTACCATATTGACGTGGCTGACTTTTTCCCATTTGGGAGAATTGAGAATCAACATTACGAGTTGCACGCCTGTCATTACGTGGGATAAGAAACACAGCAAGTATCAGTGCCAGGAGAATGAAAGGGGTAAATCTCAAGATCAGTGACATCCATTGTGGAGAATGCGCAACCGGAAGTGTGGTGACCATGACATTTTTGCTTAAAAGCAGTGGCATAAGCGTCACATCACCGCTATCGGGTATGTGCGTGTATACAAGACGAGATTGGTCGATTGAGTTTGTCGCTGGCAGATTAGCCCAGGTAGAACTTCCGCCAAGGTAGTGACTCCACGCAGTAAAATCCGAAGCACGTTGCTTGGCACTATTGCTTGTCTGTGAAGTCGTTCCAGTTTGACCTTTTTGTTGCGGATTTACGAGTAAACCATTCACTTCATGGTTTTGAATAGAAACAGCCAGCACTTTTCCAGCTCTAACTTGAGCTTTGAAACTGCTGTAATCAACTGTTGTCACTCCGCCAGGGGGCGTATTGAAAGAAGGTACCTGAAACGTACTGAAAACGCCAAAAAGTAGCGCGACCATGCCAGTAAGCAAAATACCGGCGAGTAGAGATTGTCTATGTGTTACTAGAAATTTCGCGTATTTCTTGCCAATCTCAACAACATTACGTCGTGGCCGATCATTTCCTGATGAAAGGCGACGACTACCCTTGCCGTCCATGTGTTCACCTCATTTGAGACGAGCAGAGAAGATCATTGTGGCGGTTGATTAACGGCCTATCAGGCTCCTTTACCTAAATGGGGCACCCTCTTTTGTCGCTCCGTGATCTACATCTGTCTAATCTAGTTTCTTTGTTTCTAAATTACCGAACCGAGTTTTACTCTCCAATGTCTGAATTAGTATTGCGAATATGAAATTCACTCCCAGGACATCTGAAAAGGCATAACTAACACCTCAACAGGTTCAAACTGAACATCCAGACGGAGAATCCTTCTAACTATGCCTGCGATAAAAAACAGGCAAAGAGGGCGTAAAAACAATGAATTGATAAGAAAAAAGGTGTGACTCACACAGTCGCCAAAGTACAGTGTACAGAATTTACTAACATCTGTCATAGGAACAGAGAAAAATTCAGTACTTTCTTCTTACTTAACATTAATGGTACAACGTTACGTCAAGATGTTTCGATGTGATATTTCGTGTATCAGCATATTTCACTATGCGATAACCATCTCTTTTGCTATCTCAACATCTCCATAGACGTATATTTGACTACTTACAGGTAATAACAGGACATCAGTGATAAGTATCCCCTATCATTAATACGTTGAACGTTACTAATCAGATGAATTAGGGAACGAACTTCCAGATGATACAATCTTTATACGTATATTACAAGTAAAAAGACACGGAGAGGAAATATTACATGAAAGCAATTCGTATTCACGAGACTGGCGGTCCCGAAGTAATGCACCTGGAGGAAATAGAAACGCCAACGCCAAAAGCAGGCGAAATACTCATCAAAGTAGCAGCGGCAGGCGTTAATTATGCGGACCTGGCGCAACGCGCAGGAGCCTACCTCACACGCACGCGTACACCAACGACACTGGGTATCGAGATCGCAGGAAACGTAACCGCGCTCGGAACTGGCGTCAACTCACCGGTAGAGGGAACCAGGGTAGCCGCCTTTTGTGAAGGGGGCTACGCTGAATACGCTATTTCTCAGTCTAACATGGTCATTCCTATTCCACAGGGCATAGACTTTGTCCACGCTGCCGCATTGCCTTTGCAAGGAATCACCGCCTATCAACTCTTACACGAATCAGCCCGCATCCAGCCAGGAGAAAGCGTCCTGGTACACGCAGCAGCGGGCGGCGTAGGCACACTCGCAATACAACTTGCAAAACTCATGGGTGCAGGCACCGTTATCGGGACAGCCAGCAATGCAGAAAAACTCGATCTCATACGTCGCCTGGGCGCCGATGTAGCTATCAACTACACCGAACAGGACTGGGCAGAGCAAGTAAAGAACGCAACTGGGAGCAAGGGAGCAGATATTATTCTGGAGATGGTAGGAGGTACTATTGCTGAGCAGTGCCTTCAATGCCTGGCACCATTCGGACGCATGGTCGTGTACGGAGCAGCCAGCGGCCAGATTACACAGTTTTCTGGGATTCAGTTGATGTATAAAAATCAGGCTATTATCGGCTACTGGCTTGCTTCACAGTTGAGCCGCTCAGAGCGTATTACACAGGCAATAATGGATTTGATGCAATATCTCTCCAAAGGCAAATTGGAAATAATTGTTGGACAAACCTACCCATTGGCACAAGCAGCCGAGGCTCACAAAGCCATTGCTGAACGTAAAACAACAGGGAAAGTAGTTTTGTTGGTGTAGCTTTGCTGAACTAAAAGCATACTCATCTACAAATTTAATGCCGGTGAGTCAATAGTTTCGCCGGACATAGTGTAAATACACTATACAATCCGGCCCTCTCAACATTCTCTCACGCTCAAAATATGTACCAAATTAGTACAAATTAATGATGTGTTTTTGCCTAAGATCAAGTATAATGGTACTGGCTATTTTTCTGCTTCCTGTCAAAAACAACACACATCTTAGCATTCATTACAGGGAATATGAATGAATGCTATCCTGCTTTTTGCCAAAGTGTAAGGCCAATGTTTCGTCAGACAGGAAGGGAAATACCATCTAACAATCGACCTTTTTCAACCAATCACCTATTTTCATTCGAAGGAGAAAAAAATGGCAGAACGAACTAAGCAAGGAACCAAAGCAAAACGCTCCTCCACCAGCAAGAGCAAAACGCGCGAGGCAGCCAACCAACTACAAAATGCAGCAGCTACAGAGGCAGCTGTAGGTGTCTTAAACGTAGCCGATGGCGCCACAGATTTACAGGCTGCAAGTGATGTTTCATCCGCAAGTCGCGGCCTGCTTGCAGAAGGAGCCAGCGATGAAACACGCGGTGTCGATACATTAAAAGCAGCGCGACGGCAGGCCAGACGCAGCAAAAAGGCCGCTGCTGAAGGCGTGCGCGATGTCGCACAAGGCAGTGAGCTCATTTCTGCATCCGAGGAATTAACTATAGAGAGTGCGATAATCAAGGACATGAGCGCTGACGATTTGGATCACGGGATGAAACTCGCCTCGATTGCCGGACAGCTATGGGCAGCTAGCAATGTGCTGGAAATGCTCGACATGCCTACATTCGCAGACTTTTTGGATGATAAGGGCCAGGAGTTGCAAGATCTTGCAGTAGATGAGCTCTTGCGCTCAGGTGCGACAAGAGCGCTGGCAACAGCAATGGCAGAGACAGGCGCCGAGGTCGGCGAACTAGGCGTAGGTGAGGTCGCTGAGGGTATTGGCCGACTTATCAAGTCAGAAGAATTAGAGGACCAGAGCGAATTGCTGGAAGATGCGGCTGAGCAGTTGGAAGAGCAAGGAATGGATGAGGTGTTGGCATCTGAGGAATTGAGCGAAGCCGCAAAAGAGATACGCGCTGAAGGTGTCTCCGAGATAGAAGTTGGCGCCGAAGAAGTCGGTGAGGCTGAAACAGCGAATGCCGTAGCTGAAGGGCTCAAGTAGAAAAGAGGAGCTTTAGTATGGGCAATGCAGGTTCTTCAATATACGACATCCTGGTTTTTAGCTTCACTGATACTCATACTGCCGATGAAGTAGTCAAGGAAACACCTAAGCAATAAGACTCGCATAAAACATCTATGCAGCAAAGGATCCAGGAGGCCTTGCAGGCCTCCTGGATCCTTTGCTGCATAGATACAGTATACTTGACCTGGATGAGCCATTTCATCTTTCAAAATACCGAAGAATAGACAAAAAACGGTACGTCTGTATGAATCACGTTAAACAGTTATGCTATGATTAATTAGAACCGTTTTTCCATAACATTCCGTGTACACACCAGGCGAAGATCGCGACAAGACGTATTCGCAACAGTGATATAGAAAGACGAGAAAGACCCATGAAGCAAACAGTTCGACGCGAGCGCAACCCCGCTGACTATGGATATCCTTCTGACGATATAGCAGCGCTTTCAGCAAAAGCCCTTGAAGTTACGCGTCGTTTGACAGAATTCTACGGCGAAGTTCCTTTCTCAAGCAAAGATCCCATGAGTATGCTTGTCGATATTATCCTGTCACATCGCACGCGAGACGAGCAGACAGAGGCTGCTTACGATAATCTGCTAAAACACTTTGGCTCCTGGGAAGCGGTACGTGATGCACCTACCAGCGAAGTACAGGCTGAAATTCAGAACGTCAACTGGCCGGAAGCCAAAGCGCCGCGTCTTCAAGCATTGATGCGCCGCATCACAGAGGAGCGAGGTGAACTCAACCTGGATTTCCTCCGCGATTTGCCTGTTGAGGAGGGCGCAGCGTGGCTGAGACGATTGGGAGGAGTTGGACCCAAAACGACGGCGTGTGTCCTACTTTTTAGCTGTCAAAAGCCGATCCTACCTGTCGATACGCATGTGTGGCGTATTAGTATCCGCCTGGGCCTGATTGGAAAGAAGGTGACTGCTGATGCAGCTCATGACCTGTTGCAGGCTTTACTTCCTCAGGATGCAAGAACCATCTACAATTTTCACAAAGCTTTATTGCGGCATGGTCAGCGGATTTGCGTTTTCGAACGACCGCGCTGTGAGAAGTGTGTCCTGACAGATCTGTGTGACTATTACAACACAGTAGTGAAACCACAATAAAAACTACTTGTAAGGATGCTGTTGGTAGTTGTCAAACTGATTGATGCAGTAAGGTGGAACGAGACGAGGTTAGGTATGTCACCAGTGTTTCTGAGAACGAGAATGGGCTCTCCGTCACATTAAGCGTGCATTCTTGCTGACTTCTTTCGTGGTATCTGTGGGAGATGCCACCACGAGCCGAATATTGTGACTACAACACCACTTCTGAAGATAGGTATTTTCCTGGTCAGTCACCACGACGTCAATTGCATTTAAAGCACACACCAGCGCAAAGTCAACGACGCCTATCTTGGTATGGTCAATAGGAACGATCACTCGCTGCGCTCGCGAAGCAGAAGGAAAGAAGAACTACTATGGAGAAAGAAGCACGACAATTACGGATTGGGGTACTCGGCTGTGGACCGATTGCGCAGGCTGCCCACTTTGAAGCCTGTCGCAGAGCGCACAACGCCGAGTTGTATGCCATCTGCGATTTGGCAGAAGATCTGGTGACCAGGATGGCCGCCATCCACGTGCCCCACGTGACCTATCAGGACTACGGCGCGATGCTGGCTGATCCACAGGTGGAGGCGGTCATCGTTGCCACAGCAGACCAGTTCCATGTGGAGCATGCTTCCAGGGCTCTTGCCGCAGGGAAGCATGTGCTGGTGGAAAAACCACTTGGCGTCACCGTCGAGGAGTGCGAAGCGTTACATGAGCAAGCGCAAAGGTTTGGACTGCTGGTACAGGTTGGGACGATGAAGCGGTTCGACCCAGGCATTGCCTTCGCACGTCAGTTCATCAAGGAAGAGATGGGGCAGTTGCTCGCGCTCAAAGCATGGTACTGCGACTCGACGTATCGGTACACGATGACGGACAACCTTCAGCCCATCCTGGTCACCAGTGCTCACGCCAGGCGACCAGTCGGCGACCTGAAAGCAAACAAGCGACGCTACTATCTCTTAGGCCACGGGAGCCATCTCGTCGATACGGCCCGCTTTCTGGGAGGCGAGATCGTGCGCGTCCAGGCCAGGCTCGTCCAGAAATTTGGAGCATACTGCTGGTTCGTTGCCACAGAATTCGCGGATGGAAGTGTGGGTCACCTTGATTTGACGATGGCGGTGCGGATGGACTGGCATGAGGGCTTCCAGGTGTACGGTGAGTACGGCAGCGTGCTTGGCAAGACCCCGAATCCCTGGTATCTGCAATCGAGTCAGGTGGAGTGCTTCAGCGTGCGTGATGGGCAGTACCACCGGGTGCTCGGTGCGGATGCGCATGTCTATCGGCTGCAACTTGAGGGCTTCGCGGACACGATTCTGCATGATGCGCCTCTGCATGGTGCAAGTATCGAAGACGGCGTGGCAGCACTGCGGGCTCTCGTCGCGATCTCGCGCTCTGTCGAAACGGGAGCATGGGTGTCATTGGCCGATGTGACAGGAGGCGTGTGATGCGACTGGGGATTTTCGCCAGGACGTTTTCCCGCCCAACGGTGGAGGGGGTATTCGATGCTGTGAGAGAGCATCAATTGGACTGCGTCCAGTTCAATATGGCCTGTGCTGGTCTGCCGACGCTCCCAGATGACATCGCTCCTTCCCTCGCAATCCGTATTCATGAGGCATCGATGAGCAGAGGCACGGAGATCGCAGCGGTTTCTGGAACCTACAATATGGCCCATCCAGACCCCGAGGCGCGTCAAGCAGGCTTACGCCGATTGCGGACACTGGCATCAGCCTGTCATGGAATGGGAACCTCTGTGATCACCCTCTGTACCGGT
>Ga0137390_10003779_pt1 | contig 12441 bp, 6 predicted proteins | sample 15con2h24AmetaG_FD_104937 | JGI IMG/M metagenome (GOLD analysis project Ga0137390, IMG submission 104937) | Vadose zone soil microbial communities from Angelo Coast Range Reserve, California, USA - 15con2h2.4A metaG | ecosystem: Environmental > Terrestrial > Soil > Vadose zone > Saprolite... | reverse complement strand
GGTCACCCCATCAAGGGTGAACTACAACTTCGCTCCCGCCACCCGTGGCTTCAGTGCTCTGGGAGCGCATACGGAAGCTTCGTTTGCGGCGTCGTCGACGAACAGCGGTTTCAATCCATTAGATACGACCGAATACTTCGTCCGGCAGCAGTACGTAGACTTCCTCGGCCGCGAACCGGAAGAGAAAGGCTTCAACGACTGGACGGACACGATAAACAACTGCGCTTCGGGAGACGCGAGTTGCGATCGGGTGCATGTCTCTGAGGCGTTCTTCCGCTCAGAGGAGTTCCAGCAACGCGGTTACTTCGTCTATCGCTTCTACTCAACGGCGTTTGGCCAGAAACCGGATTACGCGGCCTTTGCGCCAGACCTGGGACGTGTCAGCGGCTTCCTGGATGCGACTCAGTTGGAAGCGGCGAAGACGCAGTTTGCCAGTGACTTCACGACCAGAGCAGCGTTCGTCAATCAATACGGGATGCTGAGTAACTCGCAGTATGTGGATGCGTTGGCCCAGACGGCGGGCGTGACCTTGTCGAACCGGCAAGCGTTGGTTAATTCCATGGAGGCAGGGACGCTGACCCGAGCCCAAGCGCTCAGACAGATTGCCGAAAGCGGCGAGGTCTATGCGAAGTACTACAACCAGGCGTTCGTGGTGATGGAGTACTTCGGGTATCTCAGACGCGACCCGGATCTTCTGTATCTGAACTGGATCTCGGTGCTGGATGCGAACCCGGCCGACTCGCGGCACATGGTCGAAGGCTTTGTTGATGCGACCGAGTATCGCAACCGCTTCAAGCAGTAAATTTGGAGTGCGCTGACTTGTCAGCGCTTTGGCCGGCCCGACTAGTCGCGCCGTTTGAAAGCGGCGACTAGTCGCCGCACGCCATAAACCGCGATCAATTCGCCATCGCCGGCGCCTGCTGAGAATCGCTCAACACCGCCGAGGTTGCGGGGTCTGCTACTCCCCGCTTCTGTCATCTCTGAATCTCCGCCCGCAGCTTCTTATTCAGCTCAACGTCAATCGCTTCGAGCAGACGGCTTTGCACCATTGCGGCTTCGCGATCGCCGATTTCGAGATAAGCGAGACCGAGGTTGTAATAAGCTTCGGGTTGGTCGGGTCGCAGGCGCGCCGCTTGTTTGTAAGCCTGAATCGCTTCGTTGAAACGGCCGGCATAGTAGTGCGCGTCGCCAAGTTTGTTGTAGGCCTCAGCAGAGTTGGGCCGCAGTTGCAGCGCGCGCTGATAGGCGCGGATCGCTTCGTCGTTGCGGCCTTGCTTCACTTTGCAATAGCCAATCTGAATCCAGGTTTCCGGCCGGCGCGGATTGCGATTGGCGGCAGTTTCAAAATAGCCAAGCGCGCTGTCGTAGTTTCCCAACCACAAAGAATCGAGTCCGCCGCGATACCACACTTCGGCGAGCCCTTCGGGCTGCGTCGTTGACTTCTCATTCGCCAGATCCCTGAACGAGATCACTTGGGCACGGCGGAGATTGGCGATCCGCGTGGCGGCGAGCGCGAGATTTATGTTCTGGCCATTTGTGACTTTTACGGTGACGATCCCGATCACCTGGCCGCGCATATTAAATAGCGGACTGCCGCTGTTGCCATGCGAAACCGGCGCCGTGATTTGAATCACGCGGCCGACGTCGGGCACTTCGCGCACGGCTGAGACGATGCCGTTACTCACGGAACCTTCCAAGCGCAAAGGATTTCCGATCACGAAAACCTGCTCGCCCTCTTCGGGCAAAGCCGCCGACAAACTGAGCGGACGCGAACGTTCCACCGGCAAATCGACTTTGAGCAGCGCCAGGTCGGCTTCGTCGTCGACGGCCAGCGTTCCGGCCACCGGATACGTGCGGCCCTTCCCTTCCAGCGTGTGAATCTCGACGCGACGCGCGCCGCTGATGACGTGCAGGTTGGTGACCACCTCGCCGGGCCGCACAAAGAAACCGCTGCCGCTGATCAGCGGCTGGTCCTTCGCGTCGTAGGTGAGCACCGAGACGACTGAAGGTTTGACGCGACGCACGAGGTCGGGCAGCGACTCCTGGGCGCGCCCAACCTGGGCGGTGGTGAATACAAATAGAGCCAGAGCGAGTTGGGGGAAAATTCTTCTCGACATAACTTCCTTAAACAATGAATAGACTGAAGTTTGCTGACCTGTCAGGAATTCTTTGATGCTTTTCAGCGCTGGTGCGGCCAGGCACCAAAGTCGGGAAGACTCGTTGCAGCGCGCATATTAACCCAAGCCGGCCGGGTTTGAAAGAGTTATTTTGGCAACAATTTTAGATATTCCTCAATAATTTGCTACGGCCATGTCATTTGCTGCTAGGTTATGGACAATTCGTCGACGGTTTGATCCAGAACTTCAATTTCCCGAACCTGGAGTCGGTACACTTTTCGACGGGCAGGATCTCTCCGTTGAATACCGCTAACCTCAACCGGGTGATCCAGAGATTCTTTTGCTAACTCTAACAAATCATCAGCCTCGTTCGAGATTTCACAATGGGTTTGCTTTCCAGCCTCCTCTGGATCGCGAACGATGAATGACCTTCCGTCCAAATCGATCTCTCTTAAGAGTCCTCGCGCAGTTACGAGCTCTTCTCGAATTGTTTGAAGAAGCGCCGTGCGCACGCGTTGTCGAGACGACCTCTGCAAGTGAATTGGCCCACGAGTCAGGCGTCTACCAGACAACTCCACAGTTTCGGCTGCTCCTCGCGGGCGTGGAACTATGCGGCTAATCTGATTCAGCAAAAGTCTCCGACGTTCAGGATCAGGAATAGTGCGCTCCAATTCCGCTGGTTCAGTTTCAGAGCCTACCCATGAAGCTGCCTCAAGATACAGAGCCAACGCCTCGTGAGCCCGCTCAGATGGACTGGGAACGCCGAGCTCTGCCGATGAGATCTCCGGTAGCCTCAAACCAACCTGCACACTCCCAGGCATCCAACCAACAATTCTGAGGTCGCATGCTTCCTTAAGACTGGCCGTAGGGCGTGCTCCAACGGCACCGCGCTGAAGAAACTCTGCGACCGACTGAACACCGAGGCGCAGAATATCGAGCATAGCTGTTACCACGCTGGTGGGAGCGTCGCCGATTTCGATTTCGGGCCCTGCAATTCTCATCCAGAACTCCGCTTCCTGGGATACCGCCGAAGTTATTCCTACATACTCTTCAACCTGTGCCCTAAGCTGACGAATTTGATCGACCGCAGGTTCTGCCATGAGAGCGAACCGTGCGGGATTCACCGGCAGCACTTCGCGCTTCAACGACGCGACTGCGGCTTCCAAGTCACTTATCGCGGCCCTGGTATGATTCAGTTGTTCTTCGTTCTGTATCATAGTTCGATCCTCAACAGCCCCTTATGGCGTTGGTTCGTGGTCTGCTCCGCGTCGTCCAGCCTGACGCGTGAGAAGTCGCTAACATAACGGTCATAGGCCACGCTCCCATCTAGTGCCGGAAGTACGTCGAAGCCATAGAGACGCTTGACCATACGTTTTGACTGTATATTGTACTCGAATGGACGTAGCTCTTGAGCCAAATCGAAGTCTGCCCTCAAAGCAAGAATCAAGTCAATATCACTGGGTTCAGGTTTTTGTGTGATATAGCTGCCATCAACAATAACGGCGCTGGCAATGCCTGAATTCCTTGCGTCAGTTACGTATCGCCTCAGACTCTCAGTGAGCCGCGGTCGTTTGTCGGTGCGATCAAATCTCCCGAAGTTGTTCTCTATCTCCTCGAAAGTGCACGTATGAATCCCTACAGGAAGAACGCCATCATTCATCTCAGGTATCAACCGGTTACCCTCCAAAGTTAAGTCGCGGTCAATATCTCCACCAAATCATCCGGATTTTCCGACCGCTCCGCTCGCCACTTGCCAAAACCACCGTGTTGATTCACTGCTCGTACCCATTCGTCGAGAAATCCACGCTTCGCCTTGTCCTTCTCTGATGGCTGGCCCTTGGTCTCAAGAATGAGATGCTCGCCGCTCTTGAGCTTCACGATGAAATCGGGTCGGTACTTTTTCACCACGCCTTTGAAGATGTAGATAATCTCGAACCCAAGATGATCGTTCTTCACCCAAGCATCGACATTGGGGTTGCGGTCAAGCTCAAAAGACTCCGTGTCTTCCCAGGTGCTGTCGTAGACACAGAAGTTAATGTGCGATCGTTTCGTTCTCTCGCACGGGCGGGCGGTGTACCATGCTTGCATGTCGCCCGTAGATCGTATCGGCTTCTCGGTATCAAAGACAGGTTGAATTGATTCTGTGTTCTCGAAACGAATCTGTTCCCACGAATGCTGCACAACCTTACTCATATTAAGCGTGATAAGGATTCGCTTTCTTATTTCGTCCAGGCCAAACAGAGGGGGAGAGATGGTGAGTTTGTTCGAGATAATGAACTTCTCGACTAATGGGATTAGCTGTGAGAAGAGAGTCTCACGATTGCCTTTCCAGGTAGTTCGCATCAAGTCATAAAGCTCGAGACTTGTTTCGAAAATAATCTTCTGCAACCTGAACCTTCGCCCCAAATCTTCCAAATCGATTTCAGATATCTTTGAGAGGTCGGGTTTCCCATCAACCACAGGCGCCAACTCGGCAATCTTAGGAGTATCAAACGCACTCAATTCGAGGTGTGGCATCTTTTCAATGTCCAATCTAAGCAGTCGGTTGTACACGTGATCGATTCGGATCGTTAGGCCAGCTAATCTGAAACTCGGTTTTCTCGGTCAGCGGTTCGATGCGCGTTTTCGGTGGCGGTGGCGGTGGCGGTGGACCTTCTCCGCCTTCGTGCGGCATAAATGTAAATGGAACACCAAAGATGTTCACGTACTCGGCCTTGAATAACTTCGTCTTTTCATCAACATCGTACGAAGTTCGCCTGAGTCCTCGACCAACGACCTGTTCACACAGGAGCTGACTAGAAAACGCGCGCAGGCCCATGACATGGGTCACCGTTTTTGCGTCCCAACCTTCCGACAACATTCCGACAGAGATCACATTCTGAATGCCCTCGCCCGGTTTTCCGAACTGCCCCACCGTATCCACTGTCGAGCGTAAGAGCTCTGCCTGTTCCTTCTTTGTAAGTTTTCGAGCACCGCCGTTGGTAGCTTCTTCATCTTCAGAAATTACCTCCGCTGCGACTAGCGGCTCCTCTTGTGCCTCAGCCATTTCGAGCACCTTCGAGTCGATGTGCAGCGTACGTTCGGGCACGCACAACTCGTCAATGCGAATCTTCTTGTGATCGAACGCATATTTGATACGCGCCGCAGTTTCGGTTCGGTTGGCCACCGAGATCATTACCGGTGGCGTCGGCATGCCTCTAGACTTCCAACTTCGATAAGTCTCAAGCCAGTCCTTACCAAGTAAGTAATATCCATTCGTCACCAGGTCAGGCAGCGGTTCTTGTTCCAAAGCCTTACGATTAAGATCGTCTTTCACCTCGTCATCGTTGTAGATGTGATAGAACCGAGACTTGTGATCTTTTGAGAGCCTTCCGTCGTCACGGATAACTACTCGCGGGGTCTTGACGAGACCTGACTCGATTGCGTCATTTAATCCGAAGTCGCTGACGATCCAGCCAAAGAGGGCTTCTTCTGTACTCTGTCTGCCCGAGGGGACAAAAGGTGTCGCAGAGAAATCATGACAAACAAGAATGCCTCTTGCCTTGTTAATCCTATCGAGGCCTCCAACCCATTTCGTAGCCTCGTCCAGTTCTTCTTTGCTAAGCGCCGCGGCCCCGGGGGTAACACGCCACGCGTGGTGCGCCTCATCGTTAATCACCAGGATGTTGCGCGCATTCGCGATCTCGCCGAGCACTTCTCGCACATACGCTTCATCACTCTTGGCGCCGCGCTTATCAACTGTCTTCTTCTTTGCAAGCTTCTCGTCAGTTTCCCAATTGAGAACATGCCAGTTGCGGATCAAGACCTTCGCCTGATTCAACTTTTCGACCAACCCGGGCGGAACGACATTGAACTCCTTGTAGTAACTGTCGTCTTCAGTCGGAATTAGAACTCTTAATCTGCTGCGAACCGTTAAGCCGGGCGCTATCACGAGGAAATGTTTCGCGAACCGTTTGTCCTGCGGGTAAGTGACTTTGTTGAGCGTATGCCACGCGATGAGCATCGCCATCACAATCGTTTTCCCAGAGCCAGTCGCCATCTTCGAACAAAGACGCTTGAACAGGCCGCCGTCGGATGGAATTTCGATTCCGACTTTTTCCGAGGCCGGTGCTTCAGCTAACCAGATGAGCGTCTCGATTGCCTCAAGCTGACAGAAGAAGAACCGGGTATTCTCACGTTCCTCCGGGTTGTACCAATGTTCTAGTAATCTCTTGGTTATTCCAGTCACACCCGGACAACCAGCTTGACGCCATTTCTTTACGCGGGGGCGAATCGCATTGACGAGGGGAATCGGAACGAAGATGCCTGGATCATCAAACGCTTTGGACTGGGGAGTCGCTACAACATAACCGGCAGGCCGGCGACCGTATGACAGCTTGTGAGACCGAGTCTCGCGAACCGATTCCCAATACGACTTTGGTTCTTCGTAAGGTGAATTGATTATTAGGTGATCAATTGCCATGAGGAGATCTAATCGAGATCGATTAATTTCAAACTCTCGATGCCGCGGTCATCGACGATCTTCACTGCTGCGCGACGGCGCTCACCGGCATTGAACGGCAGCGACTTTGTTCCGTGGTATTGCTGAATTAATTCTTCGTCAATTTCGGCGCGGAGGTTTTTCGCCAGGCGCGACCATCCATCCTTCTCGCCCGCCATTGGGAAGAAGACTTGGTGTGGAAAGATACTGCGTCCATCATAATCAGGATCGAGCATCCACATCGCGATGTTGCGCGGACCGCCTGACTCGATGGTGCCGGTCTTGGTGTTGTAGTAGTCAAAGCCGAAAACGTTGACTATGTATTGGTCGTCTTGTTTGGTGAGCTGAACGTCAGGTTGGCCGACGAGCCAGAAACTTTCGTTGCTGGATCTCTTCTTCCGTAAGTCTTCCGTGAGCAAATCGCCGTTCATCTTCGCTTTGAGCATCGTGACGCCGGGCCAATCCGTTTCGTCGATGTCCTTCGCTGCTTCGGGGTCAAACTCAAACGCGGCGAAGACAACAATCCTGGGTTTCGGAATCAGTTGCTGCGCTTCTTCGAGTGCCAGAGCAACCTGCCGTTGCTCTAAAGACTGATGCTCAGGTCCAAAAGAAACCGCGACTCTTTGCGCAGGTTGTTCATCTGATTGGATCGTTTCGGCATCGGCGTGTAACCAACGCGTACCCGGCAAAGGTTCGACGCGTGAAAACGAAATCTTCTGCCCGCCTTTGGCGCGAATACCGGTCTTGAGGAGTTCGTCGCGCCATTCAGCTTGTCGGAGTGTTTCGCCCGAGCGAGCAACCGAGGTATCGGCTTGAAGTTGCTCTCGTTCTGGCTCGATTTCTTCGAGCGACCTCACCGACGGGGCGGGAACTGCTTCAACTGTAAAGGGTCCGGTCACGCGCAACTTTGAGCTATCTGCGAGAGGCTGATCGTAAAGTGTCTCGGGCTTCGGCGGTTCCTTGCTGGCTATGGACTTCAGCGTGGTGTGGGGAACGGTCCTGTACTTGAAACCGCTGCCAACACCTTCTGCAGGCTGAGCAAGATGATAGTAATCGAACAGGGAAGTCATCAATCGCTGACGAGCAAGCGTGACGGCGACTCGGGACGTATCGCAAGTGAGCCACCGCCGGCCCCATTGTTCCGCGACACTGGCGGTCGTTCCGCTACCGCACGTCGGATCTACTACGAGGTCACCCGGATCCGTACTCATCAGCAAGCAACGTTCTATAACTCTTGATGCCGTTTGGACCACGTAGATGCGACCACTAGCACCACCCGTGTCTGTCCAATTATTACCTAGCGGGAAGGCCGCAAAGTCGTCGAGATAGCGTACATAAGCAAGGCGGTCGCCCTGTGCGACTAGTCGATTAGCTTTCCGCAACTGCTCCATTCCATCCTTCTTCGTAGTCCACCCACGCGAACCGGGTGGAAAGTATTCCTTTCCGCGGAGCTCGACGGGAAAGAACATTGCTGTCCCTGCGCCGGAAGGTCGGCCTTGGCGCTGCGAAGTTACATCGCCCAAGCGAAATGGTCGTGCCTCTTTCGGTAATAGACTTGGATCTGCTGATTCAGCGTTAGTCAATCGACGTCGCGTTCCGTCGGGAAGCTCGACGAATTGGTACATCGAGCTTCCAAGGCCACCAAGTTCCTTTTCGACGAAGAGTTGTCTGTACTTCAGGGCGTCAAGTTTCTTGGCGTACCAGAGTACGTAGTCACTCGTCCCCGCTAGGTACTTTGATGTTTGGCCAGCTGTTTTCTGAACAGTTATGAGGGCGACAAAGTTCTTGGCCTCAAACACCTCATCCATTAAGTTCCTCACCAAGTGAAGGTTCTCATCCGAAATCTGTACGAAGACACTGCCTGATTCATGGAGTAGTTCACGCGCAAGCAGAAGGCGATCGCGCATGTAGGTAAGATAAGAATGAAGCTTCAACTCCCACGTATCTCTAAAAGCTTGGATAGTTTCGGGTTCTTGCGTGAGATCGTCATCCTTACCGTCCTTTACGTCCCTTCTATTAACAAACGGCTGGAAATTTGATCCATAAGTGATTCCGTACGGCGGATCGAGGTAAACCATCTGCACATGGCCTGCCATCCCTTCCTTCTCAAGCAGCGAATTCATGACTAGCAAGCTGTCACCGGCGATCAAACGGTTCGACCAGTTGTGACGATGCTTGTAAAACTCAATCGCCTGACGCAGCGGAGGATTCTCTTCTTTGCTTTCAAAGAGCGAGCCCTGCGACGGCTGCGGCGTTTCATCACGCTTCTGCACGACCTCAATAATCCTGCGCGGGTCAATGCGCTCGTGTACGTGCAGTGAGACAGTCGGGACTTCAAACGATGTGTGCTCAGCTTTGCCGGCCCAGATGAGTGTAGGATCTAAATGAGGATCGTATGAATATGTCTTCTTCCCCATATCCTTATCGGTATCAGGCGTAACCAAGCCAACAGGTGGATTGTTAACCCGATCTTTTCCTTTGTGGGTGTACTGCTCTATGGGCTTTCCGTCACCAAGACTCAGTTGAGCTTTAGGCTTCAACTTAGGCTTGGCGCTTTTCGGATCGGCTTTCTTGAAAGTTACCATTGTAAGGCTTTCTGCAATCGGGCTGACTCAAGTACTCGAAGCGCAACAGTGCGCACAGAATAGCCGCCCATGCCAGAAATGTGCAACAGACTCTTAGCGACTAACGGACAGACCGCTGCGACGCGATATACGCTTCCCAAAAATATGCGCAGGCCGATACGGCTGTGCCCGGTGGGTAGTCGTCAAGGCAGTGAGCCGTAACCCAAAAGAAAAAACCGGCGAGGCTTGATGCCCCGCCGGCCTGGTATTCAACCGATTGTCAGAGTCCTAGATGAGCAGAATCACTCCTCGTCGGCGCCGGCCTCACTCTCTTCGATGACGTCATCATCGCCGGCCGTGACCAAAACCGCGTGCGGCTCAGGCGCGGGCAGTTCAGCTCCGCCGAGAATCTCAGGCAGCTCGTCGAGCTCTTCGCGCTGAGCTTCGCCGATTGTGTCGTCGCGATCGATATCGACGTTGCGGTAATACTCCATGCCCGTGCCGGCCGGAATCAGGCGACCCATGATCACGTTTTCCTTCAAGCCGCGCAGGTAATCAATGCGCCCGGAGATGGCGGCTTCGGTAAGCACACGCGTGGTCTCCTGGAACGAAGCGGCCGAGATGAACGAATCGGTCGAGAGCGACGCTTTCGTGATTCCGAGCAGCAAAGGCTCGGCCTGAGCGACCTCGCCCTTCTCGGCCCGCACGCGTTCGTTCTCGTCCGTGAAGCGGAAGCGATCGACTTGCTCTTCCAGCAGAAACTCCGTGTCGCCGACTTCTTTAATCTTCACCCAGCGCAACATCTGACGCACGATTACTTCGATGTGCTTGTCGTTGATGTTCACGCCCTGCAGCCGGTAGACCTCCTGAATTTCGTTGGTCAGGTATTCCTGCAAACGGTTCATGCCCAGCACGCGCAGAATGTCGTGCGGGTTCAGCGGCCCGTCCTGCAAAGCCTCGCCGGCGCGCACGCGATCGCCTTCCTGCACGTTGATGTGCGTACCGCGCGGAATGTCGTACTCGCGCTCTTCACCGTCGTCGCCGGTGATAATCAGTTTGCGCTTGCCCTTTGAAATCGGACCCAGCTTGACTGTGCCGTCAATCTCAGACATCACCGCAGCTTCGCCGGGACGGCGAGCTTCAAACAGCTCGACGACACGCGGCAGACCGCCGGTGATATCCTTGGTCTTGGTAGTCTCTCGCGGAATTTTGGCGATGACATCGCCGGGTTCCACTTCTTCGCCGTCGCCGACCATCAGGTTCGCACGCACCGGCATCTGGTAAGTCTTCAAAACCTTGTTACTGGCGTTGCGAATTTCCAGACGCGGCTGTTTCTTTTCATCGGGCGAATCCTTGACCACCATGTGCGACAGGCCCGTCACCTGGTCAGTCTCTTCATCGAAGGTGACGCCTTCTTTCAAGTCCTGGAACTTCAAACGCCCGGCAACTTCGGTAAGAATTGCGAAGGTGAACGGGTCCCAGGTAGCCAGCAACTGATCCTGCGCCACCAGTGCGCCGTCCTCAACCAGGATGTGCGCGCCATAGACGATCTGATAACGCGCGGCTTCGCGGCCGCGTTCGTCGGTGATGGTCAAGGCGCCAATCCGGTTCATGGCGACGCGCTCGCCCTTGCGGCTCTTCACGGTTTGCAAATCGATGTACTTGACCGTGCCCTCGACGCGCGCTTCGTGCTTGGAAGATTCTTCCAGGCGCGCCGTGCCGCCGATGTGGAATGTGCGCATCGTAAGCTGCGTGCCGGGCTCGCCGATCGACTGCGCCGCGATCACGCCGACGGCCTCGCCGATATCCACCGGACGGCCGGTTGCAAGGTTGCGGCCGTAGCACTTGATGCAGCAACCCCGCCGCGATTCGCAGGTCAAGACCGAACGAATGCGCACCCGCTGCACGCCGGAACGCTGAATCTCGGCCGCCAGGTCCTCGTCGATTTCCTGGCCAGATTCGACGATCACCGTACCTTCGACCGGATCGATGACGTCGTCGAGCGAGGTCCGTCCGACAATGCGATCGCGCAAGCTCTCGATCTCCTCGCCGCCTTCAATGATGGCGGCCGAAGAAATCCCTCGCAACGTGCCGCAGTCCGGCTCACTAATGATTACGTCCTGCGCCACGTCAACCAGACGGCGCGTCAGGTAACCCGAGTCGGCCGTCTTCAGCGCCGTATCAGCCAGACCTTTGCGCGCGCCGTGCGTCGAGATGAAGTACTGCAACACGTTTAAGCCTTCGCGGAAGTTTGACTGAATCGGGGTTTCGATAATTTCACCCGAGGGGCGAGCCATCAATCCGCGCATGCCGGCCAGCTGGCGAATCTGTTGGGCCGAACCGCGGGCGCCCGAATCCGACATGATCAGGATCGGATTCATTTCCTGCGTCGCCTTTTCGCGATCGTCCATCGCCTTGAACATCTCTTTGGCGACTTTGTCCGTCGCTTCCGACCAGATCGCGATGACCTTGTTGTAGCGCTCGCCGTTCGTAATCACACCGTCGCGATACTGTTGCTCGACCGTGATCACGTCCTTCTCCGCCTTGCCGACAATCTCGGGCTTGGACGGGGGCGTTACCAGATCGTCAATGCCGATCGAGATGCCGGCCTTGGTCGCGTACAAGAAACCCAGAGTCTTCAGATCGTCCAGCATCTTCACGGTCATTTCATGGCCGAGACGAATGTGCGAATAGTTAACCAGCGATTGCAGGCCCTTCTTGCGCAGCGTGCCGTTGAAGTAAGGCAGGCCTTTCGGAATCGAGTCGTTGAAGATCACCCGGCCCACCGTCGTGTTGATAACGCGGCGAATGTCTTCCTGCGCCACCGCGCGCAGAATGTCCTGCGAATCGTGCTCCTGAGTCAGATCGATCAGGTCGCCGGTGATGCGAAGTTTGATCGGCGTCTGCGTCGTCACTTCCCTGGCATCGAGCGCCAGCAAGACTTCTTCGCCCGAAGCGAACACGCGGCCTTCGCCCTTCGCGCCTTCCTTGTCGCGCGTCAGATAGTAAATGCCAAGCACGATGTCCTGCGAAGGCACCGCGATCGGCTGGCCGCTGGCCGGACTGAGAATGTTGTTCGAAGAAAGCATCAACACGGCCGCTTCGATTTGGGCTTCCGGCGAGAGCGGAATGTGCACGGCCATCTGATCGCCGTCAAAGTCCGCGTTGAAGGCCGTGCAAACAAGCGGATGGATCTTGATCGCTTTGCCTTCGACCAGCACCGGCTCGAACGCCTGGATACCCAGACGGTGCAGTGTCGGCGCGCGGTTCAAAAGCACCG
>Ga0137390_10003778_pt1 | contig 12441 bp, 9 predicted proteins | sample 15con2h24AmetaG_FD_104937 | JGI IMG/M metagenome (GOLD analysis project Ga0137390, IMG submission 104937) | Vadose zone soil microbial communities from Angelo Coast Range Reserve, California, USA - 15con2h2.4A metaG | ecosystem: Environmental > Terrestrial > Soil > Vadose zone > Saprolite... | reverse complement strand
GGCAATACGAGCCGTTCGGGATGCGGCGGTTCATCGACTCGCCGACCACTCGGGCGACAAACAAGCCGGGTGCGCTTCGCCAACGGCCGTGTGGCACCACCCATGAATCGGGCTCTGGAACCTGCACCGCGCCGAAGCCACCCGCCGCGGCCGCGAGGGAGTACAGCGGTACACAGTTGATCCCGGGCCGCGCCTGGGCGGGCTCCACGACATGAAAGGGCACGATCCGAACGTCAGGCGTGGCGGCTGGCTCCTCGGCGAAGCCAAGGCCAAGCTGCTCGGCTTGTTCGAGAACAGTGCGAGTAGCCTTCTCGGCCTTGTCGGGCGGGTAGCCGTGTCGTTTCAGGATCCGCCTCACCATGACCCGCAGCCGGGCGCGGACGCTCTCCTTCGCCGCCCAGTCGATGCTTACATTCCGCCGGACGGCTTCTGTCAGCTCGCGAGCGATTGCGCGAAGCGCTTCGTCACCGAGCACCTTCACTGCGCTGTCGTTCGTTTCGAGTGCGTCGTAGAACGCCAACTCCTCATCCGTCAGCCCGAGCCGTTCACCACGCTCCTCGGCCGCGCGCAGCTCACGAGCGATCTGGATCAGCTCTTCGATGACGTCCACCGTCTCAACGGCTCTCGCCTCGTAGCGGCGCACCGCGCTCTCGAGCATCTCGCTGAAGAGGCGGGCCTGGACCACGTTGCGCTTCATGCGCACATGGATCTCATCGTCGAGGAGCTTTCGCAGCAGCTCGGCGGCGAGGTGACGGCGAGGCATCCCACGGAGCTGAGACAGGAACTCCTCCGAGAGGATGGACAAGTCGGGCTTGGCGAGACCAGCCGCTTCGAAGATGTCGATGACACCTTCGGGGGCTATGGCGCCGGCCACGATCTCGCGGACCGCGCGATCCAACTCCGCCTCACGCGGCACCCGGCTGTTCAGCTTCGACAGCGCGGAACGAACCGTTTGGAAGAATCCCACCTCGGAGGCGACCTCCTCGGCCTCGTCGCGACCGGCAGCGAGTGCGAACGCCTTGGTCAGCTCGAGAACGGTCTTGACAAAACGTTCCCTGCCGTTCTCTTGGGCCAGGACGTGTTCCTGCGCCTCCGGCAGTAGCTTCATGCGTACTGCGGGGTCGGCGCTGAACCACTCCGCGTAATCGAATGGACCAAACAGGCCCCGCAGGACGTCAACCTTCTCGAGCATCACGGCGACTGCTTCGTCCTGGTCGACGACAGGGCGGCCTTCACCACCACTGCGGGTGTATTCCACCACGGCCCGACGCAGATCGGCGAGGATCGGGATGTATTCAACAACGAGGCCGCCGGGCTTGTCCCGGAAGACCCGGTTCACCCGCGCGATGGCCTGCATCAGAGTGTGGCCGCGCATCGGCTTGTCGATGTACATCGTATGGAGGCTCGGAGCGTCGAAACCAGTCAGCCACATGTCACGTACGAGCACAACCTCGAACCGGTCCTCTGGATCCTTAAAGCGATCGCCGAGTTCCTTGCGCCGGGAGGAGTTGCGAATGTGTCGTTGCCAAGGGGCCGGATCGCTGGCGGATCCGGTCATCATCACTTTGATCGTGCCCTCCTCGTCGGAGTCGGAGTGCCACTCGGGGCGGAGTTTGAGGATCTCGTCGTAGAGCTCGACACAGATTCGCCTGCTCATGCAAACGACCATCGCCTTGCCCGGGAGCTTGCCTCGCCGGCGCTCCCAATGCTGAACGAGGTCCTGCGCCACGAGTTCGAGGCGTCTACGGGTGCCCGCGACCGCCTCTAGCTGTGCCCAGCGCGCCTTGAGCTTCTCGATATCCTCCGACTCCTCGGCCTCGGTGACCTCCTCTAACTCATCGTCAATGCGGGGCTTAGCGGCCTCCGGCAGGTCGAGCTTGGCAAGCCGACTCTCGAAGTTGATGGGGACAATGGCACCGTCCTCCTCTGCGCGCCGGACGTCATACACGTCGATGTAGTCACCGAACACGAGCCGGGTGTCGCGGTCCTCCAGCTCCACCGGGGTGCCCGTGAAGGCGATGAACGTGGCGTTGGGAAGGGCGCTGCGCATGTTCCGTGCGAAGCCCTCGACAAACCCGTACTGGGTCCGGTGGGCCTCGTCCGCGATGACGATCACGTTGGTGCGGTCAGAGAGCATCGGGAACCGGTCGCCCTTTTCTTCCGGCAGGAACTTCTGAATTGTGGTGAACACGACGCCACCTGAAGCGACCTGCAGGAGCTCCCTGAGGTGGGCCCGGTCGCGCGCCTGGACTGGTGTCTGTCGCAGCGCATCGGCACAACCGGCGAAGACTCCGAACAGCTGATCGTCGAGATCGTTACGGTCGGTAATTACGACTAGGGTCGGGTTGCGAAGCTCGGGCTGCACGGCGAGCTTGCCAGCGTAGAAGACCATCGTCAGGCTCTTGCCCGATCCTTGCGTGTGCCAGACAACCCCTGCCCGGCGGTTGCCGCCCTGCGTGGCGGCCTTCACCGTCGTGGCCACTGCGCGGCGGGTCGCGTGAAACTGGTGATAGCCAGCGACCTTTTTGATCGGTCCTTGCCGCGAGTCTTCGAACACGATGAAGTGGCGGAGCAGGTCGAGTAGACGCTTTCTCTCGAACACACCGCGCGTCAGAACTTCAAGAACGTTGGAACCGCGCGCAGCGACCTGCGAGCCGTCGATCGTCCTCCATTGGTGGAACCACTCCGCGGGCGCTGTGAGACAGCCAAGCCTGGCATCGATGCCGTCGGAGATGACCATCAGCTCGTTGAAGGCGAAGAGGTCCGGGAGCTCGGCCTGATAGGTCTGGAACTGATTGAAGGCCGACCACACGGAGGCATCCTTCTTGCCTGGATCCTTCAGCTCGAAGGCCGCGAGCGGAAGACCGTTGACGAAGATAACTACGTCGAGGCGCCGATGGCCGGGCTCGTTGGCGCGAACGAGGGTGAATTGGTTGACTGCCAACCAGCCGTTGTTCTCCGGTTGGTCGAAGTCGATCAGGCGGACGGTGCGTCCTCGGATCTGCCCGCGCTCACTCACCTCGATCGGGACGCCGTCGGTGAGGTTGCGGTGGAAGCGCCGATTGTTGAGTAGCGTCGATGCGGAGTCGGATCGGCGGACGATGCGGACCGCCTCGTCGATGGCGGCGGCGCCAAGGGTCGGGTTGATCCGCTGCAGTGCCGACTTCAGTCGCCCATCGAGAAGGACCTCGCGGAAGTCCGCACGTTCCGGTGACTTGGAGTCTGGCGCAATCTGGCCACCTTCGACCGTGTGGTAGCCGAGGTCGCGCAGCCAAGCCAGCAGCGCCTCCTCGAGGACTGCTTCCCCGCCGAGGTGATCCACGGCGGCGAAGCTTACGGCAGGTTCAGAGCGCCTCCGCCACGGCCTTCCCGGCCTCCTTGAGCCTGATCTCCCCGGACATCAGCTTGGGTAGTAGGACGTCGCGCAGCTGGCCGAGCGTCTCGCTCTGCAGCTGGAGCTGCTCCTGCTTGACGAAAAGTGGGTTGACGGTGCGGTCGAAGCGCTGCACGAGGTCTGGCGGCGGAACCGCCACTTTCGGCCGCTGCAGCGAGTCGGCCGGAAGCATATTGACGGTCGTGCCGTTGGAGTAGCCGACGATAACCTGGCGCAGACGCGGTGACATCAGCGCGAGGTACAGGAAACGGGCGGCCAAATGCGAGCCGGGCTTGGGCCGCATTCGATAAAGATGGTGGCTGAACAAACTGAGGTCGCCGAACCGCTCCGGCACTAACGCCGGCTGGGCAATGCGTTGAAAGGCCCATGTGAGGTCGGTGTTGACGACCAATAGGTCGCCGCCGCGGGCGACATGCCGGGGTCTGTAGTCGCCGCGATAGTGCTTTAGGCCTTCGTACCGATACCCGCCGACGTTTGCGATCGAGTCGAGGTTGTGCAGCGGTACGCCGTCATCGGACAGACCGGCGCCGGTATAACTCAGCCCGCGCGTAACCTCGACGTGATCGTTCAGCGACGCCACCGACCAGCCGCCTGGAACACGCTCGGGGTCGAGGACCCCAAACCGCTCCGCGAAAAGAGTGCGCGCCAACTCCTCGAGCGTCGCCGATATCCTCCGATTGAGTTCGATCTTGTCGTCCAACGCTCCCAGCAATTCGCCGATGCGGACTTGATCCACTAGCGGCGGGACCAGGACCGGCATCGAATAGAAGGCTGGCCTCGTCGTTGATGGGATGGCAGAGCCGGTGTCGAGGCCATTGATGTCCTGCATGAGCAACTGGTAGTAGGCCCAACGCATGTCAACGGTGGTGTCGCCGCGAGGTTCAAGGTAGAACGCCGTGTCGATCACAAAGAACGCAACGGCTGCGTAATGGATTCCGCGATAGGCGCCTTTCCGTCCGACGATGACACTGGGATGACGACAGAGAGGGCTGTCGGTCCAACCGATCTGACCGTTGGTGCCGTAAACGGGGACCGGCCCCGACTCGGGAGTATTGCGCAGTGCGCGTCCGTACTGCAGAGTGACTAGGTCTCCCCAGTGACTGCTCTTCCAGTCCTCACTACTCATCGATGAGCTGATCTAGGGTGGCGGCGAGCTCTTGGTCGAGCGACTGATTCTGGCGCTGCTGAGCACGATACGTAGCGGCAAGTCGTGACAATTGATCCCTAAACGGCACGGCGTCCGGGCCCACGGTCGCGGCGCCGACGTAGCGGCCCGGAACCAACACGCGGTCGTTGTCGCGGAGCTCCTCAATTCCCACTGATCGGCAGAACCCGGGAACATCCTCGTATTCGCCGGCCTCGGGTTGGCCGCGCCAAGCGTGGTAGGTCCGTGTGATTCGGTTGCGGTCTAGGTCGCTGAATTCCCGATGCGTTCGATCGACGAGCGAGCCCATATCCCGCGCATTGATGAACAAAGTCTGACCTCGCCGCTCGCGGAACTGCGCGCCACCGCGCGTCGCTCGTCCGCTCTTGTCCTTGACGAGGAACCACAGGCACGCAGGAATCGCCGTGCCGTAGAAGAGCTGACCCGGCAGCGCCACCATGCAATCCACCATGTCCGACTCGACGATGCTCTTGCGGATCTCGCCCTCGCCCGACTGCGTCGATGACATGCTCCCATTCGACAGCACAAAGCCCGCAATACCCTGCGGCGCCAGGTGGTGAATAAAGAGCTGCACCCACGCAAAGTTGGCGTTGCGTGGCGGGGGCGCGCCGAAGCGCCACCGCGGGTCGTCGCGCAGCAATTCGCCACCCCATTTGTCATCGTTGAATGGCGGGTTCGCGAGAATGAAGTCGGCTCGCAGATCTGGATGGAGGTCACGGTGGAAGGAGTCGGCGTGCTCGCCGCCGAGATCGGCCTCGATCCCGCGGATCGCGAGATTCATCTGGGCGAGGCGCCAGGTCGTGTGGTTCGATTCCTGGCCAAAGATCGCGATGTCGTCGCGCTTACCGCCGTGGGCCTCGATGAACGCCTCCGACTGGACGAACATTCCGGCCGACCCGCAGCACGGGTCGAAAACGCGACCAATGTATGGCTCGATCATCTCGACCAGCAGACGAACTACCCCGCGGGGCGTGTAGAACTCACCCGCCTTCTTCCCCTCGGCGCCAGCAAACTGGCCCAGGAAGTACTCATAGGCTCGACCGAGCACATCATGGGAGTGGTTTTCGGCGCCACCCATACCCACGTTGCCGAGGAGGTCAATGAGCTCGCCAAGCCGGCGCTTATCAAGGCCGGGCCGTGAGTAGTCCTTTGGGAGCACACCTTTAAGCCTCGGGTTATCGCGTTCGATCGCCTCCATCGCGCCATCGACAAGGCTGCCGATCTCAGGCCGCCTGGCAGCGTCACGAAGGCGTGTCCAGCGGGCGTCGGGCGGCACCCAGAATACGTTCTCGGAACGGTATTCATCGGGCTCCTCCGGGTCCGCTCCAGCGCCTGCCTGCGCCAAAAGCTCGGCGTGGCGGGCCTCGAACGAATCGGAGATGTATTTGAGAAAGATGAGGCCGAGCACGACGTGCTTGTATTCGGCCGCGTCCATGCTGCCGCGCAGGGTGTCAGCGGCCGCCCAGAGGGTCGCTTCGAAGCCCAATGGCGCCGAACCGCTCGACCCGTTAGACCTCGCCTTTGACGATCGCTTCGGCACCTGCCGCATGGTAATAGCTCTGTCGACCACTGGCTAAGTTGGCGGCGACCTAAAACTGATTGTGGAGGGGCTAGTGAGGATCACGATCGAGATCGATGATGAGGAGGTCCGTCGAGTTCTCGCGCCGTTAGTCCAGCAGGCGCCGGCTGCCCAAGTGCAGTCGCTGTCGAGGCTACTGAAGGTGAACGAGGTTGCCGATCGTCTTGGTGTCAGCCGCAACAAGGTGTACGAGCTGCTCTACAAGGGAGAGATCCGATCGTTGGCTATCGGCCGGACGAGACGGATTTCACCTGATGCTCTCGCCGAATTCATCTCCCGACCCAAAGACGACGGATTGCATCTCGACCCACAACCTCGTCACGTGCAACCACGGCCGGCTAACACCCCGACGACCCCAGTTCCGTCCCCCAAACCTGCACTACCTAATACGCGGCGGCGCAAGCCGGCTGACACGATCGACCTCTCCCCCAAGCCGCTACCTCCTGAGCCCTCTCACTCAAAGATGAGTGAGGAAGAGCTCGAGGTCGCGCTTGCCTCGATGCTCGAGAAGGGCTGGCCAGAAGACGTGGTCGAGCAGATCCGCACCGACCGCATGGAATGCGTGCATCGCGTTAATGTGCTGACGATCAACGACGCCGCCCGGTACCTGGGACTGAGCCGCTCCGGGGTCGAGAAACTGATTACGGCCCGCAAGCTCCGCTTGTTCACGATCGCCCCGACGTACCGCGACGAGAAACCAGCAAAGCGCATACCAGCCAAAGATGTTGCGGGCCTCAGATGAGGCGAAGGCGCAGCTGGCGGTGTCAAAAGCCAAGGCCGGCTGCACCGCTTCTCACCGCAGCATTGCGGCCCCTAGCGGCGTACGACTTCGACACCGCAGTTCTAATACTCTCCGAGGTCCGACAGAAGTAGGAAAAGCGGTCGAGAATCCGTCAAGTTAGACGGACCTTCGCGTCCACCGAGATGGCGTCCTCGCGCTTGCCAGCAGTTTGGCGATTGCCTCTCGCCGTGCGCGATTCGGCTCGCTGGTGAGAACGGCCGTAGTGCAAGCCCGTAGGCCACAAGAGCCGCAGCGGCACCGCTCACGGCACCAATTTGAGCCCAGGAGCACGGGCTAACCTAGCCGAGCTCGATACACATGACAACTCGGGTTCGTACAGCGCTCAAGCCCGCTTGGATCTTCGCCAAAGAAGTCAGCGGCACCGTTCTGTGCTTGTGGTGCGCGATCCGTTCCGCCCCAAGCGTTATGGCTGCAAGGGTTTCGCCGAGGGTCGAACTCGTCTCGGCCTCCACCCCCTCCCTTCTTTTGCAGGTAATACCAGCCATCGTCGTTCAGAATGCCGCGATGTCGCCGTGCCGTAGGCCAAGCGGTGAGCAGGTCCTCCATGCGCCTTCCAAGCTCTTCCACGGAGGCTTCGACATCGAACGACTCGAGTCGCATTGTGTGTTCCGGCTGATCATTGCCGTCATTGAAGCGACGAATGTCTTCGACTCGCTCGAAACGGGCCCAACTGACGACGAGCTCAACTTTCCGTCCGCTCTCTGCGCGAGTCAGGTTGTTTGCAGTGTTGAGGTCAGCCGGGATGTGTAGTAAGACCGAATATGAGGCTGCAATCGACTTCAGGCGTTGAACTGCCCGCGATCCTATTTGTGCCTGCACATAGTTCGGTAGAAAGAGGATGGCCGCGGCAGGTCCTGCCGTAGGCAATCTGACCATTGCGTCCGGATCGCGACACTCAAGATAGAGCGCTTGAAGGCGAGTTCTCAGAGCCTGCTGGCCCTGAGAACCCGTCCAATCCCAAACATCGACGTCCCGGAGATCGCCAGCGCTGTCAGCACGCCACTCAAGCGCAGCGACGAACGGCTGGGCAGGGTCGCCCGTGTAGAAGCTGCCCAAGAGAGCGACCCGGTCCAGGCCTTTCGTTGCGTCTCGCGTGAGAGGGTAGATGAATGGCCGGGCGTCCCTCGTTAAAGTCTCAAGAGCGCCTAGAGGCGTGCTTCCTGCATCGTGCCAAACCCGGAGGGCGTCAGCGAGAGGTTCCAGAAGTTGGTTATTTCTACGCCGGAACAGCCGAAAGGGCCAATAATCCCGCTTCTGCACAATGTCATTACGAAGCTGTGCGATCGTGCGACCGACTGTAGGCTCGGGATCAGTCGGTCGATCGGGGACCTGTTGAGGCAAAGCCAGCAACCAGTCGAGATTGAACACGCTTCCGCGCTCGCCGTTCCGAGCCTATCCTCGTCGCAATAGATGCTCCGCGGGAATCGGCAGTCTCAGGAGATCGGCAAGTCCCATCTTGTCGATTGCGCGATGCATCGTCGTCCGCACCGTCTCCAGGTCGAACTCGCCCTCGCCCACTTGCGCCGTTGCCTGGATTGAAGTGAGTCCCTCGGATAGGCTGGGTGCCGCTCGCAGTGGCGCCGGGGTCTCGAAGGCATCGATCATCACGTTGTTCCTAGCCGCCCATTCGTCGATATGAGTCCCCACCTTGCTTAGCCTCCAGCTGTGCCAACTGTGCGTTAGACCCAACGTATGAATGGTCTGCACAAATGCTTGAAATCGTGCCGGCGAGCCGAGAGCCTCGGCCAGCAACTGTCGAGCTCCTGGGGCGTTGTCGAGACCTTCAGTAAACTCGCGCATCCAGCCGTCTTGGACGTCACGGCCAATCGGTTCGATGGCAATGAAACGGTCTGGCGTGATCTGCAGTTGTTGTCTAATCCAAACGTCGGGATCGAGAGCAGTCGGAGCGTGAGAGATGACATGAGCCTTGCTGGTATCGCGGTCGTATAGACGAAGGTAGCCCTGGCTCCAGTCGACGAACGCAGTCCAGAGGTCGGAGCGAATACGCCGTCGCGAGCTCTCAGTCGGGCTCTGGCTTGTGGCCGCTTTTGGCTGTGGCAGCAAGATCATGAGATCACCGCCGGGCGTAGGACGGAGGTCAATCAAGCCTCTCGCGCGAGCAGAGTCGAGAAAACTCTTGAACGAAGGAAAGCCGAGCATGAGCTTCTCGTCGAAGTTGGGATCAAGTCGCTTCATTCGCGGCTTCACCGCGGCAGCGACAGTGACCCGACTTGCAACCGATAACTGCTTGACGCTCTCTAAAAGAGTGCGATACGCGTCTTCGCGCAGCTGATCCATGTTCACAATGCAAACCTCCTTTTAATGCAGAAAAAGGGCAAAGACGGACCATGCCGGCTTACCCTTCTCTGAGGAGCTTGCATCGATGCGGCTCTTGGCGAAACCTACTGCCTTCGGCTGTCACTCCTACGCTGCCTCGCTACGAGGAGTGAACCACCGGGCTGCTCACCAATACCCCCTATGTAGGGGCACGACCCAAGTCCCGGCCGTATTCAGTTATGCGCGGGACTCTATCAGTGGCCGAAGCCAGCGTCAAGCATCCCGTACGTAAACGAGTATACCGATGCTCGGCCGCCGTCAAACCGCCTCCGGGAGAGGACATGACAGACGGGCGCAAACGAACGGAGCTCGGGAGGCGCTAAACGGCGACGAATGTCCGCTCAGCTTTGACCGATGCGGCATTGGCCTTTTCGAAGCCGATCACAAGTCGCTCCCCCGCTGCCTCTGCGAGACGGCTGAGGGTTGTCAGGCTGGGGACGTGGGTTCCACTCTCGAGGCGTGAGATGGCTGGCGCCGATGTGCCCATCAGTTGAGCCAGCTGCTCCTGGGTGAGGTTGTGCTTCATTCGGAATTGGATAAGGAGGCGGGCAACCGCCTCCGCTCGCGCGAACCGAGTCCGGACCTTCCGGTACTCCGTATCCGCCTTCTCGTGCCGGCGGATCTCATCGGCAACGCTGGCTCCAACCGGGCTCACAGGACTTCGGGGCATAGCCCGCATGTTACCACTTTTGGTAACTCCATCCAACAGCCTAAGCACGTCTGCCTCTGTGTCGAGAAGCGTCGTGGCCAGCGGCCCGCGGTGGGATCCGCGGCCTGGCGCCCATCCTGGCAACGAAGTCATTCCATCGCTCCTTTGCTATCTCGATCTCGCGCAACGGGATCGCTGCGGTCGTTTTCGGGAAGGCATGAAGAAGGACGAATAGATTCTGGGAGCGCCTGTAAAGGACTCGATAGTGGCGGTTGCCGAAGTGGCGCGGAGTTCTCGGAGCTCGCCTTCACCTGCGACGAGTGAGGGATGGGCACCGGCGGGCCGTCCTAGGTAAGAGGTTGAGGCGGTCGATCTGGTTCTCAACAACCACGTGGGCGGCCATGGGCTGCAGGGTTTGGCCAAAGTCGCGCACCGGCTGGGAGCCGTCGCACGCTCGGTAGTAAACCGCGTGCATCAGCCCCATCGGCGTCGGTCGATGATCGAGGACCGATGAACTTGTCGAGATCGCAGGTCAGAGACAGGTGGTGCCGGCGACCTTTCTATGCCCTAGTCAGCTCGTGTCCGGAGGGTGGTGAAGAGGACAAGCTCAACCCTTACAGCATCGCCCGGACATGCAGCTCGGGATGGCGCTCAGCCTGGTAGTCGGGCACTCGGGCTACGACAGCAGTGAATTCGTCCTCCGCATCTCTGACCGCTCCGAGCGCCGGAATGCCAGGCGGTAGTGGGCGAATCCAATGGATGCAGGTTTCGTATTGGCGGCGGTAAATGCTCTCGGTCCATTGAGCCAGACATGATGGCCACTCCCGGTATAAAGCGGCCACGATGTCTGGGCCGAGCCGTTCGAATTGGCCAGGAATGCAGCAGGTCAGCTTCATATTCAGCCCCTTGACGGGGCTGTGTCTCAGAAGTCGGCGGACCTGCTCCGGGTCAACGAAGATCCTGCGATCGCCCTCTTGGCGGTGGGTCGCGATTTTATCGAGCTTGATCCAGCGCTCAATGGTCCTGCGGCTAAGACCGAGCTCGGCGGCGACGTCGGTCAGGGGTTGAAGAGGTTCCATCGCACCGCACACTACGACAACTGCGACACTTACGTCAAGCCCTGTCGTAGTTGTCGTAGACAGACGGATTGTGCAAGACGAAGGCGGGTTGTCGACGTTTCAGAACGGGGCACATGTCTCGAAGTCGCGGTAAAGGTCGCCCTTGTCCAAGTGGACGTACCGCATGACCATCACGTACGTCGTGTGGCCGAGGATCCGGCGCAGCCGCTCGATCTCGCCTCCGCGGCGCAAGTACTCGGTCGCAAAGGTGTGCCGGAACTTGTGGGCGTAGACCTTGAAGCCGAGCCGGTGGTGGAGGCGGCCGAAGAGATGGGAGACACAGCCGACGCTGACCGGCCGACCGTCGGACAGGACCAGGAGCCGATCGGATTCGCACTCCGGGCGTTGGCGGTTGACGTAACGGACCAGCTCCCGCCGCAGCTGTCGGCTCACTGGCACCCGGCGGAACTTGGCCCCCTTGCCGCGTTTGATCTTGAGGAAGGCGGCGTCGCCGTCGTCCTCGACGTCCTCCAGGGTCAAAGCGCTCAGCTCGCCGACTCGCATCCCGGTCCCGAGCAAGATCCCGACTGCGATCCGTGACCACCCCTCAGTGGTCTCATCCAATACGGCCTTGATCTGCTGCGGAGTGAAGCTCTCCATCTCCTTCTGCGCCACCTTGGGTGCCCGGACCCGAAGGAACGAAGCGTCAACCGGGTAGCCCTCGCGGCAGGCCCAGTTGCCAAACGCCTTCAAGACCTGGAAATGGCCATGTAGGCTGTTGTCGGAGATGCCGCGCGACTGCTCCTGAGCCAGATAGCGCTTGAACTCAAAGCCGGTTAGCTCGGCCAGCGTCTTGGCAGTGCCATAGCGGCCGTACCACTCCATCTTGTGGGCGTACCAGGCGATCGTGCGCTGGCTGCAGCCGCGGACCCGGAGCTCGAGCAGCCACTCCCGGACCAACGGCTCCAGGCGGTAGCGGCTGGCCAGCTCGGCCTCTGGGTGCGGCTGGGGCGCTGCCTCCTCCAGCTCAGCTGCCGCCGAAGGCACGCGGAAGAGGCGCTCGGGTAGCGCCCGCGGCCGGCCGCTCAGGCCTGGCCGGGCGGCAAACCCAGGCGCATCGGTTTTTGAAAAGCGCATCGGTTTTTGGCTTCTGACGGTCGACATTGAGACCTCCTTGAATGGCGTCCTGACACCACTTTTCAGAGGTCCCGAAGACGCCGAAACCCGGCCCTGGGACCGGGTTCCGAATTCAAGTTAGCCTGTTAGGCCTTGCTCAAAAAGTATCGTGTGGTGCCGAGATCGGGAGTCGAACCCGAACGTCCTTGCGGACATCGGTTTTTGAGACCGACGCGTCTGCCAGTTCCGCCACCTCGGCGCTCTTGTGAGGAGCCTCGACCATACTAATTGGCTCATGCGAGCCGCCCGCTTCCTGTGCCTATGCCTTCTCGTCGCCGCCT
>Ga0137390_10003776_pt1 | contig 12442 bp, 10 predicted proteins | sample 15con2h24AmetaG_FD_104937 | JGI IMG/M metagenome (GOLD analysis project Ga0137390, IMG submission 104937) | Vadose zone soil microbial communities from Angelo Coast Range Reserve, California, USA - 15con2h2.4A metaG | ecosystem: Environmental > Terrestrial > Soil > Vadose zone > Saprolite... | reverse complement strand
GAGTGGCAAGGAACCGGCCCTGTCGTACAGGTGACTTTCCAACAGAACCGGAAGACTGTGGTCACGGTGCAAGCCACGTTGAAGACGAATGACGATCAAGTCACACGGGACGCCATCATGATTGAAGCAACAAGCGGGGGTACGTCAAAGCTCGAAGAGATCGATTTCGGTCATCAAAAAGAGGCGCTAGTGTTTGACCAGAACCCAGGCGGTATGTAGTTGCTGCAGGGCAGTTTGTACGTCGATCTTGCAATTGCGGGTCCTTCGAGGAGGCAGGGAGCTGCGTTCGGAATCTGGGTGCTCTTCCAAGGGTAGGCTCCACGGCAATATCTGTGCGCCTATTCGTGGCTTCGCGCAAACGCCACTAGAGAAGGGGGAAATACAAATGCTGAACAGCAGTGTTGAGTTGCTGGGCGGTCTATTTTTGAGCGCTCTGGCTTTACTGATCGGTTCTTGCATCGTCGGCTCGATTGTTGCGGCCCTCCGAGCGGTCGGCCGTGGAAGCCATACTGTCGGTACGAGGAGGTGAAGAAGGTCTTCGGTTTCGTGGCTGAGGTGAACGGCCTCGGATGACCGCAACCACAATATCCCCTGCAGAAGCCAAACTTCGGAGGAAATGCCCCGTGGCTGAAGGAACGCGCAAGAACTGCAGAGAGTTGTGCAACGCCGCACTGGAAGCAAAAGAGCCAGAAACTCGTTTTCCATCGAAGCAAGCCATCTAGGAACAAGTACACAGTGCGACTGGTAACACGGCAAGCTCATTTTGGCGGTTGCGATAGGACGAAATGCAGGCCGCGTTGAATCCAGGTCTTGAGGTCCCGAGTCAATCGGTATCCTTCAGGAGCGACGTACACGAAGCCTCGCATCGCGCGACCCGTGAAATCCATAGGCCGTGCATGGGGTTGAGAGAGCGCCGCCTCATATTCGTCCGGCCCTGTGCGCACGACAAAGTCTTTGTCAACTATCCCACAGCACATGTGCCCGTTGACCATGAACGCGAGTCCGCCGAACATGCACTTCTCTTTCAGCGAATGAGGTCCAAGCAACAGTGCGCGGACTCGGTCTGCCAAAGCTTCGTTAAATGGCATGATTCACCAGCATCGATCGAACAGTTGACCCAGTCTGGCTTTCCAATTCTTCGACGGATCGCTCGAAACACGACCGAGCGCAAAGTGGACCATCGCGTTGTGTTCGGGTTTACCCACCAGACAGCCCCGCAACTGGTGAGTTTTCTCCGTAAGCACAAAGCCCACCTGGAGCAGGTCACGGGAGTGCGCTACTCGGGAGAACTCGGCCACCCCTTCCATGTGGTCGACGACGACCTCGTCATCCTGTCTCTAGACCATCCTTTTATTCCAGAAGGACGTTTTGCATCGCTCTTGGTTCGAGACCAAGAGCTCGCTCAGAAACTGGCGGAAGGATTCCAGAAGCTATGGTCGAAAGCCATGCGGAATCTTCGCGAAATTGATCCACCCTGGAGTCTCAGCCAAGCAAAGTTTGCCTCCGATTGCCGGCGGACAACGGGCGATCCGGAATGTATGTTGCTATTCGCGGCGGTTTTCGCTATTAAAATCGAGACGGCTATCCTTTTCGGCTACCAGACCGTCATATTCTGGCGACTCCGCCGATATTTCACGTGAGCCGTTCGGCAATCACGGCGGCTTCTTCCAACTGCGGCCTGAGACCTCAAGCTGGATCACGGCGAGATTCCCCCGCGCTGAATTCTTGACTCGCGCGTCTAATAGCCCGTAAAGTCAAGTGAGCATGATGGGCCAGAGACTATTCTTGGTGCTAGCGGCAGGTGCTTTGTTGCTCCTGCAATTTACCGACTGCATGGCTGCCATGGCCTCAGACCAGCAGAGCATGAAGTGCTGCGGGTCCATGCAATGCACGCGCACTAATCGAAGCCATGATTGTTGCAAAAACATGGTTTCCGAGCAAAGTCCGAACATGCTTCCCGCCGGGCATGTCCCTCTTAATCCGCCTGCCGTGGTGCTGGTTGAATCCCTCGTATCGTTTGAGATAGCCCGAGTACCTTCATTGCCGTCAGGCGTGGTCGAAGCTCCGCAACATTCTCCTCCAGAGCTTTATACACTTCACGCGTCCCTCTTGATTTAGACCCCACCTATTGGTGTGCGTCCTGCACACCTCATTTCTATTTGTGTCCTTAATTAGGCTCTGTGCTGCTGAGTTCGCACTCACGGCGCGGACCGCACTTCCACACTTTCAGATCACTGTGACTCTCAGGCCTTCTCAGGAGGCGAATAAAATGTCGGCATCACGCGGCGAAATACCGCAAAACGAATTCTTTGTAATCCGCATTTTCTGCTTTACCCTGCTTCTCGCTTTTTTCGTGCACGCACCGGGAACCTTCGGCCAAGAGCCAACCGGCGGGTCGGTTCAAGTTGCATCGCCTCCGCAGCAACATCCGCATTCTGAAGCGGTCGCCGCGCTACAGGATTTGTTAACTGAGGCAGAGCAGAACAATCCGCAGATTCAGGCCGTGCGCCAAGGCTGGCAGGCCGCGAAGCAGGTTCCTTCCCAGGTCTCGGCGCTTCCCGATCCGCAATTCAATCTGCAGCAGGTCAATGTCGGAAGCCCAAGACCTTTCGCTGGATATACAAACAGCGACTTCGCCTATATTGGCTTTGGGGTCTCTCAGGACTTCCCCCATCCAGGAAAACTGCGGCTAAAAGGCGAGATAGCGAAGCGAGATGCTGACATTGTGCAACAGCAGTACGAGTCGGTACGCCGCTCGATCCTCGCCGGAGTCAAAGCGGCATACTTCCAGCTTGCCTATCTGTCCAAGACACTAGGAATTATTGAGAGCGACGGAGAACTGCTCCAGCAGGTTGAGAAAGCAGCGGACGCACGCTACCGCTCCGGGATGGGGAACCAACATGACGTGTTACAGGCGCAGGTGGAGCGAACAAAGTTACTCCGCGAAATCACGATGCATCACCTGGAAGTGGCTAAGCTGCAGGCGCAGATCAAGCAACTTCTCAATCGCCCACAGACTTCACCGGACATAGAGCCCTCCGCACTTCCCGAGACACCGCTTCCCTATACATTCGAAGAACTCCTATCGGCGACGAAAGCCCAGAATCCAGAGATTTCTGGGGCGGAAAAGATAGTTGAGAGGCAGAAACTCCAAGTCGATCTTGCACACAAGGATTTCTACCCGGACTTCAATGTCCAATACATGTGGCAACGCACTGACCCGACTCAATTTCGTGCCTACTACATGCTTAGCTTTGGCGTTCGCGTTCCGATTTATCGAGGCAGCAAACAGCGTCCCGAACTAGCGCAGGCGGAAGCTGAGCTGAACCGCTCCCGCAGCGAGTCCGATGTTCAGTCGCAACAGGTCGCCTTTGAAGTTCGAAGCCAATACGAAACGGCCCAAAAAACCGCTGAGTTGCTGACAATTTACCGCGAAGGGCTGCTGCCACAGGCACGTTCGGGATTCCAGGCGGGCATCGCCGCCTACCAAAACAATCGTCAGGACTTTCAGACACTGCTGACCTCATTTCTGGAGGTCCTCCATTTAGACGAGGAGTACTGGAAAAGCATCGCCGAACGTGAGACAGCAATGGCTCGGCTCGAACAATTTACCGGGCTGTCATTGCGCGTGGAAGGGGTGAAGAGATGAAAACCTATCGCACCCAGTTCTTGCTGGCATTGATTGGAAACATCGTGCTCGCGGTCGTCCTCGGTGGGTTGTGGCTCCGGCATCGCGCTGGGAAGCCGATGGCGGATGCGGAAACCAGGCCGCCGAACTCCCTCGCGCAAGATTCTATGGCCACTTCCATGGCCGCACCCCCTGCATCGACAGAAGTGCCGCTGGTTCCGGTACAAATCTCGCCACAACGGCTGCAAAGCATTGGCGTCAAGACCGGCCGAGTGGAAAGCAAGGTGGTCGAGGACGAGATCCGCGTCACCGGAAACGTCGCGGTCGATGAGACACGGCTCTCCAGCGTGCAGGTGCGGTATTCCGGCTACATTCAGAAAGTCTTTGCCGACGCCACGTATCAATACCTTCAGAAAGGGCAGCCGCTATTCAGCATCTACAGTCCGGACGTCGTCGCCACGGAGCATGAGTATCTGGTAGCCAGGCAAAACCAGCAGCGTGTCGCGCAGAGTCGCGTCCCAGGTGTGACCGAAGGAGCCGATTCCCTCTTGGACGCCGCCAGGGAACGACTCAAGCAGTGGGGCGTGCCGCAACGGGAAATCGCGCGACTTGAATCCACAGGTGAAGTACAGCAGGAACTGGAAGTCGACTCGCCGGTCTCCGGCTACATCACCGAGCGCAACGCCTTGCCGAATCTCACGGTTCAACCGGAGACGCGCCTCTACACCGTCGCCGATCTCTCGATGGTTTGGGTTCTCGCCGAAGTTTTTCAAAACGATTTGGGCAGGATCAAAATAGGCGACCGCGCGACATTGACCGTGGATACGTATCCGCGCCGCGTCTTCGAGGGCCGGGTGAACTTCGTCTATCCGCAAGTGGATATGACGACGCGTACGGCGCGCGCGCGGCTGATCTTTTCCAATGCCGGCTTGAAGCTCTCCCCCGGCATGTTCGTCAACGCCACGCTGAAGGTCTCGATGGGAAAACAATTGGTGATCCCCGCGACGGGCGTCCTGCAATCCGGCACCCGCCAGGTTGTTTTCGTCAGCCGGGGCGACGGCTACATCGAACCACGCGAGGTGCAACTCGGCTCTCGAGCAGGCAACAATTTCATCGTGCTGAAAGGACTGAAAGAGGGTGAAGAAATTGTCACGTCCGCCAATTTCCTGATCGACTCCGAGAGCCAGCTGCAAGCGGCACTTGGTTCGTTTGTGCCTCCACCGCCCGGCGCGGGCGCCGCGGGGGCGATCAATGTTCCGCAGGCAAAAGTGGAACTCACAACCGAACCTGATCCTCCCCATAAAGGCGCCAACACCGTCCTGGTAAAACTCACTGATGCGAGCGGGGGACCAATCTCTGGTGCGGAAGTATCCGTCACCTTTTCCATGCCCGCCATGCCGGCGATGGGCATGGCCGCGATGCGCACGCAGGTGTCTCTCACCGAAAAAGGCAATGGACGCTATGAGGGAGCGGGCCAACTGGAGAGCGGCGGAACGTGGCAGGTGACCATCGCGGCAAAGAAAAACGGGCAAATCGTCGCCAGGAAACAACTCAGCGTGAACGTTACGGGAGGCATGTAACGTGATCGCCCGTTGGATTGATTGGTGCGCACGAAATCGCTTCTTGGTGTTTATGGGAACGTTGCTGCTCGTGCTCGCAGGAATCTGGTCTCTTCGCCGCAGACCGCTCGACGCCTTGCCGGACATCTCCGATGTTCAGGTCATCGTACACACGCCATGGGCAGGACAGCCGCCAAGCCTCATCGAGGATCAAGTCACCTATCCCATTGTCACCACACTTCTGGCCGGACCGCATGTCAAAGCCGTGCGGGCGCAGACGATGTTCGGCGACTCCTACGTTTTCGTAGTCTTCGAAGACGGCACCGATCTGTACTGGGCACGCTCGCGCGTCCTCGAATACATGCAACAAATCACGGGGCGGCTGCCCGCCGGAGTTCATCCGGTTATCGGCCCCGATGCAACCGGCGCGGGCTGGGTCTACGAATACGTTCTCGTGGACCGCAGTCACCAGCGCAGTCTCGCCGAATTGCGCAGCATTCAAGACTGGTACTTACGCTATCAACTCGAAACTGTTCCAGGTGTCGCGGAAGTCGCGACCATCGGCGGATTCGTTAAGCAATATCAAGTCAATCTCGACCCGAACAAGCTGCGCGCCTACAACATTCCTCTTTCGACGGTGATTGAGAAAGTGCGGGCCAGCACGAATGAGGTGGGTGGACGCCTCCTCGAAATGGGAGGCGCGCAGTACATGATTCGAGGTCTCGGCTATTTGCGCTCCTTGAATGATCTAGAAGCCGTGCCGGTCGCCACGAAGAATGGAACGCCCGTCCTCGTGCGTGATCTGGGAACGGTCACCTTCGGGCCGGACATTCGCGAAGGTGTCGCCGAGTGGCAAGGCGAAGGGGAAACCGTCGCCGGTATCGTCGTGATGCGTGACGGGATGAACGCTCTGGCCGTCATCGACGGGATCAAGAAAAAGCTGGCGGAGATCAAATCATCTCTGCCTCCCGGCGTCGAAGTCGTCTCCGGTTACGACCGCTCTGGGTTGATTCACGCCTCCATCGAAACCTTGCAGCGTGACTTGCTTGAAGAAGCCATCATCGTCAGCATCGTCATCATCGTCTTCCTGTTCCATTTCCGCTCGGCCTTGATTCCCATCCTCACCCTGCCGATCGCTGTGCTGGCGTCCTTCGTTCCTATGTATTACCTCCACGTTAGCTCGAACATCATGTCGCTCGGCGGGCTGGCACTGGCCATCGGAGTCCTCGTCGATGCGGCCATCGTGATGGTGGAGAACGGTTATCGGCAGCTCTCCCAACATCCTGCTGCCGCGTCGGAAGGCGTGTCCGCACCGGAACGGCGGCGCATCCTCTTAAGCGCCGCCAAACAGGTGGGCCCGGCAATCTTCTTCTCGCTCGTCATCATCGTTGTGTCTTTCCTGCCGGTGTTCTTGCTGGAAGCGCAGGAAGGACGAATGTTCCGCCCACTGGCCTGGACGAAGACGCTGGCCGTGGGTTTTTCTTCCGTTTTGGCTATCAGTCTTGTTCCGGTGTTGATGATTCTCTTCATCCGCGGCAGGCTGCGACCGGAATCGAAGAACCCGATCTCCCGAATCACGCAGGCCCTCTATCTGCCTGTGTTGCGCCTGTGCCTGCGCTACCGCAAGACCACCCTGCTTCTTAACCTGCTCTTCCTACTCGTGACCTTGCCTCTGGCTCTCAAAATCGGCAGCCAGTTCATGCCGCCGCTGTTTGAAGGCTCCGCGCTCTACATGCCGACCGCGCTGCCCGGAATCTCCATCACGCAAGCGTCGCAGTTGCTCCAAGAGCAGGACCGCATCATTCGAACCTTTCCGGAAGTCGAGACCGTCTTCGGCACCATCGGACGCTCAGACAGCGCCACGGACAACGCCCCGCTCGACATGTACGACACGACCATCATGCTCAAGCCGCGTGAGCAATGGCGCCAGGGCATGACTTACGAAAAACTCATCCAGGAGATGGACGCCAAACTCCAATTCCCCGGCCTCTCCAATACGTGGACCATGCCCGTTGAGAATCGTTTGGATATGGAGCTGACTGGAATCAAGACGCCCCTCGGCTTGAAGATTCAGGGACCGACGCTCGAAGGCATTCAACAGACCGGCGCGCAAATCCAGCAACTGCTTTCCTCGCTTCCGGAGGTTCGCTCTATCTTTGCGGAACGCGTATCGCAAGGCTTCTACATCAACGTCGAGGTCGACCGGCTGGAAGCCGCTCGCTACGGTCTGACCGTAGCCGATGTCCAACAGGCAGTCAGTTCGGGGATCGGTGGTGAAATGGTCACGGAAAATATCGAAGGCCGCGAACGGTATCCGGTCAACGTCCGCTACAACCGCGATTTTCGCGACAATGTCGAGGAGCTGCGCCGGGTGCTGATAGGCATCCCATCTGGAGCGCAGATCCCCATCGAGCAAGTCGCCAAAATCTCGTTTTCGCGCGGCCCGGCCATGATCCGCGATGAGGACGGCGCCCTAACCGGCTACGTGTACATCGACCTCAACTCGAAGAACTACGGCGGATTTGTCAAAGCCGCCGAAGGCCTCTTCCGGCAAAAACTCCAGCTCCAGCCCGGCCACACCTACAAGTGGTCCGGAGAATATGAGTTCGAGTTGCGAGCCAAGGAACGGCTCCAGATCATTCTGCCGGTCGTGTTCTTTGTAATCTTCGTGCTCCTCTATATGGTGTTCCACTCCGTCGCCGAAGCCGCGGTGCTCATCTTCCCGACGCTCTACGCTCTCACGGGAGGCCTCATCTTGCAGAAGCTGCTCGGCTACAACTTTAGCGTGGCAGTCTGGGTCGGCTACATCGCGTTGTTTGGAATTGCGGTTGAGACCGGTGTGGTCATGGTTGTCTATCTGCATGAGGCACTCGACCGCCGACTCGCATCTGGAAAGCCGGTCAAACACGAAGACATCGAAGAAGCCGTCATTGAAGGTGCGGTGCAGCGCCTGCGGCCGAAGCTCATGACCGTGTGCGTGGTTCTTGCGAGCCTCATCCCCATCTTGTGGGAAAGCGGCGTCGGCTCCGATGTGATGAAACCCATCGCTGCCCCAATCGTCGGTGGCATGATCACGTCCACCATTCATGTGTTGATTCTTGTGCCGGTATTTTTTGCGCTGATGAAGGAGCGCGCTCTGCGACGCGGGACGCTAAACCTCCAGCGCAACGAGGCGACAAAGGATTGACAACCCGGCGGCTCAATACCTTTCAGGTTGCCGCGTTGATCGATGAAGAAGTTAAACCACAAGGAGAGATAGAAATGAAGAACAGAACAAAGGTCGTCGCGGCAGTCATCTTTGCACTGGGAGGAATGGGTATCGCGTTCGCACAGCAACACTCCTTTACCGGAGTCGTCACGGACTCCATGTGCGGTGTCACGCATATGGCCAAGGACAAGACGCCCGCCGAATGTACCCGGATGTGTGTGAAAGACGGCATGAAGTACGCGCTGGCTGCGGACAAGAAGCTCTACACCTTGGAAGGACACGAAACGGAACTCTCGAGGCTTGCTGGCCAAAGAGTTACGGTCAAGGGAACTCTGAAGGGCGATACGCTGTCCGTTCAACAAGTCGCCGCGTCGAAATAGTTATCACTTTCGACTTGACCCTGGAATCTGTTCCAGCGTTTAGACTCTTCTCGCTGAGGGATACTCCATGCGTTCGGGACAATTAGCACATCTCACGGGCGTAAGCACCGATACGTTGCGCCATTATGAGCGTCTTGGACTTTTGCCTCTGCCGCAGCGCACGGCCGGAAACTATCGGAAGTATCCTCCAACATCTCAGCTTAGGGTGGAACTGATTCAACGGGCATTGACGATTGGTTTTTCCCTCTCTGAGTTGAAGAACATTCTGGCGGTGCGCGACAGGGGCGGAGCACCTTGCCGTCATGTTCGCGCCTTGATGCATTCGAAAATCCGCATTTTGGACGAGCAAATCAGGAATCTGGTCTCTCTGCGCGTCGAACTGAACCGATTGTCGAAGGACTGGGACAAGCGGTTGCGGCGGACAAAACCGGGTCAAGTAGCGCGGTTGCTGGAGGCTGGACCGGCGAGACGGCGAGCCAGAGTCGCTTCGGGGTTGCCGACACTCCGAAAGAAGAAAGGACAATAGATCATGCGCACGTTGCCGATTCTTTTATCGCTGGCCATCCTTCCTGGAATGGCGAGCGCTCAACAAAATCCATCACCGGACCAGGACAAGCGTTCGGAAGCTGTCGTCAAGCGCGGTGAACATGTCATGGGCTTTTCGCACGAAGCGACCACGCATCATTTCCGGCTATTCAACGACGGAGGAGAAATTGACGTCAGAGCCAACGATCCGAAAGATAAAGCGAGCATCGATCAAATTCGAACTCACCTTGGACACATCGCCAAAATGTTTGCCTCCGGGAATTTCAAGGCGCCGATGCTCATTCACGACGCCAACCCGCCTGGCACCGCGACCATGACGAGGCTTAAGGAACAGATTCGCTACGAATTCTCGGAAACAGATCGCGGCGCGCGGATTCGGCTTGTCACGTCCAGTCCGGAGACAACGGACGCCGTGCACGCCTTCCTGCTCTTTCAAATCGTCGACCACCGGACACAAGACGCTCCAACGATATCCGACGATCCTCCGAAGAAGTAACTATCCCCCGCGGCATTCCTCGCAGGCTTTACCCTGCAATCCTTCAATTCCCTCTTTCGCGATGATGGGAACCATGATAAGGGCTGCCACAGGGTCGGCCCACCACAGACCGAAGAGCGCATTCAACAGCAACCCGGCCAGCAGGACAGCGGATAGGTACGTGCAAAACTCTGTTTGTTTGGCGTCCGCGTGCATGGCGGCGCTGCCCAGGGCACGTCCCACCTTTCGCTTTGCTCTCGAGAGAAGGGGCATTACGACCAAGGATACGCAGGCCAGAACGATCCCCGGGATGCTGTGTTCGGGAGCCCGACGGGCCCACAGGGCCAACCCAGATTCATAGGTGATGTAGGCGGCCAGCAGGAGAAAGCAAACGCCGACAATCCGCAGGGCCCGCCTCTCATTCAGTTCGCGGCGCTGCACTTCTGCATCAACGGACATCCGCCACAGTAAGACCGACCCGGACGTCACTTCGATGAAGCTGTCGATCCCAAAGCCCACGAGCGAAATACTCCCCGCAATCACACCGGTAACGACAGCCACGACACCTTCGATGGCATTCCACACGATGGTGAAGTATTCGAGCCTTCGCCCGCGCTGCGCGATTGTCGTCCGGTTGAGAACTGCGCTTTCGCTCATATCGTTACTCTATCAAGGACACGAGGCCCAGGCCGTATGAAGTACCTTGCCCAATCTGGTCAGGCACGTTAACCTCAAGAACCTGCCGAAACCAATTCCACAATTTTCGCCCAACGCGACGCTTGGAACCATGCGAAAGGAAACGGGTAAGACGGGCGAGGAAGCGGGACGAATGGCTGCCAAGCGTTTGCGCGCTTAAGCGGTTTCTCTGCTCAAATTAGGACGCGCTGCTTGTGTAACGCATCCTGCGCCACTCGAAACAGCACGTTACCAAGGAACGCTACATTAAGGTTTTTGATCGTACCGTGCTCGAAGCGGTGGAGAAGGTACAGGCGGGGATCGAAGAATTAAGGCGAGCGAAAGCGGGTCGCCAGCAGCTACAATTGAAATTCGGCGATGGCTTTGAACTACGCGCGACGACCCGTGGCCGAGAGCCCAAGCGGCGGCGGTTTTCCGCACTTTTCTGAGCTCAGGCCAGCAGATGGCAAGCAGAGTATGGTCGAACCTGTGGTAAACTGTTGAAACCAAACGCCGGAGAGGTGGCAGAGTGGCCGAATGCGGCGGTTTGCTAAACCGTTGTACGGGCTAACACCTGTACCGAGGGTTCGAATCCCTCCCTCTCCGCCAGAACTTTAGTTATCTAGCACTTACGAGTCGGTGATACCTACACTTGATACGGTTTTCAAGGAAGGGGTGTCACCCGATGCACCGCGAAGTCAATCTCACCAAAAGAGTCCAAACGCCGCAAGGAATGCGGTATTGCCCTGTTGTGCTGTCCGCCAATGGCCGCGTCAAGCCCGACGCGGTGGTGGTCAACGGTAAGCCCGAGCGCCACTCCGAAGGGGCCTACTACATTGAGTGGCACGACAAAGGCAAACGCATCCGTCTGTCGGTGGGCAAAGACGCAGCCGACGCCAGTTCGATGCGCCTGCGGAAAGAGACCGAACTGAACAACGGGGATGCCACAGTGCCGGAGATCGCTGCGAACGGCCATAGGTCGGTTGCGGCATCGGTCGCTGACTACCTCGAAGAAACCGAACTTACGAAGAAGCCGAAGACGCTGGCGGCATACAGGACGGCTCTGAGCTACTTCAGGGAGTCCTGCCACAAGCTGAATCTCGAAGACATTGACCGCATGGACCTGCTGAAGTTCTGCGCTTTCCTGCGGGACGAGAAGGAGCAGGCACCGCGCAGCGTCTACAACAAGTTCGAGAACCTGATGGCGTTCCTGAAGGCGAACGGGATTCGCGGGCTGGCGGGCAAGAACGATTGGCCCCGCTACACCGAAGAAGAACCGGAGATGTACGAGAAGGACGAACTGGGCAAACTGTTCGCGGCGTGTGATGCGGAAGAGCGATTGTGGTACGAGTTCTTCCTGATGACCGGGATGCGAGAACAAGAGGTTATGTTCACGTATTGGTCGGACGTGAACTTCGCTGCATCCACTATCCGCGTGACTCACAAGCCCGACCGGGGGTGGACACCGAAGGCATACAAGGAGCGCGAAATTCCCATCCCTGCAAAGCTCGCAAAGAGTTTGAAGGCGTGGAAGGCTAAGGCCGACAAAACGTGCAGCCTTGTGTTCCCCACCGCCGGATGCAACCCGAAATTGAATTTTCTCGATGATCTCAAGGCCGTCGCCGAGCGCGCTAAGCTCGACCCGGAGAACTTCTGGCTACACAAGTTCCGCGCCACGTTCGCAACCCGGTGCCTGTGGGCTGGCGTCGATCTGCGCACCGTGCAGCAATGGCTGGGTCACTCCGACATGGAGAGCACGATGCGTTATCTGAAGCCGTCACGCAGCCAGCAAGTTCGAGCGAAGGTGAACGAGATTTTCGCCTTGTAGTCGTTAATGAGCGTAATGGCCTTCTATGAGAAGGTCATAAAAGTCAAGGCCGACGTGGCGGCCTTCCTTATTAATTGCTTTCCATCTGCATAACCCTCCGGTGGTGACGTGGGGAGCTGTCAAGGGCGGCCCCGAACAGGGGG
>Ga0137390_10003775_pt1 | contig 12443 bp, 9 predicted proteins | sample 15con2h24AmetaG_FD_104937 | JGI IMG/M metagenome (GOLD analysis project Ga0137390, IMG submission 104937) | Vadose zone soil microbial communities from Angelo Coast Range Reserve, California, USA - 15con2h2.4A metaG | ecosystem: Environmental > Terrestrial > Soil > Vadose zone > Saprolite... | reverse complement strand
GGCCGCAGCGCCGGGACCCGCCTGTCGCTGATGTCGTTCTCCTACCGGCGCGGTCTGCCGCGCGAGGCCGACCTGGTATTCGACGTACGCTTCCTCAAGAATCCGCACTACGAGCCGACACTGAAACCGCTCACCGGCCGCGATCCCGCGGTCGCCGCTTACGTGGCGAGCGACCCGGGCTACCGGCCATTCCTCGACGGGCTGAAGGGTTTGGTCGGGCCGCTGCTGCCGCGTTTTGACGCAGAGGGCAAGAGCTATTTGACCATTGCCATCGGCTGTACCGGCGGTCGCCACCGTTCGGTGGCGATCGCCGAGGAGCTGGCAGACTGGTTGCGCGGCGCCGGCCGCTCGGTCACTCTCTCGCACCGGGACGCCGAGGTAGCCGGGGAGGCTGGCGGCGCGGGGGCGGACGGATGATTGGTATCGTACTGGTGACCCACGGCAATCTGGCGCGTGAATTCCTCGCCGCGCTCGAACATGTCGTCGGTCCGCAGCAAGGCGTCTCGACGGTGTGCATCGGCGCCGACGACGACATGGAAAAGCGGCGCGCCGAGATCCTCGAAAGCGCGCGATCGTGCGACACCGGCGAGGGCGTGATCGTTCTCACCGACATGTTCGGCGGCACGCCGTCGAACCTCGCCATTTCGATCATGGAGCAGGCGCGCATCGAAGTGCTGGCCGGCGTCAACCTGCCGATGCTGGTGAAGCTCGCCTCGGTGCGCAGCCGGCCGATCGCCGAGGCGGTGCGCATGGCCCAGGAAGCCGGCCGCAAATACATCACCGTCGCGTCTCGCATCCTGGCCAAGGAAGCTTCGTGAGCGACACCGCGTCGCAAGGCGCGGATGCCGGCATCGGCACGCTCAGGCGCACCCTTCCCATTACCAACAAACGCGGCCTGCACGCCCGCGCCGCCGCCAAGTTCGTGCGCATGGCCGGCCAGTTCGATGCGATGGTCCGCGTCAGCTTCAAGAGCCAGGAGGTGTCCGGCCTTTCCATCATGGGCCTGATGATGCTGGCCGCCGGCATCGGCAGCGAGATCGAGCTGTCCTGTTCGGGCCGCCAGGCCATCGAGGCGATGGCCGCCCTGTCGGCGCTGGTCGAGGGCAAGTTCGGCGAGGACTGAAGCTTTCCTTCTGTGGCCTTGAAGGTCCCTCGGGCTTCGCCCTCGGGATGACAGCGAGCGTGGATCACAAAACTCCTGTCATCGCGCGCGGGGTAGTCCCCGCGCTGAAGCGCAGCGAGGGACCTTTAGGGCCGCATAAAGCTTGGCACATATCGCCATAAATTCTTGCTTATATGCGCATTGGGCGCGTTGAGGCGGCACGGGGCCGCTGATAAGACACCGACACTCTTTCATGCCGGGAGCGCCATATGGCCCAGGATTACGTCGTCAAGGATATCGGGCTCGCCGACTGGGGCCGCAAGGAAATCGACATCGCCGAGACCGAAATGCCGGGCCTCATGGCGATCCGCAAGGAGTACGGGCCGAAGAAGCCCCTGAAGGGCGCGCGCATCGCCGGCTCGCTGCACATGACCATCCAGACGGCGGTGCTGATCGAAACCCTGAGGGCGTTGGGCGCCGACGTGCGCTGGGCGTCGTGCAACATCTACTCGACCCAGGACCACGCCGCGGCGGCCATCGCCAAGGCCGGCACCCCGGTGTTCGCCATCAAGGGCGAAAGCCTCGAGGACTACTGGGACTACACCCACAAGATCTTCGAATGGGGCGATGGCGGCGAACCCAACATGATCCTGGACGATGGCGGGGATGCCACGCTCCTGATCCATCTCGGCATGCGCGCCGAGAAGGATGCGTCGCTGATCGCCAAGCCGACCAACGAGGAAGAAGAAGTCCTCTACAAGGCAATCGCGCGGACCAACAAGCAAAAGCCCGGCTGGTATGCCAAGCTCGGAGCGGCGATCCGCGGCGTCACCGAGGAGACGACGACGGGCGTCCACCGCCTGTACCAGATGGAGAAGGACGGCCGGCTGCTGTGGCCCGCCATCAACGTCAACGACTCGGTCACCAAGTCGAAGTTCGACAATCTCTACGGCTGTCGCGAATCGCTGGTCGACGGCATCCGCCGCGGCACCGACGTGATGATGGCCGGCAAGGTCGCCATGGTCGCCGGCTTCGGCGACGTCGGCAAGGGCTCGGCGGCCTCGCTGCGCCAGGCCGGCTGCCGCGTCATGGTCTCCGAGATCGATCCGATCTGCGCCCTGCAGGCGGCGATGGAAGGCTACGAAGTCGTCACCATGGAGGATGCAGCACCCAGGGCCGACATCTTCGTCACCGCCACCGGCAACGTCGACGTGATCACGCTCGACCACATGAAGGCGATGAAGCACCGCGCCATAGTCTGCAACATCGGCCACTTCGACAGCGAGATCCAGATCGCGAGCCTGCGGAACTTCAAGTGGCACAATGTCAAGCCGCAGGTCGACGAGATCGAGTTTCCCGACGGCAAGCGCATCATCGTTCTGTCGGAAGGCCGCCTGGTCAACCTCGGCAACGCCACGGGCCATCCCAGCTTCGTGATGTCGGCCTCGTTCTCCAACCAGACCCTGGCGCAGCTCGAGATCTTCACCAATCCGGGCAAGTATCAGAAGAAAGTCTACACCTTGCCCAAGACCCTCGACGAGAAGGTGGCGGCGCTCCATCTGGCCAAAGTCGGCGCCAAGCTGACCAAGCTGCGCGCCGACCAGGCGAAGTACATTGGCGTGCCCGAGGCCGGCCCCTTCAAGGGCGATCTCTACCGCTACTGATCGACCCACAGACCGTCGTGTTAAGAGTCGGCATCGGAGACATCGATGCCGACTTTTTCGTTTTCTTTGCCTGATGAGGCTGCAACGGAACGCCTGGGGACCGCGCTCGCCAAACGCCTGCGACCGCGCGACGTCGTGGCGCTGCAAGGCGGGCTCGGCGTCGGCAAGACCACGCTGGCGCGCGCCATCCTGCGCGCCGCCGCGGGCGATCCTTCGCTGGTCGTGCCCAGCCCGACCTTCACCCTGGTCGAAGTCTACGACACGTCGCGCGGCACCTTCTGGCATTTCGATCTCTACCGCCTGGAAGAACCCGACCAGGTTTTCGAGCTGGGCTGGGAGGAGGCGCGGGCCGACGGTATCGCGCTGGTCGAATGGGCGGAGCGGCTGGGGAGATTGCTGCCCCGGGAGCGGCTTACGGTGATGCTGGCCGTCGAGGGTGACGGCAGGCGCGCCGACCTGCAGGGCGAGGCTCGCTTTGGCGAGCTCTGAGCGCGACCGGCTGCGCGCCGAATTCATCCGTCGCGCCGGCTGGGCCGACGCCCGCGAACGGCTGCTGGCCGGCGACGCCTCGTTCCGTAAATACTTTCGCTTGGCGCGAGATGGCGGTACGGCGGTGGTCATGGATGCTCCGCCGCCGCAGGAAGACGTGCGCCCTTTCGTGCGCATCGGCCGCCACCTCAGCGGGCTCGGCTTCAGCGCACCGGCGATCCACGCCGTCGATGACGCCAACGGATTCCTTCTGCTGGAGGATCTGGGTGACGACACCTTCGCACGCGTGCTGCAAGCCGGCGGCGACGAAGGCTGCCTCTATGGCCGGGCGACCGACGTGCTGGTGGCCCTGCATGACGCCGGCGAACGCGCCCTGCTGGCCGGTCTCGGCGCCTATGCCGGCGAGGCCCTGATCGATGCGGCAATGCTGCTGCCGGAATGGTATCTGCCCGCCGCCGCCGGCCGGCCGACCCCCGAAGAAGATACCGCCGCCTATCGCGCGGCGTGGCGCGCCTGCCTCGCCAACCTGCCGGCGATGCCCGACACGCTGCTCCTGCGCGACTACCACAAGGACAATCTGGTGTGGCTGCCGGCGCGGCCCGGCATGAAGGCCTGCGGTCTGCTCGACTTCCAGGATGCCCAGCAGGGCCACTGCTCGTACGATCTCGTCTCGCTGATCGAGGACGCGCGCCGTGACGTATCGCCTGCCGTCCACGCCGCCTGCCTGGCCCGCTACCTTGGCGAAACCGGCGTCGACAAGAACGACTTCGGCACCGGCTTCGCCCTGATGGCGGCGCAGCGCCACGCCCGCGTCATCGGGTTGTTCATCCGGCTCTTGAAGCGCGACGGCAAGCCCGAATACCTGCCGCATCTGCCGCGCGTCTGGCGCCTGTTCGAACGCGCGCTCCAGCACGAGGCGCTGGAACCGTTGCGCGCCTGGGTCGACCGCCTGCTGCCGCCAGACTTGCGTCGGATCGGGGCGCCATGAAGGACACCAAGATCGACACCGCCATGATCTTGGCGGCCGGCCGCGGCGAGCGTCTGCGCCCTTTGACCGACACCGTCCCCAAGCCGCTCATCCCCGTGGCCGGCCGCTCCCTGCTGGAACGCTCGATGGATCGCCTGATCGCGCATGGGGTCACCAATATCGTGGTGAACGTCCACCATCTCGGCCAGCAGATCGCCGACCGTCTGAAAGGCCGCGCGCGCATCGTGCACGAGGAGCGCTTGCTGGAGACCGGCGGCAGCGTGAAGAACGCGCTGCCTCTTCTGGGCGATGGTCCCTTTTTCGTGCTGAACGGCGACGGTTTATGGCGCGATGGGCGGTACCCCCTCCTGGAGCGCCTGCAATTCCGATGGGATCCGGCGGACATGGACGCCTTGCTGCTGGTCCATCCCATCCACAAGGTCATCGGCCGCGACGAGGGCGAACGTGGCGATTATTTTCTCGAGCCCGGCGGCCTTCTGCGCCATCGCGGGACGGCACAGCTCACCCCCTATCTCTTCGCCAGCATCTCGGTCTGCGATGCGCGCCTGTTCCGGGACTCGCCCGAAGGGCCGTTCTCGCTTCTGAGGCTATGGAACCGCGCCGAGGCGATGAAGCGGCTGTACGGGCTCATTAACGACGGCGACTGGTTCCATGTCGGCACGCCGTGGGCGCTGGCCGAGGCCGAGCGCGTATTGGCATGAAGGGCGTATTCACCATCGGCATCGACCGCCGTTTCGCCGACGAGCTGGCCCGTGGCGTCCTGGCCGAACACGGCGGCGATCCGCTGGCAATGGCCGACGTGCTGATCCTCGTGCCGACGCGGCGCTCGGTGCGGGCGCTGCGGGAGGCCTTTCTGCGGGCCGCCGACGGCAAACCGACCTTGCTGCCGAGGCTGGCCCCGTTGGGCGATCTCGACGAAAGCGAATGGGAGGTCGCCGCCGGCGACGCCTGCGCGCTTGCCCTGCCGCCCGCCATCGAGCCCGCCGAACGAGAGGCGCTGCTGGCGCAACTGGTCGCGGCCTTCATCGATAATCAGGGCCATCCGATCGCCCAGTCGGCGGCGCAGGCGCTGAAGCTCGCGCGTGAGCTTGGCCGACTGCTCGATGAGCTGGCCATCGAAGGCGTGTCGTTCAGCCAGCTCGAGGGTCTGGTCGAGGGCAACTTCGCCAGCCACTGGCAGCGCACGCTAAAATTCCTCGCCATCGTCGGCGAGGCGTGGCCCAAGGTGCTGGCCGAACGCGGCCAGATCGACGCCATCGAGCGGCGAACCCAGGCGATCCGCGCCCAGGCTGCGCGGTGGCGCGACCAACCGCCCGCGACACCGGTGATCGCCGCCGGGTCGACCGGCTCGCAGCCCGCCACGCGCGAGCTGCTGGCCGCCATCGCCCAGCTGCCGCAGGGCGCGGTCGTGCTGCCCGGGCTGGATCGCGACATGGACGACGCGAGCTGGCGCGAGCTCGGCCAGTCGCACCCCCAGTTCGGGCTGCGTGAGCTTTTGTCGGCGCTGGGCCGCGAACGAGGCGACGTTGCCGACTGGCCGGGCGGCGGCGGATCGGCGCGTCCTCTCCTGATGAGCGAGCTGATGCGGCCGGCGGAAACCAGCGAGGCGTGGTCGCGGCCGCCGGTCTCGTCTTTGGAGCATGTGACGCGCGCCGATTGCGCGACCCCGCATCAGGAGGCGCTGGTCGTCGCTTTGGCGCTGCGCGAATCGCTGAAAGACGAAGGCCGGACCGCCGCCTTGGTCACGCCCGACCGCGCGCTCGCCCGCCGCGTCGCCGCGGAGCTCAGGCGCTGGAACATCGACATCGACGATTCGGCGGGCGCGCCGCTTGCCGACGCGCCGCCGGCCGCGCTGTTGCGCGCGCTGATTGGCGCAGTCGATGACGGCTTCGCGCCGGTCGCGCTGCTCGGCTTGCTAAAACATCCACTCTGCACCTTGGGCGGCGACCGCGCGGCACTGCTGGATGCGACGCGGCGCCTCGATCGCAAATGCCTGCGCGGACTGAAGCCGACGTCGGGTATGGCAGCGATCCACGCCCGGATCGAAGCTGCCAAGTTTGGCGACTCTGCCGACCGCCGCGCCGTGCAGAGCCTGATCGACCGGCTCGAGGACGCAACAACCGACCTTGCCGGACTGATGGAAAGCGGTGCCGCGCCCGACGCCTTGCTCGACGCGACGGTTCTCGCTGCAGAGCGAATTGCGTCGACTGAAATTTTGTGGGCAGGCGATGCCGGGGAAGCGCTGGCCGATGCCCTCGCCCGCCTGCGCGCGGCGTGGACGGGTAAGGAGGCGATAGCCGGCGGCGAATGGCCGGCGCTGTTCACCGCCATGCTGGAGCCCGAGATCATTCGCCCGACCTTCGGCCGCCATCCGCGCCTCGCCATCTGGGGACCGCTGGAGGCGCGCCTCCAGCGGGCCGATCTTCTGGTACTGGGCGGGCTGAACGAGGGCACCTGGCCGCCGGCCGTCGAGACGGGCCCCTGGATCAACCGGCCGATGCGCACCGCACTCGGCCTGCCGCAACCGGAGCGCCGCATCGGTCTGTCGGCGCACGACTTTGCCGCGGCGCTGGGGGCAGAGCGCGTGCTGCTGACCCGCGCCGAGCGCGAAGGCGGCGCGCCGACCGTGCCGTCGCGCTGGCTGGCGCGCCTCGACGCGCTGTTCGGCTACGAGCCCGGCAGTACCGCGCCGCCGCCGGAATATATCCAGCGCGGGCGCCGCAGCTACCTTGCCTGGGCCGACGCGCTCGATCGGCCTGAAAGCTATCGGCCATGGCCGCGCCCCGAGCCCCGGCCGCCGCTCGAAGCGCGGCCGACGCGGCTCTCGGTCTCGAGCATCGAACAGTGGCGGCGCGATCCGTACGGACTCTATGCGCGGCGCATCCTGGGGCTGGAGGCGCTCGATCCGCTGGAAGCCGAACTCGGCGCGGCCGACCGCGGCTTGGCGCTGCACGATGCGCTCGACGAGTTCCTGCGCGCGTATCCGTCGGGTCTTTTGCCGGCCGAGGCGATCGCCGAATTCGAGGAGCTGGGGGAGAGACATCTCGCCAAGCTTTTGATCGCGCCGGCGGAACGCGCCTTCTGGTGGCCGCGGTTTCAGCGTCTGGCGCGTTGGTTCGTGGGCACCGAGAACGCCCGCCGCGCGGCGGGCACCAGGCTGCTGGCGAGCGAGACGAACGGCGCCATCACCGTCGGCCCGACCGGTCGACCGTTGCGCATCGAGGCGCGGGCCGACCGCATCGACGAGATCGAACCGGGCGGCTGGGAGATTATCGACTACAAGACCGGCCGCGTGCCCTCGCCCAAGGAGCTCGACGGCCTGTTCGCTCCACAGTTGCTGCTCGAAGCGGCGATGGCCGAGCAGGGCGGCTTCGAGGGAATCAAGGGTAAGGCGCGCGCCGTGCACCTCTCCTATTGGCAGGCCAACGGCCTGGGCAATGGCGGCGAGGTCAAGGAGATCAAGGACGGCGAGCAACTGGTGCCGGCAATGCTAGCGCTGGTCGCCAGAATGGCCGAGCACTTCGCCAATCCCTCGACGCCCTATGCCGCCCTGCCATGGCCCGAATTCATCCCGCACTTCAACGACTACGCTCATCTCGAGCGCATCGCCGAATGGTCGACGGCGGGCGGAGGCGAGGAGTGAGCGCGGTGGACGCGCTGGTGCTGGCGACCGAGGCGCAACGGCGCGCCACGACACCGGGCCACTCGGCCTGGGTCGAGGCCAATGCCGGCACCGGCAAGACCAAGGTGCTGACCGATCGCGTGACCAGGCTGCTGCTGGATGGCGTGAAACCCGAGCGCATCCTCTGCCTCACCTTCACCAAGGCGGCCGCTGCCGAGATGCGCAATCGACTGGCGAGCCAGCTCGGCCGCTGGGCGCTGGCAGACGAGCACAGGCTCGACCAGGAAATCGAGCTTCTGATCGACCGCCCGCCGGGGCCTGCGGAGCGGATCGTGGCGCGCCGGCTGTTCGCCCGGGTGCTCGACGCGCCCGGCGGCATCAACATCCTCACCATCCATGCCTTCTGCCAGGCGTTGTTGAAACGCTTTCCCCTGGAAGCAGGCGTGGCGCCGGGTTTCGAGGTGCTCGACGAAACAGAGGCCCAGGCCCTGCTGCGTCATGCCCAGGACGAGCAGATGGAGGCGCTGGCCCGGCCCGACGCGCCGACCGTCTTGGTCGACGCGCTGGCCTCGGTCGCCGGCCGGATTTCAGTCACCGAGTATGCCGACCTCATGCTGAAGCTTTTGGGCGAACGCGCCTGGCTGTTGGCGCGCGTCGGCAATGACGCGGGACTTCGCGGGGTGCGCGACCGCCTGGCCCGGGAGATGGGCTGCGCGCCGGACGACACGGCGGACGGCCTGAGGAGTAATGCCTGCCTCGAAGCGGCGTTCGACGCGCCCGGCCTTCGCGCGGCGTTGCAAGCGCTCGCCAAAGGTAGTCCGCAGGATGCCGAGCGCGCGGAACTGCTCGCCGCTTGGTTGGCGGCCGACGACCGGCCGGCGCTTCTGTCCGCCTACGCCAAAGCCTTCTTCACCGAAAGCGGCAAGATTCGCGAGCGGCTCGCCACCAAAGCCGCCATCTCGGCGATGCCCGGCATCGAAGGCGTGCTGCGCGCCGAGGCCGAGCGGCTGGCCGAGGTGCTCGATCACATCAACGGCGCTGAATTGGTCGAACGCACCCTGGCGCTGCTGCGGCTCGGCCTCGACATCGCCGAGCGCTACAGCCGCGCCAAGCGGCGGCGGGCCACGCTTGACTATGACGACCTGATCGTCGCGACGCGCCGCCTTTTGGAAAGTGCTTCGAGTGCGGCCTGGGTGCTCTACAAGCTCGACGGCGGCATCGACCATGTGCTGGTCGACGAAGCGCAGGACACCAATCCCGACCAGTGGGAGGTGATCCGCCGTCTGACCGAGGAATTCTTTGTAGGCCAAGGCGCGGTCGAGCGCAGCCGCACGGTGTTCGCCGTCGGCGACACCAAGCAGTCGATCTTCGGCTTCCAGCGGGCCGATCCGCGCAAGCTCAAGGAAATGCGCGAGTGGTTCGAGGGCAAGAGCCGCATCGCCGAGCAGCGCTTCGTGCCCGTCGCCCTCAATGTCTCGTTCCGTTCGACGCCTGCCGTGCTCGACGCCGTCGACTGGGTGTTCGGCCAGCCCGACTCTGCACGCGGCGTGGCCGAGCCGGGCCTCTTGAGCCACCTCCCCAGCCGCAAGGAGGAGCCCGGCCGGGTCGAGCTATGGCCGCTGGTGAGCGCACCCGAGGCCGAAATCGACACGACCGACATCGAGGGCAGGCAAAGCGCGCTGGCGCTGCCGCACCAGCGCCTGGCGCGGCTGATCGCGGCGCATGCCAAGGGCCTGATCGGCAAGGAACGCCGCGCCCGCAAGGGCGAGCTGCTGCATGCCGGTCATTTCATGGTGTTGGTGCGGCGGCGCAACGCGTTCGTCAATGCACTGGTGCAGGCGCTGAAGCGCGAGGGTATCGAGGTGGCGGGCGTCGACCGCCTGAACCTGGGCGAGGAGCTGGCGATTCAGGATCTGCTGGCGCTGGCGCGCTTCGTGCTGTTGCCGCAGGACGATCTCAACGTCGCCTGCCTGCTGAAGTCGCCGTTGATCGGCCTCGACGAAGAACAGCTTTTCACGTTGGCGTGGAAGCGGACCGGCCATCTATGGCGCGCGCTGCGCGAGCGCGCCGGCGAGAAGCCGTTCGCCGCGGCCCATGCGCGGCTCGCCGGCTGGCTGAAGCGCGCGGACTACATCACGCCGTTCGATTTCTTTGCCGAGGCGCTCGGTCCCGAAGGCGGTCGCGCGCGCCTGCTGGAGCGGTTGGGCCGCGAGGCGGCCGACCCGATCGATGAGTTGCTGGCGCGCGCGCTGCAATACCAGCACGCCGAGGGCGGATCGCTGCAGGGCTTCCTGCATTGGTTCGAGACGGGCGGCGGCGAGATCAAGCGCGACCTCGACCAGAACCGCCGCCGCGAGGTGCGCATCCTCACCGTGCACGCCTCCAAAGGCCTGCAGGCTCCCATCGTCTACCTGCCCGACACCACGCGCGTGCCGCACAACGACGAGCGGCTGATCGCCGGCGCCGACGGCGAGGCCCGGCTATGGCTGCCGCGCGTCGACGACGCCAACGAGGCCGCCCGCGCCTGGCGCGCCCAGGCGCGCGAGCGCGCGCTCGAGGAGCAGAACCGCCTGCTCTACGTCGCCATGACCCGGGCCGAGGACCGGCTTTATATCGGCGGCTGGGTCGGCGCGAAGAAACCGGATCGCGGCTGCTGGTACGAACGCATCGAAGCCGGCCTCAGGGCGAGCAGCGAGGCCGAGATCTTTCCCGAAGCGCCGCCACCGCGTGGCCGCGCGGTGCCGCGCGCCTTCGACTTCACGAGGCTGCTGGCCGACGAAGGCTGGACGGGGGACGGCTATGAACTCACCAATATCGGCCAAATCGAGCTGCCCGACCAGGCCGAGCTGCCCCTCGACCTCGCCGCCCGGCTGGAACCGTGGATCCATCAGCCCGCCCCACCCGAGCCTGAGCCGCCGACGCCGCTCGCGCCGTCGCAACCCTTGCCGGACGAAGCGCTGGCCCGCCCGCGCGCTTTCAGCCCGCTCGCGCCCGCGGGCTCGCGACGCTGGCAACGCGGCCGGCTGATGCACGATCTGCTGCGCCACCTGCCGTCGCTGGCAGCGGGCGAGCGCCCACCAGCGGCCCGACGCTTCCTCGCCCAGCCGGCGCATGGTTTGACGGAGGAAGAGATCGCGGCGTTGACCGACGAAGCGCTCGCCGTCACCGAGGCGGCTCATCATGCCGCGCTGTTTGCCGAAAGCTCGCGCGCCGAGGTGCCGCTGATCGGCACGGTGCGCACGCCGCGCGGCAGCTTCACCGTCAGCGGCCAGGTCGACCGACTCGCGGTCAGCGAGCGCGAGGTCCTGATCGTCGATTACAAGACCAACCGGCCGCCGCCGCTCTTGGCAGCGGAGGTGCCGCTCGCCTATCGCCGCCAGCTCGCGCTTTATCGCGCGCTGCTCGGCGGCATCTGGCCCGGCCGCACGGTACGGGCTTTCCTGCTGTGGACAGCGGCTCCGCTGCTGATGGAAATCGATGCAGAAACGCTCGACAGATCAATGCCTTATGCTGGCGCACCTTGACTCGCCCGGCTGCCGTTCCTAGCTTTGAGGCCAAGGGCGGCGCCGGTCCATCGACCGGCCTTCAGTGTTTTTGGGAGAAACCCACATGACGATCAAAGCGACCGATGTCTCCTTCGAGCAGGAAGTCCTGAAGTCCGACACGCCCGTCCTCGTCGACTTCTGGGCGGAGTGGTGCGGCGCCTGGCGGATGATCGGTCCCTCAGTGGAGGACATCGCCAAGGAGATGGACGGCAAGCTCAAGGTGGTGAAGGTCAATATCGACGAGAACCCGACGACGCCGTCGCGCTACAACGTCCGCTCGATTCCGACGCTGCTGCTGTTCAAGAACGGCCAGGTCGCCGCGACCAAGATTGGCGCCGAGCCCAAGCAGAAGCTGGTGAGCTGGATCAACACCGTCGTTAGCTAGCTGATCATCAGCTAGCGCGCTCAGCCGTTGCGGGCCAGCACCTCGCCGGCAACGTAGAGCGAGCCACAGATCAGGATGCGCATCGGCGCGGGCTGGCTGGCCAAAAGGTCTTCCAGCGCCGCGCCGATGTCGTTTGCGGGGGCGCAATCCAAACCGACCTCGGCTGCCCGCGCGCAGGCTTCCTGCGGCGTGTAGGCGGCGTGGCCCTCGATCGGCACGGCGCGCGCGGTGGCAGCATGCCGCGCCAGCGGCCGCAGGAAGCCCGCCGCGTCCTTGGTCGTGAGCATGCCGTAGATCAAATAGAGCGGCAGGGCTGCCGGCTCCTTGGCCCATTCGGCGGCCTGGCGCGCCAGCGCAATGCCGCAATCCTCGTTGTGGCCGCCGTCGAGCCACAGTTCGCCGCCGGGCGGCAGGGCCTCGACCATCGGGCCATGCGACAGTTTCTGCAGCCGGGCCGGCCAGTCGACCGAGGCGAGCCCCTTGGCGATCGCGGCGTCGCCGATGCGGAACTGGGCCGCCCGCAGCCGCTCGATGCAGGCGACCGCCGTCGCGGCATTGTCGATCTGGTGCGCGCCGACCAGCGCCGGCGCCGGCAGGTCGAGGCCCAAAAAGTCGCTGTCGTAGCGGAAACCGCCGGGCGTCGGCGTC
>Ga0137390_10003774_pt1 | contig 12446 bp, 17 predicted proteins | sample 15con2h24AmetaG_FD_104937 | JGI IMG/M metagenome (GOLD analysis project Ga0137390, IMG submission 104937) | Vadose zone soil microbial communities from Angelo Coast Range Reserve, California, USA - 15con2h2.4A metaG | ecosystem: Environmental > Terrestrial > Soil > Vadose zone > Saprolite... | reverse complement strand
GGCACACCCCTGCGGGAGCCTCCGCGCACAAAAATATCCCTGTGGGGCTTGCTGGTTTTATATCACAGGCTCGCGGTGACCGGCAGGTTACTCAGGTGACCCCCGGCCCGAAACGATCCAGCGTAAGGAGGATAGTGTTGACTGTTTGATCTCTCGATCGTGGCTAGAAGACCAGAGCTTTCCATTCGAAGTCACTACCCGGCGACGTCCTACCGGGCCGCGGGCACGGGATAGTACCCGGCCTTGGCGTTGATATTCAGGCCAGGACGATCCAGCCGAACCTCGATGTCCCGGTATGCCGTACTCGCAGTCGCGCGGGTCGTGTACCCCAGGGTGTACTGGTTACGGGCCTCAGACGTGATCTGAGCGTAGGACTCTTCTATCGAGTTCCGTGAAAGATCGGTGTAAACACTGCCGCCACCGGTCGCGGAGGAGTATCTCGGCAGGAGGTTGCCATAGCCTTCGCGCGGGAGGTGTAAGCGTTCCAGCTTGCTGTAGAGCGGCAAGGCGGCGCCCTCTACAGCGACTGCCTTGATCTGGATTCCCTGGGCAAGGAGGAGCTTCAGCACATCACTATAACTGGCCGTACTTCCAAATTCCCGGCCGTCACTGATCACGAAGATTACTTTGCGGCGGGTCCGGTCACGCTTGCTCAAATCGAGGGCAGCCCGCAAGATGGCGTCGTTCAGCACGTGGGCTTCTTTCGGCGGCGTGTTGACCGGCGGCGCCGCAGGTCCGCCCACCGGAAGGCCATTCACAGTAGGACCTTGCGGTCCGAATGGGCCTCCCAGTATCGCCGGACCGTTGTTGTGACCGCGCACTGTCTTCATTTGGTTCAGCACGGCGGTAAGCTTACTGCTTGCTCCGTTGAAGTCGCTGACCTGACTGACGGTGCTGCTGTACGTATAAAGAGCAACTTCGTCATAGGGGCTGAACGCCCCCACCAGCGCCGGAAATGTCTGGTTCACCTTCTGTACCGCCACGTCCGGCATCCCGAGGTCGAGCACGATGGCCACGGAAAGCTCGAAGGGATCGCTGGTGAAGAACGTCAATTGCTGCTTCTTACCGTTTTCGAGTACCGTAAAGTCTTTGGGAAGCAGCCCATCCACCAGCCGGCCGTCCTTATCCTTCACCGTAACCGGCACCTGAACGAAGTTGGATTGGACCACCAGCTTGTAGAGCTGTTGCTGCCCGCTACTGCTTTGGGCAGTCCCGGTGCCGGGCGGCACGGTTTGGATCGGCGGCATTGGCGGAGGCTGCGTTTCGCCTCCGGCTTGCCCGGTTTCAGTTGTCGGAGGAGGCTGTTCCGGGTTACTTCCCTCTGCGGCTGGCGGAAAGGGCGGCCTGTCTGCGGGAGAAGATGGCGCCGGAGGTGGCTGCACGGTCGAAGGTGCGTCTGGAATATCCTGCGGTGCTTGCGACTGCGCCGGCTTTGAGCTCTGGCTGTTCGTTGACTGGCCGGATTGCGGCTGACCAGACTGGGCCCGCCCCGTCGACACGATCAGAACCAGCACCACCATTGGAACCAGTGCGACGGCAGCGAGCCGCGCCCGCTCGCACCTTAACCATAACAATCGACGCCTTTTGCCCAGAAGCACCATTCATCCCCTTCTCAAACGGTCCACTCCCGCCGTCTCGTTAAAAAAAGCTTTCCCCCACAAACTCGGATGCCCAAACCGTCCTATTTGGTGCATCTAAACCGACAGGACTAGACTAACAAAGTCCCGCAAAGAGAATCCCAAAATGTCCACAGCCCCTATTTCACGAACTGGACTCCTGCGCCTGGCTATCCTGGCCATCCTATGTGCGGCACCGGCGGTCGGGTTAGCCCAGCAAAGCCCCGCCCCGGCTCAGAATAGCCCGGCACTGAGTAGCGACGATCAGAAGCCGACAGAAACCCTGAAGGTCAACGTCAACGTCGTCCAGCTTTTTTTCAACGTGAAGGACAAGAAGGGCACCCTCATTCCCAGCCTCACCAAGGACGACTTTCAGATTTCTGAAGATGGCACGCCCCAAACCGTTAAGTATTTCAACGCAGAATCGAATCTCCCGCTGACCTTGGGCATTATGATCGATTCGAGCGGCAGCCAGCGCAACGTTCTCGACATGGAGAAAGAAGTTGGCGCGTCCTTCCTTCGCCAAATCCTGCGCGACAAAGATGAAGCCTTCGTCATCAGTTTCGACATCAGCGTCGATCTCCTGCAGGACTTCACCCGCGATGTTCATCGGCTGCAGACTGCCCTCAATAAAGCGAAGGTAAATGTGGACTACACCAGCGGCGGCATCCCCGGGATGGGAGGTGGTCCCGTCCCTACCCACAATGCACCCGGAACCTTGCTCTACGACGCGGTTTACCTGGCGTCCCACGACATGCTCGCCAAGGAAGTGGGACGCAAGGCCATGATCCTTCTGACCGACGGTCAGGACGAAGGCAGCAGACTGAGAATCCAGGACGCCATCGAAGCAGCACAAAAGGCTGACTCCATAGTTTACGTCCTGCTTTGTGCGGACCGCGGCTTCTACGGCGGCTTCGGCTACTTCGGCGAGTCAGACATGAAGAAGCTGACGGAGCAAACCGGTGGCCGGGTTATCAACGTGGGCAACAAACTCGATAAGCTGAAGGAAGCCTTCGATCAAATCTCTGCCGAGCTGCGCAGCCAGTACAACATCGGCTACACGCCCACCAACGCTAAGCAGGATGGGTCCTACCGAAAGCTCGAAATCAAGTGCAAACAGAACTATAAAATCCAGGCCCGCTCCGGTTACTACGCCACTGCACATAACCAGGATTGATGCGGTCTGGGTGACTTCGCTCCGGACAAGCTCTACCCTGCGAACTGCGTTCGGAGCAAGTGGATGTGGAGCGGGCACTCCTGCCCGCTGCTTCTGATGTTGATCTCGCCTTTGCTTCTGCTTTACTTCTGCTTTACTTCTACTTTTTTGCCGTTGTTTTTGCTCTTTCTCGTGCCAGGCCGAAACTTATTCCAACCCCTATACCTCGAACGGAAAAAGATTTAGCCTGTAGGGCACCTCGACGAACTGGAGGTTCGCAATGCCATCTCGAAATTCCCTACCTTTTTCCCGCCGCTCATTCCTCCACCTGTCAGCCGCCGCCTCCGCCGCCGCAGCCTTCCATATCGTCACTGAACCGATGCTTGCCGCGGCAGCGCGCAAACCATTCTCTAAAGACGCGGTCATTATCGATCAAAACGAGAATCCGCTCGGGCCGAGCCAGCCTGCCGCGACGCCATTTCCGCCATCATCCCTCAAGGCGGACGCTACTTCGATAACCTCACTGACGACCTCGTCCATACCTTTGCCCAGCTCGAAGGCCTCAATCCGGACTATGTCCACGCTTTCCCCGGTTCCAGCGTCCCCCTTCGCTTCTCAGTCGTTGCCTTCACTTCGCCGCAGAAGAGCTACGTCACCGCCGATCCTGGTTACGAAGCTGGAATGTACGCGGCTGGGGCCGCCGGGGCCCGCGTCGTCAAAGTTCCGCTCACCAAAACCCACGCTCACGACGTCAAGGCCATGCTGGCCGCTGCTCCTGACGCCGGACTCTTTTACATCTGCACGCCCAACAATCCCACCGGCACACTCACGCCACACTCCGACATCGGGTACCTCGTCGAAAACAAACCCAAGGGTTCCATCGTGATGGTCGATGAGGCCTATATCCATTTTTCGGATGCGCCCTCCACGCTCGATCTCGTCAAGGCCGGCAAGGATGTGGTCGTGCTCCGCACTTTCTCGAAGACCTACGGCATGGCCGGCCTGCGCTGCGGATTCGCCATCGCCCGCCCCGACCTGCTCACCAAAATCATGGACAGTGCCGGCTGGAACTTCATGCCCACCACCGCCGTCGTTGCGGCTATCGCCAGCCTTAAGGAACCGCAGCTGGTCCCGGAACGCAGGCGCATCAACGCCACCATTCGCCAGGAAACTTTTCAGTGGCTCGACCGCAACGGCTACTCTTACATCCCCTCGGAGTCGAATTGCTTCCTGCTCGACACCAAGCGGCCGGGCAAACAAGTGATCGACGCGATGGCCCAGCAAAAAGTTTTCATCGGACGTATCTGGCCCGTGATGCCCACCTGCGTTCGCATCACTGTCGGCACCCATGAAGAAATGCAGCAGTTTCAGATTGCCTTCCAGAAAGTCATGCACGGCGCAACCGCGTTCTCGCGGCCTCCCGCGCCTGCCACTAAAAAGCGACATCCGCACGGCATAGTCCTGCAGGTCTGATATGCCCGTGTAGAGCGGGCACTCTTGCCCGCTGCCTTTGTTTTTGCTTTTCCAGCTTCGTTTTGCTCTTGCTTGCCCTTGCCCGTCCGCAACCAACTTTGTCCTGAAAAAACAAAAGCCACGTCCCTTAAGAACGTGGCTTCCTACAGATCCGAAGCGTCTGTTTCGCTGCCCTACTGCGGCGTCAACAGAAACGCGTGCTCTTGCCCATTGTGCATGCCCATGCCAACGATCTGTCCCGAATCGTTGACGCCGTCGGCTTCCACCAGCACCCAGCCGGATCCTGGCGGGATTAATTTATTCAGATCCTTCATCCTGCCGCTGCTGTACACAAACGCGTGATAGGTATTCGTAAACTCAGGGCAGGCTCCGCCCGCGAAACTCCAGACCCAGGAACAACACTGCCCTTCACTCCGGCGCTTCCTCCCACCGAACCGTGCGCTCCTCCTGGCTGCTCTTTCGCGCCAGCAAGACTGCACGCATCGTGCGCAGCGCCTGGTCTGGCGTTACGTCCAACGGCGCCCCCTTCTCGATGGCATCCCGCACATTCTCGTAGAAGCCGCGATAATCCCCACGTTCCGTTTTTACTTTCTGGCTGGGCTGGCCGACCAGGCTCAGAGTTCCCCACAATTCTTTCGGATCCTCGCCCCAATCTACGCCCCAATCGGTTCCGTCAGGACAATTCTTGCCGCGTAACCGCTCCTCTTGCGGATCCATCCCGTACTTTATGAACGATCCCTGCGTCCCGTGAATCAGCATGTGCGCTCCGGGCGCAAATGCGATGATGCGCGCCCGCAACATCGCCCGCAATCCAGGATATTCCATGCACACATCGAAGGCGTCGTCCACCTGCGAAGTCTCGCGCTGGCAAAACGCTGAGGCCGTAATCTTTTGCGGTTCGCCAAACAGAACCAGCGCCTGATCGATCAAGTGAGGTCCCAAGTCAAATAAAACCCCCGCCGCCGGCTGATCCGCGCGCTCCCGCCAGGCGTTTTCCTTGGGCTCGAGACGAAACCGATCAAAGCGCGCCTCATACTCAACCACTTTTCCCAGCGTTCTTGTCTCGACCAATTTTCGTACCGTATGAAAGTCGCCGTCCCATCGGCGATCCTGATAAACAGTGAGCAATCGCCTCCGCTCCGCGGCAATGCGAACCAATTCCTTCGCCTCCGCCAAAGTAGGAGTGAAAGGCTTGTCCACGACGACATCGCGCCCTGCCATGAGGCAGGATTTCGTATAGTCGAAGTGCGAATCGTTGGGCGTTGCCACGACGCATAGGCGAATCGTTTCGTCCGCGAGCAGTTCGTCCAGCGTCTTGGCGACTTTTACCTCGGGATACCTTTCTTTCGCCCGCGATCCTCGTCGTTCGAGAATGCAGGCGAGTTCCATCCCGGGCACGCCCCGAATTACCGGTGCATGAAAAGCCTGTCCTGCTAAGCCAAATCCAATCAAGCCAACTCGTACCATTGGATCCCCTTTTCCCAAGAAGCTTATCAAAACGTTTGCCGCCTACAGTGAACCCATTACTAGCCCAGCTCGTGCCATCTTTCGCGTTTTCTCTCTACCGCGCTACACCCTGCCTTTTACAGATTCTTGCCGATGGGTTCATGGGCGGGCATGGCTTATAAAACGACCTGTACAGTGGAAGTGGGTTTATGGCCAAGGAGGTGTAGATGAGGTTTGGGCCTTTTCTTTTGATTGCCCTGTTGCTGGTCATAATGTGGGTAGGCGGTTTTTTGATGTTTCACGTGGCCAGTGGCCTGATTCATTTGCTGCTGCTGCTCGCCGTCATTTCCTTTGTGGCGCATTTGTTTACCGGCGCGCGAACGACCTAAAGTTTCCGGTTGCCAGACTGACGGCCCTGAAACTAACCGGTTTCAGTGCCAAGGCGATGGCTGCCAGTCCGTGAGCGCACGGACGCTTCTGAGTCACCTTCAGCGGCTTGGGACTAACCGGTTCCAAACCGCTGGCGGGTGGCGTTTTTTTCCTCGCACTCACTAGGACTGGTCTCATAAACAGTTTTGGCATAAATGGTTTCGGAAGGAACGGTTTTGAAAGAGGAACAGGTTTGAAAGGGCACGGCTTCGAGCCGTGCCGCTAGAAGCTAAAAATAATGCGGGCTTTAGCCCCTGATGGGCCTCCCCGCGAAAAACATCTGTGAGACCAGCTCTACTTCTTCCGATCCTGCTTCTTCCGGTCAGCGACCCGCCTCACGAATTTTAATCCCGACCATACTTCAGTTACTGCGCACACCTTCACATCCACCAGTCCGGACGAGAGTCCAATGTCGCGGACCACATTTTCAACGACGTCGGTGGCGACGCCTGAACTTTTCTTAGGCCAGCTCACCCACAGAATTCCAGCGGTGGCAAGTTCTTTGGCCAAACCCGAAAATTCCCGGGAAAGGTCTGCGCGGGACTTCGTAAAGAACATGACAAAGTCCAGCGGGCCACGAGGCTCGCTCAAGACTTCACACGCCGACATCGCTTCCCGCAATTCCCCGCGCACTTCTGCAGGCGCGTGGACCAGGCAAATACGGAATCCTTTCTTGATCCCTAATTTTTTCGGAAGTGGCGTGCCTGAATATCCCGGCATCGGCTGATCGGTTCCAATCTCTAGCGCGGACTCCACGGGACCCCGAGGTCCTCAGACACTATTATTGGTTCGGAGCGTAGTAGCCGCGGCGCGCCCGTACCCGGAAACTCTTGCGATCGTTAGCAACGATTTCGATCGCGCGGTAATGTCCATCGGTCTTGAAGTTCGCCGGCTTGTAAGCAATCGCATATTGGCTGCGGAGTTCGTTTTGGATCTCGGCAAACGCGTTGGCCACATCCCGAATCTGAAAAGGAAAGAATGCCCGTCCGCCAGTCGCATCCGCAATGCGCTCCAGCACCTTGTCGCCTGACCCCTTCGTTCCGCTCACGTTAGTGCTGATGGTGTAGATGATGGCCTCCGCTCGCTGCGCCATTTCAATAGCTTCCTCACGACTCACGTGGCTCAGGTTGTCATCCCCGTCGCTGAGCAAAATGATGGCGCGCCGCGCCGCCGTTGTGTGAGGTGTCTTGAGCAGCTTGTCGCGGCACGCGAAGTAGACCGCGTCGTAAAGCGCAGTGCCGCCTCCCGGACGCAGTTCACGCACCCCGTGCGCCAGCTTTTCCGTGTTGTCGGTGAAGTCCTGTGTGACCTCCGGAGTGGCATCGAAGCCCACCACAAATGCCCGGTCGTATCTCGGACGCACCGTCTGATTCAAAAACTCGATTGCCGATTCCTGCTCGAACTTGAAGCGGTCGCGCACCGAGTTGCTCGCGTCGATCAACAGCCCCACCTGCAACGGCAGGTTGGTCTCACTGTGAAAGCTCCGGATCTCCTCAGGTGGCTTGCTGTCGTCTACTACTCGAAAGTCCTCTTGCTTCAGGTTCGTGATGTGGCGTCCGTGCTTGTCGGTAACGGTGAAGACCACATTCACTTCGTTCGAGCCAATCTTGAACGTGGCTACCTGGTCTTGTCCCGTTGCACTCTGGTCCGGAGAAGGCTGGGTCTGGGGAGGCTGGGTCTGCTGCGTTGGAGCACTGGGGGTCGTTGATTGCGGTTCTTGCGACGTCGCAGGCGCTGGAGCCGGAGCGGATGACTGAGCCACTACGTAGACCGCAAAAAGCGCTAGACCCAGCGCCCGGCCAGCTTTCGAAAGAATAGTGGTCGCGAGATTTCCCATCGCTTTGACATTATATCTGGCATTGCAGACCAATCCTCCAGCATCTCCAAGCCTCATGGATCGTGCCCTGCTTGCTCCTTCGTCCAAGGCATCATCACTCAGTCGCTTCACCGTTTCCCTTCCAATTTCGCCAGAAACGATTCCAACTCGACCGGCAGTGCGCTCTTGAGTGCGATTCTCTCCCCGGTCCGCGGATGTTGCAACTCCAACTCCGCGGAGTGCAGGAAATTCCGAGGAAGCGAAAGCGCGTCAGCGACAAATCTTGTCCGCTTTTTCTTCTCCGAGGTCGCATGAATCTCCCGCGGCGCGCCATAGAGAGCGTCGCCCACAACCCCGTGCCCAAGGGACGCCATGTGCACGCGAATCTGGTGTGTTCTTCCAGTATCGATCTTCACCTCGAGAAGGCTGAACTTTCCAAAGCTGCTATCGACCCGCCGCACCACCCGGTAATGCGTGATCGCCTCTCGTCCGCCCGATATCCGTGTGGTCATTCGGATTCTCCGCACAGGATCGCGGCTGATGCTTTTTGAGATAGTACCCCGCTCTGCCTTCACCCACCCATGTACCAGCGCCACATAAGTCTTCTTCACTTCGCGCCGGGCAAACTGCGCCGCCAACTTTCGATGCGCCTCATCGTTCTTTGCCACCACGATCAACCCGCTGGTCTCTTTGTCCAGCCGGTGCACAATCCCGGGGCGCAACTCTCCGCCCACGCCAGACAAACTCCGAAGGTGATGGAGTAGCGCATTCACCAGCGTCCCGCGATTGCGAGCATCGTCCGTCGCGCCCGCCCCCGCATGCACCATCATTCCCGCCGGCTTGTTGATCACAGCGAGATCATTGTCTTCATAAACAATGTCGAGCGGAATCTCCTCCGCAATGGCTTTCAGCGGCGCTCGCTGCGCCTCGCCCAGAACGCTGATGCGCTCGCCTCCGCGCAGCTTCAGCGATGCCTTCGCGACCGCATCATTCACCAGCACTTTCCCATCGGCGATCAGTTCCTGCACCCGCGCCCGGCTGACGCTTTCCAACCGGAGGGCGAGAAACTGGTCTAGGCGTTTGCCCGCATCATCAGGCGCGATGGAGATGAGAATGGGAAACGCTTCCGGCATTCGCTGGAGGATACTACAAGCTGTCTGAGAGGATGAACCAGTCCGATGCGCTTCCACGAGTTCACCTCGCGTACCAATCGGCTTTGCTTCAATATCAGCAGTCCCTCAGGCCCGGGATGACCCGCAGGGACGTTGAGGACCATCTTCGGTCCGAGAATGTCGAGTTCCGCCAAATGTGCTGCGTAGAAGGGAACCTATCCAAAGGTGTATACGACGATCTCGCGAAGATAAGCCAAGAGGATACCCCATGGTATTGCAGCGAGGAAAACGTCTACGTCGCCTTCCAATTCACCGGCCCCGCACGGAATACCATCGGCTGGACAGCCGATGCATTCGACAAACTGAGGGCCGTCACCATATTCCGTTGGCTTGAGGGTGCCTCTGATGAACCTCGTCTAGACGCGGTTGTGATCAAAAAACGCCAGCTCACCATTATTTCCGTTCGCCCGCCACGAACAACCTAATCGCAATCAACTGTTTGCCCCGCCAAACACGTGGCCTGTTTACCTAACAATCCAAATGGCTTAAGCTGGCCATTCATGTTTCGACGCCCGCGTCTTCTCGCATTGTTTCTCTGCACGGTTGCGGCATCAATGATTGCAAAGCCGCACGCCGCACGCTACGCCGATGGATATCAGGTGGTCCACACTTATCCGCACGATGCGCGAGCATTCACTCAAGGGTTGATTTGCGTTGATGGTCACCTGTATGAGAGCACGGGCCTCAGCGGCAGGTCATCGATGCGGACAGTGGATTTGTCCACAGGGCAGGTTCTGCAGAAATATGACTTGCCCCCGGAGTATTTTGGCGAAGGGCTCACTGATTGGGGCAGCAACTTGATTCAGCTGACGTGGAAAGCACACACAGGCTTCGTTTATGACCGCTTCAGCTTTTCTTTGATGCGCACCTTCCAATACGAGGGCGAAGGATGGGGCCTGACTCACGATAAAACGCAACTGATCATGAGCGATGGGACTTCGTATCTGCGCTTTCTCGATCCGAAGTCATTTAGGGAGACGAAGCGCATTCGCGTCTCCGACGAAACGGGCCATCCGGTTGAAAAACTGAATGAACTCGAATACCTACACGGGGAGGTCTACGCCAATATTTGGCAGAGCGACGAAATTGTTCGCATCTCTCCGAGCACTGGAAAAGTTCTCAGGTGGATCGATTTGAGTGGAATGATCGACAAGCGTGAACTGGAGAGTGCTGACGCTGTTATGAACGGCATTGCCTATGACTCAATCGGAGACCGACTCTTCGTCACGGGGAAGCTATGGCCAAAATTATTTGAAATCAGGGTAGTGGCTCATCCGTAGGGCGCAACTTTGCCGGCAGGGGGTTGCCCGCATTTTCAGGCGCGATGAAGATGAGAATGGGAATACTTCCGGCATTCGCACGGAGAGATACGAGTTAAACGAGCGGCTTGGTGTGCTGACGGATCCAGTCGAGGATTTGGGCAAAGCGGAATTCGTGCCGGTCCATCGAGCCGTCGATAAACGCGTATCCGTCCAGGCCTTCGACCTCGATGTAAAAGCCGTTGCGCCTCAGAAAGACATCGGTGGCGGTGAAGGCAATGCGCTTATTGCCGTCGAGGAATGCGTGGTTGTTGCCTAGCGACTCCATCAGCGCGGCCGCTTCTTCTTCGATGGAGTTGTAGTAGCCGGTCTGGGGACGGAAAACGGCGGCCTCAACCGCGCCCTTATCACGGACACCATGGAGACCGCCGAACAACTCGATCAATCGATGCTGCATCCGGTAGACTTCCGCTACCGTAAGGTAATCCGCCATTACTTGGCAAGACGCTGCAACAGGTCACGGTTGCGAGCAACCGACTGCTCGAAGGCATCCATCACCTCGGGGCGGACCAGGTGCTGGGACGGAACCACATTATGCAGGTAGAACCGGAGCGCCTGCTCGAGAACATGCCGCTTTGTTTGTCCATTCTGCTCCGCAACCGCAACGAACTCATCGTAGAGCTGGGCGTCGATCTCAGGAGTGAACTTCTTGGTCATCGTGGCTGGCATGGTTCCCACCTCCTTGGTTCGACTCTTAGTTTACCTCTTAACCATGATAAATCAAGATAAATCTTTATATATCCATCTCATTGGGAACAAACGCATTACATGTGAAATTGGCGATTTACGAGGCTGGTATCTTGCGGCCGATCGACCGCGTCTGGAGCATGCAGCTACGGTCATAAACGTCACTGATGACCCAACATAACGCGAAGACCAGCCAGCCTCAACTGGGTTCCCATTATCAAAACCGACTCTTCGTTGGCGCAGCACTGCCATTTCACTACTAGTCACTTGGCTATCGCGTAGCTCCAACCGTCTGCGCAGGCACCGCCTTGGACCCCGGCCGCAGCCACCAGATCAGCCCGCCACCGATCACCAGTCCAATCGCGATTAACTGAGTGCCCGACATCGCTCCGCCAAACACCGAGCCGCGTCCCGGATCGTCGCGCAGATACTCAAGGAAGAAACGCGCCGTCCCATAGATAAACATGAACGCGCCAAACACTTGCCCGTCAAACTTCCTCCGCTTCAGCAACCACATGAGGAGGAAGAAATTCGCCAGCTCCACCGCCGACTCGAACAGCTGCGTCGGTTCCAGCGGGATGTTAAGCGGCGTCCCCGTGATCGCGTTGGCCAGCGGATTGGTAAACGTCACGCCCCAGAAATGGTGCGTCGGTTTTCCGTAGCAGCATCCCGCGGCGAAACACCCAATCCGTCCAATCGCGTGTCCCAACGCCAAGCCAGGCGCAAACGCATCGCAGGTGCCGAGAGCCGGCATATGGTGCTTGCGGACGTACCATGCCGCAGCCACCATGGCCGCAAGCAATCCTCCGGAAAAAACTCCTCCGGCCTGCAGCGTGCTGACGCTGAAAATCTCGCGGGGCGACATGCCCTCATTGATGACATAAAGCACTTTGGAGCCCACGATTCCGCACAGCACCACCAGAATCCCCAGGTTCCAAGCCTTCTCGCCATCGATGCCCAGCCGCTCGGAGTTGCGCACACTAATCCACAAGCCTAGCAACACGCCGAGCGACACTAGGAGCCCATACGTCGGCAGAAAGAAGCGTCCGAGATGCACTAATTGTGGGTACACAGTTATTTGGATGCGGAAAACGACGGAATCGCTACCTGATCAGTCTAGCAGGAAGTAATTACTCGTGTGGCGCGGGGTAATCGTGTGCCGCGGGCGCCTCGCCCGCGATGTTTTCGCGGTAAGTCTCCCCACGGAAGAAATCAAGCCGACCCACTATGCCGTGTGACGGGCCGAGAATGAACCCGTCGGTAGACGTTGGGAACCCGCCGAGACCCTTTAGGCATCTCCGCATGACGGAGCGTCGCACACCGGATCCTAGT